>Ga0160437_1000309_pt1 | contig 26990 bp, 24 predicted proteins | sample HID1975I_E0MG_FD_108227 | JGI IMG/M metagenome (GOLD analysis project Ga0160437, IMG submission 108227) | Enriched soil microbial communities from UW Madison campus, WI, USA - HID1975I_E0 MG | ecosystem: Environmental > Terrestrial > Soil > Unclassified | place: USA: Madison, Wisconsin... | reverse complement strand
GGTCATGATGACGTCCTTGAGCACCTGCGGCAGGTTGAGCTCTTCGATGCTGGGGATCTTGCTGCGGATCGCACGGATCACCATGCCGACCTCGCCGCGCTGCTTGAACACGTTGACGCGGAAGCGCCCGGCATCGGGCAGGGCAATGGCCATGTTGAGCTCGAGCTCGCGCTCGAACTGCGGGGCCTGGCCTTCATCCATCAACGAGTAGGCGATCTTCTTGACCATCCCGGGCGGCAGCCCGGTATTGCCCAGCGGATAGAGTTTCCCCTCGATCTTGATGTATACCGGTGCTCCGGTCGTCAAGAACATGTCCGACGCGTTCTTTTCGGTCATCAGCTTCAGGAAATAGCCGATATCCATGCGAAATGTTTCCCCAACAATCAGCGGCTTGCCATTGCAAGCGCACCGCAGGCTTCCGACAATGGCCGTGCACACAACTTCTGGCGACGGCACCCCCAATGAAACCTAGCTTCGCACAAATACGACGGGCCCTGTATGTGACGGTGTGCGCATTCGCGCTCTCTGGTGCCGCACAGGCGCAGGATGGCGCCCTGGAACTGATGCAGGCCCGGCAGGCGGTCGACAAGGCCACCCAGGCCGATGCCGACCAGTACGCCCCGGACCTGATCGCCGTGGCCCGCCAAGGCCTGGAGCAGGCCCAGCGTGCCGCCGGCGACCGCCGCGAGCGCAAGAACGCGCCGATGCTGGCCGTTCGCGCCACGGTCGATGCCGACCTGGCCCGCGCCCGCAGCGAAGAAGCCACCGCCACTGCCCAGCTGCAGCTGCGCCGCAATGAAGTCACTCAGCTGCAGCGCCAGCTCGCCACCGGGGAAGACCGCTGATGATGTCCACCAAGATGCGCATGCCCTGCCTGCTGCTGGCCGCCAGCCTCAGCCTGCCGCTGCTGGTCCAGGCCGCCGATGACCCGGCCGTGGCCCAGCTGACCCAGCGCCTGATGGCGATCCAGGCCAACCCGGATGCCGCCCAGCTGGCCGCCTTCGAGCGCCTGCAGGCCCAGCAGGCCGTGGCCGATCTGGCCAAGGCCAAGCGTCGCGACCAGGATCAGGCCCGTTACCTGGCCGAGCGCCGGGTTGAAATCGCCGAGACCAGCGTCCGGGCCGCCCTGGCCCAGCGTGAGGTCGACCAGCTCGAACGCACCCGCAGCGAGCTGCTGATCGAAGCCAGCCGCCGCGATGCCCAGCGTGCCCGCCAGGAGGCCGAGCGCCTGCGCGTGCAGGCCCAGATCCAGGCCGAGGAAAGCGAACGCCTGCGCCAGGCCGCCGAGCAGGAAGCGTTGGCCCGCCAGGATGCCGAAACCGCGCTGACCAGCGTGGCCGGCAAGCAGACCGCCCGCCTGAGCGCGGCCCAGCAGAACGCCGCCAAGCTGGCCCGTGAAGAAGCCGAGCTGGTGTCGGGCAGCAAGCTGCCGGGCTCCAAGTTCGATTCCCGCGGCGAAGTGTTCACGTTCAATGGCGATGCCTTCGCGGCCGGCAAGGGCAGCCTGTCCGGCGGTGCCAAGGGGCAGGCCAAGGCCCTGGCCGAGTACCTGAACATCGGCAAGAAGGGCCGGGTCCGGATCGAGGCTTACGACGCCGCGGCCGGGGTTGGCCAGCAACGCGCCGAGGCCCTGCGCGATGCGCTTGTCGCGGCCGGCGTGAGCGCCAGCCGCCTGCAGGTCAGCGGCAAGAAGGCGGCGGCAACCAAGGCCCGCTCGGCGGAAGTCATCATCGCGCCGTGATGCCGGGCCGGTGCGGCGTCATGCCCATGGGGCATGACGCAACTGGTTGTTTTTGTTTATTTTTCGTTGTTCTGCGCGTTCAGCCTGAACCCCGCTTAGGCGCGGTCGACGATATCGTTTGAAAGGGTTGAACCGGCTCCGAAGCAAGCGTAGGGTCAATTGTCCGGGTCGCCTTCCGCGCCTCGGACGATTGGAGGGCCGGCAATGCACCAGCGCCACGAATCACAGCAGTCGCAGGTCCAGTACGCACTGGACGCCGCTGCGGGTTCGCAGGTCAGGGTTGCCCGGCACTCCGCCCCAAGCAGCGCCCCGTGCCGTCAGGCCGGGGCGTTCTTGTTTCTGCAGAAGCGATAGGAGGTTCATCATGTTTGAAGGTCAGCCCCAGAGCGATATCGACGCACGGCGCAAGCAGGATCCCGAATTCAAGGCGCTTTACGAACGGCACCAGAAGTTGAACAAGAAGTGCATGGATGCCGAGCTGGGTGTGCTCCCGATAGACAGCCTCACCCTGGGACAGATGAAGCGTGAAAAGCTGCTGGCCAAGCAGAAACTGGAACGGATGTACGCCTCCCCCGTGCACTGACCCCTTTACCGCCCTACGTCGCGGGCGGTTCCGGTCTCCTCGTCGACCGGTGCCGTCCGCGCCGCTCCGGGTCTCCCGCTGCAGCGGGATTGCGGCGGCAGGGTCGATGAACGCGGCAACCTGACTTTCGCCGCCAACCGTCGGATAATCACCGGTCCGGCCGCACTGCGGCGCGAATCGATGTGAACCGATGGCAATCCACTCCTCCGTACTCGAACTCATTGGCCAGACCCCGATCGTCAAGGCCCAGCGCCTGGATACCGGTGTCTGCGAGCTTTACCTGAAGCTCGAGAGTGCCAATCCCGGAGGATCGATCAAGGACCGCATCGGCCTGTCGATGATTGAAGCCGCCGAGAAGCGTGGCGACCTCAAGCCTGGCGCGACCCTGGTCGAGGGCACCGCCGGCAATACCGGCCTGGGCCTGGCGCTGGTCGCCCAGCAGAAGGGCTACAAGCTGATCCTGGTCGTGCCGGACAAGATGAGCCGCGAGAAGATCTTCAACCTCAAGGCGATGGGCGCCGAAGTGCGTCTGACCCGTTCGGACGTGGCCAAGGGCCATCCGGAGTACTACCAGGACATGGCCAAGCGCGTGGCCGAGGAAACCCCCGGCGCGTACTTCATCAACCAGTTCGGCAACCCGGACAACCCGGCTGCCCACGAATTCGGCACCGGCCCGGAAATCCTGGCGCAGATGGACGGCGACCTCGACGCGATCGTGTTCGGTTGCGGCAGCTCGGGCACCATGACCGGCCTGTCGCGCGCCTTCTCCACCCTCTCGCCGAAGACCGAGCTGGTCCTGGCCGATCCGGTCGGCTCGATCCTGGCCGAGTACATCAATGACGGCGTGCTCAACGACAAGTCGGGCAGCTGGCTGGTGGAAGGCATCGGCGAGGACTTCCTGCCGTCGATCGCCGATTTCAGCCGCGTCACCAAGGCCTACGCGATCAGCGATGCCGAGAGCTTCCATACCGCGCGCGAGCTGCTGGGCAAGGAAGGCATCCTCGGCGGCTCCTCGACCGGCACCCTGCTGGCCGCGGCGCTGAAGTACTGCAAAGAGCAGACCACCCCGAAGAAGGTGCTGGTGCTGGTCTGCGACACCGGCAACAAGTACCTCTCCAAGATGTACAACGACTACTGGATGCTGGACAACGGCTTCCTGGAGCGCCCGCAGTCGGGCGACCTGCGCGACCTGATCCTGCGCCCGTATGGCCAGCGCGACACCGTCGTGATCGGCCCGAACGACCTGCTGACCACCGCCTACCAGCGCATGAAGTTGTACGACGTCTCGCAGCTGCCGGTAATGGATGGCGACCAGCTGGTGGGCATCGTGGATGAAAGCGACGTCCTGCTGCATGTCTACGGTGACGAAGCCCGCTTCCGCGACCCGGTCGCCACCGCGATGGTCAGCAAGCTGGACCGCCTGGACGTGAAATCCCCGATCGAGGCCCTGCTGCCGGTGTTCGACCGTGGCCAGGTCGCCATTGTCATGGATGGCGCCAACTTCCTCGGCCTGATCACCCGCATCGACCTGCTGAACTACCTGCGCCGCCGGGTACAGTAAGCCGTAGTGTCGCAATGAACCCATGTTTATCCGCGTCAACGGCCGATTAAGCCACCGCTGATAGACTTCCGCTCCTTTTGCGGGGCCCCCCTTGGGGTGCTCCTCTTGCTGGGAAACAACATGTCCGATCACGCTTCTTCCGGGCACGGCGACCGCTCGCTCGCCCTGGCTACCCTGGCCATCCACGGCGGCCAATCGCCGGACCCGAGCACCGGCGCAGTGATGCCGCCGATCTATGCGACCTCCACCTACGCCCAGTCCAGCCCCGGCGAGCACCAGGGCTTCGAGTACTCGCGTACCCACAACCCCACCCGCTTCGCCTACGAGCGTTGCGTGGCCTCCCTGGAAGGCGGCAGCCGCGGTTACGCCTTCGCCTCGGGCATGGCCGCCAGCTCCACGGTGATGGAACTGCTGGATGCCGGCAGCCACGTGGTGGCGATGGATGACATCTATGGCGGCACCTTCCGCCTGTTCGAGCGCGTGCGTAAGCGCACCGCCGGCCTGCAGTTCAGCTTCGTCGACCTGACCGACCTGGTCGCGTTCGAGGCCTCGATCACCCCGCAGACGAAGATGGTCTGGATCGAAACCCCGACCAACCCGATGCTGAAGATCGTGGATATCGCCGCGGTCGCCGAGATCGCCAAGCGCCACAACCTGCTGGTGGTGGTCGACAACACCTTCGCCTCGCCGATGCTGCAGCGCCCGCTGGAGCAGGGCGCGGACCTGGTCCTGCACTCGGCCACCAAGTACCTCAACGGGCACTCGGACATGGTCGGCGGCATGGTGGTGGTCGGCGACAACGCCGAACTGGCCGAGCAGATGGCCTTCCTGCAGAACTCCATCGGCGCCGTGCAGGGCCCGTTCGACAGCTTCCTGGCCCTGCGTGGCCTGAAGACCCTGCCGCTGCGCATGAAGGCGCACTGCGCCCACGCGCTGGCCCTGGCCCAGTGGCTGGAAAAGCACCCGGCCGTGGAAAAGGTCATCTACCCCGGCCTGACCTCGCACCCGCAGCACGAACTGGCGACCCGCCAGATGAACGGCTACGGCGGCATCGTTTCGATCGTCCTCAAGGGCGGGTTCGATGCAGCCAAGCGCTTCTGCGAGAAGACCGAACTGTTCACCCTGGCTGAATCGCTGGGTGGCGTGGAAAGTCTGGTGAATCATCCCGCGGTGATGACGCATGCCTCGATTCCGGTGGAACGCCGCGAGAAGCTGGGCATCAGTGATGCGCTGGTGCGGCTGAGCGTCGGGGTTGAGGAGTTGGGGGATCTGCAGGTGGATCTTGAGCGGGCGTTGGGCGGCTGAGCAGCTCGGCCTCCGACATGAACTCCACTGATTCCAGAGAATCCTCCGCCCAAGTGCGCCTGCTGACGTGGCTGCGCAGTCAAGACTGGCTGCGCAGTGCGTACCGTGCGCTCCCGCGTAGCGTGCGTGAAGGGGCGCTGCAACTGTTGACCCGACGACTGCGGGCGCGCACGCGCTTTCCGCGGACTGCTGCCTGGCAGGCGTGGCAAACGCGTGCAGTCGCACCCGCTGCGCGGGCGGTGGTCGCAGACCCATCACTCCCCGGTGTCAATATTCTGGGCTACATCCACGGACAGTTCGGGCTGGCCGAGGCCGCGCGCGGATATGCGCGCGCACTTATCGACAACCGTGTGCCCGTGGCATTGCGTGACATCAACCTGGATCTGCCGCACGCCTGGGACGATCACGCCTTGGATGCCTATATCGATAATGACGTGCCGCATCCTGTCAGCATCATCTTTGTCAATCCAGATTTTCTGGACCGCGCGCTGCAGGACATCGGCAAGGCGCGACTCAAAGGCCACTACCTGATCGCCTGTTGGTTCTGGGAGCTGGAGACGCTTCCGGACGCTTGGTTGCCGGCGCTCGAGCTTGTGGATGAGATCATGGTCGCCACTGCCTTTGTCGAACAGGCGGTCAGGCGGGTTACGGACAAGCCTGTGCTTCGCGTGCCAATGCCCTTGGGGACCATGGAGGACAGCGGATTGCAGCGCGCCGACTTCGGCCTGCCCGAGCAAGCTTTTGTGTTCCTGGTCACCTTCGATTTCAGCTCCCGCATGGAACGCAAAAATCCTGGCGCAGCCATACGGGCATTCCGCGATGCCTTCCCTCTGGAGCGACGCGACGTTCGATTGTTGATCAAGAGCAGCAATGGGTATCGCTTCCCTCACTGGATCAAGCAGATTTTTGATCTTGCCGAGGGCGATGACCGTATCATTCTGCGCGATGATGTAATTGACCGTGAGCACCTCAATGCCCTGCAGCGCTGTTGCGACGCTTATGTGTCACTGCACCGCGCTGAGGGCTTTGGCATGGGCCTGGCCGAATGCATGGCCATCGGCAAGCCCGTTGTCGCCACCGCCTGGTCCGGCAACATGGAGTTCATGGACGCTGAGTCGGCCGCGCTCGTGGACTTTACCTTCGTGCCGGTGGGCGAAGGTGAGTATCCCGGTGGGGAAGGGCAGCGCTGGGCGGACGCCGACGTTGCCGAGGCGGCGTCATGGATGCGCCGCTTGGCAGACAGCCCTGCTTCCCGGGTAGCGTTGGGCATGGCTGGTCTTGAGCATGTCAAATCCAAGCTGTCCGCTCCTGTGGCGGCGGCCCGCATCATTGATCGCCTGAAAGACCTGCGCGCCCGCCCAGTCTCCGACGCAGCAGGTCAACAGCACAACGAAGTACGAGGCTTGCAATGAAAGATATGCTCCGGGCCGTCTGGGCCTACCGATACTTCATCCTTTCCTCCATCAAGAATGAGCTCAGGCTTCGGTTCATCCGCAGCAAGCTGGGGGTCTTGTGGATGATCATCCATCCCTTGATGCAGGTGCTGATCTTCGCCACGATCCTCTCGGAAGTGCTTGCGGCCAAGCTGCCGGGTATCGACAACAAATACGCGTACGCGCTCTATCTGATGGCAGGGACCCTCTGTTGGTCGATGTTCTCTGAAACTATCGGGCGCTCAGTCTCGCTGTTCGTAGACAGCGGCAACCTGATGAAGAAGATGGCGTTCCCTCGCATCTGCCTGCCGCTCATCGCGGGCGGAACCATGCTCGTGAATAACCTGCTTCTGCTGGTGGCTATTTTCATTGTTTTTGCAGTGCTGGGCCATTTCCCGGACGCACAGGCGTTCTGGCTGCCGGCCTTGATGCTCTTGACCCTGACGTTCGCGATGTCGATAGGGCTGCTTCTGGGTGTACTGAACGTCTTCATGCGTGATATTGGCCAGGTTGTTCCCGTCGTGCTGCAGGCGCTTTTCTGGCTGACGCCCATCGTCTATCACATCCGTATTCTTCCGGAGGCCGCGCAGCGCGTATTCAAGCTGAATCCGCTGTTCCCGTTGGTCAGCAGTTATCAGAACGTGCTTGTTTTCAACAAACCTCCGGTTTGGGCCGACCTGATCTGGATGATCATCGCGACCTTTGCGCTGGGCTTGGCGGCATTGGTTGTCTTCCGTCGTGCCAGCCCTGAACTGGTGGATGCGCTATGAGTGGCGAGTTGCGGGTTGAAGGGGTAGGGAAGGCCTACCGTGTTTGGCGTAGCGAGTGGCTCCGAGCTGCCCGTTGGTTTGGTTTCCCGGCGCGGCCTAGCGAAGAGACCTGGGTGCTACGCGATGTGTCGTTCCAGATTGCGCCAGGCGAGGCCGTCGGTGTGATCGGACAGAATGGCGCGGGCAAGAGCACGCTGCTGAAGTTGATTACCGGCACCGCGCAGGCCACTGAGGGCAGCGTGGTACGTACCGGACGCGTGGCGGCCATCCTGGAACTGGGCATGGGGTTCAATCCAGATTTGACCGGACGTCAGAACGCCTACCACTCCGCGGGCTTGATGGGATACACGCAGGATCAGATCGAGAAGGTCATGCCGGCAATCGAAGACTTCGCTGAGGTGGGCGAATACTTCGACCAGGCAGTACGGACATACTCCAGCGGCATGCAGGTACGGGTAGCGTTCGCAGTCGCGACTGCGTTCACGCCGGATTTGCTGATTGTCGATGAGGCACTTGCCGTAGGTGACAGTTATTTCCAGCACAAGAGTTTCGACCGCATGCGGCGCTTCCGCGAGCAGGGTACGTCGATCATGCTGGTTTCGCACAGTCCGGGCGATGTCAAAGCCCTGTGTGACCGGGTCATCCTGCTCGACAAGGGGCGTGTGCTGCGTGACGGTGCGCCTGACGAAGTCATCGATTACTACAACGCATTGATTGCCCGCAAGGAAAACGATCATCTCTCCGTAGAGCAGCGGCGAGACAAGGAGGGTTGGGTGATGACCCGCAGCGGAAGCGGGCAGGTCTATACCCGCGGCCTGCGCCTGGAGGATGCGGGCAGCGGACAAGAGGTGGGCTTGGCGATGGTAGGCCAGTCACTGCGTCTCGTACTGGAAGCAGAAGCGCGCGACGCGGTCGAGAATCTTGTGCTGGGTTTCATGATCCGCGACAAGCAAGGTCATGTCGTCTGGGGAAGCAATACTTGGCACACCGGCCAGGTTCAGACGCAGGTCAAAGCCGGGGAGCGGGTTCGCTTCACCCTCGACTTCACATGCCGCCTAGGCCCGGGTTCCTATTCGGTGTCGCCGGCGCTGGTCAGCACGGAAACGCACCTTGTCGATAATTTTGAATGGACCGATAACCTGCTGGTGTTCGAGGTGATGAATGCCGGGCAGCCCATGTTCATCGGTAGCAATTGGCTGGATGCCACCTTCGCGGTGGAGCGGAGCCCCAACGCGTGACAACAATGATCAATTCCATGTTCAACCTGGTTTCCTACGCTCAGAATTTTGAAGACATCATTCTGTGGCGCGCGCTGGGAAACATCCCGCATGGGCGCTACATCGACATCGGCGCTCAGAGCCCGGATGAGCATTCAGTCAGCAAACTCTTCTATCTGAAGGGCTGGCGGGGCGTTCACGTAGAGCCCACCCAGCATTACTCCGACCTGCTGCGCTCGGCGCGGCCGGAAGAGCAGGTGGTCCAAGCGGCCGTGACGGACGTAGCGGGCGAGCTACGCTTTTTCGACATCTCTGAAACCGGACTCAGCACGCTCGATGACGAGATTGCAGACCGACACCGCGAGGCTGGCTTCCAGGTTGCAGAGGTGCGAGTACCTGCCATCACGATCGATGAAGTGTTCGACCTTGCCGGTGAAGGTGAGGTCCACTGGCTCAAGATCGACGTAGAGGGTGCTGAATACCAGGTGGTCGCAGGATGGGCGTCTCCACGCAGGCCTTGGGTGTTGGCAATCGAAAGCACGCGTCCACTCAGCCCGGAGCCCAGTCACTATCACTGGGAGCCGCTGGTGTTGGAGAAGGGGTATGTCTTTGCCTACTTCGACGGCCTCAATCGCTTCTACGTCAGCGCTGAACATCCCGAGTTGCTGTCCGTGATCACCTGCGGTCCAAACGTGTTCGATGATTTCGTGCTGGCCCCGCAATCGTCCTTCTGCGGGGCCGCCAATGCCGTTGCGGCCGAACGGCACGCGCAGATGCATGCCGATCTGAGCCGCGTGTCCGATCAGGCGAAGCAACTGCAGGATGAAATAGAGGTCCGGCGCGCGACAGAAGCATCGCTTCACCACGACGTTGAGATGTTGGGCGAAGCGGTGGAGGCATACAAGGAAGACTTTGAGCGTGCGATTGCGCAGGGCTTCGCGTCGGCCGGCGAGATCGCACGCCGTGATGCCGAGTTGGCCCATCAACAGGCACTGATGCAGGAAATACTCAACAGCAAGTCATGGCAGATCACACGCCCGCTGCGTTGGATGATGGGCTACGGCATCCGCGCCGTGCGTCAACCAAAGGCGCTGGCGCGTGAGGCAGTGGTTGGGACGATGCGCTCGTTGCTGGCGCGGCCGCGCGTTGGTCGTTCGATCAATCGCGTTGTACGCATGGTTCCATTTGTACATAAGCGGCTTCGGCTTCTGGCCAGTCATCGTGGGATAGTGGTCGCCCACGCCGAAGTCGTTCTGGTAGGCGGTGTTGGCCAAGTGCAGCACTTCAATGAAGACCACGGAAGCGAACTCCTGTCGGTGCGCGCGCGTGGCTTCCATGCTCGTTTGCACTCCTCCGTTCAAAAAGAAGAGGGTTGAGCATGCGGCTTGTCATTGATCTGCAGGGCGCTCAGTCCGAGAGCCGATACCGGGGAATTGGCCGCTACAGCCTGTCTTTGGCGCTTGCCATGGCGCGCGCCAATCGCGGCCACGATGTTCACATTGTGCTCAATGGGTCCTTTGTTGAGACGGTCCAGATCATACGGCACGCGTTCGAGGGCATCCTGCCGATGGAGAACATCCATGTCTGGCATGTCCCCATGCCCGTGCACGGCATGGATCGCAGCAACCAGGATCGCATCCGTCGCGCCCAGATAGTGCGGGAGGCGGCAATTGCTGCCCTGGCGCCGGACGTGGTGCACGTATCGAGTCTGTTTGAAGGCTATGGGGATCAGTCCGTTACCAGCATCGGAGCCGCATTCCCGATGCCGACCGTGGTGACCCTTTACGATCTGATTCCTCTATTGAATCCGGATACCTACCTCGATCCGATTCCGCCATATAAGATGTACTACGAGGAGAAGCTGGTCTCACTGCGGCGTGCAGATCGATTGCTTGCCATTTCCGCGAGCGCCGCCGCGGAGGCGCGCGAATCCCTGGAATTCGATGATTCTGATGTCGTGAACATTTCAGGTGCCTGCGACGAAATCTTCAAGACGCTCCCTAGCGACTCGCTGATCCTGCGCCGGGTGAAGGAGAAGTTCGGTATTGCGACCGACTTCATCCTCTACACGGGCGGCTCAGACGAGCGCAAAAATCTGCGACGCTTGGTACAGGCCTACGCGGGCTTGGACGAGCGTCAGCGCAGCATGCTCCGCTTGGTGATGGCTGGCCGCATGCATGCCCCGCATATCGCCGAACTGCAGGCCCTTGGCTCGGAGCTCGGGATGCGGCCGGAGGAGATGATCTTCACCGGCTACGTTTCCGACCGCGATCTGGTGGCGCTTTACAATCGCTGCCGATTCTTCGTCTTCCCCTCCTGGCATGAGGGATTCGGCCTGCCGGTGCTGGAAGCCATGAACTGCGGTGCGGCAGTACTTGCCTCCGATGCGTCGAGCATTCGGGAAATCGCCACGTGCAAGAGCGCCTTGTTCGATCCGATGGATGTGGAGTCGATCCGTGAGTGCATGTCCCGCCATCTTGACGATGAACCGGCGCTGGAAGCACTGCGCGAGTACTCACTCACGCGTGGTGCCCAGTTCTCTTGGCCCAAGGTCGCCAACGCTGTAATGGATGCGTGTGAAGCGCTGCATGTGAGAAAACGCGCGCCGGTTCAGGCGCGTGATTCGGTGGTCTCTGCGGCGATCAGTCTGCTGGCCGAGGAAGATGCGCTTCCGGACTCCGCGGCACTGGCACTGGCCGATGCATTGGACCGGTCTATAGCTCCGGCCAAACCTCGGATCCTGATCGACGTCTCTGAACTTGCCGCGCACGATCACCGTACCGGCATTCAGCGCGTGACGCGGGCAATCACGGCAGAGTGGCTGGCCCAAGCCCCGTGCGGTTATCAGATTCAGCTGGTACGGATCGATCGTGAGAACCGGCAGTACGTGAGTGCCAATGCGTTCACCGCCCGGATGTCGCCGGGTGCTGAAGAGGATCGCGAGGACGCTCCTTTGGTATGCCACGCCGGTGACGTGTTCCTTGGTCTGGATCTGGTGGGCGATACCGCGTCGTTGGTTCCCCATTGGTTCGATTACTTCCGCTCGACTGGCGTAAAGATCGCGTTCGTCATTTACGACATCTTGCCCGTGCGCCATCCTGAGTGGTGGCCAGTAGATGGTGGCCGCCATCACGAGCGGTGGCTCACTTCTATCGCAGGCTACTCCGACACTGTGATTTGTATTTCCCGCGCCGTCGCGGATGATGTGAAGCATTGGATGGACGATGCCCTGCTCGAGCGGATCCCGGAGATCGCTTGGTTCCACCTGGGTGCCGATATCGAAGGCAGTACGCCTAGTCGTGGCCTGCCGGACGCTGGCCAAGGGATCGTGGAGCGCATTGGCTCGACCACCAGTTTCCTGATGGTGGGGACTCTGGAGCCACGCAAGGGGCACACGCAGGCGTTGGATGCCTTCGAGTTGCTATGGGCAGAGGGCCAGGAGGTGCTTCTGGTCATCGTCGGAAAGCGAGGATGGTTGGTGGACGAGTTGTGTGACCGGATCGCCCGCCATCCTGAACGTAACAAGCGACTGTTCTGGCTTGAGGCAATCAGTGATGAATACCTGTCAAAGGTGTATGCCGCATCCACATGCCTGCTGGCACCCTCACAGGGGGAGGGCTTCGGACTGCCGCTGATCGAGGCGGCGCAGCAGGGCAAGCCCGTGCTGGCGCGAGATATTCCGGTGTTCAGAGAAGTGGCGGGTGACCATGCGAGTTACTTCAGCGGCACCGGAGCGGAATCGCTGGCTGCCGGTGTTCGCCAGTGGATGGCCGACCGTAGGGCCGGGACGCTTCCGGATATCCAGGCCCTGACATGGCTGTCGTGGCGTGAGAGCGCCGAGCAGCTGGCTTCGGCTCTCTTGGGCCCGGGGAACGGCGACTAGGGTCCCGGGCCACATGGGGTATGATTCGGCGTCCAATCGGGGGGCGGTCCGTTCCTGGCAGGCAAGTCGACAGGATCGTGTCATTAACTTGCACTGCATCAATGCAACGGCGTAACAACATCGAGCGAAGGCGAATATGAGTATCAAAAAGGCGATCATTACCGGTGTCACGGGTCAGGACGGTGCTTACCTGACTGAGCTTCTTCTCGAGAAGGGCTACGAAGTCCATGGCACTTACCGTCGCACCAGCTCGGTGAACTTCTGGCGCCTGGAGGAACTGGGCGTGCACAAGCACCCCAACCTGCATCTCGTCGAGTACGATCTGACGGACCTGGGTACGACCATCTCGATGGTGCAGAAGATCCAGCCGGACGAGATCTACAATCTGGCCGCGCAGAGCTTTGTGGGCGTGAGCTTCGAGCAGCCCACGACTACCGCCCAGATCACCGGCGTAGGTGCACTGCACCTGCTTGAGGCGATCCGCCTGATCAACCCGAAGATCCGGTTCTACCAAGCGTCGACGTCGGAGATGTTCGGCAAGGTTCAGGCGATCCCGCAGATCGAGGAAACCCCGTTCTACCCGCGTAGCCCGTATGGTGTGGCCAAGCTGTATGCCCACTGGATCACGGTGAACTACCGTGAAAGCTACGGCATCTTCGGCTCCAGCGGCATCTTGTTCAACCATGAAAGCCCGCTGCGCGGACGCGAGTTCGTTACCCGCAAAATCACTGACTCGGTGGCAAAGATCAAGCAGGGCAAGCTGGACGTACTCGAGCTGGGTAACCTGGACGCAAAGCGCGACTGGGGTTTTGCCAAGGAGTACGTGGAGGGTATGTGGCGCATGCTGCAGGCTGAAGAGCCCGACACGTTCGTGCTGGCCACCAATCGCACCGAGACCGTGCGTGATTTCGTGCAGATGGCTTTCAAGGGCGCCGGCATCGAGGTTGAGTTCCGTGGCAGCGATCAGGCCGAAACCGCCGTTGATGTGGCGACGGGCAGAACGGTGATGCGTATCAATCCGAAGTTCCACCGCCCTGCGGAAGTCGACCTGCTGATCGGCAATCCGGAGAAGGCCGAGCGGGTCTTGGGTTGGAAGCCGCAGACCACGTTGGAGCAGTTGTGCCAGATGATGGTTGAGGCCGACCTCAAGAGGAACGCGCGTGGTTTCTCGTTCTGAACTTGCAGGCAAGCGGGTTCTGGTCACGGGAGCGTCCGGGTTCACCGGACGCTACATGGTGGCCGAACTGCGCGCACAAGGTTGCCATGTTGTTGCACTTGGCGGCGCAGGCTCGCACACCGACGCCAACGAGCATGTCGCCGCTGATTTGAGGGATCCTGCGGCACTGGTAGGCGCTGTTGAAAGTGCTCATGCCGACATGGTGATCCACCTGGCTGCACTGGCCTTTGTGGGGCATGGCCGGGTCGACGATTTTTACAGCGTGAACCTGCTGGGGACCCGCAACCTTCTGTCTGCCTTGGAGCAGGCGGAGGTGCAACCAGAGCATGTGCTGCTGGCAAGTAGTGCCAACGTGTATGGAAACACCTCGTCTGGCCTTCTGGACGAGAACACCGTTCCGTCGCCGGCCAACGACTACGCAGTCAGCAAGCTCGCGATGGAGCACGTTGCCGGGCTGTGGCGGGATCGGCTGCCTATCACCATCACCCGCCCGTTCAACTACACCGGTGTCGGTCAGGCCGAACAGTTTCTGGTACCGAAGATCGTGTCGCATTTTGCGCGCTGTGAGCCGGTGTTGGAACTGGGCAATCTTGATGTCTCGCGTGACTTCGGTGATGTGCGTGCGGTCGTCTCGGCGTACCGCCGGTTGCTTCAGGTTCCGGCGACCGGTGAGGTCGTCAACGTGTGCACTGGGAAAGGTCACACCCTTACTCAAATCGTCGAGATGTGTGCATCGCAGACTGGGCACCACTTGGAAGTCCGGGTCAATCCTGCGTTCGTGCGACCAAACGAGGTCAGGGTGTTGCTCGGTAACAATGAGCGCCTGCTGGAACTGATCGGTGAGTGGGAAGTGCCCCCGTTGGAGCGCACTCTTGCATGGATGCTTGACGCGGCCACCCGCTAGGCGAGAACGCCGGCGCGGGGAACTTCGCATACAATTAACTAAATGACTGGAAGCGCTCCTTGAGTCGGCCATGGCGGCCCTGCCTGGAGCACAACCACCGATTCCGAGGACTGGATACATGGCTGACGAACAAAAACGCGTGCTGGTAACCGGCGGTGCCGGCTTCCTGGGTTCCCATCTGTGCGATCGCCTGATCGAGGCAGGCCATGACGTCCTGTGCGTGGACAACTTCTACACTGGCAGCAAGGCCAATGTCGATGGTCTCCTTAAGCACCCGCGCTTCGAACTGATGCGTCACGACGTCACCTTTCCGCTGTACGTAGAAGTCGATCGGATCTTCAATCTTGCCTGTCCTGCGTCGCCGGTGCATTACCAGTACGATCCGGTGCAGACCACCAAGACCAGTGTGCATGGTGCGATCAATATGCTCGGTCTGGCCAAGCGCGTCGGTGCGCGCATCCTGCAGGCCAGCACGAGCGAGGTTTACGGCGATCCTGAGATCCACCCGCAGGTTGAGGGCTATTGGGGCCGTGTAAACCCCATCGGTATTCGTAGCTGCTATGACGAAGGCAAGCGCTGCGCCGAGACCCTGTTCTTCGATTACTGGCGTCAGCATCAGCTCGAAATCAAGGTCATGCGCATCTTCAATACATACGGCCCTCGCATGCATCCAAACGATGGCCGCGTCGTCAGCAACTTCATCGTGCAGGCTTTGAAGGGCGAGCCGATCACCATTTACGGTGATGGCACCCAGACTCGCAGCTTCTGTTACGTCGACGACCTTGTCGAGGGTATGCTGCGATTGATGGATTCTCCGGCGGATTTCACTGGGCCGGTGAACATCGGCAATCCTGGTGAGTTCACCATGCTCGAGTTGGCGGAAACCGTGCTTCGCTTGGTCGGTGGCCAGTCGAAGATCGAGTACCGGCCGCTTCCTTCCGATGATCCTAAGCAGCGCCAGCCTGACATCAGCCTTGCCAAGGCAACGTTCGACTGGGAGCCGAAGGTCATGCTGGAAGATGGCCTTAAGGAAACCATCGCTTACTTCCGCCACCGCCTGCAGGCGTGAGGGAGACAATGATGCGCAAGGTCGTGGTGATGCCTGTCTACGAGGACTTGGAAGCTTCTTCCAAGCTCTTCCTTGAGTTGGCGCGCACTCAGGGGGCGGACACTTACATCGTCGCCGTCGATGATGGCTCGGTACGGCAGCCACTTCCTGTGTCGGCTATTGAGGCAGCTCAGCTTGAGGGTGTGGTGATCACGTTGCGCCGCAATGTCGGCCATCAGCGCGCCATTGCCATCGGCCTGAGCTACGTCGCCGAGAACTTCGGAGACGACGTAGTGGTCATTTCAATGGACTCGGACGGCGAAGATACACCCGAAAGCATCACTGAGCTGGTGGCAGGATTGTCCTCGCCGGACATCGACGTAGTCGTGGCAACCCGCAAGAGCCGCGTGGAGTCCTTGAAGTTCAAGACCTTCTATTTGGTTTACAAATTGTTGTTCTCGATGCTCAGCGGGCGAAAAATCAGCTTCGGCAATTTCATGGCGGCAAAGATGCCTGCGGTTCGCCGGTTGGCGTCGATGCAGGAACTCTGGACCCATGTTGCTGCCGCCGTGCTGGGGTCCAAGTTGCGCGTGCAGAGCTGCGCCTTGGACCGTGGAGCCCGTTATGCAGGGCGCAGCAAAATGAATTTCGTCGGCTTGGCCTTGCACGGTTTTCGCGCTTTGATGGTGTTCGCTGAAGACGTGCTGGTCCGTGTTGGAATCGCATGCACCATTGTGGCTGCGGCATCGGTGGTCGGTGGTGTGCTGGCCCTGCTGCTGAAGACCTTGGGCTTTGCCACGCCCGGCTGGTTCTCGCTGGCCTTCGGCATCCTGCTGCTTGTGTTCCTGCAAACCGCCGCACTGACGCTCATCATCCTGATGCTGTCAGGAATGATTCGCAGCGGCGGCGTGCTGGTGTCGGGCAGCTACCGCGATTTCGTTGACGAGATCCATCATGCCCGCCGCGCCTGAGGGCGCGCTAGGCAGCCAGCTGGTCAGGTATCTGATCAATGGCGTGTTTGCCACCGCGGTGCACTACGGTGTGCTGCGCTTCAACCTCGAAGTGCTGAACATTCCGTTGGCTGGCGTTGCCAACGCCATCGCTGCGGTGTTCGGTATTGCCGTTTCCTTCCTCGGCAGTCGCTACTTCGTGTTTCGCATGACGGAAAAAAGCATCGTCAGACAGGGCTCCATGTTCCTGGCCATGTATGCGCTCATTGCCCTGCTGCACGGGTTGATCCTCTATGTATGGACCGACCGTCTCGGCATGAACTACACGATCGGCTTCCTCATCGCTACCGTCATGCAAATGATCTGTAGTTTCTTGATCAACAAATTCCTGGTGTTCAAATGAACAAGTACGTGCGGGCCTTGCTGGCTACGCTGGCGTTCATCGCCGTGCTGTTGACGACGCACTATCTGCACGTGCGGTATTTCCGTGTCGATGTCGTGTTGTACGCGGCAATGATCGATGCCGTTCTGGCCATTGCCCTGTGCGGTGGCCTGCTGTGGGCAACACGCCAGGCTCGGCATTTCACTGGCCTGGAGTGCACGTTGCTAGTGTTGTTCTGGGCGCTTGGCGGCTATTCCTTCGCGATCAGCGTACCAACCGTCGTCGACCGCTCGCTATCCTTCTACATCCTGGAGAAGCTTCAGCAGCGTGGTGGTGGAATCCAGCAGGCGCGCATGAAGGATGTGTTCATCAATGAGTACATGGTGGAGCATCGACTGGTGGACATCCGGCTGACCGAACAGCTTGAATCAGGCACGATCACCATCCAGCACGGCTGCGTACGCCTGACGGAAAAGGGGCAGCAGGTGGCATCACTGGGTCGCTTCTACCGTACGCACTTCCTGCCTAAGCATCGCCTAATCATGGGCGGGTACAGCGACGATTTGACGGATCCTTTCCGTCGAAGCGAAGTCGAGGTCGACTACCGGTGCAGATGATAAGAGCTTCCGTCCTCGCGTTCGCGGCCCAGGGACGGACGATCCGCGCCTTGGGCGCATTGATCGTCGTCGTCTTTGCCGCCGCCTGGGCAAGATACGTGCTGGGCCCTGTCCCGCTCGATGTGAATGACACGCACTGGCTGTGGGGCGACCTTTCACAGGTGCACACGGCCTGGCGGCAGTATCTGGCCGATCCGGATGTGGCCTGGCTTGCATCCACCCGGATGAGCTATCCGTTGCCGCTGAGCATCTCGTTGTTCGACCCGATGCCGCTGTTGTTGCTGTTGGCGCGCCCGTTGGCTTCTTTTGCAGATCCGGGAACGCAGTACTTCGGCTACTACTTCGTGGCCTGCCTGGCACTGCAGGGGGTGTTTGGCTACATGGCTACGCTGAGCGCCCTGACGCGGGTTGGTGCCCGCGAGGGAATAGCGCCGGTCCTGCTCGCGATTCTTTCGGCAGTGCTGATTGCGAGCGTGCCTTACACCTTCTATCGTTTCCAAGGCCATACTGCACTGTCATCGCAGTGGGTGCTCGTGCTCTCCATCTGGGTGACGCTGGCTACCCTGGATGAGCGGACCGTTCGCTGGTATCTAGTCAACTGTGGTGTCGTGCTGCTGGCTACTGGTCTCAATCCCTATCTCGCCCTGATGGTGTGTATCAGTGGCGGGTTGATGACATTGCTGCGCGTCTCGGTGTTGGGACGAGGTGAAGTGGCCCGCCGGCTTGTGGCGATGGCCTTGGTTGCCGCGATCGGCCTGGCGCTGTTTGGTTTCATCGGCGGATCAACGGCGCATAGTGGTGGGTACGGGGTCTACTCGATGAACTTGCTGGGTCCTTTCGACTCGCATGGCATCGCGCGACTGCTGCCGCTGGATGTGCCTGATGCGACCGGCGGGCAGGTATTTGAAGGCTATACCTATCTGGGTGCGGGCATCTTGATGCTGGGCGCTGTTTCTTTGCTGGCATTCGTGAACCACCGCGGCGCAGCGAACCGCTTCCCCTTTCTTCCGGCGCTGGCGATCGTACTGCTGTGCGTGGCGCTTGCCATTTCGGCAACAGTCACGCTGGCCAGTCACTCCCTTGAAATTCCCATACCGCGCGCGGTGACCTATCTGCTTTCGCGATTCCGGGGATCAGGCCGATTCTTCTGGATGGCCGGATTCTGGCTTGTGTTGCTCTGCGTGTGTGCCTGCGCGCTGCGATTCGGTGTGCGGCGTGCTACAGCGTTGCTCACTGTGGTCGTTGCGGTGCAGATCGCTGACATAAGCACCATCGGTACCAATGTTCGTGAGACCATTGCCAGCGGTAGCGCCCTTCGTATTGATGGCATCCCGGCGGGTAACTACAGCGCGGTCTTGGTGTATCCGGCCTGGCAGTGTGATCACGAGCACACTCCTGCCGGCGGCGTCCGCAACTACGAAGCAGTGGGTGATCTGGCCGCGCGCCTCAATGTCCCTACGAACAACTTCTATGCTGCGCGCACTCCTGCGGATCAGACCGCCTACCACTGCGACTATGACGCACGATTCGCGACTGTCGATCCGCACGCCCTTTACCTGGTTTCAGGCCAGGTATATGCATCGCGTGGTGAAGCACTTCGCCTGTCTCACGAGTGCTCGCTGCTGACGGAGGGGCAGGACGAATGGAAGTGCATTCCCAAGGCCAACTGACCCAGCGCCCAAGCATTTCCCGCGGGGGACGTTGGTTCTTCCGGGCAGCGCTACTCCTGTTCGCGGGCGTGACACTGTGGAGCGCCGCGAAGGTGGTTCAGTTCAATCCGACGGACTACGTCGCTTGGCAGAACGACTGGACGGTGGCCACTCACTGCATCGAGTCGGGCACTTCCCCCTGCGCGGGAATCAGCAAGTTTCCGCCAGCCTATCTTCTGAACGCAGGATTGGTCGGCTCGGTTGAGGGCGCTGACCGCAGCGTGCTGGGCGCGATCAACCTGCTGTCTCTGCTGGTTCCCGTTTTCGCATGCTTGTGGCTGTGGGGCATTCCTCGCGCCGCGAGCGCGATTTACCCCTATGCAGCAGCAGTGACACTCAGTCCTCTGCCAGTATTCTATATTCTCAGTGGCGCGCTCGAGCTCCAATCGGCCGTATTCAGTGGAATCTACCTTGGTGCCTTCGTACTGGTTCTGGAGGACCCGCGCCTGTCCAAGGGTAAAGTGCCCGCGCTGCTCTTGGTCTTATCCGGGCTGATCTTTCCGCTTTACAAGGATACTATTGCCCCGATGGCGGGCCTTGCCTGCATCCTGCTGCTCTGGCTCCATAGGCAGCGTCTTAAGCAATGGTGGCAAACCGTTGATGGGCGATATGTTCTGCTGCGCGCACTGCTCCTCGCTTCCGCCCCGGTCATCTGTAGCGTGGCCATCCTGATCGCCTACAACGCATTCCGATACAACACGCCAATTCCGCTTGGCTATGTAGAAGAGGCTCGGCAGACACTTCCTTCGCTGGGTAAAAGTGCCGAGTTCCTGGCTGGCTCGCTTTTCTCGCCGAATGGCGGTGCGCTTGTTTTCTGGGCGTTCCCGATGGCCGTTGCCTTGATTGGCTGGCGCCTTGAAGGTTGGGCGCCGCGACGAAGCGCATTGATGGGAGGAGCGGCCCTGCTGCTGCTTTCTGTAGTGAGTTTCGCCCGATGGTGGGCACCCTTCGGGTGGGACAGTTGGGGAGATCGACTCCTTATTCCACCGGCTCTGGCGCTGATGGTGACGGCACTGATCACCCTGCGCCCACGCGAGGCTGTCAAAGGCGTGGTTCAGGACAGGGGGCCTGGTGTGGTACGAGTCGGGACTGCGCTACTCGGGCTCGCCTTGGTTTTCTGCTCGGCCCTGTACGCAGCCGCGCCGCACTTCTCTCCCGCGGGTCAGGCGATGCCTGACTCATTGTGGCCCGGCCCAGCCTGTGCGCGGATGCAGCAGGCAATTCCGGAGCAGGCGCTGGCCGAAGGCATGGCGTTTTGGAAGGGGCAAATCTACTACGAGTGTGCGCGTGAGAGAATGTTGCACATTCCGGCCCCGCGCGCCCGATAACTCGAACCATTGAGATCATTAAGATGAAAATCGCAATTGCAGGCACCGGGTACGTCGGCCTTTCCAACGGGGTCTTGCTTGCTCGGCATCACGAGGTCGTGGCATTGGATTTGCTGGTCGACAAGGTCACCAAGCTGAATCTTGGCGAGTCGCCAATCCAGGATGGCGACATCCAGGCTGCGTTGGCCGGCGGCCGGCTCAATTTCCGCGCCACGCTGGATCCACGTGACGCATATGAGGGCGCGGATTTCGTCATCATTGCCACGCCGACCGATTACGACGCAGACACAAATTATTTCAATACCGGCTCAATCGAGGCGGTAGTAAAACAGGTGCTGGAGATCAACCCGGCGGCAACGATGGTGATCAAGTCCACGATCCCGGTGGGTTATACCCGCAGCCTGCGCGAGATGTTTGGTGTGCAGAACATCATCTTCTCTCCTGAGTTCCTGCGAGAGGGGCGAGCGCTGTACGACAATCTTCATCCGTCGCGGATCATCGTAGGCGACCACACGGAAGCGGCGCGGACCTTCGCGACCTTGCTCGAGGAAGGTGCAGAAAAGAAGGGCGTGCCGGTGCTGTTCACTGATTCGACCGAGGCGGAGGCGATCAAGCTGTTTGCCAATACCTACTTGGCGATGCGCGTGTCCTATTTCAATGAACTTGATACCTACGCTCAGACCCATGGGCTGGACAGCCGCCAGATCATCGAAGGCATCTCGCTTGATCCCCGGATCGGAAGCGGCTACAACAATCCGTCGTTCGGCTACGGCGGTTACTGCCTGCCGAAGGATACCAAGCAGCTGCTTGCCAACTACCAGAGCGTGCCGCAGAACCTCATCCGCGCCATCGTCGATTCAAACACTACCCGAAAGGACTTTATCGCGGCTGACATCCTGCGCCGAAAGCCGAAGGTCGTGGGCGTTTATCGACTGATCATGAAGGCGGGATCGGACAACTTCCGCTCGTCGAGCATCCAAGGGATAATGAAGCGGATCAAGGCCAAGGGCATCGAGGTGATCGTTCACGAGCCTGTGCTTGAAGACGCTGAGTTCTACAACTCGCGTGTCGTCAACGATCTGGATGCGTTCAAGCGAGAGGCCGATGTCATCATCAGCAATCGCATGTCCGACTCGCTAAGCGACGTTGCAGAGAAGGTCTATACGCGCGACCTCTTTGGCGACAACTGACTGTCGCCTCAACGTCGCAGTAACGAAAAAAGGCCGGACATCGTTCCGGCCTTTTTTCTCGGGGGCTGGCCGTTGCAAGCCGCGATGGCAGCTCCTCCCTCAGTCGCTTTTGAAGGGAAAAGCTTCACTCAAGCGAACCACCTGTCCGGGCTCAAAGGCGCAGACAACGGTCTGATACCAGAACTGATTGATGTGCCTGTGCATGACGGTGTAGCGGTCGGACGCATCACGCAGATCCTTGTGGTGGTCATGCTGTACCGCCAGTACGATCGGGAAGGTCTCCAGCAATGTGTCGATGAAGTCAGGGATGCTGGTGCGTTGGAAGGCATTGAGGCACCAGTGGTTCATCTCCAGGACCACCGCGGGACGATCTCGTGCAAGTGTCTGGCGACCGCCTCGAAGCACGTGCAACTCGAAGCCCTCGACGTCAATCTTGATCAAGTCGACTTTGCCAATCCGTGCGGCATCGACGCGTTGGTCCATTGTCGCGATCTGGATTCGTTCGATTGTATGCCCGGTACTCGCTTGGGTTTGATCTGAAACGAATGCGCCGGACCTGTTCTGCGGGGCGAAGGTAAGTTCGAAGCTGCCCGGCTGCTCACCCAGTCCAACGTTGTGCAGTTCAACGTTCTGCACGCCTGCTCGCGCGATGTTCTCCCGCAGTAGCTCGAACGTCGTGGGTGATGGTTCGAAGGCATGCACCGTATCGGCCAGCCGACTGTGCAGAAGTGTCGTCAGCCCGATATTGGCGCCGACATCCAGAACGGTTCCTGCCGCCATGCTTGCAAGAATGCGTGCCGTCTCGGGTTCGAACACGCCCTGCATATGGCTCATGTAGAGGTCGTCTGTAACTACGGTGTAGTCCTGTCCATGGATGGAGATACTGGATTCCTGCTTCATGCGTTCCACTCTCTCTCTGCGAGGAAGATTGTCGCCGATCATACGGATTAGCCATTGCAGATGCCGGCCTTGGACAGGACCGCCTGCCCGCTGCGCATACGCGCAACCGGCAGACCTGCGTCATATTTAAGCGCGACCGTAGGTATCCTCAAACCGTACGATATCGTCCTCCCCCAGATAGCTGCCCGATTGAACTTCGATCAGCTCCAGGGGCAGCTTGCCCGGGTTCTTCAGACGATGCGTAACACCCAGTGGAATGTAGGTGCTCTGGTTCTCAGTGAGCAGAATCACTTCCTCACCGCGAGTGACCTCGGCAGTGCCGCTGACCACGATCCAGTGTTCGGCACGGTGGTGGTGCATCTGCAGACTCAGCGTAGCCCCCGGTTTGACGGTGATGCGCTTGACCTGGAAACGTGCGCCATTGTCGATCGAATCGTAGGCGCCCCACGGGCGATAGACCTTGCGGTGTGCGGAAGCCTCACTGCGTCCATCACGTTTGATCTGCGCCACGATTTCCTTTACATCCTGCACGCGATCCTTGTGCCCCACGAAAACCGCGTCGTCGGTTTCCACGACAACCACGTCGTCCAGGCCGACCATTGCGATCAGCCGGTTCCCGTACGCATAGCTGTTGCGGCAGTCCACCGCGATGACATCACCATGGCAGGCGTTGCCTGAGACATCCTTGTCCGAGACCTCCCACAGTGCGGACCACGAGCCGACATCGTTCCAGCCCGCGTCCAGGGGAACCACCGCCGCGTCGGCGGTTTTCTCCATCACCGCATAATCGATGGAATCGTTCGGGCTGGCCGCGAAGGCCTCTGCATCCAGCCGGATGAAATCGCTGTCCCGTGCGGCCTTGTCCAACGCAGCGCGGCTGGCTGCCAGAATGGCGGGCTGCAGCGTCTCGAGCTCTTTGAGATACCGCGAAGCCTTGAACAGGAACATACCGCTGTTCCAGAAGTACTCGCCGGAACGCACGTACTGCTCGGCAGTCTCCAGGTTGGGCTTCTCCACAAATCGTTCGACCGGCCGGACACCATCGCCCTTCTGCGCCTTGATGTAGCCGTAGCCGGTCTCCGGGGAGGTCGGCACGATACCGAAGGTCACCAACTTGCCGGTCTCGGCCGCCACTGCTGCTTGCTTCACTGCTTCGTGGAAGGCGGCTTCATCACGGACCACATGATCGGAGGGCAATACCAGCAGCAGCGCGTCGTCGTGGACCGTCAATGCCTGCAAGGCAGCGATGGCGATGGCGGGGGCCGTGTTGCGGCCGATCGGCTCCAGTATCAGTGCCTGCGGAGTAGCATCGCATTCGCGCAGTTGCTCAGCTGCCATGAAGCGGTGCTCTTGGTTGGCGACCACGATCGGTGCCGCGCCGGCGATGCGGGCGACGCGTTTCCAGGTCGCTTGCAGCATCGTGTCCTTGCCAACAAGCGGCAGGAACTGCTTCGGGTAAGCCTCACGGGAAACAGGCCACAGGCGGGTGCCGGAACCACCGGAAAGGATGACGGGAACGATGGGCAACATGGATACGTCCTGGATCAGTGTTGGGCCGGGCTTCCGCCAATCAGGGCGGTCAGCTCGTCGGTACGGGCGCGCAGCAGTGCCGCGTCGCCACGGGTTTCTACATTCAGGCGGAGCAGCGGCTCAGTGTTGGAACTGCGCAGATTGAAGCGCCACTCCTGGAACTCGGCGCTGACGCCGTCTGTGTAGTCGAGCGTCGGTTCCTGGCTGCCGTAATGCGCCATCACCCGGGCGACGGTCGCCTTGGCGTCTTCGACGCGGAAGTTGATTTCGCCGCTGCACGGGAATGCCTGCATACGGTCTGCAACCAGATCGCCCAACGACGTGCCGGTCTGGGAGACCAGTTCGGCAATCAGCAGCCATGGGATCATGCCTGAATCACAGTAGGCGAAATCGCGGAAGTAATGGTGCGCGCTCATCTCGCCGCCATAGATGGCGTCTTCGGCACGCATGCGCTCTTTGATGAACGCGTGCCCGGTCTTGCTCATGATCGGAACGCCGCCGGCTTGGTCGACCATTTCCACGGTGTTCCAGGTCAGGCGTGGATCGTGAATGATCTTTCCGCCTGGCTTGCTGCTCAGCAGCGCTTTCGCGAGCAGGCCAACCAAGTAATAGCCTTCGATGAAATTGCCATCGGCGTCGAAGAAAAAGCATCGGTCAAAATCGCCGTCCCAGGCGATTCCGAAGTCGGCGCCATGCTCACGGACCGCGTCACGGGTGGCCGCGCGATTCTCCGGCAACAACGGATTGGGAATGCCGTTGGGGAAGTTTCCATCCGCCTCGTGTTGGATGCGGATGAACTCGAATGGCAGGTGGGGCGCGAGCTGATCGATCACCACACCAGCGCCGCCATTGCCAGGATTGGTCACAATCTTGAGCGGCTTCAGCTTGGACACGTCAACGTAGCTGAGCAGGTGCTGGATATAAGCAGACTTGTCTTCGTCGCGGGTGACCGTGGCGCTGGCTGTGCCCAGTGGGGCGTCCGAGGCGGCAAAGTCGCGGATGTCGAACAGGCCGGTATCTCCGCTGATCGGCTTGGCACCGTCGCGCACCAGCTTCATACCGTTGTAATCCATCGGATTGTGGCTGGCGGTGACCATGATTCCGCCGGCGGCGTGCCGGTTGAAGGTCTGGAAGTAAACTTCCTCTGTCCCGCAGAGCCCGATGTTGATGACATCGCGCCCACTGGCCGTCAGGCCTTCGATAGCGGCTTGGAGCAGCTCAGGACTGCTGAGGCGGATGTCATGGCCGACGATGACGGGCCCCGGGCCCAGCAGCGAGGCCGTGCCCGCACCGATGCGCTTGGCCAGAGCCGCGTCCAGTTCGTCAGGCACGCGACCACGGATATCATAGGCCTTGAAACTCGGAAGCGTCATCAATGCAGTCCTTTCAGGGGTGACCGCTGATTATAGCGACAGGCACCGGAAGGGCGGGTGATCCTGGCCAGCATCCGAGCTGCCCCTGCTTTTGCAAGTCGCGGATGCGCAATCTACCAATTACGCATCCGCCTTGCGCTGATCAACCCAGCGCGGCTTCCAGTTCCGGCAGCAGGGTGAACAGATCCCCCACCAGCCCGATATCGGCGATCTCGAAGATCGGCGAGTCCGGATCCTTGTTGATCGCTACGATGGTGCCGGCGTCCTTGATCCCGGTCAGGTGCTGGATGGCACCGCTGATGCCCACCGCCACGTACAGCTCCGGCGAGATGATCTTGCCGGTCTGGCCGACCTGCAGGTCGCTGGGCACATAGCCGGCATCCACGGCGGCGCGCGAGGCACCCACGGCGGCCCCGAGCTTGTCGGCCAGCTGGAAGATCACCTTGAAGTTCTCTTCTGATCCGACACCACGGCCGCCGGAGACCACGCGCTTGGCGCTCTGCAGGTCCGGGCGGTCGGTGGCACCGGCCGCCAGGCCGACGAAGCGGGTGTGGGTCGGCAGGGCCGCATCGACGCTGGCCGCTTCCACGCTGGCGCTGCCACCCTTGGCCGCTTCCGGCCAGGAGGCTGCACGCACGGTAGCGACCACGATCTGGTCGGCCGGCACGTCCACGGTGATGATCGCGTTGCCCGCATAGATCGGGCGCTTGAAGCTGTGGCTGCCTTCGACGGTCATGAGGTCGGAGACCTGGTTGACGCCCAGCAGGGCGGCCACGCACGGCATCAGATCCTTGCCGAAGGTGGTCGAGGGGCCGAACACGTGGGTGTAGCCGGTGGCCAGCTTCGCGATCTGCGGGGCCAGCACCTGGGCCAGCGCCTGCGCGTTGGCGGCGTTGGCCACGGTCAGCACCTTGGCGACGCCGGCCAGCTGGGCCGCTTCAGCGGCGGCCGCGGTCGGGTCCGCGGCCAGCACCACCACATCGATGCTGGCGCCGCTGATCGCAGCGGCTGCGCTCACGGTCTTGGCGGTGGCGGCGTTGAGCTTGCCGTCGTGGTGTTCAGCGACAACGAGGATCTTGGTCATTACAGCAACCCCTTCTGCTTGAGTGCAGCGACCAGTTCGGCCGCGTCCTTGACCATCACGCCCTTGCTGCGCTTGACCGGCGCCGCGTACTGGGTGGTCTTGAAGGTATCGGCGGCTTCAACGCCGAGGTCGGCCAGCTGCAGGGTCTCCAGCGGCTTGGCCTTGGCCTTCATGATGTCGGGCAGCTTGATGAAGCGCGGCTCGTTCAGGCGCAGGTCGGTGGTGACCACGGCCGGCAGGTCCACTTCCAGCGTTTCCAGGCCGGCGTCGACTTCACGGGTGACCGTGGCCTTGCCGTCGGCGAT
>Ga0160437_1000307_pt1 | contig 27000 bp, 21 predicted proteins | sample HID1975I_E0MG_FD_108227 | JGI IMG/M metagenome (GOLD analysis project Ga0160437, IMG submission 108227) | Enriched soil microbial communities from UW Madison campus, WI, USA - HID1975I_E0 MG | ecosystem: Environmental > Terrestrial > Soil > Unclassified | place: USA: Madison, Wisconsin... | reverse complement strand
TGGCAGCCATGGCATAGAACCGCAGCGAGCGGAACATGGCGGCACCCTGCACCGCCGGCCAGCCCGATTCCTCCGCGCGCCGCGCTACCGCATCGTACATGTGAACGGCCGCGGAATACTTGCCTTGTCGCAGGAAAACGTCGGCCACCGTCAGGCGTTTGGCGGCAATGGAGGGATCGTCGGCCGGCAAGCCTGCCTTCAAGGCATCGATCGAATCGAATGTCGCTATTCGCCCATAGTCCGGCATGCCCAGCAATGAAGCGACGTCCGCATCGAACTGCAGCAATCCGCTTACTTCCCTGGGCAGGCTTTCGGCATAGCGCTTGTTGCGGGAGCGCGACTTTATGAGCGTTTTACGCGCGCCCTGGATTTCACCGGCGACGAGCTGGTTCTCCGCATGCTCCATGGAGGCAGCGATATCTTCGGCGGGCGTGCAATGCCGGGCGAGGCACTGTTCCAGCGAGGCCGCCGTGGAGCGCAGGCTGCGCCCGGTGACCGTTACCATCGAATCCGCGAATTCGTCCTGGGCCGGCGATACCCGAACGGGGGGCGCCTTATTCGCCGAGTCGGCGGCTTGCAGCAGCAGAAGCGGTAGAATGAGCATCACGATCTCCTCCAGGGGCGAGGATGGAACGAGGACCGGAACGGGGCACGATCCAGCGATTACTCATTAGCATGTAGTAAAATACAAGATTATCAAGGCTTCGTAGCGCGCCTGCACGCGATCGCCGCATGAGAAACAACCAAACCGGATTGAACAGTGCCGGAGCGACTGCTCGCCCCGGCACGGCTTCAGGCTTTCGATCTACTCAGAACGGCAGTTTGTAGAAATTGACCGCGTTGTCCTGGAGGACCTTCTTCTTCACCGCGTAATCGTAGCCGCCCAGCACATCCTTGATATGCGCCTGCACGCCCGGATAGAGCGAGGTGGGGTGCGGGAAGTCGGTTTCGAACATCACGTTGTCGACGCCGATGGTTTCCAGCAGCAGCTTGGGCGCGATCTTCTCGAACCAGAAGGTGCACTTGAAGTGGTCGCGGAAGTAGTCCCAGGGCTGCTTCTTCAGCACGTTGCGCTTGCTGGGGAGCATTTCCTGGAACTGGTGCTCCAGCGCTTCCACGGCAAAAGGCACCCAGCCCATGCCGCTCTCGATCAGGCCGATCTTGAGGTTCGGGTGACGGTCGAGTCGGCCCGAGACCATCCAGTTGCCCAGCGTCGCGGCATTGCCGATGGAGAACATCGTCGCGACCACCGACAGGGTCTGTTCGAAAGCGAAGCCTTCCCAGGTCAGGGTGTTCGGGTCGATCGCGGCGTTGAGGTGGAAGTTGAGCGAAATGCCTTCCGCGTCGATCATTTCGAGGAACGGCGTCCAGTATTCATGGTTGAAGCTGGGCACGCCGACGCGCTCGGGCGTATCGGGCAGCACGAAGCCGCGCAGGCCCATGTCGATGCAGCGGCGCGCTTCCTTTTCCATCTCCGACTTGTTCCAGAACGGCAGGTGCGCCATCGGGAACAGGCGCTCGCCCGAGTCGCGCTGATATTCGGCGTTGAAATCGTTGAACACTTTCATGATCGTGACGGCGAGATCATCGTCGCCCAGCGTCATCAGCATGCCCGCCTGGGTGATGCCCGAGTTCTGGAAGCAGATCTGCGCATAGACGCCCATGTCGTCCATCGCCTTCAGGCGCGGGGCGATCTCGTGACCACCCGGATGGGCTTCCTCCAGGGTGGGGAAGGCCAGGCGACCGAGCAGCTTGTTGTTGTCCTTGCGGATCACGTTGCCGCCCAGCGAGCCGCAGTTGCGGTCACCGATGTACCAGCGGTCCACCCCGTCGGCATCGCGCTTCACGAACGGCATCTTGGCCTTCAGGCCCACCGGCGCGCGGTCCGTGAACAGCGTTGGCGGTTCGCTGAGGTGCGTGTCCGTATCGACGATCTTGATGCCTTCCAGCGTCGGATCGAGGCCGCCGGACTGGGTTGCGTAGTCAACCTCGCGGATCACTCCGCCCTTGGTGTAGCCTTCCGCCGACCAGTACTTGCGCGCAGATTCCTGCATTTCCTTCGTGTCGCCATCAGCCATGGCCTGTCTCCCAAAACAATTGGGGCTCATGTCGCAACCTCGGGGGCTGCGGGTCAATCGAGAGCCCAACGCCGAGACGATGAATGGCCGCAACCCCTGCCGGGAACGGCGCGCGCGCTGCGCTGCGCCTTGCCGCGCGGGGGATGCCCGGGCATCCATGGCCTCGGGAGAGAACATCATGCCACAAATCCGAACGCTCGACGACATCCGCGTCGATTTCGATGCCGCCCCGGACAACGTTCCGAAGGATCGCATCGTCGACCTGGGCTTTGCCATGGGCACCGAGCCCAACGACCTCCTGGACCCCTATGAGCCCTGCGGCTGGCTTTCCGGCCCGGAGATCCCGCGCCTGCTCTACGCGCCGCCGGCCCGGCACGGCCTGGGCGCGATCAGCGGGCGGCAGCAGGGCAACTGGGTGGTCAGCCACTATGAGGACATCGAGCGAGTCTATACCGACAATGCGCATTTCTCGAACGCGGGCACGGCCGAATTCCAGCGGCTGATCGGCGAGACCTTCAAGTCGATCCCCCTCGCCATCGATCCGCCCGACCACCAGAAGTACCGGCTCTACCTGATGCCCTATTTCTCGCCCGCCCGGATCACGCGCGAGCTGGAACCGCGCATCCGCGACGTGGTGACCGAGATGATCGACGCCGTGGCGGGCAAGGGCGAGGTCGACATGGCCTGGGACTTCGCACGGGTCTATCCGGTGCGGATATTCATGGGCCTGATGGGCTTTCCCGACGAAAAGTTCGAACAGTTCCTCGACTGGGAATGGGACATCCTCCATTCCGGCAGCCTCGAAAAGATGCAGGCCGCACTGCGCGGCGTGCTCGAATTCCTGCGCGGCTTCATCGCCGAGAAGGAAGCGGAACCCGACGAGCACCTCGTCTCCGCCATCGTCCACGGCAGGATCGGCGGCCAGGCCGAAGGTCGCCCGCCGACCGAGGACGAGAAGATCGGCATGGTGTGGTTCCTCTGGCTGGGCGGCCTCGATACCGTGGCGGCCACCATCGCCCAGATGTTCCGCCGTCTCGCGCTCCAGCCCGACCTGCAGCGGCGCATCCGCGAGAATCCGGCGCTGATCAACTCGGCGGTCGAGGAATTCCTGCGCACGCAGCCGATCCTCTCGTCCGCCCGCACCGCCACCCGGGACTTCGAGTGGCACGGGATCCAGGTGCGCAAGGGCGATTCGTTCTCCTGCCTCAACCCCTCGGGCAATTTCGACCCTGCCCATTTCGAGAACCCGCGCACCTTCGATCCCGAGCGCAAGGCCAACCGTCACTTCACGTTCGTGGGCGGGGTGCACATCTGCCTCGGCGCGCACCTGGCGCGGCGCGAGCTGCGGCTGCTGCTGGAGGAATGGTTCGCGCGCATTCCCGAATTCCGGGTGAAGCCGGGCGCGGACACGGCCGTGTTCCCGGGGCTGCTGTCGATCCGCAACCTGCCGATCGTCTGGGACGTGACGTCACCGCCAGCGTCGTAGCCGAAGCGGCAGGTGGCCGCAGGTTCCGGGGACATCGCCCCCGGAACCTGGCCGTCAAGTCCGGCGCTCTCAGACTTTCGCCGGTGCCAGCCTCGGGCTGAGCAGGTGAACCACCGCCAGCGCCAGCAGATAGGCCCCCGCGCAGATCCCGAAGAGCACCTCGTAGCTGTGCGTCGTGTCGAGGATGTAGCCCGCGAAGAGCGCCATGCCCATGCCGCCGAAAGCGCCGACGGTGCCGCCGATGCCCACCACCGATCCCACCGCACCGCGCGGGAAGACGTCGGACGGGAAAGTGTAGAGATTGGCCGAGAAGGCCTGGTGTGCGGCCGTGGCGATACCGATCACCAGCACGGCGGCCCAGACGCTGTCCAGCGACTGCGCGAACCAGATCGGCAGCACGCAGAAGGCGCAAATCAGCATCGTGATCTTGCGCGCGAAGTTCGGCGTCTTCCCGGCCTTGATGAGCCTGGAGGAAAGCCAGCCGCCGCCCACGCTGCCAAGGTCGGAAATCAGGTAGATCGCCGCAAGCGGCAGGCCGAAGGTCTTGAGGTCGAGGTTGTAGCGCTCGAACAGGTAGCCCGGCAGCCAGAACAGGAAGAACCACCAGATCGGGTCGATCAGGAACTTGCCGAGGGCGAAGGCCCAGGTCTCGCGGACGGTCAGCAGCTTCGACCAGCCGATCTTCTCGACCGGGTCGGCCGGGTCCTGCTGGATCCAGGCGAGTTCGCCGCGCGTGACGCGGGCGTGCTCGTTGGGATGGCGGTACATCGCCCACCAGGCGATCAGCCAGAGAATGCCGAAGATGCCGGTGACGAAGAAGGCCACGCGCCAGTCGAACCAGAGCACCAGCAGCGGCACGATCAGCGGCGTCAGGATCGCGCCGACATTGGCGCCGGCATTGAACAGGCCGATCGCGAAGGCGCGCTCCTTCTGCGGGAACCAGTCGGTGACGGCGCGGATGCCGGCGGGGAAATTGCCCGATTCGCCGATGCCGAGGCCGAAGCGCGCCATCGCGAAGGAGGTCACGCCGCTGGCGAAGCCGTGCGCCATGTGGCTGATGGTCCAGATGACCAGGGCGATGGCATAGCCTATCCGCGCGCCCAGGACGTCCACCACTTTGCCGAAGGAGAGGTAACCGATCGCGTAGGCGAGCTGGAACCAGAAGACGATTCCCGCGAAGTCGGACTCGGTCCAGTGGAATTCGGCCTCGAGCGTGGGCTTGAGCACGCCGATCATCTGCCGGTCGATATAGTTGATCGCCGTCGCCGCGAAGAGCAGCGCGACGATCACCCAGCGATAGCGCCCCGCGGTGGGATGGATTCCCTGGCGGTCGGCCCCGGAACCGTCTGCTCCGGGAACCCCCGTTGCGGAGTTGGCGCCTCCGGAGTTGGCGGCTCCGGAACCATCCGTGAGATGGCTTTCGGGAATGCCTGCGTTCATCTGATCCTGCTCCCTCTTCGGCGGCACCGTTTTCGGGCCTGCCGATGCATTCTTCCTATGCGGGCACCGCCGCCGCGATCTTGCAGCCTATGCTGCCATGTCCCTCGAAATGCGCCAGAACCTTCTGCCCCGGCACCACCGGATGGACCCCCGTGACCGCGCCGGTCGAAACCCAGGTTCCGCCGCTGCAGTCGATACCGCGCGAGGCAAGGTTCGCAAGCAGGAACCGCACCGCGCCCAGCGGGCCGTCCAGCATGGTCGCGGTGGTTGCCGAGGCGATCTCCTGCCCGTCGATCTCGAAGCGCACGGTGATCGCCTCGAAAGTGGCGGTCTCCCAGCCTTCCAGCACCGGACCGATCACCATGCCGGCGTTGTTGCCGAAATCGGAAACGGTGACCGGCGGCCCATCGGCGTTGATGCCGGGGTAAGGAGAGCTGGCCACTTCGATGCCGATGTGCACGGCGTCCAGCACCTTGCGGGTGGCCTCGTCATCGGCGGGCACCACACCGTCCCAGCCCGGCGCGACATGCAGCAGGAATTCCGCTTCCGCCGCGGCGAAGCCCCGGGCGAAGACCGGCATTTCCGGCGCCTCCGCCGCAGCGACGGTGACGACGCTGTCCGTGAAGATCGGCCCGGTCAGCCGGTCGGCACCCAGGCGCGTGTCTTCGGGGACGTTGATCCTGCCCACTTTCCAGCCTGCGACCGTGCGGCCGTCCAGCCCGATGGCAAGGTCCTGGATCGCATAGGCGGCGGCAAGATCGGAAGGTGCCTCTCCGGGGTATTCGGCCAGCGCCCGCATCTCGCGCCGCGCCGATACGAATGCCCCCGCAATCGTTCTGGCCTGCTCGTTGGAACTCATCCCAAACCCTTCGTTGTTCTGGTTGCCGTCGTTAAAGGAAACCGGTGTCATAGGCAAATCAAAAGCGCGATGCCTCTCGATCCCGTGGCCTTGTCAAAGGGTTGCATTGCCGGGGCAGCGGGTGGAGCGGAGGGCGTGTACGCCGCAGGTGGCGGTAACGCGAAATTGAGGGCTTCCAAGATATGGAAACCGGTGTCATCTTGCCTTTCCGCGCGCAAGAAGGCAAGCGGCTCACAACATATCGGGCGAAGCCGCAAGCGGTGCCGCCAAAGGGGCTAGGATGCCGGACGAATTCAGACGCGACACCAAGCCGACCATCAACGACGTCGCGCGCCTTTCCGGCGTCTCCAAGAAAACCGTCAGCCGCGTCATCAACAAGTCCCCGCTCCTGGGCCAGGCCACGCGCGAGAAAGTGGAAGCCGTGATCGCGGAGATCGGCTACGTGCCCAATCCGCAGGCGCGCGCACTGGCGCTGCGCCGCAATTTCCTCATCGGCCTGATCCACGACAACCCGAACGCGCAGATGGTGCTGGGCGTGCAGGAAGGCATTCTCGAAGCCATCCGCGACACCGAGTTCGCCCTCGTCGTGCGCCCGGTGGACCGCCACTCGCCGACGATGCTGGAGGACATCCGCCGCTTCATCGAACAGCAGCGGCTCTACGGCGTGCTGCTGCTGCCGCCGATTTCCGAAAACGACGGGCTGGCGGCGGTCTGCCGCGAACTGGGCTGCACGCTGGTCCGCATGGGTTCGGCCCGGCTGGACGACGACAGCCACCTCGTCGCCTCGAACGACCGCCATGCCGTGCGCGAAGCGGTGTCGTGGCTGACCAGCCTGGGCCATCGCCGCATCGGCTTCATCGCCGGACCGGAGGGCTTCCGCTCGGCGCATGAGCGCGAACTGGGCTTCATCGACGGGCTGGCCTCGGCCGGGCTCAAGCTCGATCCGAAGATCGGCGCGCGCGGGGACTACCGCTTCGAATCGGGCCTGGCCGCGGGGGAACGCCTGCTCTCCGCCGATCCGCGCCCCACCGCGATCTTCTGCAGCAATGACGAGATGGCCGCCGGCGTCCTCCATGCGGCGCGGGCCAAGGGCATTTCCGTGCCCGAGCAGCTCTCCATCATCGGCTTCGACGATACCGCCATCGCCGCCCATATCTGGCCGCCGCTCACCACCGTGCGCTGGCCGATCGTGCCGATGGCCACGGCCGCCGCGCACAAGCTGATCGACCCGGGCGGCGCGGCCGACCAGCCTTCGCTGTTCCTCTCCGACCTGGTGCGCCGCGCCTCGGTAGCCGCGCCCGAACGCACGGCCTGAGCGCCGACCGGACACCCGGCCCGCTGCCGCGGCCGAAAACGGACGCGCCGGAACCGGGGAGAAACACGCCCGGCGGAACATTGACACCGGTTACCAAGACCGGATAAGACTTGACCTGAAGCGTAATAACGTCCCACCATACGGAACTGAATTCCACAAGGGAGAGCCCCCGTGTTCTGCAAGACCTACCACGCCACCCATCCCGACATGATGGAGTGCGTCTCCAACGAGGAACTGCGCGATCGCTACCTCGTCACCGGCATGTTCGAAGACGGCAAGGTCAGCCTCAACTATTCGCACAACGAGCGTTTCGTGATCGGCGGCGCGGTGCCCTCGCAGGGGCCGCTCAAGCTGCCCGCCCAGACCGTGCCGAAAAGCGCGGAAGGCCACCCCTTCCTTGAGCGCCGCGAAGCCGGCATCGTCAACATCGGCGGCCCGGGCGCGATCACGGTCGACGGCCAGCGCTTCGAAATGCAGAACAAGGAATGCCTCTACGTGCCCATGGGCTCGACCGAGGTGACTTTCGAGGGCGAGACCGCCCGCTTCTACATCGCCTCGGTTCCCGCCCACAAGACGCTGCCGATCAAGCACATCACGCTTGACCAGGCCAACCCGCTGGCGCGCGGCGATCTTGCCAATTCGAACCAGCGCACGATCTACCAGCTGGTGATCCCCGGCGTCTGCGAGAGCGCGCAGCTGCTGCTGGGCCTCACCGTGCTGGAAGAAGGCTCGGTCTGGAACACGATGCCGCCGCACCTCCACGACCGCCGCTCGGAAATCTACCTCTACTTCGAGCTGCCGGAAGAGAACGACCGCATCTTCCACTACATGGGCGAGCCCGACCAGATGCGCCACATCGTGATCGCCAACGAAGAGGCCGTCATCAGCCCGCCCTGGTCGATCCACATGGGCTCGGGCACCAAGAAGTACGCGTTCATCTGGGCCATGGGCGGGGAAAACCTCGACTATACCGACATGAACGTGCTGGATATCTGCCAGCTTCAGTAAGGCAGCAGCCTTTCGGAACTTGCCTCGTCGCTCCCCTACCCTCGTCTTTGCGAGGAGCGGAGCGACGAAGCAATCCAGGGCGTCGTGGACCACCGCTCTGGATTGCTTCGCTACGCTCGCAATGACGAAGTGGGGCCGAAGAGGAGCGGGGGCCGAAGATGGGTTCGGGCGATTTCCGGGCCACGAACGAGATTGGGACAGGACTTAACTTATGGCGATTTCCTTCAGCCTCGAAGGCAAGGCCGCGCTGGTGACCGGCGCCAACACCGGGATCGGGCAGGCCATAGCCGTGGCGCTTGCGGAAGCGGGCGCGGACGTTGCCCTCGCCGGCCGCAGCGAACCGGCCGAGACCATCGCGCTGATCGAAGCGGCCGGGCGCAAGTGCGTGAACATCAAGGCCGACCTCTCCTCGATCGAGCCCGTGGGCCGCGTGATCGACGAGGCGGTGGCCGGGCTAGGCAAGCTCGACATTCTCGTCAACAATGCCGGCATCATCCGCCGCGACGACTTGCTCCAGTTCTCCGAGGAGGACTGGGACGCGGTGATGGACACCAATCTCAAGACGCTGTTCTTCCTCAGCCAGGCGGCGGCCAGGGGTATGGTTGAGCGCGCCCGGGAAGGCACCAGCGCCGGAAAGATCGTCAACATCGCCTCGCTGCTGACGTTCCAGGGCGGCATCCGCGTGCCCAGCTATGCGGCGGCGAAGTCCGGCGTGGGCGGAGTGACCAAGGCCATGGCCAACGAACTGGCGCCAAAGGGCGTGCAGGTCAATGCCATCGCGCCGGGCTACATCTCCACCAACAACACCGCCGCGCTGCAGGGCGACGAGACGCGCAACCGCCAGATTCTGGAGCGTATTCCCACCGGCCGCTGGGGAGATCCCAAGGATATTGCCGGCGCCGCCGTGTTCCTGGCTTCCCCGGCTTCGGACTATGTGACAGGACACGTCCTCGCCGTAGACGGCGGTTGGCTCGCGCGCTGAGGAATTTCTAGACTATGACTGGCCACGTTACCTGCTTCGGCGAAGTGCTGATCCGTTTCGCCACCCATGACGCGCGGCTGGTGGTCCAGTCCGATGCGCTCGACATGGTCGTGGGCGGGGCCGAAGCCAATGTCGCCTCGGGCCTTGCCTCGCTCGGCCACGAAGTGCGCATGGTGTCCCGCCTGCCCGCCAACCCGCTGGGCGACAAGTGCCGCGCGGCGCTGGGCGCAGCAGGCGTGGGCCTTTCCGGCGTGACTTCCGGGCCGGGCCGCATGGGGCTCTATTTCCTGGAGACCGGCGCGGGCCTGCGCCCTTCGGCCATCACTTACGACCGCGCCGGCAGCGCTTTCGCGCAGTCCGCCGTGGACGATTTCGACTTTGCCGCCGCGCTGGACGGCGCGCGTTTGCTGCATTTGTCGGGCATCACCCCGGCGCTCGGGCCGGGCGGCGTTTCGCTGGCCAAGGCCGCAGTGCGCGCCGCGCAGGAAGCCGGCGTGCCGATCTGCTTCGACGGCAACTACCGCACCCTCCTCTGGGAAAGCTGGGACAGCAACCCGCGCGAGATCCTTACCGAGATGGTTTCGGCCGCCACGGTGATGATCGGCAACCACCGCGACATCTCGCTGCTGCTGGGTGAGACCTTCTCCGGCGACGGCGCCGACCGCCGCCGCGAAGCGGCCGAGGCGGCCTTCGCGGCCTTCCCGAACCTGCAGGTGATCGCCTCGACCGCGCGCCATGTCGTCAATGCCGGCCACCACCGCATCGCCGCCCGCGTCGACGGCCGGGACGATGCCGTCCAGACCGCCGAAGCCGACGTGACCGGCATCGTCGACCGCATCGGCACCGGAGACGCTTTCGCGGCCGGCGTGCTGCACCAGTGGCTGGAGGCGGGCGACTTGTCCGCCATGGCCCATGCGGGGCTGGCCTATACGGTGCTCAAGCACTCGCTGCACGGCGACATGAGCCTCATCGGCCGCGCCGAACTGGACGCCTTCTCGATTTCCGGAGGCGATGTCAGGCGGTGAGCCTGAGCGCAAGCTGAGGCCGGCCGGATCGTCGCCCCGGACCCGATCCGGCACGACCTGGGGGAGAGGGAGCATATGACGGCACCGCGCATCACTCGCCGCACCCTGGTGGCCTCGGCAGCGGCCCTTGCCGCAGCCCCCGCGCCGCTTCTGGCACGGCCCTCGCCGGGCTCGGCCGCCGCGCCGGTCGTCGGCCGCTACACCGGCCTTGCCGAACAGGGCGTGCTCGCCTTCAAGGGCATCCGCTACGGCCGCGCCGCACGGTTCGCGCGGGCGGTGGCCGAACCCTGGGCCGGGCCGCCGGTCAAGGCCCGGGCCTTCGCCCCGATCTGCCCCCAGCGCGGCCTCGACAGCGAGCGTCAGGCCGAGGACTGCCTCTTCCTCAACCTCTGGACGCCCGAGGCAAACCCGGCCGCCAGGCGCGCGGTCATGGTCTATTTCCACGGCGGCGCCTATACCACCGGCTCGGTCACCGACCCCCTCACGCACGGCGCCCGGCTGGCGGGCAGCGGCGACGTGGTGGTCGTTTCGGTGAACCACCGCCTCAATGCCCTCGGCTATGCCTGGCTCAAGCCCTTCGGCGCGACGTATGCCGACAGCGGCAATCTGGGCCAGCTCGACCTCATCCTCGCGCTGCAATGGGTCCGCGATCACATCGCCCGGTTCGGCGGCGACCCGGCGCGCGTCATGGTGTTCGGCCAGTCCGGCGGCGGCGCCAAGATCGCCACGCTCATGGCCATGCCCGCCGCACGGGGATTGTTCCACAGCGCCGCGACCATGAGCGGCCAGCAAGTCCAGGCTAGCGGCCCGATGCACGCCTGGGCGCGCACGCAGGCGCTGATGGCCGCCGTCAAGCTCGCGCCCGGCGATGTCGAGGGCCTGCGCAACCTGCCGATCGAACGGCTGGTGGACGGCCTTGCCGCCACCGATCCGGTCATGGGCAGCGGCCCGCTCTACTTCGGCCCGGTGCTGGACATGACCAATCTGCCGCGCCATCCCTTCTGGCCGGACGCCGCGCCGCAGTCGGTGTCGGTGCCGATGATCCTGGGCAATACCCACGAGGAGACGCGCGCCTTCCTCGACCCGCGCGGCCCCAGGCTCAAGGGCCTCGACTGGAGCAACCTGGCCGAGCGCGTCGGCCGCGAGGTCAAGATCGACCTCGATCCGCAGTGGATGATCGACCAGTACCGCGCCCGCCAGCCGGAATGGACCGCCGAGCAGATCTACTATGCCGCCACCACCGCGGGCCGCTCATGGCCGGGCCAGGTGATCGAGGCGGACGCGCGCGCCAGAGCCGGGGCCGAGGCCACCTGGGTCTACCAGCTCGAACGCCCCTCGCCCGTCGATCCCCTGCGCGGCGCGGCGCATACCGACGACATTCCCTATGTCTTCGGCACGCTCGACGCTCCGGGCAGCTTCTCCGGCACGGACGACAAGGCCCGGGCGCTGAGCAAGACGATGATGGCGGCCTTCACCGGCCTTGCGAAAACCGGGCGTCCCGGCTCCGGCGATCGGGCGGCGGACTGGCGCCCTTACACCGTCCCCACGCGGGCGACGATGGTGTTCGGCGAGGAGACGCGGATGGAGGACGACCCGCGCGGCTGGCAGCGCAAGCTCTGGGCTACCGCGCCTTACGTCCAGCCCGGCACCTGATCGTCAGGCCCAGGCGGCCCAGATCAGGCCCGCCACCACGCCCACCTGAATCGTCACGATCCAGCGCAGCCGGTCCACGAACGGCTGCTTGCGCGTCTTGTGCCGCAGCACGCGGCGCGCCAGCAGGGCGCCGGGCGAGCCGCCGAGCGCGGCGAAAGCCAGCAGGCGCCGCTCCGGCACGCGCCGTCCGCCCGCGATCGCCCGGCCCTTGTCGAAGGCGAAAGCGAAAAAGGCGATGAGGTTGGCCAGGGCGAGATAGGCGGCAGCAAGGGTGGGAATGTCCATCCCCGCCGCCATTCCAGCAGAGCGCGGCTCCGTCCAGCCGAAAGAACCGGCAAACCGCCCGTAAGACTGGCCAGACTGCCCGCAAACTGTCATCGTGGCATGCAAGTGCAGTGACTGACACGGAGCAGATGTGAAGAGCCAGGACATGCTCGAAATTACCGAGACCACCGAAGCCCCGGAAATCGTCGAGGTCGACGATATTTCCACCCAGCCCGCGCGGTTCTTCAACCGCGAGCTGAGTTGGCTCGCCTTCAACGAGCGCGTCCTCGCCGAAGCCACCAATCCGAACTATCCGGTGCTCGAACGCCTGCGGTTCCTGTCGATTTCCGGCAGCAACATCGACGAATTCCTGATGGTGCGCGTCGCCGGTCTCGCCGGGCAGGTCCGCCGCCAGATCGAGGAAATCTCGATCGACGGCCTCACTCCCTCGCAGGCGCTGACCTCCACGCACGAGAAAGTGATCGAGCTGGAGCAGATCCAGCAGGAAACCTGGAAGGACCTCAAGCTCCAGCTGGCCGATTGCGGCATCCGCGTGGTGGGCGACGCCCGCCTCGACGGCGACCGCGAGGGCTGGCTGCGCAGCTACTTCCTCGAACACGTCATGCCGGTGATCACCCCGCAGGCGATCGATCCCGCGCACCCCTTCCCCTTCGTGGCCAACCAGGGCATCGGCGTGCTCTTCGCGCTGACCCGCCTGGCCGACGATGCGCCGGTCATGGAAATGGTCCTGATCCCCGCCCCGCTGCCGCGCTTCGTGCGGATCCCGGGTGAGGACGCGGCCTGGATTTCCATTGAGGACCTGATCTGCCGCAATGCGGACGAGCTGTTCCCCGGCTTCGGCGTGAACGGCCACGGCGTGTTCCGCATCCTGCGCGACAGCGACATCGAGATCGAGGAAGATGCCGAGGATCTGGTGCGCTACTACCGCACCGCGATCCAGCGCCGCCGCCGCGGCCTGGTGATCGTGCTCCAGCTTCAGGGCGCCTTCGATCCTTCGGCCGAGGAACTGCTGCGCAACCAGCTCGGCCTCGACAAGGCGCTGATCATGAAGACGGAAGGCCTGATCGGCTTCTCCGGCCTTTCCGCGATCTGCGACGAGGATCGGCCCGAGCTGAAGTTCGAGCCCTATTCCCCCCGCTATCCCGAACGCATTCTCGAGCATGACGGCGACATCTTCGCCGCCATCCGCGAGAAGGACATCGTCGTCCAGCACCCTTACGAAAGCTTCGAGGTGGTGATCGACTTCCTGCGCCAGGCCGCGCGGGACCCGGACGTGATCGCCATCAAGCAGACGCTCTACCGCGCCGGCAAGCAGTCCGCGATCATCTCCGCGCTGATCTACGCCGCCGAACAGGGCAAGTCGGTGACGGCGGTGGTCGAACTCAAGGCCCGCTTCGACGAGGAGCAGAACCTGCTCTGGGCTAGCCAGCTCGAACGGGCCGGCGTCCAGGTGATCTACGGCTTCGTGGACTGGAAAACCCACGCCAAGACCTCGATGATCGTCCGCCGCGAGGGTGAGGGTTACCGCACCTACTGCCACTTCGGCACCGGCAACTATCACCCGATCACGGCACGCATCTATACCGACTTGTCCTACTTCACCGCCGATCCCGCGATCGGCCGCGACGTGGGACGGCTGTTCAACTTCATCACCGGCTATGTCGAGCCCAAGGTGACGGAGTGCCTGTCGATCTCACCGATCTCGCTGCGCTCGACGATCTACGCCGGGATCGACGGCGAGATCGAGAATGCCCGCAACGGCAAGCCGGCGGCGATCTGGGCCAAGCTCAATTCGCTGACCGATCCCGACCTGATCGACCGCCTCTACGCCGCCAGCCGGGCGGGGGTGGACATCGACCTGGTGGTGCGCGGCATCTGCTGCCTGCGTCCCGGGATCGAGGGCCTGTCCGAGAATATCGCGGTCAAGTCCATCATCGGCCGCTTCCTCGAACACTGCCGCATCTGGGCCTTCGCCAATGGCGCGGAACTGCCCAACCGCAAGGCCAAGGTCTACATCACCTCGGCCGACGCGATGAGCCGCAATCTCGACCGCCGGGTCGAGGTCATGGTGCCGATCACCAACAAGACCGTGCACGACCAGGTGCTGGACCAGGTCATGCTGGCCAACCTGCTGGACACCGAACAGTCCTGGATTCTCCATCCGGACGGCACTTCCGAGCGCGTGGGAGAGAGCGACAACCCGTTCAATCTCCACCGCTATTTCATGACCAACCCGTCGCTCTCCGGGCGCGGCGCATCGCTTGCCAGTGGACGAAAGGTGCCAAAGCTCTCGCTAAGGCGCGGCAATATCTGACATAGGGAGCGCAGGCAGCCCGCTCCCGGGCGATTCGTCTGAACGGAATGATCGGCATTAGCCACAGCAGCGAAAAGCGCGCGATTATCGACATTGGTTCGAACACCGTGCGCATGGTCGTCTACAACGGGCCGCCGCGTGCGCCGGTCGTCATCCTGAACGAGAAGGTCAATGCCCGGCTCGGCCGCGATCTGGGCAAGACCGGCGCGATCAACGACAAGTCGATGAAGACCGCGCTGGTGGCACTGGCCCGGTTCTCGGGCCTTCTGCGCCTGCTCGACGTCAAGGACGTGGAGTGCGTGGCCACCGCCGCCGCGCGGGACGCTTCCAACGGCAAGATCTTCCTCGATGCCGTGCGCCAGTTCGGCCTCTCCCCCCGCCTGCTTTCGGGCGAGGAAGAGGCCCGCGCCAGCGCCACCGGCGTGATCGCCGCCTTCCCCGGCGCGCACGGCGTGGCCGCGGACCTTGGCGGCGGCAGCCTGGAACTCGTGGAAATCGCGGAAGGCCGCAGCACCGGCGGCATCACCCTGCCGTTCGGCACCCTGCTGCTGCCCGACTTGCGCGCCGCGGGCGAGAGCAGGTTCTCGGAAACCGTGCACAAGGCCCTCGACAAGGCCGGTTGGGGCGATCCCCATGACGCCAAGGGCCGCGGCCAGCCGCTCTACATCGTTGGTGGATCCTGGCGCGCGCTGGCGCTTCAGGCAATGCGCGCGCTCGACTTCCCGGTGGACGATCCCCACGGCTTCGAGCTTCCCGCCTCCGAAGCGCTGCGCCTCGCGCGGGTCTTTGCCAAGGGCAAGCTCAATGACGTGGATCCGCGCATTTCCGCCAGCCGGCTCGCTACCCTGCCCGATGCCGCCGCGCTGATGGTGGAAGTGATCGCGCGGCTCAAGCCTTCGAAGCTGGTGTTCTCCTCGTGGGGCCTGCGCGAAGGCCTGCTTCATGCGCAGCTCCCCGCCGAAATCCAGGCGCAGGACCCGATGCTCGCCAGCGTCGCCGGTTTCTCCGCCTCGGCCCGGGTCACGGCGGACGACGCCATGGCCCTCGCCCGCTGGACCGCGCCGGTCTGCCGCGAGGAACCGCAGGACCGCCAGCTTCGCCAGGCCTCGGGCCTGCTCGCCCTGGCCGCGATGCGCACCGAACCGAACCTGCGTACCGAGGAAGCCATGACCTGGGCCCTGCGCAAGCGCTGGATCGGCCTCGACATGCACGGACGCGGCATGATGGCCATGACCGTCTTCGCCAATTCCGGCCAGACCGAAGTGCCCGAACAGTTCACCCGCCTCGCCGTGCAGGAAGACCTGGACCGGGCGATCGGCTGGGGCCTGGCCGTGCGCCTGTGCCGCCGCCTCACCGGCTGCTCGGCGCAGGGCCTTGCCCAGAGCGCCGTCCGCAGCGAGGACGGCAAGCTGGTGCTCACCCTCTCTCCCGCCATGCGCCCGCTCTACAGCCCCGGCGTCGCCAAGGACCACAAGGCGCTGGCCGATTGGCTGGGCCTGGCCTGCGAGGTTCGCGATTCCAGCGGGCTGGCCCTGGTGGATTGAACGCCGCCGGAAGCTGACCCGAGGGCTGCAGCCGGTCGCCGAACAGGCCACTCGGCGGTCACGAACGCGCCTCTGGACGATCGCGGGCTCGCTTTGGGGAGCGCTCGAAGGTCGAGCGCTCCGTGCTATCCCACCAGGGTCGCGCTTTCGGCGATCTGGCTGATGCCGCGCTTGCCGCCCTGGCGGTCCAGCTGCACGACGATGTCGATCACGGACGCCGCATACTCCAGCGTTTCCGCGCGCGTGAGGCCGATGCCGGTCTGCATGGACATCAGCGCGATCTGCTCCAGCGCGCCGCGCGGCGTGTTCGCGTGGACGGTGGAGAAGGAACCGGGATGGCCGGTGTTGATGGCGCGCAGGAACGAGACGGTCTCGCTGCCGCGCAGTTCCCCCAGCACGATGCGGTCGGGGCGCAGGCGCAAGGCGGCCTGGAGCAAGTCGTTGGCCGAAACCTTGGCCTCGCCGAGTTCGCCCTTCACCGCGATCAGGCCGACGCCATTGGCGCCCGGCAGTCGCAGTTCGGCGGTATCTTCCACCACCACGACGCGCTCGTGCTGCGGGATTTCCGAAAGCATGGCGTTGAGGAAGGTGGTCTTGCCGGTCGACGTGCCGCCCGAGATCAGGATGGTGCGGCGGCGGCGGATGGCATCGCGCAGGAAGGCGATCGGCTCGGCCATGGGATCGGGCGTCGGCTCTTCCACCAGCGGCGCGATCGGCCCGCGGTCGTAAGCGTCCAGCGGCAATTCGAGCAGACGATGGCGACGGATCGCCATGGCCCAGTTGGAGCGCGTCGCCGGCGGCCCGACGAGTTGGATACGCGCGCCGCCGCCGCTCTGGCCGGAGTGGCTGCCGTAGCCGGGCAAAGTGGCGGAAAGCAGCGGATGTTCGCGGTTGATGCCCTGGTGGCTGATCCGCGCCACCTGTTCCGCCAGGCGCTGGAGCAGGCGGTTGTCCATCTCCGGCAACCGGATATGCTGCATCCCCGGATGCGCCGCGTCCTCCACCCAGATCTCGCCGGGGCGGTTGACGAGGATCTCGGTCACCGTCTCGCGGTCGAGCCACGGGCGCAGCGGCGCCAGATAGGCGTCGAGATAGACCGATCGCGCCGCGGAAAGGCCGGCCCCGGCTTCAGGGTCAGTCACGGGCTTGCCGATCGCGGAGCGCTCGGGCTGAAGGGAGAAGACGTCGGCGACCATGTTGCAACGAGACCTGGATCACTGGACCTGGCTGAAATCCAGGTCCTTGGCGGTGAAGACGCGGATCGGTTCGCCCTGGCGGACGCGGATCGTCGGGCCGACGCTGCCGCTCTGCTGGACAGCGGCTGCCGCCGCGGACTGTCCGCCGCCGACCACCACGCTGGAGCCACTGGTGGCGAGCGTGGACAGGCCGCCAACGACCGAAAGCAGCATGGCCGAACCGAAGCGTTCGAAGAAGTGGCTGTTGACCTTGCCCGGAAGGCCCGTCTCGCCGCCGAAGGCAATGGCCGGCGAGCCGAGGTTGACCGAGACGCCGTCCGGACGGATCAGGCGGCTCCAGATCACGTAGGCGCGCTTCTGGCCCGCGGTGAGGCCGCTCTTGTACTGGCCGATCAAGCGCGAGGAGCGCGGGACCAGCGTGCGCTTGCCGTCGAAGCTGCGGACGTCGGCCGAGACGATGGCGCGGACGTAGCCGGGCACGTCCGTGTCGATCGCCGTTTCCAGCACGGCCGGGATCAGGGTCCCCTGGGTGACCGTGGTGGCGGGATCGAAAGTATGGGCCGCAGCGGCCGTGGTGCCGGTGCCGCCGATGCGCGCGGCGAAATCATCGTTGGGATTGGCCGCCTTGCCTTCTCCGGCTGCGCCCACGGCGGGGATCGTCACGGCATTGCCGCCGGCATCGAACACCACGGTGGGGTTGGCGAAGGGATTGGCCTCGGGCGCGGGCGCAGCGCCGGGAGCGGCCGCCAGGACCGGAGCGGGCGCAGGCGCCGGCAGCGGGGCGGGCGTCGCTTCGGGCTGCGGCGCAGCGGCGACCGGCGCGGGCGCGGGCGGCGCGATCGGCTGCGGCGCGGCGGGCTGGGGCTGGGCCGCCGGTCCATTGCGGACCGAGTCCATCGACCAGAGGGTCAGGCCGCCCAGGGCGGCCACGATCAGGACGCCGGCGGCCAGGCCCAGGCCATCGGCCTTCTTGCGCTGGCTGACTTGCGGCATGACGTTGCGCGTGGCCAGGTCGATGACCTGAGCGCCCTCGCCGTCACGCGGATCGGCGCCGGCCGTGCTTTCGAACTTCTCACGCAGTGTGGAATTGGGCGCCATGTGTCAGTTCCCGTTCGATGAAGCGAGGTTGGCGGCAGTCGCCACCGGAGCCGCGGCGCTGGCACCCGAACCGGCGGGGGCAGGCGCGTCGGGCCGCTGGTTTTCCAGCGTGGCGCTGGCCTTGCCGGAGCGCAGGATGATGAGCTTGGGCACTTCGCCCAGCACGATCGTCTGGCCGCGCACCGCGTAGTTCACCGGGCCTTCGTCGCCCTTCTCGTTCTGCACGAGAATGGCGGGCACGGCCGTGTTGTCCGGCCAGAGCAGGTAGGTGGAGATCCCGTCGTCATAGACGCGCGCGGGTTGCAGCTTGGCGATGCCGGCGCGCTTCCATGCAAAGTTCAGGGCCGAGGCGTCGACCGGCGTGGCCGCCGGATCGCCCGCCGCCAGCGCCTGTTCGGCAGGGTCGAGCGCAGCCGTTCGCGCAGCACCGGGGGCACCGGGCACGGTCTCTGCCGGCTCGTCCTTGTAAGTGAAGCGCAGCATGTAGAGCGGGCGCGCCTTGGGCGAGGCGACGAGGTCGAAGAAATAGGTATGGCGGTTGGTCACCACCGTCATGTTCGTGCGGCCACTGGCGTCGAGCGGCTTCACGAACAGCAGATCGGCGCGCTTGTTGGGCGTGATCTGCCAGGTCTGCGAATCGCCGACCGCCACGTTCTCGATCGCCTCGTTCTTGCCGAAGGCGATGGTCGCCTGGACGCCGGTGCGGCCGTCGATCCGCACGACTTCGTTGTCGGAATAGGCGTGCTGCACCAGTCGCTCATCCGCCTGCGCGGGCGCGGCCAGAAGTGCAAGCGCCGGGACGGCGGTCGCGGCCAGGGCGCAAGCGTAGGCACGGGCATAGGCGCGGGCCGGGGCCTGAAGCCGAATCATGTGAACTTCTCCTTGGCCGGAGCGCGGCCCGTATTGCCGGACGCGCCTTTTCCGGGCCCGTTTTGACTTTGGCCGTTATGAATTGCCGCGGTGTCGTTGGATGCGCGGAAGCGGCTGCCGATACCGCGTGTGCGCGAGGCCTGACTCGCGCCCAGGGGTTCGATCCCGCCGCCCGAGACCTGGGTGATGACGGTGCGCCGGTCGCCCGAAGACGCGCCGCCAGCCTGATCGTGACCGGGAACGGGCGCCATGGCGGCCGCACTGGCGGCCGAAACCGCCGCGGTGCGCGACTGGGTGGCGGTGTTGACGAAAGGCTGGACCTGCCCGCCGGAAGCCGGGGCGGAAGCGGCCGGCGCCGCGGCGCCGCGTCCGCCGCGCCCGCGCTCGGCATTGGCGAGGCCAAAGACCTGCCAGCCGGACACCAGCGTTCCCGCGACTTTAAGAACCATGCCCATCAGCGCCAGATGCACCGCCGCCACCACGAACAGCGCCATGGCGGCGCGTCCGTCGATCTGGCCGAGCTGCGCGCCCTGCACCAGCGCCGAGACGATCGGCACCAGCAGTTCCAGCGTGATCCCGCCGCCAAGCACGACGAAAAGCGGGGTGGTCGCCGTCAGCACGACGCCGCGCAGCCAGCCGGCGGTAAGGCCCCGCGTGCCGCCGAACAGCGCCATGACCACGAAGATCGGGCCGAGCGCCAGCAGGATGGCAAGGGCGATGCGCGCCGTCAGCAGGACGCCGACAGTGCCGAGCAGCAGCATGAGCGCGCCCATCCACATCACGCTGTCGGGCGAAAACAGACCCGCCGCGCCGCCGCTGGCGGCAACCGACTTGGCCGCACCGGCCGTCTGCGCAGCGCCCTGGGCCGCGCCCTGCGCCACTTCACCGCCGCCACCACTGCCCTGCCCCGCGTTCTGCGAAGCCTCGGCAATGGCGTTGAAGACCACGTCGATGCGGTCTCCGAACAGCTGGGTTGCCGAACCCTTGGCACCCATCAGCAGCGAGGCGATCCAGTCCGGCCCGCCCACGGCAAGGTTCCAGACGACGCCCTGATAGGCGATCCAGCTCGTCGCGAACGTAAGGACGAGGCCCAGCGTCAGCATGCGCGGCGTAAGCGCCGAAATGCCGAGGCTGGAACGGCCCGTCAGCAACGAGATCGCGAAGAAGGCTATGTAGAGCGTGAGCAGGATGGTCAGCACCGGGGCCATGGCCCCTTCGGCGCCGAACAGGCGGCCGAAGGCGGCCGAAGCCATCTCGTTGGCCACGCAGTCGACCGCGCGGAGCGCCGGGGCGACACCGCCGCTGGCGACTTCCGTAAGCTGTTCGCAGGCGGTGCTCATCGCCCTTACTCCGCCGCCTCGATCCAGGCGGCGTCGTCATCGCTTTCACCGGGCCACTGGAAACCGGTCAGCACCGGATACCAGGCTGCCGGATCATCGCCGTAGCGCTCGCGCAGCTGGTCGAGCTTGCGCACGGTGCTCTCGCGGCCCGAAAGCACGGTGAGCACCTCGGGCATGCCCGAAAGGTCGAGGCGCACCACGACCGACGCGTCCGACTGACGGATCAGGAAACAGCGCGACTGCGCGGGCAGCGTCTTGATGACGTCCAGTTCGTGCTGCGAAAGGCCGAAGCCCTCGCAGTAGTCCTCATAGCGGGCGCGGGCGTTGGGCATGAACACCATCGTCGCGGTCTGTTCGACCAGGGCCGTGGCGATCTTGCTGTCCAGCGCGTCACGCGCCGACTGGGTGGCGAAGCCCACCAGCGCGTTGCGCTTGCGGAGCGTCTTGAGCCAGTCGCGGATGCGGGCGGCGAAGACCTCGTCGTCGAGCGCCTTCCAGCCCTCGTCGATCAGGATCATCGTCGGCTCGCCGTCCAGGCGCTCGTCGATGCGGTGGAACAGGTACATCATGACCGGCGTGCGCAGGCGCGGGCTTTCGAGCAGCGCCGTCATGTCGAAACCGAGCACGCGGGCCGAAAGGTCGAGCTTGTCGTACTGGTTGTCGAACAGCCAGCCATGCTCGCCGCCCTGGATCCAGGCATCGAGCCGCGATGCGAGATCGCCGGGTTCGGGGCGGCGCGCGCCGGCCAGCAGTTCGCGGAAGTGCGAGAGGCGGCGCAGCGACGGGTCGTTGTGATAGGCGGCATCCACTGCGCCCGCGACCGTTGCCAGTTCCTCAGGCCCCTTGGCATCGAGCAGCACGCCCAGCCAGTCGCGCAGGAAGGCGCGGTTGGCGGCGGTGTCCGGCAGGGAGAGCGGGTTGAAGCCCGTCGGATGTCCGGCAGCGACGCGGCTGTAGGTGCCGCCGATGCCGCGCAGGAACACTTCGGCGCCGCGGTCCTTGTCGAACAGCACGGTGCGCGGATTGAACTTCTGCGCCTGCGCGGCAAGGAAGTTCATGACCACGGTCTTACCGGAACCCGACGGACCGATGACAGTGAAGTTGCCGAGGTCGCCCTGGTGGAAATTGAAGAAGAACGGCGTCGAGCTGGTCGTCGCCAGCAGGGTCACTGCATCGCCCCAGTGGTTGCCGCTCGCCTGGCCCATCGCGAAGCCGTGGAGCGAACCGAAGCAGGCCATGTTGGCGCTGGAAATCAGCGCGCGGCGGACGATGAAGGCCTCGTTGCCGGGGAGCTGGCCCCAGAACGCCGGCTCCATGTTGACGTCTTCGCGCACGGCGACCGCACCGGCATCGGCAAGCGAGGCCGCGCAGAGCGCCGTGACTTCATCGAGGGCGTCGAGCGAATCGGCGCGCACGAGAACCGAGAGATGGTGGTCCCCGAAACCGACCGCGCCGGTGCCGAGCGAATCGCGCGCGGAAGACATCTCGCGGCGTTCCGCCATCGCTTCCTCGTCGGCCGAGCGCAGGCGGCGGATGGCAAGGTCGATGCGTTCGCGGGCGATCTGGCGGTCCGAAGGCGCATACGTCTCGGTCAGCACCAGTTCGCAGGGCAGGCGCAGCAGCGCGTCCGTCAGGCCCGGCGCCGTGCTGTCGGGATAGTCCTTGAGGCTGACGAGCGAGCCGAACGAAGCGCTGGCGGCGCCGCGCAGTTCGAGCGCGTCCATGCCGAAGTTGATGCGGCGATAAGGCAGCATATGGCCGATGTCGGTGCCGTCCACCGGACGGCGCACCGGGCGCATCTCGCCGTTATAGAGCGCCGAAAGCAGTTCCAGCACTTCCGAGCACTGGCCCGCCTGGCCCTCGTAGTCGCCCAGGAGGCGCGCGCCATAGGCGCCCAGCGACGCGACCATGGCCGAAGCGGCGGCACGAAGCGCGCGCACGTCGGCGGGATCGGCCTCGGCCGGGGCATTGCCCTTGTTGCGGAGCATGCGCGAAAGCTTGTCGGGCCAGCCCGCCTTGCCGCGCGCCGGGCGGCGCACCAGGGTGACGAACTGGTCGTTGACGAAGAGCGCGCCCGATCCGGTGCGCGCACGCCAGCGAGCATCGATATGTGCGGCGAGCGAGTCCTCGAACTGGCCCTCCATCGCGATCTCGACGCGGCGGCGGATGACGTGATGATAGAGCACGAAGCGCGCATCGAGCGCGGAACGCAGCAGCACTTCGCGGGTGGCGACGTGGGCGTTGAGTTCCTCGCTGTCGGCGGTTTCGAAAGCGAAGCCCGGCACCATCAGCGAGAGCATCACCGAACCGTCGCGCAGCAGCACGACGTTTTCGTCCACCAGTGCCTGATAGGGCAGCCGGTCGCCAACCAGCGTTTCCTTGGCGCCCCAACCCCCGAGCGCACTCTTGAGGACCGATTTCCTGTTCTTCGCCATCGTCATTTCCCCCGCGTCCCTTGTTATTCGATCAGGGCGCGTAGCTGTTGCAGCCCCATCGCTGCCAGTTCGGCACGCGGGGGCATTTGCTGACCTTGGCGATCCACAAGTCGAACACCCGGGGTTCGCGAAGACATGCGAGGTATCCGGCGCCGTGGATCGCGAGCGCTGCAGGCAGCGCCCAGAAGCTCTTGGTGATGAGGAAGATCTCCGTCGTCACCGCGGCATTGATGATGAAGAAGCTGTACGTCACGCCCGCAAACATCTGCGGGCGCGTGAGCGCGCGGTGCACGGGATAGCGTGCGAGGCTCATGGACAGCTCCTGGACCCGGGGGCCGGCATCAGCCGGCGGCCGACTGGATGCCCGTCACGATCGCGCCGGCGCCGAAGAGCACGAAGCAACCAATGATGACGGTGGCGCCGAAGCGCCAGTTCATGCGGCCGGTCAGCATCATGAAGCCCACCGCGGCCACCGCCATGACGGCCACGGCCGTGGCGACATTGCCGAGCAGCGTGCCCTGCAACCATCCGAGCGCGGCCACGATCGGGCCGGATCCGGCCGGATCGGCACGCGTTACCTGCTGGGCCTGCGCCGCCATGGGCGCGAAGCCCAGCGACGCGGCAATCAGGGTCGCGAAAATCGAGAAATATCCCCGTACCTTGCGGGTTTGAAGCTGTGCGTACCGAATCACCATGCCCTCCGTATGAGGGCGCAGTGCTCCATCTGGATGACAGCAATGTGACGACGAGACGGCCAATCTGGCAGTCCTGTTGCACGCGTCACAGAAATTCAGGTCAACTCAGAAGGGGCGCCGCAACCCACCACACCCTTTTTTGTGTGGGCGTCTTATAATTCAGGTGCGTCCCGAAAGGCCAGCGCCGCTTGATTCATCGGGGAGGGAACGATCCCTCCCCGCATTACAGAGACTTGATCGTACAAACGGCGTTCAGCGCGATGCGCGGGCCGTCGTACGCAGCAGGTTATTCAACGCAAGACGGGCAGCGGCGCGCGAATCGACCCACGATCCGTCCGCCAGTTGCAGGTCGTAGCGATCGGAACTGGCGACCGCGGCACGATAGGTCGCCAGAGCCTTTTCGGTCTGGCCATTGGTGGCATAGGCCGACCCCAGGTTGATCAGCGTTGCCGGATCTTCGGACTTCGTGGCTCCGGAGGCTTCGAGCTTGCTGACGGCGGCCCCGGCCTGTCCGCTCGACAATTCGGTGTAGGCCACGTCGATCCTGTCGTTCAGCGGCGTTGCGGGTGCGGCCGAAACGGCGGCCTGGCTGAGCAGGAGAGTGGCGGCGAGGGCAGTGAAGGACATGGCAATCTCCCGGTTTTTCGATCTGTTGATGAAATGCAACATCCGCGCAAAAACCGTGTCTCACAAGAAAATGACGCAACTGTCATAAAACTGCAATCGACGAGTGAATCCGGGCAAAAACGCGAGTCGCCCCTACCTCTTTCGAGGTGATGCCGGTCAATTGTCACATCATCGTCGCATAACTGCAGATTAGTGTCACGTTAGCGCCAACAAACTGTCACTCCCCCCTCCTAGACCCCGCGCTCAGCGAAGGCGGACTCGCCGCCTCGGCTCGACCTGACAAACGGGGGAATTCACGTGAAGACCATTCATGGCGCGCTGCTGATCGGTTGCAGTGCTCTCGCTCTCGCCGGCTGCGGCGCCGACGACATCTCCTCGCCGGGTGCCGGCAGCATCGTCATCAACAATCCGACGCCGACTCCCGCTCCGACCCCCGCCCCGACCTCGGGCACGGTCGTCGCGGCAGCCAGCTGCCCGACCTTCAACGCCACCGGCGGCCTGACCGACAGCGGCACCGTTTCCGGTCCTGAAGGCTCGTGGCGCGTCTGCACGCTGCCCGCGCTCGTCGACGTCAACGCCAGCCTCCCCAAGGTTGCCGGCGTTCTCTATCGCATCGCCGGCCGCGTGGACGTAGGTTGCGATGGCGGTTTCGCCGCGCCGACCTCGGCCGCGACGTTCACCACCACCACCGCCAGCTGCAACGGCCGCGTCCTCTCGGCCGACACCAACGTCACGCTGACGATCGATCCGGGCGTGATCATCTACGGTGAAAACGGCGCCGAAGCCGCCTGGCTCGCCGTCAACCGCGGCAACAAGATCAACGCGACCGGCACTGCCGCGAAGCCGATCATCTTCACCAGCCGCGAAAACGTCGTCGGCACCAACAACGACAGCTCGATGGGCCAGTGGGGCGGCGTCGTGCTGCTCGGCCGCGGCAAGGTCACGGACTGCAACTACGGTTCGACCGCTGCCGGCACCTGCGAGCGCGACACCGAAGGTGCGGTCAACAAGGCCGTCTTCGGCGGCGCCGACAACACCTACAACGCCGGCACCATGAAGTACGTGCAGATCCGCTACTCGGGCTACATCCTGAGCAACGGCAAGGAACTGCAGTCGCTCACCACCGAAGGCACCGGCACCGGCACGACCCTGGACTACTTCCAGTCGGTCAACAGCTCGGACGACGGCGCTGAATTCTTCGGCGGCGCCGTGAACTTCAAGCACTACATCTCGGTCAACGCCGACGATGACAGCCTCGACATCGACACCGGTCTCCAGGGCAACTTCCAGTACGTCATGCTGCTGCAGCGCAGCGGCGGCGGCGACGCCCTGGTCGAAGCCGACTCGAACGGTGCCGAAACCGACACGCCGCGTCAGGTCACCAACATCGCGAACTTCACGATGGTCCAGCCTGCCGCCAGCTCGAACAACGAAGCCAACGACCTGGCCTCGCTGCTCATCCGCGGCAACGCCGACGTGACGCTGGCCAACGGCATCATCGTTTCGCCGGCCAACGAATGCCTTCGCCTCAACGGCTCGGGCACCGTTCCTGCCACGCTCAAGGCCTTCTCGGTGGTCATGAGCTGCAACGCGACCAAGTACCTGGGTTCGGGCACCTACGCGCCTGCCAACACCCAGACCCAGTTCGCCACCGGCACCAACAACAACAGCGACGCCTATACCTCGACGCTGACCAGCACCTTCATCAACGGCGCCAACGAAAGCGGCGTTGCGGCCTACGACGTGACCACCCTGTCGAGCTTCTTCGACAAGGTGACCTACATCGGCGCCGTCTCGGGTGCCAGCGACACCTGGTACAAGGGCTGGACCTGCGACAACGCGACCGCGAACTTCGGTTCGAACGCAGCCTGCACCGCGCTGCCGACGACCTGAGCGGACCGCCCGTGACACCGGGGGGCGGTCCTTAGCGGCCGCCCCCTTTGTCACATCCGATGCTTCGTAACGAAATCCGTGTTCCAGGGGGACCAACCATGACCAAGCCGCGGCTCGCATCGCTGCTGCTGCTCTCCACGACGATTCTCACGCCGGCGATGGCGTGGGCGCAGGACAGCACTTCGCCTACTACCGATCAGGGCTCCGCGGCACCGTCCACGCCGACGAACGACGTCGCGCAGCCGGCCGACGAAGCGGAAGCACCGGACGTTTCGCTGCCCGGCGGCGCGATCGTCGTCACCGGCCAGCGCAACCGCAACATCATGCGGACAACCCCCCAGGTCATCTCGATCCTGTCGAGCGAGGAAATCGCGCGCACCGGCGAAGGCGACATCGCCGGCGCCCTGGGCCGCGTCACCGGCCTTTCGGTGGTCGGCAACGGCTACGTCTACGTGCGCGGCCTTGGCGACCGTTACTCGCTGGCCCTGCTCAACGGCTCGCCGCTGCCCAGCCCCGAGCCGCTCAAGCGCGTGGTTCCGCTCGACCTGTTCCCCACCAGCATCGTCGCCTCTTCGCTCGTGCAGAAGAGCTATTCGGCGAACTTCCCGGGTGAATTCGGCGGCGGCGTCATCAACCTGACGACCAAGGCGATCCCGACGGAAAGCTTCCTCACCATCGGCGGCGGCATCGGTTGGGATACCGAAACCACCAACCAGATGGGCTACACCTACTACGGCAGCAAGACCGACTGGACGGGCTGGGACAACGGCAACCGCTCGGTGCCTTCGGCGCTGAAGGACTATTTCAACAGCGACACGGTCATCAACCCGACTTCGGACCTGGCCCAGCAGCTTGGC
>Ga0160437_1000305_pt1 | contig 27085 bp, 22 predicted proteins | sample HID1975I_E0MG_FD_108227 | JGI IMG/M metagenome (GOLD analysis project Ga0160437, IMG submission 108227) | Enriched soil microbial communities from UW Madison campus, WI, USA - HID1975I_E0 MG | ecosystem: Environmental > Terrestrial > Soil > Unclassified | place: USA: Madison, Wisconsin... | reverse complement strand
TCCATCACCTTGTTGCCGTGCAGGTCGATCTTGACCAGGCTGGACGCGGTAATCTCGTCGAACATCATGCCGTAGGGGTTGATCAGAAAATGATCGGTGCCGGGCACCTTGGCGGTGATGTGGGTGAAGATCAAGTCGTCCCACCCGAATAGCGCCACCAGCCGGTACAAGGCCGCCAGGTCGGTGCGCACCTGCCACTCCGTTGCGCTGACCTGTTCGCGCACGCTGGCGCCCACGCTGTTGCCTTGCTTGCTTACCGTATCCATCCCGTCTCCTGTTTTCATTGTGAGTTTTCGTGGCGATGCCGCCACGGGTTCGCTGAACACTGTATTAGTTTTAAATCGATTCGGCATAGGGGCCCCAGGCACCGTCGTCCGTCTGATGCAAAGAAATTTCCTTGCCCGCGCCCACTGCCTGCCGTGCGGCCGGGCGTTTCGCTTGCATAATAAAGGCCGCCCCCCCTCGCCCGGAGACCCGCCATGCCACAAGGCCCCCACCGCCGCCTGCCGGCATTTTTCCAGTCTCACCTGGAATCGCTATCTGGCGTAGGCCTGCTGCTGGGCACCCTGTTCTTCGCGGCCTCGCTCACCCCCACGCTGGTTCCCCGCACCCACCTGACCCAGGGCGTGCTGGCGGGCGCCTGTCTTGCGGCGGGTTATGGGCTGGGCGTGTTGTGGCATTGGCTGTGGGCGTATCTGGAACTGCCCGAACCGCGTGGCCGCGCGGCGCGCATCGTCAACGCGACGATCACGGTGGCTTGCCTGGCCGTGCTGGTGCTGTTCCTGTGGCGGGCGGCCCATTGGCAGAACACCATCCGCGCGCTGATGGACATGGAGCCCGTGACCAGCGCGCATCCCTTCAAAGTCAGCGCAATCGCCTTGCTGACCTTTGCCGTGCTGCTGGGGCTGGGCCGGCTGTTCAAGCTGGTGACGCGCGCGCTGGCCGCGCAGGTGCGCCGCGTGGTGCCCCGGCGCGTGGCCAACGTGGCGGGCGCGGTCATTGCCATCGTGATCTTCTGGTCGCTGGCCAATAACGTGCTGTTTCGCGCGGCGCTGCACGTGCTGGACGCGTCATTTCGTGAGTTCGACGCGCTGCTGGAACCCGATCGTCCGCAGCCCACCGCCCCCGGCAAGACAGGTGGCCCCGAGTCCCTGATCAGTTGGCAGCAACTGGGCCGGGCCGGCCGGGAATTCATCGCCTCGGGCCCCAGCGCTGACGAGATCCGCGCGCAGACCGGGCGTGACGCCCAGGAACCAATCCGCGTCTACGTGGGCCTGCCCGGTGCGGACTCACCCGCCGCCCGCGCCAAGCTGGCGTTGGCGGAAATGAAACGGGTGGGCGCGTTCAAGCGGTCCACGCTGGTGGTGGTGACGCCCACCGGCACGGGCTGGATCGACCCCGCCGCGATGGACTCGCTGGAATACCTGCTGCATGGCGACGTGGCCAGCGTGGCCTTGCAGTATTCCTACCTGTCCAGCCCGCTGTCGCTATTGGCCCAGCCCGAATACGGGTCGGAGGCGGCGCGCGCGCTGTTCGCCGAGGTCTACGGCTACTGGACCACGTTGCCCAAGGCCAGCCGGCCCAAGCTCTACCTGCATGGCTTGAGCCTGGGCGCCATGAACTCCGCGCGCTCGGCCGAGCTCTTTGAAATGATCGGCGACCCCATCCAGGGCGCGCTCTGGAGCGGTCCGCCGTTTGAAAGCCGCGTGTGGCGCGCCATTACCGACGCCCGTAACCCCGGGTCGCCCGCCTGGCTGCCGGAATTTCGTGACGGCGCGTTCGTGCGCTTCATGAACCAGCACGGCTCGCCCGTACCGGCCGACACGCCCTGGGGACCGATGCGCATCGTCTTCCTGCAATACGCCAGCGACGCCATCACCTTCTTTGACTTCCGCGACCTGTACCGCCGCCCCGCCTGGATGTACCCGCCCTTCGGCCCCGACGTGTCGCCTGAACTGCGCTGGGTGCCGGTGGTGACCATGCTGCAACTGGCGCTGGACATGTCCGTCAGCACCGAGACGCCCATCGGCTTTGGCCACGTCTACGCGCCGCAGCACTATGTGGACGCCTGGCTCGCCGTCACGGACGCGCAAGACTGGGCCCCGGACGCGCTGGCCAGCCTGAAGCGCCATCTGATCGCGCGCACCCAAGCCGCCATGGACGACAGCGACGGCCGGCAAGCGGCGTACGAAAATCGCGGGGGATAAGGCAACCCGACATGCCAGACTTATTGACTTCATTCTTCCGCGGCGGCGCCGCGCTGCGCAGCCGCGGCGTCAGCGCGCGTGTACTGACCACCACCCTGGATGTGCCCGTGCCACCGCCACGGCTCGTGGCCGATTGGCAGCGCGAGATCACATCCCGCCTGATGCTGGACGCGGGCGACGTCGAGCAGATGCCCCTGGCGCGCACGCAGGCGCGCTGGCCCGAATACGCCCGCTGCGTCCAGGCCATGCAGGACTGGACGCGCGCGCTGGGCTGGCAAGACGTGCTGGCGCACAGCGACATCGCCTTGATGGCCTGCCGGGGCGCGCGCTACCACCACGACGGCGGGCAATATGGCGGCGCGGCCTTCTGCAATCTTTTCCTTAGCGAAGACAAGGGGCTGGACGTGCACTTCCCGGGCACCGGCCATCGCATCCCGCTCGCGCGCGGCACGGCGCTGGTCTTCGACACCTGCCAGCCGCACGCCGTGGTGCCGCGCAATGGCAGCCGCTTTGATGAAGCCGACTTTCCGGCCGACCAGGACTTGTCGCAGTTGTTCCTGAGCTGGGAACTGCCCATCGACACCCCCGCCGTGGCAAAAACGCTGGGCATCACCTTCGACGTCGCCCCGCAGGCCGCCGCGCGCTGCGATGACGAACAGGTCTGGGTGAACGGCGCGCGCGCCGAGCTTGATCCGGCATGCGGGCAATGGCGGGGGTGAGGGTCGTATTCAGTGACGCATGTGCGTGCCGGCAACGTCCCCTGTTTCCGTTTCACGGTGATGCGTCCGCCGTGGGCTAAGTGTCAGCCGCCGCCGCTATACTTTTCCCCACCCGGTGTTTCCGCCCGGCTTTTCCAACCCTAAGTTTCTTGCCGCGCAGCGCCCTCGCTGCGCCTTTTTATGCCCGCCTTGATGGACATGCTGCGCCCGCTACGCCGGGCGTTTTGCCGCACTGCCTCCCTCCGCATTGCCGCCCCCGCCGCCACTCTTCTTGCCGCCTTGACCTTGGCCTTGGCGGGCGCCCCGGCACAGGCCGCCCCACCCACGCTGGCCCAATGCAACGGCATCAAGGACCTGGCTTTTGTCGCCCACCTGGACGACGACCTGCTGTTCATGAACCCCGACATCGCCTCCAACGTCGAGGCGGGCGGCTGCGTGCGCGTCATCTACCTGACCGCCAGCGACGCTGGCGAAGGCGAGCCCTACATGCTGGGCCGGGAACGCGGCGTGCGCGCGGCCTACGCCTACATGGCGCACAAGCCCGACGTCTGGAAAGCGGACTCGGGCATTGCCGCCGGCCGCCAGATTGCGCGCTTCACCTTGCAGGACAATCCGCGCGTGCAGTTGTGGCACATGCGCCTGAAGGACCCGTGGTTGGGCAAGGGCTGGGGCAGCCTGACGCCGCTTAGCCGCACGGAATCCGAACCCGGCCAGAACGTCGATACGCTGGGCCCCTATCCCGAGACCTACACGCGCGAACAGTTGGTCGACACCCTGGCCGAACTGATCCGCCAATATGCGCCGACCACCGTGCGCCATCTGGACGACACCATCGTCGTGCCCTACACCCAGTTGTGCTGGCGCTGCGCGGGCCATGGCCACCCGGACCACATCGCCAGCGCACGCTTGGCGCGCGAGGCCATGCTGCGCGTGCCCGGCAACTACGCTGAAACCGGCTATATCGACTACCCCAGCCAGGAACGCGCCACCAACCTGACCGACTCCGAAATCGCCAGCAAGTCGGTGATCTTCCAGCACTACGCCTGGAACGACTACCACTATTGCGCGGGCCCGAGCGGCTGCAAGGAACCCGCCGGCCCGGCCGCCGCCTGGGTGCAGCGCGCCTATTACGTGTCGCGCCAGGACATCGCGCCGCAGTTGTACCCCGACGGGCGCGGCGGGCTGGTCGTGTTTGCGGCCGGTGAAACCAATGCCGCCGTCAACCGCTGGGACTCCGGCCAACGCCGCTGGCAAAGCCTGGGCGGGCGCACCACCGGCCCGGTGGTCTCGTTCGCCCATGCCGACGGCACGGCCGGCTTGATGGCGCGCGACCCGCTGGGCGGTGTGTGGGCCAACAAGCAACGCCACGACGGCACCTGGCAGGGCTGGCAAGCGCTGGGCGGCCTGCGCGTGACGCAGATTCCGGCCGTGGCGCCGCGTGGCGAAGCCGCCGCCGTGGCGCTGGGCTATGACGGGCTGCTGCACTGGATTGCCCCGTCCGGCATCGACGGCAGTTGGGGCACCTGGCAGGCCCTGCCGGCGCTGGACGGCGCCACCGGCTCACCGGCCGCCGCGCGTGGGGCCGATGGCCGCTACGTGGTCTTCGCCAACACCGCCGAGGGCAAGCTTTTCTACACCCGCCAACTGCCGGCCGACGCCGGCAAGCAAGCCGCCTGGCAGCACTGGCGCCCCGTCACCGCGCCGGTCGCGGCAGGCGGCCTGGCCGCCATCCGCAACCAGGAAGACCGCGTTGAACTCTATTTCCGCGAGCGCGGCGGCAACCATCTGACCAAGCTGGTGGAAACCGGTGACACCACCGACCTGAACATGGACTGGAGCGCCCCCACCGACCTGGGCCTGCCCTTCATCGGACGCCCCGCCATTCAGGCCGACGCGCGCGGCAACGTGATGCTGGCGCTCCTGGAGCGCTCGGGCGGCCCGCTCTGGCTGGTCGAACGCGGCATCCCCATCAAGCTGGACGCCGACGCCGCCTCGCCCCCCGCGCTCAACATCATCGACGGCACGGTCTACGTCGTGGCCCGAAGCGCGGGCGGCCCGCAACGCTATCAAGTGCTGTCACGCCGCAACGGCGCCTGGGCCGAACGCCTGACGCTGGACGGCGTGCCGGGCAGCGGCGGCGGCCCCTTCGCCACGATGGCGGCGCGCCCGGCCGATCTGCCTAATTTGGGCGCGAATGCGGCCAACCAAACCGTCGTGGTCCGCCCATCGGGCAGCGAGACCGGCACGCTGACGGTGGAACGCATGCCAGCCCAGGCATCGCGACCCGCCACGCCGACCGCGAGCGGCGCCGCATCGACGGGCATGTCGGCCAACGGCACTACGCCGGGCGTCGCTACGCCGGGCGTCGCCATACCCGGCGCCACTACGCCGGGCGCCCCTGGGGCGGCCCCCGCCAAGCCGGGCACTACCACCCGCACAGCTACGGTCACGCACTAACCACCCAATCGTCGCGCCATCGTCAGGCAGTAGACGCGCCCTGGTGCATGACTAGTCATGCACCAGCGGCCGGCGCGCGGCACGCGCCAGCAAGTGCCATGCCATCCACGATGGCATTGACATCCGTGGATAGTCCGTGAAATATCAACAGCTCAATGGCACACGCCTTCTGCTGCTGTCGTTGATCTGCTTCATGTAGGCCTATCTGAACCGCCGGGCTACGCAACACCACAACACCCCGCGGTGCTTCAACGATCTATCCACGGAGTGTTGAACATGGCGACACAGCAAGCTCTCTCATCCAGCCTGGCCGCGTTGCTCGTGGCGGCGGCAGCGGTAAGCACCGCCCCCGTCGCGGCGCAGGAAGCGCGCAAACCCAACATCATTCTTATCGTGTCCGACGACACCGGCTACGGCGACCTGGGCCCTTACGGCGGCGGCGCGGGGCGCGGCATGCCGACGCCCAACATCGACCGGCTGGCCAAGGAAGGCATGACCTTCTTTTCGTTTTACGCGCAACCCAGTTGCACCCCGGGGCGCGCCGCCATGCAGACCGGCCGCATTCCCAACCGCAGCGGCATGACGACCGTTGCGTTCCAGGGCCAGGGCGGCGGCCTGCCGGCAGAGGAATGGACGCTGGCCTCGGTATTGAAAACCGGCGGCTACAAGACGTTCTTTACCGGCAAGTGGCACTTGGGCGAAGCCGACTATTCGCTGCCCAACGCCCAGGGCTATGACGAAATGAAGTACGCGGGCCTGTATCACCTTAACGCCTACACCTATGCCGATCCCACCTGGTTCCCCGACATGGATCCGGAACTGCGCGCCATGTTCCAGAAGGTCACGCGCGGCGCGCTGTCGGGCAACGCCGGCGAAAAGCCGCGCGAAGAATTCAAGGTCAATGGGCAGTATGTGGACACACCTGTCATGAACGGCAAGGAAGGCGTGGTCGGCATTCCGTTCTTTGACCGTTACGTGGAAAAGGCCTCGCTGGACTACCTGGATCGCAACGCCAAGTCCGAACAGCCCTTCTTCATGAACATCAACTTCATGAAGGTCCACCAACCCAACATGCCGGACCCCGACTACATCGGCAAGTCGCTGTCGAAAAGCAAATACGCCGATTCGGTGGTGGAGCTGGATGCGCGCATCGGGCGCATCATGGACAAGCTGCGAGCCCTGGGCCTGGACAAGAACACGCTGGTCTTCTACACCACCGACAACGGCGCCTGGCAGGACGTATACCCCGACGCGGGCTACACCCCGTTTCGCGGCACCAAGGGCACCGTGCGTGAAGGCGGCAACCGCGTGCCGGCCATCGCGTGGATGCCCGGCAAGATTGAGCCGGGCGCCAAAGACCACAGCATTGTGGGCGGGCTGGACTTGATGGCCACCTTCGCGGCGGTGGCCGGCATCAAGCTGCCCGTGAACGACCGGGCCGACAAGCCCATCGTGTTCGACAGCTATGACATGTCGCCGGTGCTGTTCGGCACGGGCAAGTCAGCGCGCAAGTCGTGGTTCTACTTCACCGAGAACGAACTGTCGCCGGGCGCCATCCGCGTGAACAACTACAAGGCCGTCTTCAATCTTCGGGGTGACAACGGCGTGAAAACGGGCGGCCTGGCAGTGGATACCAATCTTGGCTGGAAGGGGCCGGAGTCGTATGTGGCCGCCGTGCCGCAGGTGTTCGACTTGTGGGCCGACCCGCAGGAGCGCTACGACATCTTCATGAGCAACGTCACCGAAAGAACGTGGACGCTGCCCACGATGAACGCGGCCGCCGCCGAACTCATGAAGACCTACGTGAAGTACCCGCCCCGCAAGGCGCAAAGCGAGGTCTATAACGGGCCGATCACGCTGTCGCAGTACGAGCGGTTCCAGTACATACGCGAGAGCCTGGCGCGCGACGGCTTTACCTTGCCGATGCCAACAGGGAACTGATCGCACGCCGCGCAGCGGCGCCCGCGTTACGCCACGTGCGGCGCGGGCGTCAGGCGGCGAACAACTTGCAGCACCTCGGCCGGTTCGGCCGGCTTGCGCAGGTAGGCCGCATGGCCTTCGCAAGCCGCGCACACCTCGTGTTCGGGCCGGCCGCTCAACACCAGCACGGGCGTTTCGCTCAGGTAGGCGTTTTCGCGCATGGCGGTCAAGAGCGCGCCACCGTGCATGCCCGGCATGGAAAAGTCGGTGATCACCAGGTCCGGGCGCACCGCCAGCATCTGTTGCAACGCGGTCAGGCCGTCGGTGTGCGTCGTGACCTCGTAACCTTCGTCGCCAAGGAACTCGCTCAACAGCTCGATCAGCACGGGCTGATCGTCGACAACAAGAATTTTCGTCATGGTGCTCAATGCCGCGTGGCGCGGCGTTGGTATGTTTGGTCGCCCGGGCCAGGTCGCCAGCGCCTTTTCAGGGTGGCGGAACGGCAAGGGGCAAGAAAGAGCCTGCGTCGCTTCATGGACTTCCGGCGCTTGCAAGCGTACGCGGAACGCGCAGGACGGCGGGCGGTATAAGGCGGAATCCTAGGGCATGCACGTCGTTCATGTAGGAAGGAATTGTATCGGGACGAAACGGCCCGGCCGGCGCGCTGCGACCGTGCCGGCACTTCAGGACACCTCTCTGTTGGATGGCAGGTTCGGGTCACCTTGTCGTCGATCGCCCTAGCTCTGCGGCGCATCGCGGAACGAACGCTGGTGCGCCGTACCGCCCGCCGCGCTCAGGTTGTAGGCGGTATTGACCAGGCCAATATGCGAAAACCCCTGCGGAAAATTGCCCACCAGCCGTTTGCGCGCCACGTCGTACTCTTCGGCCAGCAGCCCCAGGTCATTGCGCAGCGACAGCAGGTGGTCGAACAGGCGGTGTGCGTCGTCCAGCCGGCCCTGCATGATGTAGGCGTCGGCCAGCCAGAAGCTGCACGCCAGGAACGCGCCTTCATCGCCCGGCAGCCCGTCGTCGCTGTGCTGCGTGGAATAACGCAGCAACAAACCGTCGCGCAGCAGCTCACGTTCAATGGCCTGCACGGTACCCGTCACGCGCGGATCGTCCGCCGGCAAGAACCCCACTTGCGGAATCAGCAGCAGGCTGGCGTCCAGCGCCGTGCCGCCGTAGTACTGCACAAAGGTATTGCGTTCTGCGTCATAGCCGTTGGTACAGATGTCGTGGCGAATCTCGTCGGCAAGCGCGCGCCAGCGGTCCACCGGCCCTTCCAGCCCAAAGCGCTCGCAAGACTTCACGGTGCGGTCCAGCGCCACCCAGCACATCAGGCGGGAATGCGTGAAGGCACGGGTCGGCCCCCGCATTTCCCAGATGCCGTGATCGGGCTGCCGCCATAGTTCTTCCAGCGGCGTGAGCAACACCTTCTGCATGCGCCACGCTTCGGCCAGCGGCGCCAGTTCCGCCACGCGGGCCGCGTGCAGCGTCTCGATCAGTTCGCCATAAACGTCCAGCTGCATCTGCCCCGCCGCGGCGTTGCCCAGGCGTACCGGCTTGCTGCCTTCGTAGCCCGGCAACCACGGAATCTCGTGTTCCGGCAGCCAGCGTTCACCCGCAATGCCATACATGATCTGCAATTGGTTCGGGTGCCCCGCCGCCGCGCGCAACAGCCATTGCCGCCACGCCTCGGCCTCTTCGCGATAGCCGGCGTTGAGCAGCGCGTACAGCGTCAGCGCGGAATCTCGCAGCCAGCAATGCCGATAGTCCCAATTGCGGCTGCCGCCCAATTGCTCGGGCAGCGACGTGGTGGGCGCCGCCACGATGCCGCCCGTGGGCTGAAACGTCAGCAGCTTCAGCGTGATCAGCGACCTGACGACCGCATCGCGCCGTTGGCCCGGCCCGTTTTTCCAATGGCAGCGCTTGGCCCATTCGTGCCACCACGCCACCGTGCGGTCCATGCTTTCCAGGCGGTCCGGCACAAAGTGCGGCGTCTTGTGCGACCGGTGATAAGACAAGGTGAACGGCACGCTTTCGCCTTGGCGCACCGTGAAGGCCGACTCTGTCTTCATGTCGTGCCCTTCCAGCGGCACGCCCGTATGCAGTTCGACGGCATCGGGCCCCGCGATGGCGCTAAGCCCGTAATCGCGGCGCCGCACCCAGGGCACCGCCTGGCCGTAGTTAAAGCGCAGGGTCAGCGCCATGCGCATGTCCACCTGGCCCGACTCGCCCTGCACGATACGCACCACGTCCACACGCTCTTCGTCGTCGCTCAGCGGCATGAAGTCGTAGACGCGCACCACCCCGCCGGGCGTTTCGTGGCGTGTTTCCAGCACGGCGGTGTCGGGCAGATAGCGTCGCGTGGTGGTGTGGCCCGCTCCGTCGGGCGCAAGCCGCCAGCAGCCGTGGCTGTCGTCGCCCAACAAGGCGGCAAAGCAGGCGGGGGAATCAAAGTGCGGCAGGCACAGCCAGTCGATCGAGCCATCACGCGCCACCAGCGCGGCCGACAACATATTGCCGATCAAGCCATAGTCTTCAATGGGTTTGGACATGGCTTAGCCCGCCCCGCGAAATTCGGGGTATAGCGTCATGCCGCCATCAACGAACAAGGTGGACCCGGTGACGTAGTCCGAATCGTCGCTGGCCAGCCAGGCCACCGCGCGCGCCACGTCCTCGGGTTCGCCGATGCGTCCATACGGAATCAGCTTGAGCAGTTCCTTCATGCTTTCGGGCGTGTTCCAGGCGGGCGCGTTGATGGGCGTGCGGATGGCGCCCGGCGCAACGGAGTTGACGCGGATCTTCATCGGCGCCAGCTCTTGCGCCAGCGACTGCATCAACAATGACACGCCGCCCTTGGACGCCGCATAGTTCGACTGGAACGCCCACGGAATGACTTCATGGACCGAACTGATGAAGATGATCTTGCCGGCGGCTTCGCCTGGCGGGGGTTGTGGCGTCCGATTCAAGAACATCCGGGCCGCCGCGCGCGCGCACAGGAACTGACCGGTCAGGTTGGTGTCGATCACCTTCTGCCACTGCGCCAGCGTCATGTCCTGGATGGCGGCGGGCTGTTCGATACCCGCGTTATTGACCAGGATGTCCACCGTCTGAAAGTGGTCCGACGCCATGCGGAACAATTGTTCGACGTCGTCCTCGCGGCTGATGTCGGCCGGGGCCGCAACGGCCTGGCCGCCCGCGCTGACAATCTCTTGCACCACCTCGGCTCCCCGCCGCGCGGAGTCCTCATTGGGCCGGTGGTTGACCACCACCTTCGCCCCCGCCGCCGCCAGCACCAGGGCAATGCCACGCCCAATGCCGGAATTCGCACCCGTGACGATCGCCACGCGCCCGGACAGATCCACTGCATGCCGCATGTTGTCCTCCGATGCTGTTGTCCCACGCTTGCCGCTTTCAAGCGGACCGTTGACGCCCGCTGTCCAGGACCAAGGGTCAGCGTAGTCCTGAAGCGGCGCAAATTTCAACGGGGTCAGCAATTCTCGTTCCCGCCATCAGCTTGTCGGGACTGGCAAGACAGATAGCCTGCTGTACAGTAATTCACCCTTCCCCCCACCCGCCTCGGAGATCCGGCCATGGAATTCGTGATACCCAGTACCGCCGATTTGACGCTGTTCATCAGTGCCGCCCTGGTCCTGCTGGCCATTCCCGGCCCGGCCGTGCTCTACATCATTACCCAATCGGTCGAACAAGGTCGCAAGGCGGGGTTGGTGTCGGACCTGGGCATTCACACGGCCACGCTGGTGCATGTGCTGGCGGCGGCGCTGGGCTTGTCCGCCCTGCTGGCGTCTTCGGCGCTGGCGTTCAGCATCGTGAAATATGCAGGCGCGGCGTACCTGATCTGGCTGGGCTTGAAGAAAATCCTGACGCGCCCCGTTCCCGCCGCGCTGGACGCGCCGCCCAAGGCGCGCCGCTATGGCCGCATGTTCCGCGACGGCTTCATCGTCAACCTGCTCAACCCCAAGACGGCCTTGTTCTTCCTGGCCTTCCTGCCGCAATTCGTTGACGTCAGCCGGGGGCACGTGGCTTCGCAGGTGCTGTTCCTGGGAATGGTGTTCGTCTTGCTGGGCCTGCTTAGCGATGCTTGCTATGCCATGGCGGCCAGCGCGGCGGGCCGCTGGCTGCGCCGCAGCCGTGCCTACCTGCACTTTGAACGTTATGTGGGCGGCGCCATGCTGATTGCCCTGGGCATCACGGCGGCGCTGGCGGGCAACAACAGCAAGAAGTAATCGCCAGCGGCGGGCGCTAGCTCTCGCGGATCAGCGTCGTCGAAAACTCGTAGCGTCCGGCCGGATGATGCGAGCAGGACACTTCGACGATATGGCCGGCCTGGTCCTTGTAATGCCGCAGGATGAACAGGCCCGGGGATTCCGGCGCCACTTCCAGTTCGCGCGCCACGGCGGCAGGCAGCGCGCACGCGGATATCGTCTGCTCGACGGAGGCGATGCGCCTGCCGTAGTGTTCTTCGATCAGTTCCGACACCAGGCGGTCGGGATGTTCGCGCGCCAGCTTGCGCACGCCTTTGTAGTGCGCGTCCACGTACAGTTCGGTCCACACAACCGGTGGTTGCCCTTCGGCGCCCCGGGTGGATGAGAACTTCAACCAGCGGGTGCCCGGCCCCACCCCCAGCCGCACGGCCAGCTCCACGTCCACCACCACTTCCTGAATCTGCCGGATGCTGCGCGGCGTGCGCGCGGCCAGTTGCACCAGGTCTTCCAGCGAACGCAGCGACTGGCTGAAACCCGCCTTGGACCGGGCGGCGATGACCTCCGTGCCACTGCCCCGGCGACGCGCGATCAAGCCCAGGTCTTGTAACTGACGCAGGGCGGCGCGAACGGTATGGCGGCTGGCCTCGAATTCTTCGGCCAGGGCGTTCTCGGCGGGCAATACCGTGCCCACGGGATAGACCTCGGCCGCGATGCGTCGCGCCAATTCTTCCGAGATACGGGTGTACAGCGTGATGGACATGGCAAGGGGGGAAATGACGACACCCCGCATTCTATCTGCTGCCCCGGCACCGCCCGGATCCAAGGGTAATCCCCGGCGTTGACGTCCCCGTTTGCGCCTGCTTAAATGTACGTACAACTTTTATAGAGCGTACATTTATGCCCGTTTCCGTCCTTGAATCCGCCTTGTTCAAAAACATGTTCGGCACCGCCGCGATGCGAGCGGTGTTTGACGATGCCGCCACGGTGCGGCGCTATGTGGAAACAGAGGTGGCGCTGGCCCGCGTGCAGGGCAAGCTGGGCATCATCCCCGTCGCCGCCGCCGACGCCATTGAAGCGCGCGCCGACGCCGCCGCCCTGAACATGGATGAGCTTCGCGCCGAAACCGAGATCGTCGGCTACCCCATCCTGCCGCTGGTACACCAGTTGTCGCGCCAGTGCGGCCCGGAAGGCGAATACCTGCATTGGGGCGCGACCACGCAAGACATCATGGACACGGCCACCGTCCTCCAGGTGCGCGATGCCTTGGAAATCATCGACGACGACCTGGCGGCGCTGGACGGCATCCTGGACGCGCTGGCGTTGCGGTATCGCGATACGCCGATGGCCGGCCGTACCCACTTGCAACACGCCCTGCCGATCACCTTCGGCTACAAAGCCGCCGTGTGGTTGCTGATGGTGCGCCGCCATCGCGAACGCCTGGCGCAACTGCGCCCGCGCGTGCTGATCGGCCAGTTTGGCGGCGCGGCCGGCACGCTGGCATCCCTGGGCGACCAGGGCTTGGCGGTGCATGCGGCGCTGATGCGGGAATTGGGGCTGGGCGCCACGCCCATCACTTGGCATGTGGCGCGCGACGGCTTGGCCGAGACCGTGCAATTTCTTGCGCTGGTCGCCGGATCGCTAGGCAAGATCGCCGTGGACATCATGCTGATGATGACGAACGAACTGGGCGAAGCCTTCGAGCCGTTCGTGAAGGGTCGCGGCGCGTCCAGCACCATGCCTCAAAAGCGCAATCCGATCTCGTGCGAACTGATGTGGAGCGCATCCAAGACGGTGCGCCAGCATGCCGGTCTGGCGCTGGACGCCATGCTGCAAGACTTTGAACGCGCCACGGGGCCGTGGCACATCGAGTGGTCCGCCGTGCCGGAAGCCTTCGTGCTGACCGCCGGCGCGCTGCGTCAGGCGCGCTTCATGCTGGGCGGTCTGGAAGTGGACACGGCCCGCATGGCAAGCAACCTGGACCTGTCTGGCGGACTGATCGTGGCCGAGGCCGTGATGATGGGCCTGGCGCCGCACATCGGCCGCCAGACCGCGCACGACGTCGTGTATGACGCCTGCCGCATCGCCGCCACCACGCGCGGCCGCCTGGCCGATGTGCTGAAGAAGGATGCACGAGTCACGCAGCGCCTGGCCGACGACGCCATCGAACGCCTGTGCGACCCCGCCAATTACCTAGGGGCTGCCCCCAAGATGGTGGACCAGGTGCTGGCCCACCCCTACACCGGGCCAGCCTGACCGGCAGCCTTTTCTGATTCATAAAAAGACAGCAGCACAACGGAGACAAGTCATGAAGAACTGGATGGCGGCACTGACCGTCGCGGGCGCGTTCGCCTTGCCGATGGGCGCGCAAGCGCAAGACAACTACCCCACGCGGGCCATTACCTGGATCGTTCCCTTTGCGGCCGGCGGCCCCACCGACGCCATGGCGCGCAACGTGGCGAACCGCGTTGCGCAGGAACTGAAGCAGACCATATTGATTGAGAACGTGGGCGGCGCGGGCGGCACGATCGGCGCGGCCAAGGCCGCCAAGTCCGCGCCCGACGGCTACACCTTCCTGGTGGGCCATATCGGCTACATGGCGGCGGCACCGTCCCTCTACGCCCGTTTGCAATACGACCCGGTGAAGGACTTCCAGGCCGTATTCCGCTTTCCCGATACGCCGCTGGTGCTGCTGGTGGGTGAATCATCCCCCTACAAATCCATGTCGGAACTGATCGACTACGGCAAGCAGCACCCCAGCAAGCTGAACTTCAGCAACGCGGGCGTGGGGTCTACGTCCCACCTGGTGGCGGCCATGTTCGCCAGCCAGGCCGGCATCACCATCACCCCCATCGCCTACAAGGGCGCGGGGCCGGCGCTCAACGACCTGATGGGCAATCAGGTGGATGCCATGTTCGACCAGACCAATACCGCATTGCCGCAGACGCAGGGCGGCAAGGTCCGGGCGCTGGGCCTGACCTCCGCTGACCGCATGCCGCAATTTCCGAACGTGCCCACCATGGCGGAAAAAGCGATACCGAACTTCCAGGTATCTACGTGGTACGGCTTGTATGCGCCCAAGGGCACGCCCGACAAGGTGGTGCAAACGATGTACCAGGCCTGGCAGAAGGCGCTGGCGGACACCACCTTCACCGGAAAGATGGTGGAACAAGGCATCAAACTGCTGCCCGCCGAGCAGTACGCGCCCGCCGCCTTCCAGCAGTTCACCGCCGAGGAAGGCAAGCGCTGGGCGCAGGTGATCAAGCAAGCCGGCATCACCTTGCAGTAAGGGTGAGCCATCATGCGCGTCGTCGCTGCCACGGATATTGAATCGAGTATTGCCGACGCGTTGCAGGCCATCAGCCACACGCATCCGGCTGACTTCGTGCAAGCCCTGAAGGCGGCGCACGCGGTCGAGAGCAAAACGGCCGCCCGCCATGCGCTGCTGCAACTGCTGATCAACAGCAAGCTCAGCGCGCAAGCCCGCCGGCCTGTCTGCCAGGACACGGGCGTGGTGCACATTTACGTCAGCATGGGGATGGATGTACGCATCCAGCATGACGGCCCGGGCCCCACGCCCAGCCTGCAAACCATCGCCAACCGTGGCGTCGCCCGCGCCTATGGCTGCGCCACCAATCCTCTGCGCGCGTCGATGATTCAAGATCCGCTGGGCGCGCGCCGCAACACCCGCGACAACACGCCCGCTGTGCTGCAAGTCGACCTGGTCGAGGGCGAGGAACTACGCTTGACCGTCGTCGCCAAGGGCGGTGGCGGGGATGCCAAGACGCGCTACGCGATGCTCAACCCCAGTGACTCCATTGCGGATTGGGTCGTGTCGCAGTTGCCGGGCATGGGTGCGGGCTGGTGTCCGCCCGGGGTGCTCGGCCTGGGCATCGGCGGCACACCTGAACAGGCGGTTGCCCTGGCCAAGCGCGCGTTGTTTTCCCCCATCGACATGGCGCAACTGCTGGCACGCGACGCCAGCAAGCCCGACATCCGCGACGCCAGCGCGCCCGCCCCCCTTACGCCCGAAGAACAGCTACGCACCGAGGTCTACCAACGGGTCAACGCGCTGGGCATCGGCGCACAGGGCCTGGGCGGCGACACCACGGTGCTGGACGTGAAGGTAGCCACCGCGCCCTCGCACGCCGCGCTGCTGCCGGTGGCGCTGGTACCCAACTGCGCCGCCACGCGCTTTGTTTCCTTCGACATGCCCGCTGCCGGCCCCGCGCAATTTCCACCACCCGGCCCCGCAACCTGGGACGGCATCCCGGACGCGCTGCCCACGCAGGAAGGCAGGCGGGTGAACCTGGACACGCTGACACAAGCCGACGTCGCCACCTGGGCGGCCGGTGAAACGCTGTTGCTGTCAGGCAAGCTGTTGACCGGGCGCGACGCCGCCCACAAGCGCATGGCCGACCTGCTGGACCGGGGCGAACCCTTGCCGGTGCCGCTGCACGGTCGCGCGCTTTATTACGTAGGGCCGGTCGACGCCGTGGCCGGCGAAGCGGTAGGCCCGGCGGGGCCGACCACCGCCACGCGAATGGACAAGTTCATGCCGCAACTGCTGGCGGACACCGGCCTGCTGGTGACGATAGGCAAAGCGGAACGAGGCCAGGTAGCCATCGACGCCATCAAACAGCATGGCGCCGCGTACTTGAGCGCGGTCGGTGGCGCGGCATACCTTGTGGCGCGGTCCATCACGTCGTCCCGCGTGGTGGCGTTCGCGGACCTGGGCATGGAGGCCATCCATGAATTCGAGGTGCGCGACATGCCGGTCACGGTTGCGGTGGATGCCCAGGGCCGAACGACGCATGCGGTCATCCACATCAAGGCTGAACCGTAGCGGGGCACCACGACGCCGGTCTGCCCCGGCCCCATGCAATAACGCTTATGGCGTCCTCAGGTTTATTCATTGGGCGCTCATGTCATCTCTGCCCATAATCCTCGTCGAGTTTCGTGGCGTCGTTTGCCGACGCCGGTTTCGAGAATGCCAGGGGAGTGACATGTTGGAAAAATTACTGGCGCGTGCTTGCGCCGCCGCCGGGCTTGCGTGCCTGCTGTTCACGGGGGCCAACGCGGCCTACCCGGAAAAACCCATCAAGCTGGTTGTGCCGCAAGCGGCGGGTGGCGGCACCGACGTCATCGGCCGCCTGTGGGCCGACTATATGTCGCGCCAGCTCAAGACGCCCGTGGTGGTCGAGAACCGGCCCGGCGCCAACGGCATCCTGGCATCCAGCTATGTCGCCAAGCAACCGGCCGACGGCTACACCGTGCTGGTCAGCGGCATCTCGTACCTGGCGTTCAACCCGCATATGTACAAAGACCTGCCCTATCAACCGGCGCGGGACTTCGACGGTGTCAGCCTGCTGGTCAACACGCCCTTCTTGCTGGTCACCAGCCAACAGACCGGCGCCCGCTCGCTGGATGACCTGGCCAAGATGGCCCGCGCCCGTCCGGAGGCCCTGAATTTTGCCTCGGCGGGCAAAGGCAATTCCACGCACCTCGTCGTCGAAATGCTGGCCAAGCGCCTCGACATCAAGCTGACCCACGTGCCCTACAACGGCGCGGCGGCCGGCCTGACCAGCGTGATGGCCAACCAGACCGAGCTGATGGCCGACGTGCTGAACACGGCCGCCGTGCAGGCCAACGCCGGCAAGGTCGTGCCCTTGGCCGTCGTGGGCGCCAAGCGCGCCGCCAGTGTGCCCAACGTGCCCACGCTGGCCGAACTTGGCCTGACCGACTTCCCCCTACCGGGCTGGTATGCCCTGGTTGCGCCCAAGGGCACGCCGGCCGCCGCCATTGATCGGCTCAACGCTGAAACGCGACGCTTCTTCGATGACCCGGCCGTCAAGGCCCGCTTGCAGGAATTGCAACTGGAACCGCTGCCCTCCACGCCTCAGACCGTGGGGGAATGGACGCAGCGCGACAGCAATACCTGGGGGCCGCTGATCCGCCAGCTTGGCCTGAGCAACGAGTAACCCTCCATCACAAGGACACACACCATGCCCAAACTTACCAAGGCTGTCTGGCAATATCGGCTGGACAAAATGACGGCGCTGATGGACGAGCTGGCGGTTGATGCCATCGTCTTCACGTCGGCCGACTTCTTCCAGTTTGCAACCAACTTCCACACGGACGTGCTGCCCTGGGAACGCCCGATCTTCGCCGTGGTGCCGCGCAACGGCTCGCCCTTCCTGGTGATGAACGAACTGTCCACGCATCACATGCGGTTCTCGCAGGATCAGGGCAAGGTGTGGATCACCGACATCAGCTACTACGCCGAGCATCCGCGCGTTACCAACCGGCTGCCGCTGATTACGCAGTTGCCCGAGGTGCTGGCGTCGCGCTTGAAAGCCGCCGGCCTGGCCCGTTCGCGCATCGCGGTGGAAGGCGGTAGCCCGGTGCTGGCCGCCGTGGGCCGCATCCTGCCCGATCTGGTGTTGCGCGCCGCGACCCCTGAATGCCGCTCGCTGCGTTGGCAAAAGCACGAGGAAGAACTGGCGGTGATGGCGGCGGCGGCGTCCATATCCGATTGGATACAGGACCGCTACCGAGAGAACATCCGGCCCGGCCGGCTGGTGCAAGAGCTGGACTTCGCCATGGCGTCGCTGTTTGTGCAAGAGGCCGCCGAGCGCTTTCCCGGCGAGCACTTCGAGGTCATCCGTTGCTGGACGCTGAGCGGGCCGGCATCCGCGTCACCGCATGGTGACGGCGCCTCTTGCGGTGCGCGCATCAAGGAAGGCGATGTGCTCGTCAACATCGTCATCCCGCGCCTGAACGGCCTGACCATCGAGAACGAACGCACCTGGTTCTGCGGCACGCCCTCGGCCGAACAGACCCGGCTGTGGTCAGCCGCCAAAGCGGCCAACGAAGCCGCCATCGCCGCCGCGAAAACCGGCAACCCGGTCTGCATGATCGATGCCGCGGCACAAGCCGAAATCGAAAAGGCAGGCTACGCCGATTTCATCCGCCATCGCACGGGACATGCGGTTGGCATCATCCACCACGAGTATCCGGAAGACATGGCGTTCTGCCAGCGCCCGCTGCTGGACAACGAGGTCTATTCCGCCGAACCGGGCATCTATGCCTATGGCATCGGCGGCTTCCGCCTGGATGACACGGTGGTGGTGGGCGATACCCCGCGCGTCCTGACCCATACGCCCAAGACGCTGGAGTACGCCACCGTCAAGTAGCGGCGGGGCCGGCATTGCCGCTATCAAGCAGGCTTTGCGCTTCCACGCGCAGCGTGTCGCGCAAGGCCGGCAGCACGATGCTGGGCGAGTCCGCCGCCCACAACATGCCGATGGGGCCGAACTCCAACCGAGATGGCACGCGCACGATGCGGATGAGCTTGAGCTGTTCGTACATGTGCGCCACGGAGCTTGCCAAGGTTGCGATGTAGTCGCGGTCTTGCAGCATGGACAGCAGCGCCACCAGCGAACTGGTTTCGACGGCCGGCCGGGGCGGCGGCATGCCGGTATCGGCCACCGCCTGATCCAGCCTTGCGCGCGACAAGGTGCCGGGCGGCGGCAGGATCCAGGGATACGCGCTGGTGTCTTCCCAACTTGGCGCATCCATCTCGGCCAGCGGATGGCCCCGCCGCGCGACCACGCTGAAGCTGTCCGTCATCAGCCATTCCGTGCACAGCCCCGAGCGGCTGGCGCGCACGTCCAAGGGGCCGATGATCAGATCGATCTCGCGACGTTCAACGCGCTCGATCAGGGGCTCCAGCAGCCCCTCCACCAATTCGATCTGCACATTGGGTGAACGCTGGTGCAGCGCGGCAATGGCGCGCGGCAACAAGACCGGCGCGGCGGACAGGATCGTGCCGATATGCAGATGGCCGGCCACGCCGCCCTTCACCGCTTCGATTTCCTCGCCCGTGCGCGCCGTGTCCCCCAGGACGCGGCAGGCGTAGCGCCACAGCGCGCGTCCGGCTTCCGTCAATTCCAGCTTGCGGCCGCGCACAAACAGCGGCGTGCCGACCAGGTCTTCCATATCGCTTAACCAATGCGACAAGGCGGGCTGCGTCATGTGCATGGCCTTGGCCGCCGCCGTCACGCTGCCGGCGCTTTCCAATGCCGCCAGCACCTGCAGGTGACGAAGCTTCAGGCGGCGGGTCCAGGCAAGATCGGTCGGGGCGGTATCCATGCGGAAATGGTAATGGATATCTCAGCTTTATTCATTAGTGGGATATGCCCTTTGGCGGCCAAAATGGCGTTCACTAATCGATGGAAATGCCCCCGTGAAACACGCGATGACCCAGCCGCCACCCACGCATGCATTAAGCGCCATGACGCGCGCGCTGGCCAGCGCACCGCAGCCGCAAGCCGGCCTGCACGGGCTAGCCGACGCGCTGTCGGAACGCATCGGCTACCGGCTGTTCACCGTCCTGGTGCTGGATCGCCAGGCGGGCTTGAGCCGCCGGTATTTTTCCAGCCAGCCGCAGGCCTACCCGGCGGGCGGCGCCAAGCCCATCCGCGAAGACAGCGAATTTTTCGCCCAGGTCGTACAGGAAGGACAGCCCAGGATCTGCGTCGATCGCGATGCCTGCGAAGCGGCCTTTCCCGACCACGAACTGATCCATTCCCTGGGCTGCGAAAGCGCGGTCAACGTGCCGGTGCGCTGGAACGGCCAGACCATCGCATCCCTCAACCTGCTGCACCAGGCCGGCTGGTACGAGCCCGACATGCTGCCCGAGCTTGGCTGGTACGGCGCGCTTGCCATTCCGATCATCCACAACATCATCGACACCGTAAGAGAACAAGGGGAACAACCATGAAACGCCTGTGCACCTACCTAGCCGCGCTGCTGCTGCCTTGCGGCATGGCGCCGGCCCTTGCCGCCGACGCCTATCCCGCCAAGGCCGTCACCATCGTCTATCCCTATGCGCCGGGTTCCGCCTCGGACACCATGACGCGCCTGCTTGCCGACGCCATGGCCAAGCGGCTGGGGCAGCCCTTCATCGTGGAAAGCAAGCCGGGCGCGGGCGGGTCGATCGCCACCGAGCACGTCGTGCGGGCCGCGCCCGATGGCTATACGCTGCTGCTCAGCGCAAGCGGCACCATCGCGGTCAACCCGCACATCTACAAGCTGCGCTACAACCCGCTGGACGATCTGGCCCATATCTCGATTGCGGTCGAAGTGCCCTTTGTCTTCGTCGTCAACAAGGACTACCCGGCGCAAACTTACGACGCCTTCAAGGCGCTGGACAAGTCCAAGCCGGGCGGCCTGACGTCCGCCAACGCGGGCCTGGGCACGCAGGCGCATTTGACCCAGGCGGCCTTCGCCAAGCGGGCGGGCCTGGACCTGAGCATCATCGGCTACAAAGGCGCGGCCCCCGCCGTCAACGACATTCTGGGCGGGCACGTGGATTCGATGATGGACAACGCCGCCTCGCAAATCCCGTATGTGACCAGCGGCAAGACCACCGCGCTCTTTGTCACCAGCGACTATCGGTTCAGCGGTTATCCCCAGGTGCCGACTGCAAAAGAACTCGGCATCACGGGGTTGGTGCCGGCCGGCTGGTTTGGCCTGGCGGCGCCCAAGGGCACCTCGCCCGCCATCCTGGAAAAGCTCCAGGTTGCACTGGCGGCCAGCATGAAAGACCCCGACACGCAGCGCAAGCTGCAAGAACTGGGATGGGTCGTTGTTGGCAATACCCCCGCTGAGGCGCTGGCGCGGGCACGGGCAGACTATGACGTGCTGGGCCAAGTGGTGCGCGACATCGGCTTGAAGCCCAACTGACGCCCAATTGACGCACAGGCGGGCGACAGCAGGCCCGCCTGCATTATCCGGTCATACGAAGTGGCGCGGTTTGTGGCAGCATGCCGATCCATGCAGCCAGGGCAGGCAGCCGAAGCCGGCAAGCCGCACGGCTCGCGCCCCATCACCACGGAGTGTCACTCGTATGAAACTGAAGGCCTTGACCCTGGGTATTCTGATTGCCGGCGCCGGCGCTGCACAGGCGGCGACGGTAAAGGAAGTCTTCAACGGCGCCATGCTGGGCACGGATCAGCGTTATTTTGAGTCGATCGCCGGCGTGCCCCGCCAATCCTCCGGCAAGGACCACGTTTTCGTGGTGCAGAACTGCCAGATCACGGCGACCATCGGCAACGGCAAAGTGTCCGCGCTGCGCATGGAACTGGCCAAGGGTTGCGAGGCCGACCTGCACAGCTTCATCGGCGAAGATGCGCCCCGCGCCGGGCAGACGATCACCCCCGGCGTATTTGGCCGGGGCCAGCGCTACACGGCCGACTGCCTGACGCAGTGCGGCAATGCGGCGGACCCGTCGGCCTTCGCGCTGTGGACGGCGCCGCGCTCGTCGGGCGGCATGGAAGTCTTGATGGAAATGGTGTTGGCCGGCGACAAGGCGCTGGACGCCGCCGACCAATGGGAAGCCCAGATGAAAAAAGCCGCGGGCGAGGACTACGTGCTGAACACCAAGTTCAACTGCGAAACCCGCTTCGACGACGCCGCCGCGGCCGCGTTCAAGGACGTACCCGCCAACGCCATCACGATCGGCTACGGCTTGCCCACACAGCGCTGCCAATAAGGCGCGGCCACAAAGCCCAGCCGCGATCAATCAGGGCGCCACCTGATACCCACGCTGCTGCATGCAGGTGGCATAGGCGGAAGACGCCTGGCTGGCGTCTTGCCTGTCGTCGCGGCGGTCCTGGCGCTGGCGCGAGCCGCCCACGACCGCGCCGGCCACGGCCGCGTCCTTCGCCTGGTTTTGTCGGTATTCCTGCTTGACGTCGTCGTCCACGCGGTCGTAGGCCTCTTCATGTTGCCGGCCGCGTGCGCCTGCCACCGCCGCGCCCGCCACCGCGCCTGTCGCGGCGCCCCGGGCACGGCCGCCCGACGGCGTGCTGTCGGCGGTGCTGGTGCCGCCGGATTGCGCCTGGCAGGCGGCGATGTCCTGTTGCATGAGTTCGGAAGATTGCCCTTTCAATGGCGTGACGGTTTGTGCCGTGGCGCTGAAGGCCAGCGTCGAGAGCAGAAAGGCAGCGCAGGGAATAATGGATTTTTTCATTGAAATCTCCACACTTTCGGTTGGTAACCCTGGAGTTTTCAATGTAGCGCCGCCTACCGCAGGGATGCGGGTGGCGGGATACCCAAGATTGGGTATGGCGCATTGGTCGGCAAGGGCCAGCAAGCGCCATGCCCGCCAGGCGCAGGCAACACGGCCGGCTTCGCGTGCTAGCCTCACGCTATCTCCCGCCCCACTTCCAGAGATGAAATCCTTTCTCCAGTCCGAGAAATTCCTGCTGCTGGCGTTCGCCGTTGCCGCTGCGGGTTACGCGCTTGATACGCAGCTAGGCGGCTACGGAAAGCTGGTCAGCACGATCGAAACGGTGGTGTTGATAAGCGCAATTCTCTGCGCATCGCTCAGCGTGGCGCGCCACGCCGAACGTATCGCGCAAAGGCTGGGCGACCCCTACGGCAGCATGATCCTGACGCTGTCGGCGGTCTTGGTGGAAGTTATCGTGCTGGCCATCGTCTCGTCCAAGGGCGGCTCGCCCACGCTGGTGCGCGACAGCATCTATTCAGCCGTCATGCTGGACATCAACGGCATCCTGGGCGTGGCGGCGCTTATCGGCGGATTCAAGCACGGCGAACAGTCCTACAACGATGATTCCGCGCGCACCTATAGCGTGATGATTCTGACCGCGGTGACCGTGTCGATGATCATCCCCGAATTCGTGCCCATGCCGGACTGGCGTGCATACAGCGCCTTCACCATTGTGGCGATGCTGCTGCTGTACGGCGTGTTCCTGCGCATGCAGACCGGCCCGCACAGCTACTTTTTCAGCTACAGCTATCCCGAGAAAAAAACACGCCGCAACCTGCCCGCCGCCAGCCCAAGCAGTTGGCGTCCGTCAGCGGCGGTGATGGCGGCCGGCATCATTGCGGTTGGCGCCCTGGCCGAATTAATGTCGCATTCGCTAGACCGCAGCCTGAAGGGCGTGGACGTGCCCATCGGCCTGGTGGCGCTGATCGTGGCCGGCATTTCAGCGGCGCCGGAAATGCTGACCGCACTGCGCGCCGCCCTGGCCAACCGCATGCAGTCGGTCGTAAACATTGCGCTGGGCGCTTCGCTGTCAACGGTGATCCTGACCGTGCCCGCCATGGAAGCCATGGCCTTGATCTCCGGCCAACGCATCAACATGGCGATGACGCCCGTACAGACCTTGATGATGCTGGTGACGCTGCTGGTGGCCGCCATCAACCTGAACGATGGCCAGACCAACGCCATCGAAGGCATGACCCACTTCGTGCTGTTCGGCACGTTTCTGATGCTGTTGGGGCTGGGTCTGTAGGCGCGGGCCGTCGAAAACGGAACGCGCGGGCGCTTTTGACTTGAACGCCGCGCGCATCGCGCGCCCCGCCAGATCGAACAGTTTTCGCGCAGCCGGCGTCAGGCCCAGCATGTGGATGCATGCATGGACCATGCCGGGCAATCGGTGTGCGTCGGCGGCCACGCCGCCCTCGCGCAGGCGCTGCGCATAGGCTTCGCCTTCATCACGCAAGGGGTCGTACTCGCTGACCAGCACCGTGGCGGCGGGCAAGCCCGCCATCGTCTGGACCCGCAGCGGCGACGCATAGGGCAACGCGCCATCCGATTCGTACAGCAGGTAGGTAAACCAGCAATACCGCATGATCTCTTCAGTCAGGAAAAAATTACGGCCGTAGTCTTGGTAGGACTGCGTGGTGAACGCATAGTCCATCACGGGATAGAACAACAGTTGGTGGGCAACTGCCGGCCCACCCCGATCGCGCGACATGATCGCCACGGCGGCAGCCAGGTTGCCGCCCGCGCTGTCTCCGCAAACCGCGATGCGCTGCCTGTCGATGCCCAGCATGTCGGCGTTGACGCTGACCCATTGCAGGCCGGCGTACACGTCTTCGACCGGCACGGGAAACTTGTGCTCGGGCGCCAGCCGGTAATCCACCGAGTACACCTTGCAACCGGTGGCGTTGGCCAAGGCGCGGCACGGGTTGTCGTACAGATCAAGCGAACACTGGAACCACCCGCCACCGTGCGCGAACACGATGGCGGGCATGGCCGTCTCTTCCCCGCATCCGGCCGGCGTATAGGCCCTGATCCGCAACGGCTGCCCGTCGTGGCACATCGTCTGGAAGTCGGTGATGGCATCCACCGGTTCCGGCTCGCCTTGCAGCGCGCGCAGCCCGACCTCGGTCGCCGCGCGAATCTCTTGCAGCACCAAAGGCGTGGCCGCGCTGGACAGCTTGACCAGAAACGCGCTGATGTGAGGATCGACGGCCATGTTCAAACCTCCCGCGACAGGAAGGCCAGCAAGTGCTCGGAGAACGCCTCGTGGCATTCCTCGGTCACGAAATGGCCGCAATCCGGAATGATCACGCCTGTGAGATCGGTGGCGTTGTCTTGCATGGTGATCAATGGCGCATCGCGGGTGGCGTGTTCGGCCCCGATCGCCAAGACAGGCATGCGCAGCGGCACTTTGGATCGATCCTGGTTCTGCCGGATGGTTTCGGGAATGGCGCGGTAATAGGCAAAACCGCTGCGCAGCGCGCCGGGCGCCGAGTAGGCGTCGATATAAACGTCGGCGGCGACCCGGTCGCGACGATGCGACCACTTATCGAAAATAAAGCTCAGGTAAGCCCGTTCGCGTCCGACGATCAGGGTCTCTGGCAAGTCTTGCACCTGATTGAACATGAAGTGCCACAGGAAAATATTCTGGTCCGGCGGCACGAACACGGGCGGCGCGGGCGCAAGGCCGGGAATCACTGCCTCGGTCAAGGCCAGCCGGCGAACGGCGTCGGGGTAATCGCTGGCCATCGCATAGGCGACCCACATGCCGATGTCGTGGCCCACCACCTGATAGGCTGCGTGCCCCAACTGTTCCATCAGGCGATGCAACACGCTGGCGACGGCTCCCGTGTCATACCCCTGCGTGGGACGGCTGGAATCGCCGGTGCCGGGCGGGTCCACGGCGATCGCGGTAAATCCCGCCGCGGCCAGGGACTTCATGATGTAGCGCCACGTGAACCAGGTTTGCGGCCAGCCGGGAATCAGCAACACGGGCGGGCCATCGCCCGCCATCGCGCAGTGGATGCGGTTGCCATCTATCAGAATGTAGCGATGCGTCACGCCGTCATCGGCGGTGAAAAAGGAAGTGGCTTGATGCGTCATGGGGGTGATCTTTTTCGCTTATGCCATGCCCAGCAAGGCATGGATCTGTTGTTGGTCAATGGCGGCGCCGGCGAAGTCGTCGAACACTTTCGCTGTCACGGGGATGATGTGCCGGTTGATGAACTCGACGCCCTCGCGTGCGCCGACTTCCTGGTCTTTCAGGCAGCATTCCCATTCCAGCGTGGCCCAGCCCGCGTAGTCGTAGTGCGCAAGCTTCGAGAAGATGGACTTGAAATCCACCTGGCCGTCTCCCAGCGAGCGGAAGCGCCCCGCACGGTTGATCCAGGATTGATACCCGCCGTAGATGCCTTGGCGGCCCGTGGGATTGAATTCGGCGTCCTTCACATGGAACATGCGGATGTGGTCTTTGTAGATATCCAGGTAGTCCAGGTAGTTCAACTGCTGCAACACAAAGTGGCTGGGGTCGAACAGAATGGCGCAGCGCGGATGGGCGCCAACGCGCTCGTGGAACATCTCGAAGGTGATCCCATCGTGCAGGTCTTCGCTGGGATGAATCTCGTAGCACAGGTTCACGCCTTGCTCATCGCAAGCGTCCAGCACCGGCCGCCAGCGGCGAGCCAGTTCATCGAAGGCCGTCTCGATCAAGCCTTCGGGCCGCTGCGGAAACGGAAACAGGTACGGCCACGCCAATGAACCGGAGAACGTGCCCATCTCCGTCAAGCCCAAGCGCCGCGAGGCACGCGCCGAATTCAGCAGCCCCTGCTTTGCCCAGGCCGTCCTGGCCTGCGGATTGCCGCGCGCTTCCTGGGGCGCGAAGCTATCGACCATGGCGTCATAGGCCGGATGCACGGCCAGCGACTGGCCAAAAATATGCGTGGTGAGCTCGCTGATCACCAAGCCGTGCGTGGCCAGCATGCCCACGATCTCATCACAGTAGTCCTGGCTGAGCGCGGCCGTCTCGGCATCGAAGAAACGCTTGTCCCACGCGGGAATCTGCAAGGCCTTGAAGCCGACCCCCGCCGCCCATTGCGCAATCGCGGTCAAGCTGTTGAACGGCGCGACGGCGTCGCTGAACTGGGCAAGGTGCAGGCTGGGGCCTTTGATCGTTCTCATATCGATTCCTTAATTGTTTGTCGATCGACAAAGAATAGAAGATAAAGCCGCGCGATGCAAACCGGTGGGCCGGCGGTACACTGCGTTCAGTTCATTCCACCGAGACCGTGATGGCAGGCAGACCCAGAGAATTCGACCGCGACCTAGCGCTTCAGCAAGCCATGCTGGCGTTCTGGAAACAAGGGTATGAAGGCACGTCGATGGCCGACCTGGTGGCGGCCACGGGCCTGGCGTCGGCACGGCTTTATGCGGCCTTCGGATCCAAGCAAGCGCTGTTTCGCGAAGCCGTGGCACGGTACG
>Ga0160437_1000302_pt1 | contig 27173 bp, 23 predicted proteins | sample HID1975I_E0MG_FD_108227 | JGI IMG/M metagenome (GOLD analysis project Ga0160437, IMG submission 108227) | Enriched soil microbial communities from UW Madison campus, WI, USA - HID1975I_E0 MG | ecosystem: Environmental > Terrestrial > Soil > Unclassified | place: USA: Madison, Wisconsin... | reverse complement strand
CGAACGGGCTCATCAGATCGTGATGGGCGAGCCGCCCCTCAGGCCCCGCCACGTCGAGCGTCACATCCTCCAGCGCCTCCACCACATAAGCGACCATGGGCTCAGGCTCCCTGGGCGACGGTGAGCGACAGGGCTCCGTCGATCGTCACCGTCGTTCCGGTGATGTAATCGGCGGCGGGCGAGAGCAGGAACAGGATGAGATCGGCAACTTCTTCCGGCGTGCCGGCCCGGCCCCAGGGTATCGCGGCCTCCTTTCGCTGCAACTCGTCCGGATGGTCCAGCGCGCTCTGGTTCATCGGCGTCAGGATCATGCCGGGGGCAATGCCGTTTACCGCGATATGCTTCGGCGCCAGTTCGAGCGCGAGCGTGGCGGTCAATTGTGCCAGCCCGCCCTTCGCGGCGTCGTAATCCGCCCCGCCTGGACGCGGCGCGCGTTCATGGATCGAAGACACGTTGACGATCCGGCCCCCGCGTCCCGCATCTTCCAGAGCACGCACCATCCGGCGGCAGCTCAGGAAAGGTCCGTAGAGATCGACGCGGACAAGCCGGTCGAATTGAGCCAGCGCCATGTCCCGCAGCATGACGCCGGACATGTTCAGACCGGCAGAGTTGATGAGGAGATCGACGGTACCGAACCGCTGTTCGGCCAGCGTGAAGAGGTTCTCCACGGCCTGCTCGTCGCTGACATCCGCCTTTATCGCTGCTGCCTGGCCCCCGCCCTGGGCAATGGCGGAGACAACGGCATCGGCCGCTTCCGCATCTTCGAAGAAAGTCAGCACCACGGGGACGCCGCGTTTCCCCAGCTTCAGGGCGGTGGCACGGCCGATGCCGGATTCGCCGCCCGTCACGATTGCAACTGAGGTCTCTTCGAAGGGAATGCCGAGATGTGTCATGCAATCGGCAACACCTGAAAAGACCGGGAGTGCCGGCCCATGTCGAACAGCGCGCAAAAAGTAGCGACGGCGCCTGTCAGAACATCGCGCGCGCGCCGAAGACCGCCGAAACGCCCGAGACGCCCTCGCCCGCGGCACGCGCGAATTCGGCAGTCCCGCCCAGCTTGCGCTCCCAGTTCACGCCCACATAGGGTGCCAGGGAACGATTGCGCTCGTAGCGCAGCCTCAAGCCCAGTTCGAGCCGTTCGAAACCAGCGCCCACATTCAGTTCCGGCACGTCCTGGAAGGCGAAATCCACTTCGGCTTCGGGCTCGAGCACCAGCGACTGGGTGATCCTCTGGGTATAGCCCGCCTTGCCGCGCGCGTGGATGTCGCCCTTGTTCGAGACCAGCAGCTGGCCTTCCAGTTCGAACCAGTAAGGTGCCAGTCCCTCGATGCCGAGCAAGGCGTAAGTGCGCCGCGGATCGGGCCGGAAGTCCTGCCGCATGCCCAGTTGCAGATTGAACCACGGGTCCAGCGCATGACGCCAATAGGCGCCCAGTTCGATGCGCTCGGCCCGTTCGCCGAACAGGCCTTCACCCTCGCTGGCCAGCACCACGCGGTCGATATCGCCCCCGTACCAGGCCTGTCCTTCCCAACCGAAGCCGTCGCCGCCCTTGCCCGACCGCCATTCGAGCTGATCGACCTGAAGCGCGAATGTGCTGAACGTCATTTCCTTAACCATTGCCGCACGCGACACCGCCATGCGCGCAGGCGGGAAGAAGCGATCGGCGGGAAAATCGGTTGGCACCGGCGGCGGCGGAGCATCGCCCGGTTCGTCGGAGGCGTTGACTTTGGGCATGGCATGCGCGTCGTGATCCATTCCCTTCATGTCACCCGCGCTCATGTCCATCTGCGCATGATCCATGGAGCCATGATCGCTTCCGGCATGTCGTTCGGCCTGCGGTGCTGTCGCATCGGTTTCCTGCGCCTGCGCCTGAGCGTTCGCCTCCAGCGCCAGCATGGAACCGGGCAGCAACAGCGCGGCAAGGATCGGGAAGCGCCTCGTCATCAGGCTTCCTCCGCCCTGCGTACCGTCACGACGCGCATCATCCCGGCGTGCATGTGGAGCAGCATGTGGCAATGGAAGGCCCAGTCTCCCTCGCCGTCGGCCGTGAGGTCGAAGGAGACCTTGCCTCCGGGCAGCACGTTGACGGTATGCTTGCGCGCCCGGTGCCCCGGCTCTCCGCTGACGAGTTCGAAGAAATGGCCGTGCAGGTGGATGGGGTGCGGCATCATCGTGTCGTTGACCAGGTTGACGCGCACGCGTTCACCCAGACGGAACGGGATCGGCGCCGGGTTCTCCGACATCGCCTCGCCGTCCATGGACCACATGTAGCGCTCCATGTTTGCGGTGAGGTGGGCGTCGATCTGGCGGCTCGGCGTGCGCGGATCGGGATTGGCGTCGCGTGCGCGCAGCTGCGCATATGTCAGGACGCGGTGTTCCGCCGTTTCCAGCCCGGTCGGCCGGTCGGCAAGCCGGTCCACCGGCATCGGAGACAGCATCGCGACGCCCGGGCCCATCTTCACGCCCGGCGCGACGGACGGGTCGCGCATTGACATCGAGTGACCCTCCATGTGGCCGGTCATTTCGCCGGACGCCGGCTGGCTGAGGTCGATGACGCCGCCGGCTCCCATATCCATGCCGCCCATATCCATGCCGGACATATCCATACCCATGTCGCGCATGGTGAGCACCGGGCGGGCGCGCAGCTTCGGCGCCTCGGCCACCAGGCCCGGCCGCTGCGCCAGCGTGGCGCGGACGAGGCCGGAACGGTCTATCGCCTCCGCCACGATGGCATGGCTCGGGGCCGTCCCCGGCTCGACGATGAAATCGTAGGTCTCGGCAATGGCGATCTGGACTTCGTCGGTCTCGACCGGCTGCACGGGATTGCCGTCCGCCGCCACCACGGTCAGCGGCAAGCCGGGAATGCGGAAATTGAAATTGGTCATCGAAGAGGCATTGATGACGCGCAGGCGCACTCTCTCGCCCGGCGCGAAGAGTCCGGTCCAGTTCTCGGCATGGCCGTGGCCGTTGATGAGGAAGCTGTAAGTGGAGCCGGTCACGTCCGAAATGTCAGTGGCATCCATCCGCATCTGCGCCCAGGCGAGCCGCTCGGCCAGGGTCTGGTCCCGCCCGGCGAGCAGGCCCGATAGCGTCTGCCTCTGCCGGTTGAAATAGCCGCCCTGCATCTTGAGCCGGCGCATCTGCTCGTGCGGATGGATCGGGCTCCAGTCCGACAGCACCAGCACATGCTCGCGGTCGCAAGCCAGCGGATCGACGCCCGCAGGATCGATCACGATGGGCCCGAACAGCCCTTCGGCTTCCTGCATGCCGGAGTGCGAATGGTACCAGAACGTGCCGGAATGGGTGAGCGGGAACTCGTAAAGGAAAGTCTCACCCGGTTCGATGCCGGGGAAGCTGACGCCGGGAACGCCGTCCATCTGGAACGGTACGAGCAGACCGTGCCAGTGGATCGAACTTTGCACCTTCAGGCGATTGGTGACGGCGATCCGCACCTTGCGGCCTTCCCGCAGGCGCAGCAGCGGCGCGGGCAGCGTGCCGTTCACGGTCACGGCATGGGCAGAGCGGCCTCCGGTGGTGAAGTGGCTCTCGCCGATCTCCAGCGCGATGCTGTCTCCGGAGAGCACTTCCGATCCCGCGCGGGCGTGAGCCAGTCCGGCCGTCCCGCTGCGCGCCCAGGCGGGAAACATGCCGAGCGTTCCGGCCACGGCACCGCCGAGAGCGAGAAAACGCCTGCGTTCCAGCAGGAGGCGAAACTGACTATCGTGGAGCGACATGCACCCGATACGCGGCGCGGCGCCCTATCCCTCGGACAGAAACGACAATTTCTGCCGCGCGCGGTAGATCCGCGTTTCCACGGCCTTGCGGCTGATGCCCAGGATCGCGGCGGCCTCTTCCTGAGAAAGCCCCTCCACGGCGCAGAGCAGCAACGGCTCCTTCAGGGCATCGGGCAGTGCGGCAACGGCAGCGTGAATGCGCTCCACCGCGCGCTGGGAAGAGAGCGTTTCCTCCGGGCTGGGCGCCGGGTCGACAAGGCCGGTCGCCGCCTCGATCGGCAGGGCGAAGGCGAAGAAGCGCCGCACTTTGCGCCGGCGCGCCCAGTCGTGGCATTTGTTGAGGGCGATGCGCAGGATCCACCCGCGAAACGGACGCGCCGGATCGTAACGGCGCAGCGCCAGGAAGGCGGCGACGAAACTCTCCTGCGTCACGTCGAGCGCGTCGGCCTCGTTGCCGAGATGGCCGCGCACCATGCGGAACACCGCGTCGCGGTGCCCCTCCATCAGCGCGGAAAAACCGGCCTGCCGCCCGGCCAGCGCCGCCGCGGCCGCTTCGGCCTCCCAGCGGACCGCTTGCGTGGCTGCCCCGGACACGCCGGGTCAGTCCTGCGGCGCGGTGGTCAATGCCTGGGCGACGGCCCGGTCGAAGCGAGCGGTCTGGTCGGCGCGCAGCACCGCGCGCATGGCGAAGACGTGCCGGAGCGTGGCTTTCTGCAATTCGCCCATGGCCACGTGCGAACGGTCGACCGCTTTCTCCACGTCCGGGCCATAGGCATGTTCATGTGCGATGGCGCGGGCGAGATCGGCGTTGGCAGCCGTCAATTCCCCTTCGAGCTGCTTCCGCTGCCCGGCGAAATCCTGCTCCAATCCGTCTATCCGGCGCTTCTGGCCAGCGTCCAGATCGAGTTCGCCGTGGAGCAAGGCGTGAATGCGGCTTTCGTCCGGCGCATCGGCGCGCAGCTTCTGGCCGATCCACAAGGCGGCCAGCGCCACCAGGAAGGACAGCAGGGCGACAAGTCCATAGCGATAGGCCTGCCGCACGATCAGGAGGCCAGCAAGTGCGAAGGAGCAGCCGCCGGCATGCCCAGCAGCGGCTCGACATGGGCATGGCGATGCTGCGTCGGGGCCAGCGGCATCGACAAGCCGCCCCAGAGCCCGACCACCGCCGCCACGCCGCAGGCCAGCACGAAGCCGCGCCGCGCCGACAGTCGCTCCCGTCCGGCGGCCAGACCTGCCATGACCGGCCCCTCCAGCCCGCCGAGCGCCGCGGGCACGGATTCCCGGCGCAGCCGCGCCAGCATGTCGTCGAGTTCGTTCATCGGCCCGGTTCCATTTCCAACCTTCTGCTCGCGATACGCACGGGCGTAGCGCATCCCTTGAAGGCCGCGGGTAAAAATTCCTGCCGAGCGCACAAGGGATCGGCTGAGGCTCTGCGTATGGTTTCAGGCAAGCCGGAGCAAGCAGCATCGCCCGGCACCCATATCGGAGCTTTCATGCGTTTTCCTGCATTCCCGCTTTCCCCGCGATCAGTTCTGGCCCTGCACCTTGCCCTTGGCGCGGCCGGGCTGGCACCCGCGGCATTCGCCCGCCCGGCCCTCGTCACCGCCGATCCCGCTGCCGATGCCGCCGTGACCAAGCCGACGGTCCTGACCCTGACGTTCTCCGAAGCGCTTGACGCGCCGCTCTCGGGACTGGATCTTGTCATGACCGCGATGCCCGGCATGGCCCACCATCAGCCGATGCCGATCAAGGGCTTCCCGGTGAAGGTCGAAGACCGCAGGATCGCCGCCGCGCTGCCCCGCGCCCTGCCGGCCGGCACTTACCTCCTGACCTGGCATGCCGCCGGCGCCGATCGCGACGGTGCCACGGGCAGCTACAGCTTCACGGTGCGTTGAGCCTCTGTTCCGGCGCGGCGAATTGGGGCACAGTCACCCCATGGCCGCGCTGAGGATTCCCGGGCCCACCCAGGCCCTGCGCAACCTGCTCGTGCGGCAGGTTCGCGCCGTATTCAACGATCGCAGCAAGGGCGAAACGCCGGTCGTGCCCTCCCGGCATGCCCTGTTCGAGCCGGACAGCCCCATCCGCATGGTTCATGCCGATGTCGTGGCGATGATGGTGGGCGGCATGCGCGCCCTGCTGCTGCAGATGCTCCATCCGGCCGCGCTCCAGGGGGTGCTGGACCATTCCGATTTCCGGGAAGACGTGGAAGGCCGCCTGCGCCGCACCGCGCGCTTCATCGCCGTGACCACCTACGGCCACCGGGACGAGGCAGCACGCGTGGTCGGGGTGGTGAACGCCATCCATTCGCGCGTCATGGGGACCCTGCCAGACGGCACGGCTTATTCGGCCACCGATCCGCGTGTGCTCGCCTGGGTGCATCTGGCGGAGGCGACCAGCTTCCTCGAAGCCTATCTCGCCTACGGCAACCCCGCGATGCCACCCGAGGAGCAGGACCGCTATTTCGAGCAGAGCGCCGTGGTCGCCGAGATGCTGGGCGCCGCGCCGGTCCCGCGCGATCGCGCGGAAGCGGCGGCGCTGATGTCGGAAATGCGGCAGGACCTGCGCGGCAGCGCGTCAGCCCGCGAGGTTGCCGCGTTCCTGCTGGAGGGAGAGGGAGCACGGCGGCCCGGCACCGCCATGCGCGCGTTGGGCGCGGCGGCCGTCGACCTGCTGCCGCCCTTTGCCCGCACGATGCTGGAACTGCAGCGGCCCGGCCTCTCGGCCATTCCCGCACTGGCCGGAACCCGCGCCATGGCCGGCGCCATTCGCTGGGCCTTCGCGGGGAGCCGCTAAGCGCAGCGCAGGCGGCGCGCGAGGAACGGCGCCTTGCGCGGGCCGAACGGTCGGCCGGCGGGGATATATCGCGCTTCCGCCCGCGTTCTGCTTCCATGTCCGACCAGCTCGCGTCCGACAAGCTCGTCACTGAAAAGGAAGTTCACATGGCAGATCTCAGCGCAATCGCCGAACACATGGAAATCATCGGCGCCGACGGCGTCCACATCGGCACCGTCGATCATGTCGAGGGCGACCGGATCAAGATGACCAAGGCCGACAGCGGCTCCCACGGCAGCCACCACCACTACATCCCGGGCGGACTGGTCGCTGCGGTGTCGGACGGACAGGTCCGCCTCTCGGCCGCGGGCGACGTGGCGCTCCTGTTCGAAGAGGAACAGGGCGGCGAAGCCATTTCCGACCATCGCGCCTGATCGGCGCAATACGCCGGATCAAGCTGCGCGATCAGGCAGCGAGAGGCAGTTCGCGTGCGGCGGCAGGAGCTTCGGCTTCGGTCGCCGCAGGCGTTTCGGCCTGGGCAGTGGCCTGCGCCAGCGCGGGGATGTGGCGTTCGGCCATGACGACATCACGGCGATAGGCGAAATAGAGCGAAACAAGCGAGAACATCGGGAATACCTTTGGGGCGTGCAGCGCAGTGCTGCATTGCAACATTCCCGCTATGTGATCCCAACTTACGCTTGCTGCAAATGCAAGCACTTCGCTTTGGGTTGCATATTGCGCAATTGGAGCTGGTGCGGCTGTAGAGATGTCGCGCCCAGCGCCGCCATTCTCGGCAAAGCGTCGCAATTGACGCTAATGCAAGCTTGATCGTGCAAACCGGGCAAAGTGAGCTCCCTGCCCCTTGCACCGTTATCCCCTTCATGAAGAAAGACGGGACGGTTCGGCCGGACAAACCCGGCTGCCTATACGGTTGGGAACGGCAAAAATCGGCTCGGTGCCGCGAAAATTCAAACCGCAATCCGATATTGCGTAAAACGCAATTTTGCATGTGCGAAGCGAAACAGACCGGCAATCTTTGCGAGTCGACCGCCGCGCCGTGTGGGCGCGGCGGTCCTCTGCTTATTCCTCGTCCGGATAAGGGCCCTTGCCGCCATCCTTGATGAGCTGGTCCACGCGCTGGTCGATCAGCGGCAGCGGCACGCCGCCCAGTTCCAGCACGGCGTCATGGAAGGCGCGGATATTGAACTTGGGACCGAGCGCGGTCTCCGCCTTCTTGCGCGCGTCCACGAAGGCGAGCTGGCCCATGTAGTAGGACAGGGCCTGCCCAGGCCAGGAGATGTAGCGGTCCACCTCGGTCTCGATCTCGTGATCGGAAAGCGCCGTGTTGTCGCGCAAGTATTGCTGAGCCTGCTCGCGGGTCCAGCCCATGGCGTGGATACCGGTATCGACCACCAGGCGCGAAGCGCGCCAGGCCTGGTAGCTGAGCATGCCGAAGCGGTCGTAGGGCGTTTCGTACATGCCCATGTCCTCGCCCAGCGCCTCGCAATAGAGCGCCCAGCCTTCGCCGTAGGCCGAGAGGTAGCTGTCGCGGCGGAAGGCCGGCAGGTCCTTGTTCTCCATCGCCAGCGGCATCTGCATGGCATGGCCCGGCGCGGATTCGTGCAGGGTCAGCGCGATCTGCGAGTAGAACGGGCGGCTGGGCAGGTCGTACGTGTTGACCAGATAGATGCCGGGACCACCGCGGCCACCGGTATAGAAGGGCGCGATGTCGTCCGGCACCGGCTTGATGGCAAAGCGGCTGCGCGGCATGTGGCCGAAGAACTGGTCCGCCTTGCCGTCGAAGGTCTTGGCGATCCAGGCGGCGCGATAGAGCAGCTCGTTCGGGGTCTTGGGATAGAACTGCGGATCGGTGCGCAGGAAGTGCAGGAACGCCTTGAGGTCGCCCTTGAACTCCACCTGCTGCATCACCTCGGCCATCTGCGAACGGATGCGCGCCATTTCGCTGAGACCGATCTGGTGGATCTGCTCCGGCGTCCTGTCGAGCGTGACGAACTCGGCGATCTTCGACTGGTAATAGGCCTTGCCGTCCGGCAGGTCGTAGGCCGCCAGCGACTTGCGCGCGCCGACCTCGTATTCGCTGCGCATGAAGGTGAGCAGCTTGGCATGGGCCGGCACGACGCCGCCGGAAATGAGCGTGCGGGCCTCGGCGCGCAGCTTTTCCTGCTCGGCGGCAGGGATCGTCGAAGGCAGCTTGCGCAGCGGCTCATAGAACGGCGAGGCTTCCGCCGTCTTGGCCTGGACCACCAGTTCGATGCCCTTGTCACGTCCGGTCAACGTCACTTGCGGGCCGGTGAAGCCGCGCTTCAGGCCCGCGCGCATGTTCTCGATCTGCTGGTCGTAATAGCGCGGGATCTGGCGCAGCATCGCCAGGTAGTTCTCGGCGGCGGCCTGGTCCTTGACCGGATTGCGCGCCCAGTCGGCCAGATCGCCCCAGAAGCTGGTGTCGGCGTTGAACGGCTTCTCGTAATCGCGGAAGCGCTGCGAGGCGAGGAGCGCGTCGACCTGGCCCTTGTAGACGGCGAAGTTCACGCGGTTGGCGGGCGAGAGCTGCTTCTGGTCGATGGCGGCAAGCTGGCCTTCCACCTGCTCCCAGCGCGCGAGGCGTTCGGCCTGCGCCTTGGGGCCGAGGTCGGGCAGGGTGACCTTGCAGTCCTTCGGCGTGTCCTCGCAGGGCGCGAACTGGCTCTGGCGCCAGGTATATTCCGCCGTGTAGACCGCCTCGAACGCCTGGTCGGCGGTCTGCTTCACGGCATGCTGGGCGGCAGGAGCGGCGGCAACCATGGAGGGCGAGGCGGCCAGAGCGGCGCCGGCCAGCAACATGGCCCGGCCAACCGAATTCTTCACGTCATTTCCCCTTTCGAGAACTTCGAGAATGTCCTGGTGGAGCTTCGCCGGAATGCGCAGCCCCTCCTTGTCGGATCGCGCGCGCGCGATCAGGCGGCGCGATCCCGGCAGGCGCGCGCCCTGCCCTTCGATCATGTCGAACATGGCTTCGGCGCGGCGCAGATGCTCCTCCACACCCGCGCCCAGGAAGCCTGCCGGGTCGATGGCGATGATGAATTCGCCGCCGATGGGAGAGCCGCCGCGGCCCTCGTCCGCCGCCATCGATTCCGCGCTGGTCATGTCGCCGATCAGCGGACCTGCCAGCAGTTCGACCATCGCCGCGAGCGCCGAGCCCTTGTGGCCGCCGAAGGTGCGCATGGCGCCGTCAAGCACGGCCTTGGCATCGCTCGACGGGTTGCCGTCTGCGTCATAGCCCCAGTCGAGCGGGATTTCCTTGCCCGCGCGGCGGTGCAGTTCGATCTCGCCGCGCGCCACCGCGCTGGTGGCGAAGTCGAACACGAAAGGCGCGCGATCGGGGCGGGGCCAGCCGAACGCGATCGGATTGGTGCCGAACACCGGCTTGGTCCCGCCCGCAGGCGCGACCCAGGAATGACTCGGCGTGAAGGCGAAGGCGACGAGGCCCTGCTCAGCCAGCGCCTCGACCTCTGGCCAGAGCGCGGCAAAGTGGACGACATTGTTCAGCGCCATGGCGGCGATGCCGAACCGCCGCGCCTTTTCCACCAAGAGCGGCATGCCGCGCTCGAAGGGAAGCTGGGCGAAGCCGCCCTTCCCGTCCACGCGCACCAGCGCCTGGGCAGGCTCGCTCACTTCCGGCACCGCATCGGGCACCACCACCCCGCGCTCGACCGAATTGGCGGCGACGAGGAGGCGGTAAAGCCCGTGCGAGGTGCAGCCGTCCCGCTCGCCCGACACCATGGTGTGGGCGACCGCGGCGGCATGATCGGGCGCAAGACCCCAGGCTTCGAGCACCGTGCGGGCGAGTTCGTCCGCCTCCGCGATCGTCAGGGCAACGTCTTCACTCAAGGACAGGCTCACTTCTTCTCGGTAAACAGGCGCACGCCGAAGACCGGTCCGGCCGAGCTGCGATCATGCGGCACGAAGCGCACCTTAACGCTGCTCTTGCCCTTGGTCAGCGCCTCGGGCAGCGGATAATCGACGTCGAAGAACTTGCCCGCTGCATCGTTGTCGAGCTTCTGGGTGGCGATCTTCACGTTGTCGACCAGGATGTCGAACACGCGCGAACGCTCGCTGCCCCAATAGCTCGCCTGAAGCAGCAGCGGGCCCGGCTTTACCTTCATCTTGAACTCGAAGAAGCCACCCGAGCGGGCATCGCGTCCGTTGCGGCCACGATAGGAGACCGGGTACGAGATTTCCGAGGTCAGCTCGTGGTCGCGCTCGGGCTGCATTTCGCCCAGGTGCATCACGTCGATCGAGCGGGCGGCGAGGTCCTTCTGGCGTGCCTGTTCGGCCAGGAATGCGGCTTCTTCCGTCTTCCAGCCGCTTTCGGTGAAGCGCTTGAAGTAGACGGCGCTGCGGCGGTCGTACTGGCTGTAGAACGGCGCGAACATGCGGTCGCCCGGGCGGATGATGCCGGTGGTCTGGTAACGCGGACGGTCCGAGACCATCGGCGCGAAGGCGGCCAGCGGATTGTCGCCGACCATGGCGGGCTCCACCCCGGTGAACTCCATTTCGGCCGGGCCGAGATCGGCGGCCATGACCATCGGGCCGCGAACGACAGCCACCACGTCCTGCGAACCCTGCGCGGTTTCGAGGCGCAGTTCCAGCGGCAGGTTGAGCGCGATCACGTCGCCCTTCTTCCAGCGGCGGTCGATCACGGCATAGCCGCCGACCGGCGTGGCGGGCACCGGAGCGCCGTTGACGGTGATGGTAGCCTTGCCGTTCGACCAGCCCGGAATGCGCAGCGCCACGGCGAACTTGCCCTGCTTCACCGCGTCCAGCGTGATCTTCACGTCCGACTTGAAGGGATATTCGGTGGCGATGGTGAAGGCCGCGCCCTTGGCCTTCCACTGCCCGGTCGACGGGATGTAGAGGTTGACGAAGAAGGTATCATCGCCTTCCCAGAAAATGGAATCACCGTGCTTGGAATGGCTTTCCATGCCCGAGCCAACGCAGCACCAGAAGGCTTCCTCGCCCGGGCCCGAATAGCCGCGCGGGGCGCCGCTCATCATCGGCGTCATGTACGTGAAGCCGCCCGTCTCGGGGTTCTGCGCCGACATGACGTGGTTGAGGTGCGCGCGTTCGTAATAGTCGAACAGCGCGCCGTCCGGCTGCCACGCGTAGAGCTGACGGGTCAGCTTGAGCATGTTGTAGGTGTTGCAATGCTCGCAGGTGGATTCCGTGAGGTGCAACGCGACGGTATCGGGCTCGAAGAAATACTCGCGGTCGGCATTGCCGCCGATCACGTAGCTGTGATGCTGGGTCACGCGTTCCCAGAAGAAGCGGGCGGCGCGGCCCGGCTCGTCCTTGCCGGTCAGTTCGTGGATGCGCGCCAGGCCGATCAGCTTGGGCACCTGCGTATTGGCGTGGAAGTTGGAGAGCTTGTCCTCCTGCGCCACCAGCGGATCGAGCACCTTCTTGTCGTAGATGTGTTCCGCCACCTTCAGCCAGCGCAGGTCGCCGGTCTGCGCGTAGAGTTCGGCATAGCTTTCGTTCAGGCCGCCATATTCGCAGCCCAGCAGTTCCTGCATCTGCTTGTCGTCAAGCGCGGCGAAGACCTTCTCGAAGTACCCGCCAAGGCCGATCACGACTTCCAGCGCCTTGGCATTGCCCCAGGCCGAATGGATATCGAGCAGGCCGGCAAAGTACTTGTGCACGGTATAGAGCGGCGACCACGATCCGTTGAGGTCGAACCCGCCGGACTTGATCTCGCCGCGCATGACTTCGGGGAAGATTTCCTGCCCGTCGACGACCTTGCCGTCCTTGGTCTTGCGGCCGAGCGCGCCGATGTAGCCGTCCGTGCGCTGCGCCTGGCACAGCGCCAGTTCGTCGACGATATAGTCGGCGCGGCGGCGGCATTCGGGGTTGCCGGTCTGCTGCCAGGTCAGCACCAGCGCGGTCATGTAGTGGCCCAGCGTATGGCCGGCGATGGTATCGGATTCCCAGCCGCCGTAGATCGGCGCCTTGGGCTCCAGCCCGGCGTACTTGCGGAAGTTGTGCAGGAAGCGATCGGGGCTGAGCGACATCAGGTAGTCGACATTGACGTCCACCGCCGTGGCATAGTCCGACGGCGCCAGGCGCACGTCGGTCAGCGGCAGCGGCTTCGCCTTGATCGGCAGCTTGGGAGCGACGACGGCCGCAAAGCCCTTGAGAGGGACAGAGCAAATAGCCAGCGCCGCCACGCCAGCCATCCATTCGCGCCGATTGGCCTGCATTTTAAAACCCCTATCGAATATCGTATACGGTATTGATAGAACGAGGGGGTCTGGAGTCAATCCTTTCTTTGCAGCAATTCCGTCACGACTTCAGCGGCGCAGCGCCACTTGAGTATCGGCATGGGCGAGTTCGATCAGCGTAATCATCGCCTTGCGGGCCTTTGCAGGATTGCCCTCGGCGATCTGGGCATAGAGCGCGTGATGCTCGGGCATGGGATCGCGCGGGCTGTCCTGCATGCCGTGCTTGATCGCCGTCGTCGAGGCGATGGCGGTCGAGATCGAGTTCGACAGCGCCAGCAGCATCTCGTTGCGGGTGGCCTCCATCAGCAGTTCGTGGAAGCGGATGTCCGCCGCCCGGCCCTTGGGGCTGGTGAGGGTATAGCGCTCCATCGAATCCAGCGCGTTGGCCATGTCCAGCAATTGCCGCTCGTCTCGCCGCAGGGCAGCCATTTCCGCTGCTTGCGGCTCCACCACCATGCGCAGTTCGAACAAGTCGCGCAGGAATTCGTCGCTGGCGCCGCACTGGATCTGCCAGGAGAGCACATCGGGATCGAGCAGGTTCCATTTGCGCCGCTCGTTCACGCGAGTCCCCGCCTTGGGCCTGCTGCTGACCAGGCCCTTCGCCGTCAACATGCGAAACGCCTCGCGCAGGACCGAGCGCGAGACGCCGAGCAGTTCGGCATGCTCCACTTCGGCCGGGAATACGTGCCCCGGAGGATAGTCGCCATTGACGACATGCGTGGCCAGTCTCTGGGCCACTGCATGATGCAGGCGCCCGCTCAACAGCGGAAGCGCTTCGCCGGCCTCGCCTGATTCCATGCCCGGCCTCTTGTTTGCCATCATGCTCGCTCTCGTCGTTTGCATTTGGTCTGTAATATCGAAACCGATCTGGCTAGCCTGAAAATGAACAGATTATATATCGTATATTTTTTCAAGACATCAAGAACGTCGAATGGCGGGTGGAAGATGGGCCCTGCAGCGGCATGCTATAACGGCCTGACGGGAAAGCGCAGCACCACGCTCAGGCCCGGACGATTGTCGCTGAAGACGACCCTTGCCCCGTGAACTTGCGCGATCGCGGCGACCATGCTGAGCCCCAGCCCTTCACCGGGGATTCCCGCCGAACCCTCGGCGCGGTAGAACGGCTCGGTCACCCGCGCAAGATCGGCGGGGGACAGGCCCGGCCCGTTGTCCGCCACGGCCAGCAGAAGCTCTGCGCCCTGCCGCCCGGCCCGCACATCGACGCGGCTACCGTCCGGCACATGCTTCAGGGCATTGTCGAGCAAGTTGGACATCGCCTGGAACACCATGTCCAGATCGAGATCCGCCACCAGCGGCCGCCGCGCGTCGAGCACCAGATCGATACCGCGCCGCTCGGCCTCGGGCTGGTAGAATTCCACCACGTCTTCCAGCAGTTGCACAACGTCTGTGCGCTGAAGATGCACCGTCGCCCGGCCGCCTTCCAGGCGCGAGATGCGGATCAGGGCTGCGAAGATCGCCCGCAGCCGGTTGGCCTCGACGATGGCTTCGGCCACCGCCTGCCGCGCGGCGGGATCGCCTCTGAAATCCTCGCCAAGATCGTGTTCCAGCACTTCCAGCTTGCCCGCCAGACGCGCCAGCGGGGTGCGCAGCTCGTGCGCGACATTGTCGGACACGCGCCGCACCGCCTCGAACAGGGTCTCGATCCGCGACAGCATCAGGTTGAGCGTCGCGCAGAGCCGGTCGAAATCGTCGCGCGTGCCGCGCACCGGGACACGGCCGGACAAGTCCCCCTCCATCACCTGGAGCGCGGTGTTCACCACCGCCTCGATCCGCTTGCCGATGGCCTGGCTCATCAGCCAGCCCCCGGTTATGCCCAGCGCCAGCGAGCCGAAGAGCATCCAGAGAGCGCCGGTGCGCAGAAGGTCCTCGTCATCGACGATGTCCTGCACGTCGCGCCCCACGATCACACGCGCGCCGTCCGGCATGGCCCGATCGCGGACGAAAGCGGAATGGTCGATCTCGAACCCGTCGACGAACTTGTCCGCCTCGATCACCGAAAGATCCCGCGCCGGCCGCGGCGGCCAGCTCGGCAGATTGGCGGCCACGATCTCGCCATCGGGCGCCACCAGCACATGGAAGGGCACGCGCGCCGCAGCGGTATGCGCGCGCCGGTCCAGCGCCGCGCGGGCCGCAGCGATTCCCGACTTGCGATAGATCCGCGCCACCTCGCCCGCCTCGGCCTCCACCGTGGCCCGCACGTCCGCCATCGGCCGCACCACGCGCCACCAGTACCCCGCGCCGAACAGCAGGCCGACGGACAGGCTGAACAGCAGCGCATAGGTCAGCGCCAGACGGAACGACAGGCTGCGAAAAAGGCGGGTCATGGCCGCATCATCCCGGTATCAGGCCGCGGTCATTCGGGGCGCATGACATAGCCGAGGCCCCTGATCGTATGGATCAGCGGCGCCTCGTCCTCCCGCGCGATCTTCTGCCGCAGCTTCGAGATGTGCTGGTCGATGATATTGGTCTGAGGGTCGAAATTATAGTCCCAGACGTTCTCCAGCAGCATGGACCGCGTCACCACCCGCCCGGCATTGCGCGCCAGATAGGCCAGGATTCGCAGTTCCCGCAGGGTCAGGTTGATCCGCCGCCCGGCGCGCGAGACGACATGGGCGACAAGGTCGATCTCCAGGTCCGCCACCCGCAAATGGTCGCTCGGCTCCGCAACCGCCGCGCCGCGCCTGCCCAGGCTCTCGACCCGGGCGAGCAGTTCGGACATGGCGAAGGGCTTGGCCATGTAGTCGTCCCCGCCCGCCCGCAGGCCGCGCACGCGCTCGTCCACATCGCCCAGCGCACTGACGATCAGCACCGGCGTGGCGTTCTCCGTCGCCCGCAGCGCCGCCAGCAGCTTGAGCCCGTCGAGCGAAGGGAGCATGCGGTCCAGCACGATCAAGTCGTAGATCTCGCAAGTCGCCTGGACCAGGCCCTCGCGCCCATCCGCGCAGTGTTCCACGACATGCCCGGCCTCGCGAAGCCCTGCCGCGACATGGGCGGCCAGGCTTTCATCGTCTTCGACCAGCAGTATCTGCATTGTTCGTGTCCGGGCGGGATTAAGGACGGGAATCGTGCTCGTACCGGCACGAGGCCGCGCCGTCGAGAGCGGGGTCGGCGCGGCAAGATGGGCAAATCCAAATGTTTCCGCAATCATCCCGCGACGGAAATCGCGCATGGGGGCAGGATGTCCGCTTTGATTGCAGCCCCCTCGCACGTTCCCATGCCGCCACCCGCCACCACGCTGCGGGGCGCGAAGCCCGGCCTCATCCATGTCCTGGCGATCGGCGGCGCGCATCAGTTGCCCCATATCGTCCCGGTGGCCTGCGAACTGGAGCGGCGCCATCCGGGCACGGTGAAGATCTTCGTGCCCAAGGCCGCCGATGCCCGCGCAGTGCGCGATCTTGCCGCCGGCATGGGGCTGCCGCTTCCGGCCCTGGTGGAGATGCGTCTTCCGCCCGCACTCGGCGCGATCGTTCCGGGCTTCGCGCGCAAGCTGGCCCGCCTGCTCTACTGGTCGCCGCTGCTGCGCGATGCCGAACTCATACTCTGCGCCGAGCGAACCTCGACGATCCTGCCGCGGCTGTGGAAGCAGTGTCCGCCGCTCGTGCACATTCCCCACGGTGCCGGAGACCGCGCCGTCGGTTTCGAGAAGCGCTTCGAGCTGTTCGACCACGTCATCGTGGCCGGCGCCAAGGACCGCGACCGCCTGCTGGAGGCCGGTCTCGTCACCCCGGAACGCTGCACCGCCGCCGGCCCGATCAAGCTCGCCGCGATGCTGCGAACGGGGATCGACCGCGCGCCGCTGTTCGCGAACGGGCGCAAGACGATCCTTTACAACCCGCACTTCACCAGGAAGCTCAATTCCTTCGACGCTTTCGCCCGGAAACTGATCGAGGCCGTGGTCAGGGACGGCCGCTACAACCTGGTCGTCGCGCCGCACGTACGCATGGCCGCGCGCTGGTCCGCGCGCCAGCGCCGCGAATGGGAAGCGCTGGCCGTGCCGGGGCAAGTGATCGTCGACCTGGGCTCTCCGCGCTGCAACGACATGACGTATACCTGCGGCGCGGATCTCTACCTGGGCGATGTCAGCAGCCAGGTCTACGAGTTCCTGATCCGCCCGCGCGCGTGCCTCTTCGTCAATGCCCATGGCGCCGACTGGCAGGACTGCGAGGACTACGCCATGTGGCACTTCGGGGATGTCGTCACGCCCGATGCCGACCCGATCGCCGCGATCGACCAGGCCTTCGCCGATCACCGCGCCTACGTGGCCTGGCAGAAGGAGCGGATGCGCTATTCGATCGGCGGCCTCGACTGGAAGCCCGACGGCACCCCCTTCATCGCCGGCGAGGATCCGATCCGCATTGCGGCGGATATCGTCTCGCGCACGGCCGGGCTGCAACCCGCGGCGGCCTGAAACGCGGAAATGCGCCCGCTCCTTCCGGCACGGGCGCATTTCCTTGCACTTCATTCGTCGTCCGAGCGGTGTGAGCCCTAGCTCATCCCGCCCATGGCGCGGACATAAGCCACATTGGCCCGCATTCGCGACGTCTGGACGCTGATCCACGAACGCTGCGCGTCCAGCGCGTCGGTCTGCGCCGTCACCACTTCGAGATAGTCCGCCGCGCCGTCGCGGTAGCGCGAGAGCGCGATCTCGCTGGTGCGCTTGGCCGCCTGGGCCGCCTCGCTCTGCGCGCCGGCCTGGTTTTCGAGGTGATGCATGGCCGCGATCGCATCCTCCACGTCCTGGAACGCGCCCAGCACGGTGGAGCGATAGTTCGCCGCCACTTCCTCGTACTCCGCACGCGACATCTTCACTTGCGACTTGCGCGCGCCGCCGTCGAACAGCGTCAGCAATGCCGAGACCGGGCCGAGCGACCAGAACGTGTTGGGCGTCTTCAGCAGGTCGCCATGCGTCGTCTGCCAGCCCCCTGCCGCGCCGAGGCCGATCGACGGGAACCATGCCGCTTTCGCCACGCCGATACGGGCATTGGCGGCAAAGACCCGGCGCTCTGCCGCCGCGATGTCGGGGCGGCGCTGGAGCAGCTCCGACGGCACGCCCACGGAAACGCCCGGCACGTCGAGCGGCTCGCTGCGCATCGGCAGGGAGAACTCGGCCGGCGTCAGCCCGATCAGCGCGGCCAGTTCATGCTCGGTCGCCGCGCGTTCGTTGGCGACGGCCGAGACTTGGGCGCGGGCATTGCCGAGCACGGTGCGGGCGCGGTTGACGTCGATGCCCGAGGCGATACCGCCCGAATGGCGCGTATCGGTAAGCTTCAGCGCCCGTTCGAACGCCTCCACCGAGCGGTTCAACAGGTCTGCCTGCGCATCCAGCCCGCGCAGACGCAGATAGGCGTCCGCCACCGAAGCCTGCAGGCTGAGCCGCGCCGAGGCGAGATCCCCGCCGGTAGCGACCGCTTCCGCATCGGCTGCCTTCACCGAATTGCGCACCCGGCCCCAGAGATCGAGTTCGTAGGACAGGCTGCCGCCGACCACATAGTCGTTGTAGGTTCGTGCCGAGCCGGTCGACAGCGGCCGGCCCGCCGAGACGCGATCGCGCGAGGCTTCGCCGCTGACGCCGACCGTGGGATAGAGGTCCGATGCGGTGACACCGGCAGCGGCGCGGGCCTGGTCGTAGCGGGCGAGCGCGGCGGCCAGCGTGGGGCTGGCGGTCTCTGCGCGCTTTTCCAGATCGTCCAGCGTGGGATCGCCGAACATCGTCCACCAGTCACCGCGGGCCTCGGCATCGCGCGGGGCGGCCTGCGACCAGCCCGCAACCTCGCGAAAAGCGGGCGGAGCAGCGGTTTCGGGCGCGTGATAGTCGGGCGCCATGGAGCACCCGGCCATCGAGCACCCCGCAAGCAGCAGCGCAGCGGCTGCGCCGAACCTAGCCGCCATGGGCCGCGCCCTTGGCATCGGCAGGGGTTGCAGGCTTCTGGATCTTCACCGCGTCCCCGCTGCGCATCGAATCCGGCGGGCTGTCCACCACCCGCTCGCCCTGCTTGACGCCGACCGAGACCACCACCGTCTTGCCCAGATCGCGGGCGATGGTGACCGGGCGCACCGTCACGCGGTTGTTGGCGCCGACGACGGCCACGCTCGGGCCCTTGTCGGTGTAGAGGATCGTGCTGCCCGGCAGGGTCAGGCCCTGCACGCCGCCTGCCACGTCGAAGTGGGCCTGGACGAAAGCGCCCGGCTTCAGCGCGCCTTCGCTGTTGTCCGCCTGCACTTCCACGAGCACGGCGCCGGACTGGGCATCGACGGCCCCGGCGCTGCGAGTGACGGTGCCGGGGAACGTGCGGCCCGGATATTCGGGCAAGCTCAGGTCAACACCGACACCCTGCTTGACTTGCGCCGAGTATATCTGCGGCACGCGGACATAGACGCGCATGCGGTGGACGTCGGATACGGTGAACAGCGGCTGCGCAGCGGCATTGCCCGCCACGACAAGCGCGCCGATCTGCGCCGAACGGCTGGTCACGATTCCTGCGAACGGCGCGGAGAGCCGGGTGAAGCCGCGCGTGGCCTCAAGCTCGCGCACGCTGGCGAGCGCGGCATTGGCAAGGGCGGTCTTGGCGGCGAGGTCACCGGCCTTCTCGTCCACTTCCTGCTGCGAGACCGCGTCCTGCTTGAGCATGGCGCTCCAGCGCTTGGAGGTCGTGGCGGCAAGGCGCTGGTTGGCCAGCGCAGTCTGATAGTCGGCCTTGGCCTGCGCCAGCTGCTGGTCCACTTCCGGTGCGTCGAGCACGGCCAGGGTCTGCCCGGCCCCCACCTTGTCGCCGATGTCGGCCTGCCAGCTGCGCACGTAGCCGTTGGTGCGGGCATAGATCGCCGCGCTGTTGAAGGCCTGGGCGGTGCCGGGCAGCGCAAGGCCGCCGGCATCGGCCGCGCCGGCCGGAGAGACGACCGCGACGGTGGGCACCGCGGCGTCTTCGGCCACGACTTCCAGATCGCGCGTGGCGCTCAGGCGGCTGGCGATGCCCGCGCCGACCACTGCCAGCGCGATCACCGCGGCGCCGATTCCGACGCGCTTGAGGGTGCGGCTCTCCGGTCCGGTGGACTGGTGAGCAGGTTCAGAGGTCGAATCATGCATGGGCGGCCTGCACTTCCTGGGGGGCGGCCTTCTCGCGGCGACGGCCGTGGACGAAGGCGAAGACGGTGGGAACGAAAAGAAGGGTTGCGATAGTGGCGCAGATCAGGCCGCCGACGACGGCGCGGCCGAGCGGAGCGTTCTGCTCGCCGCCCTCGCCAAGGCCGAGTGCCATGGGGCCCATGCCGATGATCATCGCCAGTGCCGTCATGAGCACCGGACGGAAGCGGACGAGGCCCGCCTCCATGGCCGCCTTCACCGCGTCGCCGCTTTCCGCGAGCTTTTCGCGCGCGAAGCTGACGACCAGGATCGAGTTGGCCGTGGCCACGCCCATGCACATGATCGCGCCTGTCAGGGCCGGGACCGACAGCGTGGTTCCGGTCGCGAACAGCATCCACACGATCCCTGCCAGGGCGGCCGGCAGCGCGGTGATGATGACGAAGGGATCGAGCCAGGACTGGAAGTTGACCACGATCAGCAGGTAGATCAGCACGACCGCTGCCAGCAGCCCCCAGCCGAGGCCGGAGAAGGCGGTGTTCATCGTCTGGTACTGGCCGCGGATGGTGATCGTCGAGCCCTTGGGCGCCTCGGCCTTGAGCGAGTCGATCGCGCGCTGCACGTCGCCTGCCACGGCGCCGAGGTCACGGCCCTGCGGCGTGCCGTAGATGTCGATGACCGGCGCGATGTTGTAGTGCGAGACGACCGGGGCCGTGGTCGAGCGGGTCAGCGTGGCCAGCGCGCCAAGCGGCTGCGGGCGGGTACCGGCGGCGGCCCCTGAAACCGGCAGGTTCGACAGCTTGCTCATGGAGTCCACCGCATATTCCGGCGCCTGCGCCACCACGGCATATTGCACGCCGTTGTCGGGATTCACGAAGAACACCGGCGCGGTCTGCGAGGTTCCTGCCAGCGAGTTGCCGAGGCTGGTGGTCACGTCCTTTTCGGTGAGGCCATATTGACCGGCGCGGGCGCGATCGACGTCGACGTCGAGCTGCGGCGAGTTCGCCGGCTGCTGGAGACGCATGTCGGCAAGGCCGGGGATACGCGTCAGCTTGGCCATGAGCTTGCGCGCATAGACGCGCGAGGCGGCCAGGTCCTTGCCGGCGATCTGCACGTCGATCGGCGAAGGCGAACCGAAGTTCAGGATCTGGCTGGTGATGTCGGCCGGCAGGAACGAGAACTGGGTGCCGGGGAACGCGCGCGGCAATTCGCGGCGCAGCCGCTCGACATAGCCGTCGGTCGGGGCATGGCCCTTGTTCAGCGTGATCAGCATGTCGCCGTCCTGCGGACCGATGGTGCCGCTGTTGTTGTAGACGGTGTTGATGGAGCTGACCGGCAGGCCGATATTGTCGGTGATCGAGGCCACTTCGGCCGCGGGGATCATCTGCCGCACTTGCGCGCCGATGCGTTCGAAGCGCAGCGCCGTCTCGTCGATGCGGGTGCCGACCGGCACGCGGACGTGCATGGCGATTTGACCGGAATCGACGGTGGGGAAGAAATTGCTACCCAGGAAAGGCATCAGTCCGAACGAGATGACGACGACCGCCAGGAAGCCGATCATGAAAGTCCGCTGCCCCTGAAGCGCCCGGTGCAGCAGGCCGAGATAGCCATCGCGCAGCTTCTCGAAGCGGGCTTCGAAACCGCGCTGGAAGCGGACCAGCGGATTGCGCGAATCCGGCGCGCCGGCATTGTGCGAATTCTCGCCATGCGGGGCGTGCGGCTTCAACAGGTACATCGCCATGGTCGGGACCAGGGTACGCGACAGGATGAACGAGGCGATCATCGCGAAGACCACCGAAAGCGCCATCGGCACGAACAGGTAGCCTGCGACGCCTGGCAGGAAGAACATCGGCACGAAGACGATGCAGATGCAGAGCAGCGAGACGAAGGCCGGGGTGACGATCTGGGCGGCGCCGTCGAGGATCGCCTCCATCACGCCCTTGCCCTGTTCGAGGTGCCAGTTGATGTTCTCGATGGTCACGGTAGCGTCGTCGACGAGGATGCCGACCGCCAGCGCCAATCCGCCCAGCGTCATCACGTTCAGGGTCTGCCCGAAGACCGCCAGCATGGCGATCGCGGCCAGCACCGCCAGCGGGATCGACAGCGCGATGATCACCGTCGAGCGCCAGGAGCCCAGGAACAGCAGGATCATCAGCGAGGTCAGCGCGGCGGCAATGGCGCCTTCGTGGATCACGCCGTTGACCGCGGCCTTCACGAAGAGCGACTGGTCGCCCACCGGCAGGATCTTGAGATTGTCCGGCAGGGTCTCGGCGATCTTGGGCAGGGCCGACTTCACGCCGTCGACGATCGAAAGAGTGGACGTGGCGCCGTTCTTGAGCACGGTCAGCAGGGCCGAGCGGCGGCCTTCCACATGGACGACGTTCTGCTGCTGGGCGCTGCCGTCGCGCACGAAGGCCACGTCGCGCATGTAGATGGTGGCGCCGTTCACGACCTTGACCGGCAGGTCATTGAGCGCCGCGATCGAATCCGGGGTGTTGTTCAGGCGCACCGAGTACTGGGTGGCGCCGATCTTGACGAAGCCCGCCGGGTTGATCTGGTTCTGCGCGGCAATGGCGTTGCCCACGTCGACCGCGGAAAGGCCCTTGGACTGGAGCGCCTGCGGATCGAGGTCGATCTGGACCTGGCGCTGGCGGCCGCCCGAGGGGAACGGCATGGCCAGGCCCGGAATGGTGACGAGGCCGGTGCGGATCTGGTTCTGGCCGATGTCGAAGAGCTGCTGCTCGGTCATCCCCTCGCCGGACAATGCCAGCTGGAGGATCGGCACGGTAGAGGCGCTGTAGTTCAGGATCAGCGGCGGCGTGATGCCGGGCGGCATCTGGCGCAGCACCGTCTGCGAAACCGAGGTGACCTGCGCCGTGGCGGTGCGGATGTCCGCGCCGGGCTGGAAGTAGATCTTGACGATCCCCATGCCCTGGAACGACTGGCTCTCGATATGTTCGATATCGTTGACGGTCGTCGTCAGCACGCGCTCGTATGGCGTGATGATGCGATCCGTCATGTCCTGCGGGGCGAGACCCGAATAGGTCCAGGCCACCGCGATGACCGGCACCTTGATTTCGGGAAAGATGTCGACCGGCGTGCGGAAGGCCGCCAGCAAGCCGCCGATGGCGATGATGATGGCCATGACGATGAATGTCAGGGGGCGGTGCAGCGCGGTCTTGACGATACCTAGCATCGAGAACTCCATAGGCCGCCCGGCACGCGGACACGCGCACCGGACAGGCGAATTCCTCTCCGAATCATTTTTTGGTTGAGTCCCCGCCGCTGCGACCCTCCTCTGCCGGGGCAGCGGAAACGGACGGGAAATCCTGCTGGAATAGTTAAGCCCCTAACGACCCTCTCGGCGATAGAAAAATGCGCTGAACGGAATACTCTCATGAATCGATTTCATGATTGTTGCTGGTCCGTATCGCCGCCGGCCTGATAGCGAGGCGATTCAGCCGCGCGTTTCCGCGGGTTGCAGGAAGACCACCCGGAAATCGCCACGCTCCACGTCCGCCAGCGTATGCTGGGTAAAATGCAGCAGGCCCCGATCGGGGTGGCGAAAACTTCGCGTTCCGCCCTCCCGCGCCAGCACCGTCTGCGCGTTCCACGACTCCCGGAACTCGGGGCTCTGTTCCTGCAGCCACTGGACCACGCCCTGCACGCGCGGATCTGCCAGGCCGTGGCTGTAGTCGCGCCGGAACTCGGCGAGCAAGCGTCCGGCGCGGGCGTTCCAGTCGGGCAGAAGCGCGCGTGCGGCCGGATGCGTGAAGACATAGCGCAGCAGGTTCGGCGCGGGATCGTCCTCGAACAGCCCGACGAACAGCTGCCGCGCCGCCGGATTCGCGGCGCAGAGCGTCCACGCCGGGTCGAGCGCATAGCATGGCCACGCGATCTCTCCCACCAGGGCGGCGATGGCCGGGGGAGCCGCCTGCCCTGCATCGGCAAAGGGATCGACCGGATCGTGCCGCCCGGCGAGAGAGAAAAGATAGTCGCGCTCGGCCGCCGACAGGCTCAGCCCGGAGGCCAGCCGCGCCAGTGTTTCGGCCGAGGGACGCACGTCGCGGCCCTGCTCGATCCAGGCCACCCAGGTGGTGCCGATGGCTGCGCGGGCCGCAAGCTCCTCGCGCCGCAGCCCGGGCGTGCGGCGGCGCCTGTCGTGTCCCTCGGGCGTCATGCTCTCGCGCCGCGTGCGGACGAAAGCGCCCAGCAGCCGTCTTTGCTCCTCGTTCCGCATGGTAGCCTTTATAACAGGATAACAATGTTCATTGTAACAGGCTATAGGTACGCCGATCGGGGCTTCGCAAGGAGAAACCCATGACTGAAGACCAGACCAAACCCGGCCGGCATGCGCTGGTGGACCGCCAGTTCGGCGCCACGGCCGCCGCCTATGTTACCAGCAAGGTCCACGCCGCCGGCGCCGATCTCGACCGCATTGCCGAGCGGGCGCGAGAAGCGCGGCCCGCCCATGCGCTGGACCTCGGCGCAGGCGGCGGTCACGCCGGGTACGCCATGGCACCGCATGCCGGAAAAGTGACCGCCTGCGATCTGGCGCCGAGAATGCTGGAAGTGGTGTCCGCCGAAGCGGAGCGCCGCGGCCTCGCCAATATCGCCGTTCAGCCCGCTGCTGCCGAGGCGCTGCCTTTTGCCGACGGCACCTTCGATTTCCTCGCCTGCCGTTTCTCGACCCATCACTGGCGCGGCGCGGAAGCGGGCCTGCGCGAGGCGCGCCGAGTGCTCGCGCCGAACAGCCCGGCCATATTCATGGACGTGGTCGCACCGGCCGATCCGGCGGCGGACACGCATCTCCAGGCAGTCGAACTGCTGCGCGATCTCTCGCACGTTCGCGACTATTCCGCGGCGCAATGGCTGGCCATGCTGGGCGGCGCAGGCTTTGCCGTCACCCGGATGACCAGCGCGCGCCTGCGTATGGACTTCGCCGACTGGACCGGCCGCATGCAGACCCCGCCCGCCCAGATCGCCGCCATCCGCGCGCTCCAGTTGGCCGCGAGCAGCGAGGTATCGGCGCACTTCGAGATCGAACCTGACGGTTCCTTCACCATCGACACGCTCCTGATCGAAGCGGTCTGAGCCGCTAAAGCCTCCGCGCGCGAACCGGCGTTCGTGCACGGAGGCGGCTCCAGCCGGTCGTCGAACGCAGTGCCCCGCATCGCCAATCCGTCGGGCCGCCAGCGCGAAGTCCACGCCGCCGATACGCGGCAAGGCCGCAGGCGCGGATCACCAAGACCATTGCGATCCCCCGCCTCCGGGCCTACGCGAAACGGACAAACCTGCAGAGACGAATTATGACATTCCAGACATGGTGGCTTTACGCCTTCGCCGTTTTCCTACTTTCCGGCACGCCCGGACCGAACATGCTTCACGTCATGACGCGGAGCGTGGAATTCGGCTTCCGCCGCAGCATGGCGGCCATGGCGGGCTGCATGCTGGCCATCACGCTGGTCCTCGCCGCCTCGGCCGCGGGCCTGACCGCCCTGCTCAAGGCGATCCCCGGTGCCTTCGAGGTGCTGCGCTACTTCGGCGTCGCCTACCTCGTCTATCTCGGCATCAAGTCCTGGCGTGCGAAAGTCTCTGCCGAAACCGTGGTCGACGAAGGGCTGACCCGCCGCAGTTCGCCCGCCGCACTGTTCCGCGGCGGCTTCACGATCGCCATCAGCAACCCCAAGCTGCTGCTGTTCGCAGCGGCCTTCTTCCCCCAGTTCATCAATCCCGCCGAGCCCAAGGCACCGCAGTTCGCCCTGCTCGTCGGTACGTTCGCGGTGATCGAAATGCTCTGGTACTGCACTTACGCGCTGGCGGGCGGATCGCTTTCCACCCACTTGCGCAAGCCCTCGGTGAAGCGGCTGTTCAACCGCGTCACCGGATCGATCTTCGTCGGCTTCGGAGCGGCGCTGCTTACCTCCCGCACGGCCTGAGGCCCAGCTCGCCAAGCTTCAAGCGCGGCTGGCTTCAAGCGCGGCTGGCCGTGCCGGCATGGTGGCGCGCGGCCCGTTCCGCCAGCAGGAAAGCGCCGACAAGGCCCGAGGGCTCACGGCAGGCGGGGCCGACGATCCGCTGCTCCATCGCCGCCATGTCGCGCGCGCCCTGGACATAGCCGCCCAGCAGTTCAGCGGTTCGCGCCCGGATCAGCGGCAGCAGCCGCTCCTGCTTCATCACCCCGCCGCCCATGACGATGCGCTCCGGCGCCATCGTCAGGAACAGCGTCATGCAGAGCTGCGCAAGATAGTCGGCTTCCACCGCCCAGAAGGGATGATCGGCCGGCAGCTCCGAAGCGGGAGAGCCCCATGCCGCGCTGACGGCGGGTCCGGCGGCAAGGCCTTCCAGGCAGTCGCCATGGAAGGGGCAGGTTCCGGCGAAATCCCCATGCGCGGGATGGCGGCGGACCAGGATATGGCCGGCCTCGGGATGGCCGATGCCGTGGACCGCCCTGCCCTCGCTGACCAGCCCGACGCCGATCCCGGTGCCGACCGTGACATAGGCAAGCTGGCGCAAGTCACCGCCCACCGCTGCGACTTCGGCCAATGCCGCGGCATTGACGTCAGTGTCGATGGCAAGCGGGACATCGCGGAATGCGCGGACGCGGGCGAGCAGGTCGGTCCCTTCCCAGCCCGGCTTGGGAGTCGCCAGGATCCTGCCGTAATCGGGCGAGGCCGGATCGACGCCCACGGGCCCGAAGCTGGCGATGCCGATCCCAGAAACCGGGCCCAGATCGGCGGCATCCTCGAAGAAGGCCGCCACTTCGGCGAAAGTGCTGTCGGGATCGCGCGTGGCAATCGTGGCCGTGCGGAGCGAGCCCGTTTCGGCGGCGCCCACGGCGCAGACGAACTTGGTGCCGCCGGCCTCTATCGCTCCATGGATCGTCATGCGCTGGATCATCCTGCAGTTTCGACACGGCCGGGAACAGCGATGTCCCGCGCCGCTTCATCTTCTCCATTTCGCCTGTGCCATTGCCGATGGGCAGGCTGCAACCGTCTTGACCGCCGATAAAGCTGCGCCCGCGGATCCGGCTGGACTCGCGGGCGCAGAAAGGAGCGTTGGAAACGTCAGGCGACGGAGGAGAGACGGAACTCCTGCCTGCGCGCGCCGGTATCGAAGCGGGCGGCCTGGTCGTTGAGCGATCCGGCTTCGGTGGTGAGATTGCGGGCGGCGGCGGAAGTTTCCTCCACCATCGCCGCGTTCTGCTGCGTCGAATGGTCCATCGTCGAGACCGCCACGCTGATCTGGGTGATCGCGGTGGACTGCGCCTGGTTGTCCTGCGCCATCTGG
>Ga0160437_1000298_pt1 | contig 27296 bp, 20 predicted proteins | sample HID1975I_E0MG_FD_108227 | JGI IMG/M metagenome (GOLD analysis project Ga0160437, IMG submission 108227) | Enriched soil microbial communities from UW Madison campus, WI, USA - HID1975I_E0 MG | ecosystem: Environmental > Terrestrial > Soil > Unclassified | place: USA: Madison, Wisconsin... | reverse complement strand
GGCGAGTCCACGCGGTACAGGCACAGGCGTGCGTCGCCCTGGCGCACGTGATAGGCGGCGCTTTCGCCGGTGGCGGCAACCAGGTCGCGCAACACCGGCACCACCACATGCTCAAGGGAAAACGAAGCCGAATAAATGCCGTGCAGGCGGGCAATTTCCGGGCCCAGCGCGTAGCGGCCGTCATCCAGCCGTTGGATCCATTGCGCGTGTTCAAGCGAGGCCAGCAGGCGCAGCACCGTGCTCTTGTACAGACGCGTGCGTTCGGCCAATTCGCCCAGCGACAGGGTGCGGTCGTTGGGCGTGAACACGGCCATCAGGCTCATTGCGCGGTCTACCGCGGCAACGCCACCGGCGGCGGCGTCGGCATCGGCCACGGACTCGGTGGCGGCTTTACGCGGCATGGCGGATCCGGGCGATTACGGACAAGGCGTAGCCAACGGGAGCAAGCAAGGAAAGGGTGAGCTGCATATTCCATCCTTTAGAACGACAGGCGCCGCCATTGTAGGCACAGCATTGCCCCGCGCCAGCATCGGCGCTTGACAGCGATTTTCTCTTCGTCTTTAATTCTATAAGAAAGAACATCGTTCTAATAGATAGAATATAAGGAGACGTAGTCATGGCGGATATCGCGCCCAACCCGGGGCAGGTACTTATCAGCGAAGTGGGCCCGCGCGACGGTTTGCAGTCGGTGTCGTCCACCATGCCCACGCAAGACAAATTCCGCTGGATCGACGCGCTGGTCGCGGCCGGCGTGCGCGAGATCGAGGTGGCGTCGTTCGTGCCCGCCCGCCTGTTGCCGCAGATGGCGGATGCGGCCGATGTCGTGGCCTACGCCGCGCGCATTCCGGGTTTGACGGTGATGGCGCTGGTGCCCAACCTGCGCGGGGCCGAGGCCGCGCTGCGGGCCGGCGTACACAAGCTGACCATGCCGGTATCCGCCAGCCACGCGCACTCCCTGGCCAACGTTCGCAAGACCCCGGAAGACATGGTGGAGCAGGTGCGCGCCATTGCCACGCTGCGCGACGAGCTTGCGCCCCACGTGAAGCTTGAGGCCGGCATTTCCACCGCGTTCGGTTGCACGCTGCAAGGCCTGGTGCCGGAAGACGACGTGATTCGGCTGGCGCTGATGTGCGTGGAGGCGGGCGCGGATGAATCGGGCTTGTCGGACACGGTCGGCCATGCGAACCCGGCGCAGGTTCGTCGTTTGTTCCGCCGCCTGCGCGCGGAATTGGGCGAAAAGGCCGGCGCCGCGCACATGCACAACACGCGCGGCCTGGGCCTGGCCAATTGCCTGGCCGCCTGGGACGAAGGGGTCCGCACCTTCGACAGTTCGCTGGGCGGCTTGGGCGGCTGCCCGTATGCGCCGGGTGCGTCGGGCAACGTCGTGACCGAAGACCTGGTCTTCATGTTCGAGGCCATGGGCGTGCGCACCGGCATCGACCTGGAAAAAATCATCGCGGCGCGTCAGCCGCTGGCCGCGGGCCTGCCGGGCGAACCGCTGTATGGCATGACGCCCGACGCTGGATTGCCTTTGGGCTTTGTCCAGGCCCGCTAGCGTCCGACCCGCTAGCTCTCGGCTGCTAACCCCAGGCCCGCTGGCGGCGTCCGCTTCCCCCTTATTGCCACCAAGGTGCATCCCACATGACTAGCTGTGCAACGTCCCGCCTTCCGTATGAAGGCATCCGCGTCGTCGAGTTCACCCACATGGTGATGGGGCCGACCTGCGGCATGCTGCTCGCGGACCTGGGCGCGGAAGTGATCAAGGTCGAGCCGATAGGCGGCGACACCACCCGCCGCCTGCTGGGTTCCGGCGCGGGCTTCTTTCCCATGTTCAACCGCAACAAGAAGAGCATTGCGCTGGACCTGAAGCAGCCCGAAGGCGTCGAAGCCGCCTTGCGCCTGATCGACACGGCCGACATCGTCAGTGAGAACTTCAAGGCCGGCGTGATGCAGAAGCTGGGCTTGGACTACGCCACGCTGAAGGCGCGCAACCCCCGGCTGATCTACGTCAGCCACAAGGGCTTTTTGCCTGGCCCTTACGACAATCGCACCGCCTTGGATGAAGTGGTGCAGATGATGGGCGGCCTGGCCTATATGACCGGCCGGGCGGGCGACCCGCTGCGCGCGGGGTCCAGCGTGAACGACATCATGGGCGGCATGTTCGGCGCGATGGGCGCCATGGCCGCGCTGGCCCAGCGCGAACACACGGGCGTGGGCGCCGAGGTGCAAGCCTCGCTGTTCGAGAACAACGTGTTCCTGGTCGGCCAGCACATGATGCAGTACGCCGTGACGGGCCGCGCGCCCGCGCCCATGCCCACGCGCATATCCGCCTGGGCGGTGTACGACGTGTTCACCGTGAAGCATGGCGAGCAGATTTTCCTGGCGGTGGTCAGCGACAAGCAGTGGGACATTTTCTGCCGCGCTTTCAGCCTGGAAGAATGGCTGTCGGACCCGCGCCTTGCCACCAACAACGATCGGGTCCGCGCGCGGGATTGGCTGATGCCGCTGCTGCGTTCGCATCTGGCGGGCCATAGCGCGGCGGAACTGGCCGCGCGCTTTGAAGAAGAAGGCTTGCCCTTCGCGCCCATCACCCGGCCCGAACAACTGTTCGATGACCCGCATCTGAAAGCCACCGGCGGGCTGGCGCCGATCACGTTGCCGGATGGCAGTGACAGCTTCGTGCCGCTGACCCCCTTGACGCTGGACGGGCGGCAACCCCCCATCCGCTTGCAGCCCCCGGCTGTGGGCGAACACACCGACGCGCTCTTGCGGGCGGTCGGCTATCGCGACGACGAGATCGCGGCCTTGAAAGCAAGGCGCATAACAGAAGGAGACAAACCATCATGATCACTCTGACCCGACGCTCGTTCCTGGGCGCAACCCTTTGCGCGGCGGCCTTGCCGTTGCGCTTGCATGCCGCGTCCGCGTATCCCGACGGCCGCCCCATCCGGCTGATCGTTCCCTACACGCCGGGCGGCGGCACCGATTCGGTGGCGCGCGCCATCGCGGCCAAGATCACGGGGGCGGCAGGGTGGTCCGTGGTGGTGGAAAACCGCCCCGGCGCGGGCGGCAACATCGGCATGGACCAAGTGGCCAAGACCCGCCCCGACGGCTTCATGCTGGGCATGGGCCAAACCGCCAATCTGGCGATCAACCCCGCGCTGATGCCCAAGATGCCGTTTGATGCGGGCAAGGATTTCGCGGCGGTCGCCATGATTGCGTCGTTGCCCGTGGTGCTGGTCGTGAAGGCCAACGCGCGCTGGAACACGCTGGCCGACCTGGTCAAGGAAGCACGCGCGCAGCCCGGCGCCATCAAGCAGGCGCTTGCCGGTTCGGGAACCGTGGGCCACCTGGCAGGCGAGCTGCTGGCGTATCAGGCCAAGTTCCAGGTGCTGAACGTGCCGTACCGGGGCGCGGCGCCCGCGTTGAACGACCTGCTGGGCGAGAACACCGACTACATGTTCGCCACGCCGCAGGCCGCGCAAGAAATGCTGAAAGGAAAAGTGCTACGCCCCTTGGCCGTCAGCGCTCGGGAGCGCCTGTCGATTCTGCCGGATGTGCCGACCGTGGCCGAATCCGGATTCGACGGCTTCGAGGCCTTGGACTGGAAGGCGCTGGTGGCGCCCGCCGGCACCCCACCCGAAGTGATTGAGGCGGTCAACAGCGTGGTGCAGAAGGTGCTGGCGGACCCGGCCACCATCGCCATGTTCACGGCGGAAGGCAGCAAGGCCATGGGCGGCTCGCCCCAAGTGGCGCAGCAATACATTCTGGACGAACAAAAGAAGTGGGCGGCGCTGATCCGCGAAGCCGGTATCCAGACGGCGGCTTGAGATTCTTGATTAAAAAAACGGAGACAACATCATGACTATGCATTTTGCGCGCGGCGCCTTTTGTCGCGCTCTGCTTGCGGCCGCGGCGGGTCTGGCCTGCGTGCCCGCGCAGGCTGCCGACAGCGGCGGAAGCACCGGCAACTGGCCCGGCAACAAACCCGTCCGCCTGGTCGTTCCCTATTCGCCGGGTGGCACAACGGATTACGCCGCGCGGCAAGTGGCGCAGAAATTATCCGAGACCACGGGCAAGACGTTCATCGTCGAAAACAAGACTGGCGCGTCCGGCACGATCGCCACGCAAGAGGTGGCGCGGTCCGCGCCGGACGGCAGCACGTTCCTGGTGACGGACACCACGTACACCATGCTGCCGCTGCTGTTTTCCAAGCTGCCCTGGGATTATGAGAACGATCTGGTCCACGTCAGCGAGATCATCGAAACGCCGCTGGTGCTGCTGGTTCCCGAGAAGTCGCCGTTCAAGACCATGGACGCGCTGATCGCGCAGGCGCGCAAATCGCCCGGCACGCTGAACTACGGGTCTGGCGGGCAAGCCAGTTCCACCCATCTGGCCGCCGAAGTGTTCCAGAGCGAAGCGAAGGTGAAGCTGGCGCACATTCCGTATCGCGGCGCCGGCGCGGCATTGGCGGACTTGATGGCCGGGCAGATCGACCTGTTGATCACGGCGGCGCCCACCGCCATCGCGCCCGTGCAGGGCGGCCGCGTGCGCGCGTTGGCGGTGACCGGCGCCGATCGGCTTGCCGCTTTGCCCGACGTGCCGACCTTCGCGCAGGCGGGCTTGCCGTCGTATCAGGTGCTTAATTGGTTTGGCTTGGCCGCGCCCAAGGGCACGCCCGCCGCCATCGTCAACAAGATGAACCAGTTGGTGGGGCAAGTGATGAGCGAGCCCGCCATGCAGGAAAACATGGCGCGGCAGGGCGCGCGGCATCGCTCCATGCCGGTTGCGCAGTTCGGCGCCTATGTGCAAGACCAGGTCAGCCTGTGGGCCGACGTGGGAAAGCGCGTGGGCATCAAGCCCGAATAGGGAGGGCGGCATCATGTGGAACCTGGATTTCAAGCCGCCGATCGTGATCAATGCGCGGGTGCTCATGGTCATGCCCGACGCCTTGCGTCTGCCCCGGCGCAGCGCGTGGGCCGACGCCAACAAGGCGGGCCACCCCGTGGATTGCTTTCTGGAAGGGCCGGTGTTCGATGCCGACGGTGCGCTGTATGTGACGGACATTCCCCATGGCCGCATCCTTCGCATCGATGGCGACCACGACTGGCGGCTTGTGGCGGAAACGGGCGGTTGGCCCAACGGCCTTGCCCTGCATCAAGACGGCAGCCTGTGGGTGGCCGATTACCGCCACGGCATTTTGCGATGCGACCCGGCCAGCGGCCAGGTGGACACCGTGCTGGGCGAGCGCAACAGCGAATCGTTCAAGGGCGTGAACGATCTGGTGTTTGATCGCAACGGCCGGCTCTATTTCACGGATCAGGGGCAGACGGGGCTGCACGACCCGCAGGGCCGGGTGTATCGCTATGACCCGGACAGCGGCCGCCTGGATCTGCTGCTGGCCAATGCGCCCAGCCCGAACGGCATTGCGCTGGATGCGCGGGAGCAGGTGCTGTTCGTGGCCGTGACGCGCGCCAACCAGGTGTGGCGCGGGCCGTTGATGCAAGATGGATCGCTGAGCAAGATGGGGGCGTTTCGCACGTTCTTCGGTACCAGCGGCCCCGACGGGCTGGCCTGCACGCCTACGGGCGGCTTGCTGGTGGCGCATGCCAGCCTGGGCGGCGTCTTCGTGCTGAACGCGGGTGGCGAAGTCACGCACTTTCTGAAAAGCCCGATCGCCGGCAGCACGGTCACCAATGTGGCGATACGCCCCGATGGCGGCACCGTCGTGATGACGGAATCCGCAACCGGGGCGATTCTTGAAGCGCCGTTGCCGGCGTAGCGCGATCAGGCCATCAGCTTAACAATCGCCGGCACCGACAGCACGGCCGTGTAGTAGCCCATGAACTGCACGCCCGTGTTGAAGCCGAAGCGGCGCGACAGCAGGCCGCCAAAGAGGCCCATCGTCAAAATGACCAGCAGACCCAGGAATTGGCCTTCCCAGATGCTGATGACGATGATCAGGCCCACGAAGGTGGCGATGATGGCTTCGTGGCTGACGCGGCGTGACACGAACAGCGCGGCGCGGCGCGCGAAGTTCATGGCGAAGGGGTAAGACACCAGCGCCGCCAGCAGCACGGCCAGCATGCCGTAGCCCAGGAATTCCCAGTGGTTCAGCAGGTTGTGCAGGTTGTGCGTCTGGCCGGTGGCGGCGTCCACCGTGAAGCGCGGCGGCGCGTTGAACAGCGGCGCGGCGGGGCCGGCGGCCACGGGGCTGAGCGGCAGCCCGAAGGCGATCAGCGGAATCAGCGCCTCGGCAATGTAGGTGGCTTCGGTGACGCCGTTGCGCGCCGACAGCACCGTCGTCAGGCGATGGTACGCATGCTTGATGCGCGAGCCCACCAGCTCGCCCAGCACCACGGTCATGGCGACGGGGCTGAACACGAAGGTGGCGCTGGAGATGGCGGCGGTGGCCAGCGTCCAGCGCGTCTGCACGCGGTCCATGACCTTGAGCGGGTTGGGGAAATAGCCCGACCAGCCCTTGACGTCGGGCGCCAGCGAGAACGTGCGCACCTTGTCGCGCATCATCGTCTTGCGCCCCACGGGCGACACTACGGTGAACAAATCCGCGATCAAGGGGCCGATGGCGATGCCCAGGAAATAGCTAATGCTGAGCTTGACGCCGTACTTGGCGGTGAGGCTTTGCAGGGCGATGATCACCACCACGAAAGGCACCAGCAGCGCGACCGCCGACCAGCGTCCGGCCGAGAAGTACGCGATGAGTATTGCCGCCGCCAGGAAAATCCAGGGCGCGGATTTGGTGATGGCCGCGCCAAACGGGGCCAGCAATACGGCGAACAGCACGGCCAGCGGCACCGCCACGAAGGCGGCCACGATGGCGCCGGACACCATCTTGCGCAAGGCAATGTGCGGCACGCCCAGCTTGCGCAGCATGTTCGCGTCTTGCAGCAGCGGCGTGGCCAGGGTGTCGCCCGGTATCCCCAATAGCGCCGTGGGCACCGCGTGCGTCATGTGCTTGGCGACGGCGCCGGCCAGGAAGAAGGTGAAGACGCCGGCGGGCGGTACGCCCAGCAGCACCACCAGCAGGGTCAGCGGCGCAAGCGTGGTGGTTTCGTCGGTGCCGGACACCAGGCCGATGGCGGCAAACACCACCGCGCCCAGCAGGCCCATGGCGGCGGCCACCATGATTTGTTCAAGCAGGATGGGGTCGCTCATGCCAGCGCCTCCTTGGATGCGCCTTGCGGCTGGGAGGCGGATGAGGGCGTTGCGGACTGCGGAGTCTCGGACTGCGGCTTCGGGGGCGCTTCGGCGAACAGGTCGTACAGGCCCAGTTCCTTCAGCTCACGCACCACGGGTTCGGGCAGGTCGGCCAGCGAACCCAGGCCGCCCGGTTGCTCGGCCAGTTCGGCCAGCACTTCGGCGCGCCAGGCGGGGTCATGCGTGGCGGCGTGTTCGACCACTTCGCGCTTGGGCGGGAACAGGCGCGCGCAGATCACGCCCGCGATCACGCAGCCGGCAAGGCCGGCCAGCATGGCGTAGGCGTGCGCCAGTTCCGGCGACGCCACCACGCCGCGCAACCAGCGGCTGGCGGCGAAGAAGCCGGTCACGCTGATGGCGATGCCGATGCCGATGGCCCACGCCAGTTGGCGCAGGTCCACCGTGTCGTTCCACACTTCTGCCAGGCGCCAGGACGGCGCTGGGGATTTTGGTTCCATGTCTCTCTCCGTTGTGGTGGGGCGATGCGGCCGTGCCTGGGCCGGTCCGCAACGCCTCTGTTTTTATGTGGCCGGGGCCAGGGCTATGCCGTCGCGCGCAGCTCCTCCAGCAAGGCCAGCGCGCGGTCGGTGCGTACGTCTTTTTCCGCGGCCATGCGCTTGGCAACCGTATCGATCTCGGCGCCCACGGCGCCCGCCACCAGCGCGATGTTGCGCGCGTGCAGCGCCATGTGGCCGCGTTGGATGCCTTCGGTGGCCAGGGCGCGCAGCGCGCCCAGATTCTGCGCCAAGCCCACGGCCACCGCCACTTCGCCCAGCTCTTGGGCCGAGCGCACGTCCATGATCTTCAACGCCAGGCGCGCCAGCGGATGCGTCTTGGTGGCGCCGCCCACCAGGCCCACGGGCATGGGCATTTCGATGGTGCCCACCAAGGCGCCCGACGTGTCTTTTTCCCAGGTGGTCAGTGACGTGTAGCGGCCCGAGCGCGCGGCGTAGGCGTGCGCGCCGGCTTCCACCGCGCGCCAATCATTGCCGGTGGCGACGATGACGGGGTCGATGCCGTTCATGATGCCCTTGTTGTGCGTGGCGGCGCGGTACGGGTCGACGGCGGCGAAGGTGTAGGCGTCCAGCACGCCTTCGATGATGTCGGCGCCGCTGCGTTCCTTGGTGTCCAGCACTTGCGGCGTCAGGCGCACGCGGGCGCGCGCCAGGCGCAGGTCGGCCAGGTTGGACAGGATGCGCAGGCGCACCGAGCCCCCGGTGATTTCTTCCACCAGCGGCGCGACGGCTTCGGCCATGGTGTTGACGGTGTTGGCGCCCATGGCGTCGCGCACGTCCACGATCAGGTGCAGCACGATCATCGGGCCGCGCGGCGTGTCGGCGAACACATGCACGTCGATGTCCTGGCAGCCGCCGCCCAGCTCGATCAGCACCTTGTCGCGGCTGTTGGCCAGCGTCAGGATGCGTTCACGTTCGCGCAGCAGCGCCAGCCGCGCGCCGTGCGGGTCGGTCAGGCCCAGCACCTGCACTTGCGCGCGCATCAGGGGGCGCGTGCTGGACGTTTCAAAGCCGCCGCATTCGCGCGCCAGCTTGGCCATGTAGGACGCCGCCGCCACCACCGACGGCTCTTCCACGGCCATCGGCACCAGCACGTCGCGGCCATTGACCTGGAAGTTGCCCGCCACGCCCAGCGGCAGTTCGAACGCGCCGATGACGTTTTCGATCATGCCGTCGGCGCGGTCCAGTCCCAGCGCGCCGGGCTGGGCCAGCAATTGTTGTTCATCGGGGGTCAGCGCGGCGGCCTGGGCAATGGCGGCCAGGCGTTGTGCGGGGGTCAGCGCGCGGAAGTTGGGTAGGCGTGAATCGGCCACGATGGCAGGTCTCCATATCGTTATTGAGTGGCCTGATTCTAGGTAAACTGTACCGCTATTGAGAGGTACAGTTTTGCCAAACAGTACCATCGCACTGCACCAATTTTGACGGGCGCCCCGGGCGAAAAACACCGCATGACTGACCCCAGCAACACCGGTAAACGGCCGCGCGGCGCGCCTATCGCGGAAAGCCTGGCCAAGCTGATCGGCCAGCAGATTGCCGATGGCGTTTACCGCCCGGGCGACAAGCTGCCATCGCTGCGCGAACTGTCGCAGTTGCACCGCTACGCCAAGAACACCGTGGTGGTGGCGTTTGAAATGCTGGTGGCACAGGGGCTGGTTGAACCGCGCCGTGGCTCGGGTTTCTTCGTGCTGGACGGAGATTTCGCGCGCAAGACGGCTGACGAGGAACCCGGCCAATTGAGCCGGGCCATGGACATCGTCTGGCTGATGCGTGAACAGCTCAAGACGCAGCCCGACGCGGTCCAGGCGGGCGATGGCTTTCCGCCCGTGGAATGGCTGGCCGACATGCGCATGGATCGCTATCACCAGAAGGTGGTGCGCACCGGGCTGGGGGCGCTGTTTCGCTATGGCAGCCGCTTTGGCTACGCGCCGCTGCGTGAAAGCCTGGTGCGCAAGCTGGGCGATGTGGGCGTGAATGTGGCGCCGTCGCAGTTGGTGCTGACCCATGGCGCCAACGAGGCGATGGACCTGGTGATCCGCTACTTTGTGCCGCCGGGCGCGACCGTGCTGGTGGACGACCCGGGCTACTACCCGCTGTTCGGCAAGCTGAAGCTGGCGGGCGTGCGCATGCTGGGCGTGCCGCGCCTGTCGGATGGGCCGGATGTGGTCGCGCTGGAAGCCTTGTTGCAGCGCGAGAAGCCGCGCCTGTTCTTTACGCAGTCGCTGGCGCACAACCCGACCGGGTCGGACATCTCGCTGGCCAAGGCCTACAAGGTGCTGCAATTGTCCGAGCGCTACAACCTGATGATCGTGGAGAACGATGCGCTGGCGGATTTCAAGCCCACGTCCGCCGTGCGGCTGTCGGCGCTGGACCAGTTGGAACGCACGATCTACATCGGCAGTTTTTCAAAGTCGTTCTCGGCGGCGTTGCGCGTGGGCTTCATCGCCTGCAACGCGGCACTGGCCAGCGACCTGGCCGACCTGAAGGCGCTGGTACACGTCAGCAGTTCGGAATACTGCGAGCGCATGGTGGACGTGATGCTGCGCGAAGGGCACTACGAGCGGCATCTGGCGCGCTTGCGCCAGCGGCTGGCGGCCGCCACCGACCATGCCTTGCAGGTGCTGGATGCCTTGGGCGCCGAGGTTTTTGCTCGGCCGACCAGTTCCTTGTATCTCTGGTCATCGTTTCCGGGCGTGGCGGATTCCTTGACGCTGGCGACGGATCTGATGCCCGAGAAGGTCATCATGGCGCCGGGCCGCGTGTTCAGCGTGGACCCCACGGCGGTGTCGCCGTGGTCGCGTTGCAATGTGGGCGCGATCGGGTCGCCGCGTTTTCGGGCCACGCTGGAGACGGCGCTGGCGGCGCGGCGTTAGGCGCCTGAGACCGCCGACGCTTTCTGCCGCCTTCTTCCGCCATTCTTCAGCTTCAGCGATAAGCGAATTCCTCGAACCATTGCGCCATGCTTGCCTGCGCCCGCGGACTCAGCATGCGCGCGGTGGGTACATTGGGCGCACCGCGCGCCGCCTGCACCGCAAAGCGCCGCACCCCCCGGCGCGCCAGCGCTTGCGCCATCGCCAGCAGCCGTTCCTCGGCCAGCCAATCAGGGTGCCAGGTGATGCGGCATTCAAAGTCCGCACCCGCCGACAGCAACTGCGTCAGGCACGCCATGGCGGGGCGATGGGAGTCGCGGCGGCCGGTGATGTCGTCGGAGCCTTGCGCGTCGGCCTTGATGTCCAGCCCCACCCAATCCAGATGGCGTAACACATCCGCCAGGCGCAAGGGATAGATGCCGGCCGTATGCAGACCCACGCGGTAGCCCATGCGCCGCACGTCGCGGATCAACGACGGCAGACGGGGTTCGGACAGCGGCTCGCCGCCCGAAAACACCACCGCGTCCAGCAAGCCCGCGCGGCTTCGCAGAAAGGCGCGCGTATCGCGCCAGTCGTACCGCGCGGCGCGGGTTTGCAGATCGGGGTTGTGGCAGTAGTGGCATCGCCACGGGCAACCGGCAATGAACACCACGGCCGCCAACTGGCCGGGCCAATCCACCGTTGAAAACGGAACCAGTCCGCCGATGGCGGGCGCGTGCCGGGGCAGGGCCGTCGCCACGGGTGGCGGGGGCGCCGCGCGCGCGAGCCGGCGCGCGACGGGTTCAGTGTTGTTCGACGAAGAAGCGGCGTTCATGGCATTCGCCTTGTTTGCCGGTGTTGAAGGACGACACGGGGCGGTGATAGCCCATGACCCGGGTCCAGACTTCGCAGCGCACCGGTTCGGGGGCGTTGCCTTCGGCCTCGCACTTGGGGCAGACGTCGTGGTGCCCGGCCAGATATCCGTGGTTAGGGCAGATGGAAAACGTGGGCGTGACGGTGATGTAGGGCAGCCGGAAGTTCGACAGCGCGCGGCGCACCAATTCCTTGCATGCCTGGGCGGACGACACGGCCTCGTTCATGTACAGGTGCAGCACGGTGCCGCCGGTGTACTTGCCTTGCAGCGTTTCCTGCAATTGCAGCGCATGGAAGGGGTCGTCGGTATGGCCCACCGGCAATTGGCTGGAGTTGGTGTAGTAGGGCTGGGCGTCGCTACCCGCCTGCAAGATGCCGGGAAAGCGCTTGCGGTCTTCGCGCGCGAAGCGGTAGGTGGTGCCCTCGGCCGGTGTGGCTTCCAGGTTGTACAGGTGCCCGGTCTGTTCCTGGAATTCGGTCATGCGCTCGCGCACGCGGTCCAACAGGCGCACCGCCAGCGCGTGGCCGGCCGGCGTGGTGACGTCGTCGGCGTCGTGCGTGAAGTTGCGGATCATCTCATTGATGCCGTTCACGCCCAGCGTGCTGAAGTGGTTGCGCAAGGTGCCCAGGTAGCGGCGGGTGTAGGGGTACAGGCCTTGGTCGATGTAGCGCTGCACCACGCAGCGCTTGGTTTCCAGCACGTCACGGCCCAGGTCCAGCAGGTGGTCCAGCCGATGCATCAGCCGGGCTTCATCACCTTGGCAGGTATGGCCCAGCCGCGCGCAGTTGATGGTGACCACGCCTACGGACCCGGTCTGCTCGGCCGAGCCAAACAGGCCGTTGCCGCGCTTGAGCAATTCGCGCAGGTCCAGTTGCAGGCGGCAGCACATGGACCGCACCATGTGCGGTTCCAGATCCGAATTCAAGAAGTTCTGAAAGTAGGGCAGGCCATAGCGCGCCGTCATCTCGAACAGGCGCGTGGTGTTGGGGTGCTCCCAATCAAAATCCGGCGTGATGTTGTAGGTGGGAATCGGGAAGGTGAACACGCGTCCCCGGGCGTCGCCGGCCATCATTACTTCGATGTAGGCGCGGTTGATCATGTCCATTTCTGCTTGCAGCTCGCCATAGGCGAACGGCATTTCCTCGCCGCCCACGTAGGGCACCTGGTCTTTCAGGTCGGCTGGGCAGGTCCAGTCGAAGGTCAGGTTGGTGAAGGGCGTTTGCGTGCCCCAGCGGCTGGGCACGTTCAGGTTGAAAATCAATTCCTGCATGGCCTGCTTCACGTCCGCATAGGTCATGGCGTCGCGGCGGATGAAGGGGGCCATGTAGGTGTCGAACGAACTGAAGGCTTGCGCGCCCGCCCATTCGTTTTGCAGCGTGCCCAGGAAGTTGACGATCTGGCCGATGGCCGCCGACATGTGTTTGGGCGGCGTGGACTCCACCTTGCTGGACACGCCGTTGAAGCCTTCGGTCAGCAATTGGCGCAACGACCAGCCGGCGCAATAGCCGCTAAGCATGTCCAGGTCGTGGATGTGGAGGTCGCCGTCGCGGTGCGCCTGGCCCGCCTCGGGCGTGAACACGTGCGACAGCCAATAATTGGCCGTGACCTTGCCGGCCACGTTCAAAATCAGGCCGCCCAGGCTGTACCCCTGGTTGGCATTGGCGTTGACGCGCCAATCGCGTTGGTCCAGGTATTCCTCCATGGCGCTTTCCACGTCGACCAGCTTGTTGCGGTCGAAAGAGGCGGAGGGGATGTCGCGGGGGAACGGGGGCTGTAGAAGCATGGATGACACCATATGTAGTGGAGTGTCAAAACTCTATCACTACATATGGTGTGAATGACTGCCCGTGGAAGGCGATGTCAGCCTGGCTTGATGCGGGTCAAACAGGGAAAAACGAAGAGGCAAATCGCAATGCGGCTTTTCGCCTTGGGGTCAGAAGCCGATACCGATGCCAGCCAGTGAAATGGCCACGGCCAGCGCAGCGGTGCGGGCGGCGGGGCGCGGTGCCCACGACAGCATGCCCACCCACATCAGGGCGCCGGCCGACAGCCAGCCCAGCCACGCCACCACGCCCACCGTATTGCCCCACAGGCCCACGCAAGGCAGCAAGGCCAGCGCCAGCAGCAGCACGCCCGCGCCGCGCAGCACGCGCGTGTGTCCGGCCGAGGGGTCGCGGCCCCAGACTTGGTCGTAATGGCGCGGCATAGCCAGGCTCAGGCAGGCCATGCCGGAGTAGGTCAGCAGCAAAGCCACTCCAATGGCGAATAGGTCGTTCAGGTTCATGCCGCTGCCTTTTGCGTCGCGCGGGGGGTGCGCTGGGCGGGCGCGGACTGGGGCTTCTTCCACATACGGATGGCCGCCCACGCGGATAGTACGCCAATGGCCACGGCGGTGAGTTCGACGCCCGCGCTTTCCCAGTCGCCGCGCGCCATCTGCGCCACGGTGTGGTCGCCCAATGTGAAGAACGACAGCACCGGCAGCAGCAGGCACAGCGCCGCCAGCAAGCCTAGCTGCGTGATCCACGCAAGCCGGGGACGACACAGCCAGGCATGCGCCAGCATCAGCGCCCACAGCCCGAAAAAGCAGCGCAGTTCCCACAAGGCGCGGTTTTCCAGCGCGATGGGCAGCAGGCGATTCGCCCAGAAGTAGCCAATGCAGGCCACCGCCAGACCGGCCAGCGCGGCCACGTTCAGGCCGTCGAACAGGCGGTACATGCGCGCCGTGGCGGCACCGAATTCGTTGCCCAGCTTGGCGCGCCGCTTCACCATGAACAGCACGGCGCCCGTGCCCATCATGGCGGCCCCGGCCAGGCCGCACAGGAAGTACAGCCACTTCACGGCCAGCCCACCAAACGGCGCCATGTGCAGGTCGCCCATTACCTGGCGCGTGAGTGCCGGCGCGCCGCCGTTGACGCCGCCCGCCGGGCGCATGCGCAACAGGTCGCCCGTGGCTGCCGAGAATTCGGCCATGCCGGTGGTGGCGCTGATGTTGTGCAGGGCGTCGCTGGCTTCGTTCCATCCGTACACCGCCACGCGCATGGAACTGTCTTCCGGATTCTGGATGACGATGGCGCGCGCGCTTTGGCCGATCATGGCTTCGGCGCGCGCCACCATCGGTTCCAGCGGCGGCATGGCCAGCGGCTGGCCGGTGCGCGCGGGCTTTTCTTCCCCCTGCATTTCGGCCAGGTACAGGCGGGTGGCTTCCATGCCGGCGCCGTACTGCGCCACGACGGGAGCGGGCATCAGTTGCGCGCTGGAAATCACGATGCCGGTGTAGGCAATCATGAACTGGAAGGGCAGCGTCAGCACCGCCACGGCGTTGTGCGCGTCCAGCCACGAACGCTGGCCTTTCTTGGCGCGGAAGGTGAAGAAGTCCTTGAAGATGCGCTTGTGCGTGACCACGCCCGAGATCAGCGCGACCAGCATCGCCATGGTGGCGAAGGCCACGATCCACACGCCGAAGCGGCTCTCGTGAAGCATGTAGTGGAAGTTGACGAAGTGCGTGCCACCCATGGTGGCGCGGCCTGCTTCGTCGTGATGGTCGTCAAGTTCGGCGCCCGTGGTGGGGTCTAGTTCGGCGTCGGCGTACATGCCGTTCTTGTCGAACCAGTAGACCGACAAGCCGTTGTCGTGGTGTCGGTTGACGGGCCAGATCTCCCACATGCCCGCGCCCGGGTGATGGCGCGCCATGTAGTCCACGGCCAGGTCCAGACGACGGGCTCGGTCCACGGGCGGGCCTTCCTGCGCCGCCGCCATGGCTTCTGCCGCGTGGTGCTCGGGCGTCATCCAGTGGGTGATGGGTTCGGCGAAGAGGGCGAGCGAACCGGTCAGGAATACCGTGTACAGCAGCCACGAAAACCACAGGCCGACCCAGGTGTGCAACCAGGCCATGGATAGGCGGAAACCGGATTTCAGAGCGAGCCTCTTGTTGTGGGATTGCCGCGGTGAACGGGCGGGCAATTTTGTTAATTGAGAATGGTTCCGAGTTTAAGCGAATTAGGGGCGTTGTCGGCGGGTGTATGGGCATGGCGCTTGCTGAAGCTGCGCGTCATGCCGCCGGGTTTGCGAACGCAGGGCGCAACCGGCGAACCGACCCCGTGGACAAGGAGCCCCTGATGAAACGCAAAGCGGCAAACGCCAAACAAATCAACGAATTGCTTTACCAGGCGCTGGAGACTGAAATCGGCGGCCTGGCCGTGTACGAGACGGCTGTGGCCTGTGCGGTCAATGCGGACCTGAAAAAGGAATGGAAGGAATACCTGGAAGAAACGCGCACGCACCATCGTGTGCTTTTGACCGTGTTTGAACAACTGGGACTTGACCCCGCCAAGCAGACGCCGGGGCGCGAGGTGGTGCGTCATCTTGGCGATTCGCTGGTGAAGGCCATGAAGATGGCCGTCAGCGCGGGCGACGCCGATGCCGCGCAGTTGGTGGCGACCGAATGCGTGGTGCTGGCCGAAACCAAGGACCACGCCAACTGGTCGCTGATCGGGCTGCTGGCCGAGCAGCATTCGGGCAAGGAAGCCGCGATTCTGAAGCAGGCCCACGACGCGGTGGCGCAGGACGAAGACCACCACCTGTATCACACGCAAGGGTGGTCGCGCGAGTTGTGGGTGGAGTCGCTGGGCTTGCCCGCTGTACTGCCCCCGCCCGAAGAAGTCAAACAAGTGAAAACCGCCATCGGCGCCTCGCGTGCCGAGCAGGCGCGCGGCGAAATGCTGAAACACTAGGAGAGATTCAATGGCAAGCAAGAAACCCGCAGCCAAGGGCGCCGCTGGCGCATTGCCCACTGCATACAAGAACACCGACAGCGGCCCGGCCGCCGGTCCCGCTGGCAAGCCGACCGAACCCGCGCTCAAGCGCGCGGCCGCCGTGGGCGCCACGGCTGCGTCCATGCCCCACAACGCCAACAAGGCCGCCGAATACGGTGAACAGGCCGCGCGCTGTCCTTACACCGGCGCGCAGACGACGCCGCCGGACCCCTCCGTGGGCGCAAGCTCCTTGTCGGAATCCGAGTCCACCGCCAAGACCGGCGATGCCGCCGCGCCTGGCGTCAACGAGGTGCACGGGCGCCTGTCTCGGGTGCGCTCGGACGGCAGCGGTCAGCAATTGACGACCAACCAGGGCGTGCCGGTGGCGGACAACCAGCATTCGCTCAAGGCCGGCCTGCGCGGGCCGGCGCTGCTGAAAGACTTCATCCTGCGCGAAAAAATTACGCACTTCGATCACGAGCGTATTCCCGAGCGCATCGTGCACGCGCGCGGCTCGGCCGCCCACGGTTACTTCGAGTGCTACAAGCCCTTGACCGACCTGACCGCCGCGTCCCTGTTTGCGGAAAAAGGCAAACGCACACCGGTGTTCGTGCGCTTTTCCACGGTGGCGGGCGAGCGTGGTTCCAAGGACACCGCGCGCGACGTGCGCGGCTTTGCCGTCAAGTTCTATACCGACGAAGGCAACTGGGACCTGGTCGGCAACAACATGCCTGTGTTCTTCATCCAGGACGCGATGAAATTTCCGGACCTGGTGCATGCGGTAAAGCCTGAACCGCACCATGGCATGCCGCAGGCCGCGTCGGCCCACGACACGTTCTGGGACTTTGTGTCCTTGATGCCGGAGTCCACCCACATGCTGATGTGGGTGATGTCCGACCGGGGCATTCCGCGCAGCTATCGGATGATGCAAGGCTTTGGCGTGCATACGTTCCGCTTCGTCAACGCCAGCGGGGAGTCGCGCCTGGTGAAGTTCCATTGGAATCCGGTCCTGGGCACGCATTCGCAGGTGTGGGACGAAGCCGTCAAGGTGTCGGGGGCCGACCCCGACTTCCATCGCCGCGATCTTTGGGAAGCCATCGACGCGGGCCATGGCCCGGAATGGGAACTGGGCGTGCAGATCTTCACCGAGGAAGATGCCGAGCGCTACAGCTTCGACGTGCTGGACGCCACCAAGATCGTGCCCGAGGAATTGGTGCCCATCACCCCCATCGGCCGCATGGTGCTGGACCGCAATCCCGACAACTTCTTCGCGGAAACCGAGCAGGTGGCCTTCTGTACGGCGCACGTGGTGCCGGGCGTGGATTTCACGAACGACCCGCTGTTGGCCGGCCGTATCCATTCTTATGTGGACACGCAGATCTCGCGCTTGGGCGGCCCCAATTTCCATGAAATTCCCATCAACGCGCCCGTGGCGCCGGTGCATAACAACCAGCGCGACGGCATGCACCGCCAGGCCATCCACCGTGGCCGCGTGGCCTACGAACCGAACTCGCTGGCAGGCGGGTGTCCGTTCCAGGCAGGCATGGAGGGCTTTGTGCCTTTCCCCGAGCCGATCGCCGGCGATGAATTGCGCGGGCACCCTGAGAAGTTTGCCGAGCACTACAACCAGGCCGCGCTGTTCTACAACAGCCAGACCGACTGGGAACAGCAGCACATCATTCACGCCTTTTCGTTTGAGCTGAGCAAAGTCACGGTGCCCGCCATCCGGCAACGCATGGTGGCGTCGTTGCGCAACGTGTCTGATGAATTGGCGCAGGGCGTTGCCGACCAGTTGGGCATGGCCTTGCCCGAGCCGATGCCGCGCGCGGCGGCGCAGCCGCCCAAGCCGGAAGTCGAGGTGTCACCCACGCTGTCCCTGACTGCCAGGCCCGGCGATGGCGGCGTGGCCACGCGCAAGGTCGCCATCCTGGTGGCTGAAGGCGTGGACGGCGCGGCCGTGACGGCGGTGGCCGACGCGCTGATCGAGGCGGGCGTGGTGGTGCGGCTGGTGGGACAGCGCATTGGGCCCGTGCAGGCAGAGGGCGGCGGCATGTTCGACGCCGACGCGTCGCTGGACAACCATCCGTCCGGGCTGTTCGACGGTGCGGTGGTGCCCGGTGGCGAAGGCGCGGTGACGCGCTTGCAGGCGGACGGGCGCGCGCTGGAATTCCTGCGCGATGCGTTCCGGCACGGCAAGACCTTGCTGGGCTTGGGCCGGGGAGGGCAGTTGTTCGGGTCGGCGGGCATTGCGCCCAACGAAGCGGACGAGGGCCTGCTGATGGGCGGCGGCGCGCCGGCAAAAAGCGCGGCGGCCTTCATCAAGGCGCTGGCCAAGCACCGCCATCCGGAGCGGGAGACGACGCCGCCCATGGTGTAAGGCGCGCTCTGACCTAAGCGCACTTGGCCCCGGACGTTTGAAACGTACCGGGGCCAAGCTTTTTTTGGGGGCTGCTCTTTTTGGGGCTGCTCTTTTTGGGCTGCTCTATGGACTGCTGTGCCGCGCGCTATTTTCCGCGCTTATTCCAGCTTGATGTCCGCCCGCCTGGCCACGTCGCCAAACGTTTTCACTTCTTTCGCGATCTGGTCCTTGAGCGCCTGGCCCGGCAAATACACCGGTTCCAGTGCCAGGTCCGACACCGCCTTGCGCACTTGCGGGTCCTGCATGATTTTTTCCACCGCGCGGTTCAGCGTATCGATAACCGGCGCGGGGGTGCGCGCGGGGGCGGCCAGCGCATACCAGCCCACGAACGACACCTGGGGAATGTCGGCTTCCGCGAAGGTGGGCACGTCCGGCAACTGCGGCATGCGGTGCTCGCCGGTAACGGCCAGCGCGCGCACCTTGCCCGCGCGCACCTGCGGCGCGGCGGACGACACGGTGTCCACGCCCAAGGACACTTCGCCGCCGATCATCGCGGTGATCAACTGCGCGCTGCCCTTGTACGGCACGGGCATCATCTTTGCGCCGGCGGCCTCGGCGAACATTTCTCCCGCCAGATGCGGCGCGGAGCCCGGCCCGAAGGTGCCGTACATCAGCCCGCCCTTGCTGCTTTGTTGCTTGGCCAGCGCCGCGGCTTCCTGCACCGTGTTGGCCGCCAACCCGTTCTGCGCCAACAGCACCACCGGCGCCATGGCGACGATGCCAATGTGCTCGAAGCTGCGCAACGGGTCGTAGGGCAACGACGGTTTCAGCGCCGGCAGCACCGTGTACGTGGTGCTGCCCGACAGCAGCAAGGTGTAGCCGTCGGGTTGCGCGCGCGCCACCGCGTCGGCGCCGATCACCGTGGACGCGCCGGGGCGGTTCTCGACGATGACCGACTGGCCCAGGCTGCCCGACAGCTTGTTGGCCAAGAGCCGCGCCACCGCATCGGTGGCGCCGCCGGGCGTGAAGGGCACGACGATCTTGATCGCCTGCTCGGGATAGGCGGCGTGGGCCTCGCCCGCATAGGCGGCGACGGCAAGGTTGAACGCCATCACGGCGGCACAAAATCTAGCGGTCATTGCAACGCTCTCGGTCAGTCAGGAAAAAATCGGAATGGGCTCAGGCAGCCGTGGCGCCCGCGATCTGACGCAGGGTTTGGCCTTGATCGCCCAGGTCCCAGTACAAACCCGCCATGATGGCCAGCCCTTCGCGCGCCACGCTGCCCAGCAGATGTTCATTGGGCGCATGCTGCGCGCAGGCGGGGTAGGAATGCGGCACCCACAGCGTGGGCAGACCCAGCAGGTCGGCAAAAATTTCATTGGGCAGCGAGCCGCCCAGGTTCGGCAGCAGCGCGGGGCGCTTGCCGGTGGTGCGTTCCAGCGACGCGGCGGCCCAGCGCACCCAGGCGTTGTCGGGCGACAGGCGGGTGGCGCCGCCTTGCATGCCGATGCGCACCTGCACGTCTTCAAAGCCGCCTTGGCGCAGGTGTTCGCGCACATGCGTTTCCAGCGCGCGCCAATCGGTGCCGACCACAAAACGCAGTTGGCACCAGGCCACGGCTTCCGGCGGAATCGCGTTGACCGGCTTGGCGGGATCGCCCGCGCCAAAGGTCAGCACGTCCAGGCTGTTCCAGCCAAACACCTTTTCAGGCGCGGACAGGCCGGGTTCGCCCCACCAATGGTTGATCTCGGGGTCGTCTTCGCCGCCGCCCACGTCCAGGTCAGCCAAGGCGTCGGCCACGGCGGCGGGGATGGGAGGCGGACGCAAGCCCGGCACGGTGATGCGGCCTTGTGCGTCCACCAGGGTGCCGATGGCGTGCATCAGCACGATGGCCGGGTTGGCCAGCAAGCCGCCCCAGTTGCCCGAGTGATAGCCGCGTTCGCGCGCGCGTAAGGACAATTCAAAGTTCACCGCGCCGCGTGAACCCATGAATAGGGTGGGGCGTGCCGCATGCAGGCGCGGGCCATCGCTGGCAATGAAGACGTCGGCGGCCAGGGCATCGCGCTGCGCATCGCAGAACGCGGCCAAGCCGGGCGACCCGGCTTCCTCGCCGGTTTCGATCAGCCAGGTGGCGTTAAAGCCCAGCTTGCCGCCGCGCGCCACGATCACGTGCCGCAGCGCTTCCAGGTTGATGGAATGCTGGCCCTTGTTGTCGGCGGTGCCGCGTCCATACCAGCGGTCGCCGTCCACTTGCAGGCGCCACGGGTCGCGCCCGGCTTCCCATTTGGCGGCATTGCCGCGCACTACGTCGCCATGCCCGTACATCAGCACGGTCGGCAGCCCCGGCTGTTCCACGCGGCGCGCCACCAGAATGGGCAGGTCGACGCCGGCGGGGTTGGCGTGTACCTCACAGGTGAAGCCCAACTCGGTCAGCGTCGGAATCAGGTCCTGGTTCAGATAGGCATGCTGGGTGGGCGCCTGATCCGGCACCTCGCTTTCGGTGGCGTAGGCGACGCGGCGCGCCAGCGTGGATTCAAGGGTGCCATTGTCGAAGGCTTCAATGGCTTGCAGGACGGCTTGTTCGCGGTTCACGGCGGGTCTCGACACGCAAGGAAGCAAAAGAAGGCACAAAGTTATTACGCATCGGTACATGCCACAATTAGATAATTAGCATCTTTGCATTGCCTTTTAGGCATGGCATAAGAAACAGCATGATTGAGGGTCGACAGGATGGGTGAGGCAACATGATTTCACTGGGGCTACGGTATTTTCTTGAGGTCGCCCGCTGCGGCTCGATCGCGGGCGCGGCGGCGGCGCAGCATGTGGCGGCCTCCGCCGTCAGCCGCCAGATCGCCAAACTGGAAGACGGGCTGGGCATTGCGCTGTTCGAACGCCAGGCGCGCGGCATGGAGCTGAGCGAGGCCGGACGCCAGCTAGCCGCCTACGCCAACGCCGCGGCGCTGGAGGCCGAGCGCGTCACCACCGAAATCCGCCAGCGCAGCCACGTGGGCGACGTCACGATCCGGCTGGCGTGCACCGAAGGCTTCGCGCATCACTTCCTGCCGCTTAGCATGGCCGAGTTCAAGCGCATGCGGCCCGAGGCCCGTTTCCATCTGCACGTGGAACGCCCGGAAGAGGTCAGCCGCCACATCCTGGAAGGCCTGGCGCAGATTGCCCTGCGCTACACCACGGCGCAGGACGACCGCCTGAAAACAGAACTCCTGACCCGCGCACCCGTCTACGCCGTGATGTGCCGCAAGCACCCGCTGGCCGGCCGCCGCAGCGTCAGCATGCGCGACCTGGTGAATTTCCCGCTTTCATTGGGCGACCAGGGCACCACGGTGCGGCAACTGTTCGACGCCGCCTGCGCCAACGCCGGCCTGCACATCGAACCCGCCTACGTGTCGAACCATTCCGCCGCGTTCCTGCCCATGCTGCCGGGCAGCCAGATCGTTGCCCTGTCCGGCTACCTGACGCTGATGGGGCAGTTGGGCGGCGAAGGCGGGCTTGCGGCGGTGCCGTTCAGCAATCCGGAAATGCGGCAACGAAGCATCCAGGTACTGACCTTGCAGGGCAGAACCCTGCCGCTGCTGGCGCGGGAGTTCTTGGCGTTCATGGCTGATCGTTTGACGGCTGCGCCGAGGTGGCCGGAGTAGCGCGCCCCACACCCCCCACCTTCAACCGCAACCTTTCCAGCGCCAAATAAACAATCGGCGTCGTATACAGCGTCAAGAACTGGCTGATCATCAACCCGCCCACGATGGCGATGCCCAGGGGGCGGCGCAGTTCCGAGCCTTCGCCCATGCCCAGCACCAGCGGCAGCGCGCCCAGCAGGCCGGCCAGGTTGGTCATGACGATGGGGCGAAGGCGCAGCATGGCGGCGCGGTGGATGGCTTGTTCGGGGGTGAGGCCTTCGCGGCGTTCCAGGCTGAGGGCGAAGTCGATCATCAGGATGGCGTTCTTCATCACGATGCCCACCAGCAGGAACAGGCCCAGCAGCGCGATCAGCGTGAATTCGATGTTGGCGATGCGCAAGGCCAGCAGTGCGCCCACGCCCGCGGATGGCAAGGTCGACAGGATGGTCAGCGGGTGCAGGGGGCTTTCGTACAGAATGCCCAGCACCAGGTAGATGGCGATCAGCACGGCCAGGATCAGCCAGGGCTGGTCTTGCAGGCTTTGCTGGAAGTTGCGGGCGTCGCCGCCCAGGCGCGTCTGGATGGTGGACGGCACCATCAAGCTGGCCAGCGTGGCGTCGATGGCGGCCAGGCCCTGTTCCAGCGACACGCCGGGCGCCAGCGAAAAGCCCACGCCCACGGCGGCGAACAGGCCGTCGTGGAAGACGCGGTCGTTGACCAGGCCGTTTTCGTAGGTGGCGAAGGCGGTCAGCGGAATGCGCGTGCCGTCGGCCGCCACCACCTGCACCTGTTCCAGCACTTCGGGGTCTTCGGTGTAGCGCGGGTCCAGCTCCAGCACCACGCGGTACTGGTTCATGGCGTCGTACATCGTCGCCACCTGCCGCTGGCTGAACGAATTGCTCAAGACGCTGCTGATCGTGTTCATGTCCACGCCCAGCCGTTGCGCCGCGCTGCGGTCGATGTTGATGACGACTTGCTGCGTGGCGCCGTCGCCTTCGGCATCCACGTCGCGCAGTTCGGGGATTTCCTGCATGGCCTTGGAGATCTTGCGCGACCATTGCCGCAGCGTGGGCACGTCGCTGGCCATGATGGCCAATTCGTGGTCGCCGGAATTGCCGAAGCCGCCGGGCATGCGCAAGTCTTGATCGACGTTCAGGAAGAACATGCCGCCCGGCACGGCGGGGGCGTTGGTGCGCAGCCAGTTGATGACCTCGGTGGACAAGACGCCGCGCTCGGCCACGGGCTTGAGCCGGATCAGGAACAGCGAATTGCTGATGCCCAGGTTGCCGCCGTTGTAGCCGATGACGTCCTGCACGGCGGGGTGCTTCAACACCAGTTGGCGGTACTGGTCGATCTTGGGTTGCATCACCTGGAACGAAAACCCGTCGTCGCCCCGCACGAAGCCCATCAGTTGGCCGGTGTCCTGCACGGGCAGAAAGCCCTTGGGCGCGTCGATGTACAGATAGACGTTCAGGCCAACCACGGCGGCCAGCAGCGCGAGGGTCAGGCGCGCATGGCCCAGCACGCGGGCGAGCGACCGACCGTACCAATCATGCACACGCGCAAACGCGGCCTGCATGCGGGAAGGGCGGGGCGGGACGGCGGCGGGGTCGGTGGGATTAGGATGGGCGGCCGGCCGCAACCAGCGCGCGCACAGGGCCGGGATGATGGCCACCGACACCACCAGCGATATCACCGTGGCCGCGACCAGCGTGATGGAGAACTCGCGGAACAGGCGTTCCACCAGCCCGCCCATGAACAGGATGGACACGAAGACGACGCTTAGCGCCACCGTCATCGCCACCAGCGTGAAGCCCACTTCGCGCACGCCGCGCAGCGCCGCCTTGGTGGGCGACAGGCCGCGTTCGATGTGGCGCGAAATGTTTTCCAGCACCACGATGGCGTCATCCACCACCAGCCCGGCGGCCACGATCAACGCCATCAGCGACAGGTTGTTCAGCGAAAACCCCCAGGCGTGCATGACGGCGAAGGTGGCGATCAGGCACACCGGAATCGCCACGCTGGGAATGGCCGCCGCGCGCGCGTTGCCCAGGAACAGCCACACCACCAGGATGACCAGCGCGGTGGCCAGCCCCAGCGTGACGTGGGCTTCGCGTAGGGTGGCGTTGATGCCGGGCGAGCGGTCCAGCGCCACGGTCAGGTCCACGTCTGCCGGCATCAGCGCGCGCAGGCCGGGCAGGGCGTCGTTGATGGCGCCGATGGTTTCAATGATGTTCGCGCCGGTCTGGCGGCTGATGGTCAGCACCACGGCGGGATTCTGGTTATGAAAGCCGCTGCTGTAGCGGTTTTCGACGGAATCGCTGACGCGCGCCACTTGCGACAGGCGGATCACCGCGCCGTCTTCATGGCGCACGATCAGGCTGCCGTATTCCGGCGCGGTGCGCGGCTGTTCGGGCGTGCCCACTTCCCAGCGCTGGCCGGCCGAATCCAATTGGCCCAAGGGGCGCATGGGCGCGGCATCGGAGATGGCGTTGCGCACATCGTCCAGCGCCACGCCGTAGTGCGCCAGGGCGTTCGGGTTGACCTGCACGCGCACGGCCGGCAGCGAGCTGCCGCCCATCGTGACTTCGCCCACGCCATTGATCTGCGACAGCTTTTGCGCCAGCACCGTCGACCCCAGGTCATAAAGCTGGCCGGCGGGGCGCGTGGCCGAACTGAGCGCCAGCGCCATGATGGGCGCTTGTGAGGGGTTGACCTTGCGGTAGCTGGGGTTCTGCGGCATACCCGCGGGCAGATCACCGCGTGATGCGTTGATGGCGGCCTGCACGTCGCGGGCGGCTTCGTTGATGTCGCGGTCCAGTTCAAACTGCAACTGCACGCGGGTGGCGCCCTGGTTGCTGGACGAGGTCATGGCGCTGACGCCGGCGATGCTGCCCAAGGCGCGCTCAAGCGGCGCGGCCACGGTGCTGGCCATGCTTTCCGGGCTGGCGCCGGGGAGTTCGGCGCGCACTTCAATCGTGGGGAAATCCACCTGCGGCAAGGGGGCAACGGGCAGCAGGCGCCACGCCACCGCGCCCAGCAAGGTCAGCGCCAACGCCAGGAAGATGCAGGCGATGGGGCGATGCAGCAGCGCGCGGATCATGGCTGCGGCCCGTCAGCCTTTGCCGGCGTGTTCGCCACGTTGCCGCGCCGTTGGCCCAGCCGGTGAAAGAACAGATAGACGGCGGGCGTGGTGAAGAGCGTCAGCACCTGGCTGACCAGCAGCCCGCCCACCATGACCCAGCCCAGCGGCTGGCGCAGTTCGGCGCCCGAGCCCGTGGCCAGCATCAGCGGCAGTGCGCCGAACAGCGCGGCCAGCGTCGTCATCAAGATGGGGCGCAGGCGCAACAGCGCGGCTTCGCGGATGGCGTCTTGCGGCGCCAGGCCGCGCGAGCGCTCGGCTTCCAGCGCAAAGTCCACCATCATGATCCCGTTCTTCTTCACCAGCCCGATCAGCAGGATGATGCCGATGACGGCAATCAGGTCCAGCGGCCGCCCCGTGATCAGCAGCGCCAGCAGCGCGCCGACGGTGGCGGACGGCAGCGTCGACAGAATGGTGACGGGATGGATGGCGCTTTCATACAGCATGCCCAGCACCAGATACATCGTGACCACCGCCGCCAGCATCAGCCACAGCGTGTTGGACAGCGAGGCCTGGAACGCCGACGCCGCGCCTTGCAGGCGCAGTTCCACGCTGGGCGGCATGGCGATGTCGGCTTTGGCGGCGTCGATGGCGGCAATGGCTTCGCCCAAGGACCCGCCGGGCGGCAGATTGAACGACAGGTTCACCGCCGGAAACTGCGACAGGTGATTGATGGCCAGCGGCACGGCGCGTTCGCTGACCGTGGCCAGGGCCGACAGCGGAATCGCCTGCCCGTCTTCGGTTTGCAGGTGGATGCGTTCCAGCGCTTCGGGGCTGAGCGCCAGCTTGCGGTCCACTTCCAGCACCACGCGGTACTGGTTGGACTGCGTGAACAGTGTCGCCACCTGGCGCTGGCCAAAGGCGTTGTACAGCGCCTGCACCACGTCGTCCATCGTCACGCCCAGCCGCGCCGCCGTGTCGCGCGACACTTGCAGATCGGCTTGGCGGCCATTGCCTTGCAGGTCGGACGAGACCTCGGCCTAGGCGGGCGATTGGGCCAGCCGCTGCATCAAGGCCTGGCTCCATTGCGCCAGCAGCGCGCTATCGGGCGAGGTCAGGGTGAACTGGTACTGGCCACGGCTGACGCGCTCTTCGATGTTCAGTTCCTGCACCGGCTGCAAGAACAGCGAGATGCCGTGGACCTGGCGCGCGCGCTCGTCCAGCCGCGCCATCACGTCCGCCAACGGCGCGCTGCGCTCGCTCCAGGGCTTCAGGTTGATCAGCAAACGGCCCGTGTTCAGCGTGGTGTTCATGGCGTCGATGCCGATGAAGGACGACAGGCTTTGCACGTCCGGGTCGGCCAGCAGGCTTTCCGCCACGGCTTGCTGGCGGCGCGACATGGCCTCGAACGAGGTGCTTTGCGCCGACTGCGTCACGCCTTGCAGCACGCCGCCGTCCTGCACCGGAAAGAAGCCCTTGGGCACGGCCAGGTACAACAGCCCGGTCAACACCACGGTGCCCACCATGACCAGCAGCGTCAGGCGCTGGTGGCGCAGCGTCACGTCCAGCCAACCCGCGTAACGCGCCTGGACGCGGTCCAGGAAGCCGGGTTTGCCGGATGCCACATGCGCGGGCAACAGGCGCGCGCACATCATCGGCGTCAGCGTCAGCGACACCGCCAGCGATATCAGGATGGCCACCGCCAGCGTGATGGCGAATTCGCGGAACAAGCGGCCCACCACGTCTTCCATGAACAGCAGCGGGATCAGCACCGCAATCAAGGACAAGGTCAGCGACACCAGCGTGAAGCCGATCTGCCCAGCGCCTTTCAGCGCGGCGGCCATGGGGCTGTGCCCCTGTTCGCGATACCGCGCAATGTTCTCCAGCATGACGATGGCGTCGTCCACCACGAAGCCCGCGCCGATGGTCAGCGCCATCAAGGTCAGGTTGTTGGTGGAAAAGCCCGCCAGGTGCATGAAGCCGAAGGTGCCGATCAAGGACAGTGGCACGGCCAGG
>Ga0160437_1000296_pt1 | contig 27383 bp, 22 predicted proteins | sample HID1975I_E0MG_FD_108227 | JGI IMG/M metagenome (GOLD analysis project Ga0160437, IMG submission 108227) | Enriched soil microbial communities from UW Madison campus, WI, USA - HID1975I_E0 MG | ecosystem: Environmental > Terrestrial > Soil > Unclassified | place: USA: Madison, Wisconsin... | reverse complement strand
GTTCCGACAGTCCGACCAGGCGATCGAATAGGCGGCCCTGGGCGCGCAGCCAGATCCCGTAGCCTCGCCGCACGAAAGCGGGCATGTCGGGACGATGCAGCGCATTGCTGACCTTGAGCGTCATGGGCGGCGCGTGATCGCCCAGCAGCAGCTTCATCGCCGCGCCGACCACGGCATATGTATTACCCGGTAGGAAGACGACGTCTGCGCGGTGCGCGATCAGGTAGCTGTAAAGGCAGTGGACCATCCAGGGCGTTTCCCAGGAGGCCGTGGGAACCCGTGAGGGGATCTGCCAGTAATCGAGGGCCGGAGCGCTTGCGAGGTGGCTACAGCCGGAGCGTCCGAGGACGATCGTCACCGCGTGCCCGGCCTGCTGCCACTGCGCTGCGAGCCCCAGGGCCACGCGCTCGACTCCACCGGGATCGAGGCTGTGGATGGGCACGACAATCCTGAGCGCGTCCTTCATGCGAATCCCTAAGCGACCTTGATGCCGGGCGTGTGTGCCTTTGGGCAGCAACCGGCGGTGACCCCGCCGAACTTATCCTTGCGGGGAGGCTCCTATGGGGACCAGATGTCGGGTTTGTGACGCGGGGAAGCATGGTCATGGGCGAGACGTGAAACTGCTTTGAAAGCGTCACTGCGGTGCCATGAATCTGCCTAAATCCCGGTACCTTGAGGGAGTATGCGTAGCCGTGAAGCGCCGCAGCGTGGCGTCGATGCTGGCCAGGAGCGCGGGCTTGGTGACGTCTCCGGGATGGGCGGCGATCCGCACGGTTCGCGTCAGCGGCAAGGCGGTCCGCGCGAGGGCGGCAAAGGCCAGGGACGAGGCCGTGCGTGCCGCTGATCGGCTGGCCCAGGTTACCACGGGACCGCGCGCCAGCACGTTGCCGTCGCCCGCGGCCCAGACCCGCCAGTGATCCTCGACGATGGGCAGGCCCGCCTGGCGCAGTGCGGCCCGGGCGCCCTGGCCATAGAGCCAGGCCGGGGCGATGAAGCCCGCCGTCGGGCGGCCGATCACGTCCTCGATCAGCGCCTTGCCATCGAGCATGCGGGAGAGGGCCGTGGCTTCGTCGAGGCCGAGGAATTCGCCTTCCCCGGCGGTCATGTGGCGGGCCTTGAACTGCGCAGCGCCGCGATGGCGCGCCTCGTCCTTGTGATACCAGCCGTGGACGAACATCTCGATCCCGGCTTCCGCCCAGCCGCGCAGCCTGCGTTGAAAGGCCCGGTCTTCCGACAGCGGGTGGCGGCCCCAATGGTTGGGCACCACCAGCATCGCGAAGCTGGGTCCGCCCAGGCGGCGCTGGAACAAGTCGGCAAGCTGGAGGACGGCCCGTTCCGATGCCGGCCCGACATCATGAATCGAGGCCAGGAGGCGCTTCTGGCGGGTATTTTCGGTCATCATCGGCTCCGTTCACCCCGCGCGGCGCCTAGACCCGCTCCGTGAAAATCCCGTGACGCTCGGGGGTTTTCCGGGGGGCTGCGATCGATTATTCTGCGCTAGCGCAAGGCCATTGTTGCCTTTTGTGAAATTGGTGCGCGCCAAACCCGACTTTTTTGTCTATGGAGCGCCTCAACCAGGGCCCGTTGGGTCGCACACTCCACACCAGGCTCACTCATACAGACCGCGCCGGCGGCACAGGACAGATTCAAAACGCATGACATTTTCCCAGCTCCCCCAGCCTCTTGCCGACGCGCTTACCGCGCATGGCTACGAGAACCTGACCCCGGTCCAGGCCGCCGTCGCCGAAGCCGAGGCGCGTGGGCGCGACCTGGTGGTGTCGGCGCAGACCGGCTCGGGCAAGACCGTCGCCTTCGGCATCGCCATGAGCGACGAACTGCTGGCGGACGGCTCGATTCCTTATGCGGAGGCCCCGCTGGCGCTCGCCATCGCGCCGACGCGCGAACTGGCCCAGCAGGTCAGCCGCGAGCTTGAGTGGCTCTATGCCTCGACCGGCGCCCGCATCGTTACGTGCGTGGGCGGCATGGACCCCGTGCGCGAACGCAAGCAGCTCGAACGCGGCGCCACCATCGTCGTCGGCACCCCGGGCCGTCTGCGCGATCACCTGGAACGCGGCAAGCTCGACCTCTCGGCCCTGCGCGTCGTCGTGCTCGACGAAGCGGACGAGATGCTCGACATGGGCTTCCGGGAAGACCTTGAGGAACTGCTCGACGCCGCGCCGGCCAGCCGCCGCACGCTGCTGTTCTCGGCCACCATGCCGCGTCCGATCGAAGCCCTGGCCCGCCGTTACCAGACCGACGCGCTGCGCATCTCCACCGTGACGGAGAACCGCGGCCATGGCGACATCGCCTATCAGGCCGTCACCGTTGCCCCGGCCGACGTCGAGAACGTGGTGGTCAACCTGCTGCGTCTTCACGATGCCGAAACCGCGATCCTGTTCTGCGCCACGCGCGACAACGTGAAGCACCTGCACTCGACCCTGACCGAGCGCGGCTTCTCGGCCGTGGCGCTTTCGGGCGAGCACTCGCAGAACGAGCGCAACAATGCGCTTCAAGCCCTGCGCGACAAGCGTGCCCGTGTCTGCGTCGCCACTGACGTTGCCGCGCGCGGCATCGATCTGCCCTCGCTGACGCTGGTGATCCACGTCGAGATTCCGCGCGACGCCGAAACGCTCCAGCACCGTTCGGGCCGTACCGGCCGTGCGGGCAAGAAGGGCACCGCGGTCATCGTCGTGCCGTTCCCGCGCCGCCGCCGCGTTGAAGGCATGCTGCGCGGTGCACGCATCGAGGCGGAGTGGATTGCCGCGCCGACCCCCGAAGTCATCCGCGCTTCCGATCGCGGCCGTCTGATGGAAAAGCTGCTCGCCCCGGTCGAGGCTGACGAGGAAGATCGCGAGATCGCCCGCGAAGTCCTGGAAAAGGTGAGCGCCGAGGATCTGGCCGCCGCACTGGTTCGCGCGCACCGCGCCGCCATGCCGCAGCCCGAGGAACTCATCGGCAACAGCCCCGAAGCGCGCGAGGCGCGTCAGCGTCCGGGCTTCGACGACGTGGTGTGGTTCACCATGGACGTGGGCCGTCAGCAGAATGCCGATCCGCGCTGGATCCTGCCGCTGCTCTGCCGCCGTGGTCACGTTACCCGCAATGCCGTCGGCCAGATCCGCATCGGCGCGGACCAGACGCACTTCCAGATCCCGAAGGCGATGGCGGACCAGTTCATCCGTTCGGTCGAACGCACCTCGCATGACGAGAGCGGCGACGTGGAGAACACCATCCGCATCGAAGTGGCCACGGACACGCCGCGCGACGTCGCGCGCGACCGTCGCCGCGAAGGTCCGCAGGGACGCGCTCGCAAGCCCTATGCGCGTGACGAAGGACGCGGCGGTTTCGACGGTCCCCGGCACAAGCCCCGTCCGACCGGCGGCCCGCGCAACGATCGCGGTGGCCCGGGCGGCGGCGGCAAGCCGTTCCACAAGAAGCCGAAGAAGTCCTACTGAGGACGCCTTCAGCCTGCTGAACAACGAACACGGGGCCCGCAAAGGCCCCGTGTTTCGTTTCAGGTTCGGTGGTTCGTGCCGGCGCTGTCCTGCCGGTCCCGCGCCGCCGGGCGCGATAAGCGGGTCAGGCGATGAGTTCGAGAATCTCGATCGCTTCTTCCCGCCCGTTGAAGTCGACGAATTCTCCCGCCTCGGCACCCAGCAGGGCGCGGGCGAGCGGCGCCGTGAAAGCGAGGTCGCCCTTGGCGGGCTCGGCTTCGTCATGCCCGACGATGCGGACCTCGCGCGGCTTGCCGTTCAGCGCGAAGCGCACGCGGTGGCCGAACATGGCCTTTTCTCCGCTGGGCGCAGGCTGGACTGCCGCCGTCGACAGCCGCTTCTTCCAATAGCGCAGATCGCGTTTCGCGGTGTTGAGGGCGGTTTCCTCCGCCAGCGTCGGGATCTGCGCCTCGAGCCCGGCGATCCGGGCATGGATCAGGTCCATGCCCTCACGCGTCACGAGATTGGGGCCGGGCGGGATCGGCACCTCGAACTTGGGCTCCAGGTGCTCCTCGTCGCCGTCGCGCCGGAAAGCGACGCTCACGCGTTGCCGCCCATGTATTCGTCCATGGCCTCGCTGGCTTCGAACCATCCGGCCTCCGCCACTTCCAGATCCTCTGCCGCCTGGGTGCGGCGCTTGCCGAGTTCGCCGATGTTGAACTTGGCCAGGTCGCCCTTGATCGAGGACGGATCGGCCAAGGCGGAGTCGAGCGCTTCGAGCTGCTGCTGGATGCGCTTCATGCGGGTTTCGGTCTCGGAGACTTTCTTGCGCAGCGCCTTCAGTTCCTCGCGGGCGATGGCCCCCGATTTGCGGGCGGGCTTGCCGTCGCCGCCATTCGACTTGGGCTGGTTACGGCCCAGCACGAAGTCGATGTAGTCCTCCATCGACCCGTCGTAGTTCTCCGCCGTGCCCTGGTCGACCAGCACCAGCCGGTCCGCCGCGAGTTCGACCATGTGACGGTCGTGGCTGACCAGGATGACCGCGCCTTCGAAGGCGTTCAGCGCCTGGACCAGCGCCTCGCGCGCGTCGACGTCGAGGTGGTTCGTCGGTTCGTCGAGGATGAGCATGTGCGGCGCCTCGCGGGTGACCAGCGCCAGCGCGAGGCGGGCGCGCTCGCCGCCCGACAGCGTGGCGATCTCGGCCGTCGCGCGGTTGCCCGAGAAGCCGAACCGGCCAAGCTGGCCTCGCACCGCTACCGGCGGCTTGTCCACCATGGCGCGGGTCATCAGTTCGAGCGGCGTCGAGCCGGAGGGCAGCTCTTCCACCTGATACTGCGTGAAATAGCCGATGCGGATCTTGGGCGAGAAACTGAGCGAGCCTTCCATCGGCTCCAGCTGGCGGGCGAGCAGGCGCGCCAGCGTGGTCTTGCCGTTGCCGTTGCGGCCGAGCAGGGCGATGCGGTCCTCGGGATCGATGCGCAAGTTCAGGCGGCGCAGGATCGGCTTGTCCGCCTCGTAGCCTACCGATGCGAGATCGAGCGTCACCAGCGGCGGGCGCAGTTCGTCCGGGCTGGGGAAGTCGAAGCTGAGCGACGAATCCTCGGCCATGGCCGCGATCGGCTGCATGCGCGCCAGCATCTTGGCGCGGGACTGCGCCTGCTTCGCCGTGGAGGCGCGGGCGGAATTGCGCGCGACGTAATCGGCCAGCTTCTTGCGCTGGGCGTCCTGGTTGGCGCGGGCGGCGGCGGCCTGTGCGGCCCGCTCGGCGCGAATGCGCTCGAAGCTGTCGTAGGTGCCCGGATAGAGCGTCAGCTTGCCCTGCTGCAGGTGCAGGATGTGATCGACCACGTTGTTGAGCAGGTCGCGCTCGTGGCTGATGACGATCAGGGTGCGCGGATAAGTCTGGAGGAAGTTCTCCAGCCAGAGCGTGGCTTCGAGGTCGAGGTGGTTGGAAGGTTCGTCGAGCAGCAGCACGTCGGGCTGCGAGAACAGCAGGCCGGCAAGGGCGACGCGCATCTTCCAGCCGCCTGAGAAGCTGTCGAGAGGGCGTCCCTGCATTTCCTCGTCGAAGCCGAGGCCGACCAGGATGCGCGCGGCGCGGGCTTCGGCGGTATAGGCATCGATCGCGATCAGGCGGTCGTGCAGGTCGCCAAGGCGGTTCGGGTCGGCGCAGGTTTCGGCTTCGGCCAGCAGGTCGGTACGCTCGACATCGGCGTCGAGCACGGCCTGAAGCGCGGTCCGGTTACCGGCAGGGGCTTCCTGGGCGATGTAGCCGAGGCGTGCCCGGCGCGGCATCTCCACGGCGCCGCCATCGGGCTCCAGTTCGCCGATGATGGCCTTTACCAGCGTGGACTTGCCCGCGCCGTTGCGGCCGATGAGGCCCACCTTGCCATCCTTGGGGATGGTGGCAGCGGCCTGGTCGAGGATGGTGCGCCCGCCAAGGCGGACGGTAATGTCGCGGATCGTCAGCATGGGGCAGCGCCTAGAGGATTTTGAGCGCGGTTGGAAACATCTTCCGAACTCGCGCTATTAGCTCGCGTTCGAAGCGTGTTTTCGAGGGGGCTGTGTTCACCCGTGAACGCGCCGAAAGCCTGTCCCAGAGTTATCAACACCAATATGCCCAGTATTGCGACAGCCGGCGATGAAGCGGCCTGTTCGAAAACCGGGCGAATCGGTTATCAATTTAACTTGCAACGCGGAATCACTTATGATTCTATCGCTTTTCATGAGGTCCAGCTCTCCCATCATGCGTCAGGACGCCAGCCTTGCCAAGGAACGCCTGGTCCAGGGCATTGCGCTTGCGCTGCTCCTGCTGATGGGGGCTTTCGTGATTGCGGGTCCCAGCGGCCTGATCGCCTGGACAGAGAATCAGCACCTGCTGGAAGAGCGCAACGCCAAGCTGGCCGATTTGCGCCTCACGCGCGATCACCTCAAGAACCGTGTGGGCCTGCTCGACCAGAACCATGTCGACCCTGATCTTGCCGGTGAGTTGCTGCGCAGCAATCTGAACGTCGCCCGGCCCGACGAAATGGTCATGCTCATCAACAAGTGATTCCGCTCCGCGCCGGGCCAGACCCGGTTCGCGGTGATGGAAAGCGGACGGAACCGTCCAATTGTGGCCGTTCTGTTGCGGATGGCCATAATTTTTGTGCCACTTACGGCAAATTTCCTTCATCGCGCTTTCGATTTCCGCAGGGGGTCCTATAAGCGGCCCGAAATCAATCGCACCAACGATGGGGAGCCCCGTTGCCCAAAGCCAAGACTGACGCCGGGTCCGGCGCCGAGCCAGCCGTAGTATCGGCACAGGACGAAGACTTCGCGCTGCACAGCCTCCAGGAGGCACTCGCGGCCGATCGGCGCTACACGCCGAACAAGGAAGAGCTTCTCAACCTCTACGAGCAGATGGTACTCATCCGCCGCTTCGAGGAACGCGCAGGCCAGCTTTACGGCCTGGGCCTCATCGGCGGTTTCTGTCACCTTTATATCGGCCAGGAAGCCGTAGCCGTGGGCCTTCAGTCCGCGCTCGATTCCAACCGCGACTCGGTCATCACCGGCTATCGCGATCATGGCCACATGCTTGCCTACGGTATCGACCCGAAGGTGATCATGGCCGAACTGACCGGCCGTGCTGCGGGCATTTCCCGCGGCAAGGGCGGCTCGATGCACATGTTCAGCGTGGAGCATAAGTTCTACGGCGGACACGGCATCGTCGGCGCCCAGGTTTCGCTGGGTGCAGGTCTCGCCTTCGCGCACAAGTACCGCGAAGACGGCGGCGTCGCGATGGCCTACTTCGGCGACGGCGCGGCCAACCAGGGCCAGGTCTACGAGAGCTTCAACATGGCTGCTCTCTGGAAACTGCCGATCATCTTCGTGATCGAGAACAACGGCTATGCCATGGGCACCGCCGTGAAGCGCGGCTCGGCCGAGACGCATTTCCACCGCCGCGGCACCGCGTTCCGGATTCCGGGCATGCAGGTGGACGGCATGGACGTTCTCGAAGTTCGCAAGGCTGCGGAAGTGGCGCTCGAATACGTGCGTGCCGGCAATGGTCCGGTGCTCATGGAGCTGAACACCTACCGCTATCGCGGTCACTCGATGTCCGACCCTGCCAAGTATCGTAGCCGCGAGGAAGTGCAGGACGTTCGCGAGAAGCGCGATCCGATCGAGCATGTGAAGCAGGATCTTGCCGCGCTTGGCGTGGACGAAGCCGCGCTCAAGGAAATCGACAAGCGCGTCCGCGCGCAAGTCGCCGAGTCGGCGGACTTCGCGGAGAATTCTCCCGAGCCCGAACTCTCTGAACTCTATACTGACGTCCTGGTGGAGCGCTACTGATGGCGATCGAACTGAAGATGCCGGCGCTCTCTCCAACGATGGAAGAGGGCAAGCTTGCCCGCTGGCTGGTGAAGGAAGGCGACGAAGTCAAATCGGGTGACATCCTCGCCGAAATCGAGACCGACAAGGCGACGATGGAATTCGAAGCCGTCGACGAAGGTACCGTTGGCAAGATCCTCGTGGCCGAAGGCACCGAGGGCGTGAAGGTCGGCACGGTCATCGCCGTGCTGGCCGGTGAAGGCGAAGACGCATCGAGCGTTCAGGCTTCGGCTCCCCAGGCAGAAGCGGCTCCCGCCGCCGAAGCCGCTCCGGCTGCCCAATCCGGCGCGGCCAAGGCCGAAGCGCCGGCCCGTGCACCGGCCAAGCGGGATCCCGAGATCCCCCACGGCACCAACATGAAGACCTCGACCGTTCGCGAAGCGCTCCGCGACGCGATGGCCGAGGAAATGCGCCGCGATCCGCGCGTCTTCGTGATGGGCGAGGAAGTGGCCGAATACCAGGGCGCCTACAAGGTGACCCAGGGCCTGCTCGAGGAATTCGGTCCGCAGCGCGTGATCGACACCCCGATCACCGAATATGGTTTCGCCGGCATCGGTACGGGCGCCGCCATGGGCGGCCTGCGTCCGGTCATCGAGTTCATGACGTTCAACTTCGCCATGCAGGCGATCGACCACATCATCAACTCGGCCGCCAAGACCAACTACATGTCCGGTGGCCAGATGCGCTGCCCGATCGTGTTCCGTGGCCCGAACGGCGCCGCAGCCCGCGTCGGCGCGCAGCACTCGCAGAACTACGGTCCGTGGTACGCCAACGTGCCGGGTCTCGTCGTGATCGCGCCTTATGACGCCTACGACGCCAAGGGTCTGCTCAAGGCAGCGATCCGCAGCGACGATCCGGTGGTGTTCCTCGAAAACGAGCTGATCTACGGCCGCACCTTCGAGCTTCCCGAGCTTGACGAGCATGTCCTGCCGATCGGCAAGGCCCGCATCATGCGCGAAGGCAAGGACGTGACGATCGTGTCCTACTCGATCGGCGTCGGACTCGCGCTCGAAGCCGCCGAGCAGCTGGCCGGCGAAGGCATCGATGCGGAAGTCATCGACTTGCGCACGCTGCGTCCGCTGGACAAGGAAACCGTGCTGGAAAGTCTCGCCAAGACGAACCGTATCGTCGTGGCCGAAGAAGGCTTCCCGGTCTGCTCGATCGCTTCGGAAATCTCCGCGATCTGCATGGAAGAAGGCTTCGATGACCTGGACGCCCCGGTGGTCCGCGTCTGCAACGAAGACGTTCCGCTGCCTTATGCGGCCAACCTCGAGAAGGCGGCGTTGATCGACACGCCGCGTATCGTCGAGGCGGTCCGCAAGGTCTGCTACCGCTGACAAGATGAGGCGGCGGGGGAAACTCCGCCGCCTTTTTCCTGGATCGGTTCCTGGGCGAACCTCTTTACAAGAAATGCGCGCAGCACGCGCGCAGGCATGCAGGCTCTGCACGAAGCGGGACTTGCACCTGCCGACTGGCCGACTAGAGAGGCTCCGTGCCTGACAATTCCGCCTCACCGGCTTCCGCCAGCCAGGGTCCCGAAGACCTTCTTCTCCCCACCATCACGCAAAGCGCCCGGCTTGCGCTGTCCTACGCGACGGCGTCCTCGCGCTTGCCGACACTCGCGCTGTTCGCGCTCGACCAGCGACTGGCCGGCCTGCTGCGCCATTCGCGCGAGCCGATGCTGGCGCTCATTCGTCTGGCATGGTGGCGGGAAACCCTGGGTCGCGACGCTTCCGAGTGGCCGGAGGGCGAACCGCTGCTCAATGCCTTGAGGAGCTGGAACGGCGCGCATAAACCGCTTGCAGCCCTCGTCGATGGCTGGGAAGCGCTGACCGGCCCGGCGCCCCTGCCGCCGGAATCGCTGCAAGCCATGGCCGAAGGGCGCGGCGCGGCGTTCGCGGCGCTGGCCGAAGCGCTCGGGCGGCCCGAAGAGGCCGAGGCGGCCGGTCGGATCGGACGGCGCTGGGCGCTCGCCGATCTGGCATCGCACTTGCGCAATCCTGAAGAAAGCGTCGTGGCGCAGACCCTCGCGCGGGAAACCTCGCCCGGATCGCCGCGCCTGTCGCGCAGCCTGCGTCCCCTGCTGGTCCTGCAGGGACTGGCGCAGCATCGTCTGGCCACGGGCAGCGAGACATCGCCGGGCGCGGTCGTCAAGGCCATGCGCCTGGGCTTGCTGGGGTTCTAGGACCGCAGACCGGTCTGCCTCAGGTGCCGGTGAAGATTATGTAATTTCGCGCGGCCCGGGTGCCGCGGCTAAGTGGCCTCCTCGCAAGGGGGCCGAGATGAACCGTTTTGTTCTGGGTGCTTTGGCGGCGCTGGTCATGGTGTCGGTGGGGCTGTTCTGGTGGCAGGGCCGTGCTGCCGTGGAAAGAGGCGCGCCATTGCCGCAGGCGCCTGTCAGTTCGATCGCTCCGCAGGAAATGCCGAGCGCGGACTTGTCCGAAATCGACGGGCCGGAATTGCCCGAGGCGACGGAGCAAACGCGCGAACAGCGCCGTTTCGGCCGTTACGACCGGAACCGCGACGGCAGGATCACCCGCAACGAGATGCTGTCGACACGGGTGGACGGGTTTCGCAAGCTCGACCAGGACGGCAACAACCTGCTGACGTTCGAGGAATGGGCCGTGGCGACCGTCACCAAGTTCGATGGCGCCGATGCGAATCAGGATCAGGCGCTGACACCGGAGGAGTTCCGCAAGACGGCGCCGCCTCCGGCCAAGGCGAAGCCCGGGCCGAAGTGCAGCTGCAAGCCGAAATGACGCCGTAGAGAGGGATCTGCGACGAGTAGGCTGGACCCGCGAGGATCAGGCGGGGGTCAGCGCGTCCAGCCAGGGGGCGATTTCCAGCTTCGCGCGCTCGGTATAGGCTTCCTTGCGCTGCTTTTTCTTCACGTCGTGAAGCGGCGGGAACAGCCCGAAATTGACGTTCATCGGCTGATAACTCTCCGCTTCGGCGTCGCCGGTGATGTGCGAGAGCAATGCACCCAGCGCGGTGGTGCGCGGCGGGGCCTGCCACTCGCGACCAGCGAGCTGCGTCGCCGTCATGAGGCCAGCCATCAGGCCAACGGCCGCACTTTCGACATATCCCTCGCAGCCGGTGATCTGCCCGGCAAAGCGGACATGCGGCGCGGTCTTGAGCCGAAGCTGACGGTCAAGAAGGATCGGCGAATTGATGAAAGTGTTGCGGTGCAGGCCGCCCAGACGCGCGAACTCTGCGTTTTCGAGGCCGGGAATGGTGCGGAACAGGCGCACCTGCTCGGCGTGCTTGAGCTTGGTCTGGAAGCCGACCATGTTCCAGATCGTACCCAGCTTGTTGTCCTGGCGAAGCTGGACGACGGCATAAGGCCAGCGGCCGTTGGGGTGCTCCGGCGTCGCCCAGTGCGGGTTGTCGAGACCGACCGGCTTCATCGGCCCGAAGCGCAGCGTCTCCACGCCGCGTTCGGCCATGACCTCGATCGGCATGCAGCCGTCGAAATAGGGCGTGTCCGCTTCCCATTCCTTGAAAGCGGTCTTTTCGCCTTCGACCAGGCCCCGGTGGAAGGCCAGGTACTGGTCCTTGTCCATCGGGCAGTTGATGTAGTCCTTGGTCTCGCCCTTGTCCCAGCGTGAGGCCATCCAGCACACGTCCATGTCGATGCTTTCGCGGTAGACGATGGGGGCGATGGCGTCGAAAAACGCGAGACTGTCGGCGCCGGTCGCGCGGCCGATGCTGCCTGCGAGCGATTCGGCGGTCAGTGGGCCGGTGGCGACGATGGTCGTGCCGGTATCGGGCAGGGTATCGACGCGCTCGCGGACGATCTCGACATTGGGCAGCGCCGCAAGACGGGCCTCCACTTCGGCCGAGAACAAGTCGCGGTCCACTGCGAGCGCGGTGCCGGCGGGAACTTGCGCCTTGGCCGCTGCCGACATGATCAGCGAATCGCAGCGGCGCATTTCGTGGTGCAGCAGGCCGACCGCGTTCTTTTCGTCGTCGTCCGAGCGGAAGGAGTTGGAGCAGACCAGTTCGGCAAGGCCGTCGCCCTGGTGGGCCGGGCTGCGCTCGCCGGTGCCGCGCATTTCGGAAAGGCGCACGCGAAAACCGCGGCGCCCGAGCTGCCAGGCGGCTTCGCTTCCGGCGAGGCCGCCGCCGATGATGTGGACGTCTTGTGTCATGGCGCCAGCGCCTAGACCTTTGCGCGGCATCAGGGAAGGGCGCAAGGACAGGGTATGGCAATCAACCGGCGTGCCGGTGCAGCCCCGCTGGTTCAGCAGTGCAGAAAGCTCAGCCGCCCGGAAGGATCAGCTTGCCGGTGGCATCCCGTTCGGCGGGACCATGAGCGATCACGGCGGAAAGCGGCAGGTCGGCGTAGATGTGCGGGAACAGCGCGCCGCCGCGCGAAACTTCCCACTTCACCGCATCGCCCAAGACGGTGAGATCAACCGCGGCGATGCCGAGGCCGGACTGTCCGGCGAAGTGCTTGTCCAGCGTCTCTTGCGCCTGTTCGGCCGTGGACATGTGGATATAACCGTCGGCAAGATCGATCGGGGCGCCGGTGAAGGTGCCGTCGGAGAGCAGCCGATCGAGCTGCTCTCCGGTCAGGATCTTGTAAGCGACCGTCGCCGTCACGCTTCCGTGTCCGGCGTGTCGGTATCGGGCAGGTCGCCTTCCGGCGAACCGGTTTCAGGCGCCTGGCCCGTGACGGGTGCGTCACCTTCGATGGCCGCATCGACAGCGCCTTCGACGATGTCCTCCTCGGCCGGTTCGTCAAGGCGCACGGCGCTGACGACGTGCTCATTGTTCGACACGTTGAACAGGCGCACGCCTGCCGAACCGCGGCCAATCACTCGCAGCGATTCGAGCGGCAGGCGGATCAGCTTGGCCTGGTCAGTGACGAGCATGAGCTGGTCGGCGCGGCTAGCCGGGAAGCTGGCGACGACCGGGCCGTTGCGCTCGATATTGTCGATATTGGTGATGCCCTGGCCGCCGCGGCCGGTGCGGCGATACTCGTAGGCCGAAGACATCTTGCCGTAACCATTGGCGCAGACGGTCAGGATGAACTGCTCCTTCTCGACCAGATAGGCCAGGCGTTCGCCGTCGAGCGTGCTCTCACCGTCGCGCTCGCCCTTCCAGGGCGCGAAGCGGAGATAGGCCTCGCGCTCGTCCTGGTCCTGCACGCCCACGCGGTGCAGGATGGACAGCGAGATGACTTCGTCGCCTTCCTTCAGCGTCATGGCCTTGACGCCGGTGGAGGTGCGGCTCGCGAACTCGCGGACCAGATCGCCGGCGAAGCGGATGGCCTTGCCCTGGCGGCTCGCCAGCAGGACGTCGTCCGAATGGTTGAGCAGGGCCACGCCGATCAGGCGATCGTCGCTGTCGTCGTCGAACTTCATTGCGAACTTGCCGTTCGACGGGATGTTCGCGAAAGAGTCCATTGCGTTGCGGCGCACGTTGCCCTTGGCGGTCGCGAAGACCACCGAGAGCTTGCTCCACTCCTTCTCGTCCTCCGGCAGGGGGAGCACGGTCTGGATCGTCTCGTCCTTGTCCAGCGAGGGCAGGAGGTTGACGATGGGGCGGCCGCGCGTGGTCGGGCCGCCTTCCGGCAGCTTGTAGACCTTGAGGCGATAGACCTTGCCGGCGGTGGAGAAGAACAGCACCGGGTTGTGCGTGGACGTGACGAACATCGTGGTCACGACGTCCTCGTCCTTCGTCGCCATGCCGGCGCGGCCCTTGCCGCCGCGCGCCTGGGCGCGGAAGGTCGAGAGCGGGGTACGCTTGATGTAACCGTCCATGGTGACGGTCACGACCATTTCCTCGCGCTCGATCAGGTCCTCGTCCTCGATGCCGTCAGCGGCACCGGTGATCTGGGATACGCGCGGGGTGGCGTAAAGCTCGCGCACGGCGACCAGCTCTTCGCGCATGACGGCGTAGAGCTTGACCCGGTCGGCCAGGATCGAGAGATATTCCTCGATCGCGGCGGCCAGTTCCTTCAGCTCGTCGCCGATCTCGTCGCGGCCCAGCGCCGTCAGGCGGTGCAGGCGCAGATCGAGGATGGCTTTCACCTGAACTTCGGAGAGGCGATACGATCCGCCGTCCTGCTCGGCATTCGGCTCGATAGCCTCGACCAGACGGATATACGGCGCAATGTCCCCGATCGGCCATTCCTTGGCCATCAGGCGCGCGCGTGCCGTTGCCGGGTTCGGGGCACTGCGGATCATGACCACGACTTCGTCGAGGTTGGACACCGCGACGACCAGGCCGAGCAAGATATGCGCCCGGTCGCGCGCCTTGTTCAGTTCGAACTTGGTGCGGCGGGTGATGACTTCTTCGCGGAACTGGATGAAGGCCTGGAGGAAGCCGCGAAGGTTAAAGACTTCGGGGCGGCCGCCGTGGATCGCCAGCATGTTGGCGGCGAAGTTCGACTGGGCCGGGGTATTGCGCCAGATCTGGTTGAGCACGACCTCCGGTGTGGCATCGCGCTTCAGATCGACGACGACGCGCACGCCTTCGCGGTTGGATTCGTCGCGGATGTCCGAGATGCCCTCGATCCGCTTTTCCTTGGCGGCTTCGGCGATCTTCTCGACGAGGTTCGACTTGCCGACCTGGTAGGGGATCGAGGTGAGGACGATCGAACGGCGGTCGCCGCGGCCTTCCTCGATCTCGTGGCGGCAACGCATGATGATCGAGCCGCGGCCCGTCAGATAGGCGTTGCGTGCGCCGCCCTGGCCCAGGATCAGCGGGCCGGTGGGGAAGTCGGGCGCAGGGATGATCTGGATCAGGTCCTCGACCGTGATCGCCGGATTTTCGATCATCGCCAGGCAGCCGTCGATCACTTCGCCCAGATTATGCGGCGGAATGTTCGTGGCCATGCCGACGGCGATACCGCCGGCGCCATTGACGAGAAGGTTCGGGAAGCGCGCCGGAAGCACGGTCGGCTCGCTTTCGGAGCCGTCATAGTTGTCGGCGAAATCGACGGTGTTCTTGTCGATGTCCGACAGAAGCTCGTTCGCCACTTTGTCCAGGCGCGCTTCGGTGTAACGCATGGCGGCCGGCGGATCCGGGTCCATCGAGCCGAAGTTGCCCTGGCCGTCGATCAGCGGCAGGCGCATCGACCACGGCTGCGTCAGACGGGCCAGTGCATCGTAGATCGCGCTGTCGCCATGGGGGTGATATTTACCCATGACGTCGCCGACGATACGACTGGATTTGCGGTAGGGACGACCGGCAACGTAGCCCGCTTCCTGGCAGGCATAGAGAATACGGCGGTGAACCGGCTTCAGGCCGTCGCGCACGTCGGGCAGGGCGCGGCTCACGATCACGCTCATCGCGTAATCGAGATAGCTCGTCTTCATCTCATCGACGATGTCGATGCGGGTATATTCGCCTTCGGGACCGAGGTGTTCGGGGCCGTTGATGTCGGTGTCGTCGCTCACGCGCTGGATCGTTCGTTGCTGCGGGACAAAGGGTGATGGATCGCCCTAGGGCATGCGCTGGGCGAAAGCCACATGAACAGGAGGGGGCGTTCCATCCTCCGTGCTTTTTTCCACACTTATGGGCCGAAGGGAGTGGAGAGCCCGGACCGACGCCCGGCGGGAACCCCCGAGGCTGCGGCGAATTGCATTCAAACAGCGTTAAGTGGCGGCGTTCTAATTGCGCCTCTAGGTTGCCAAGCGGTCAATTCGCCGCCACACCGGCACCACCGATTTCAGGAGATTTCGCCGTCCGGCGTGTCTTCGATTTGTCTTGATGAGGAGTTGGCCTGAATGGCTCGCAAGTTCCTGATTTCCCGTATTGCCCTGGCCGTAGCCATGACCGGCGGAATGGCCGTCGCGGCAGCACCGACAACGGTTGCCGCCAAGGAGAAGGAGAAGGCGCCTGCCAAGGCTACTTTCTCCAAGGAATATGCGGCGGTTGCCGCACCGGTCGACAAGGCGATCGCGGATTCCAAGGCGAATGCCGCGGTGACGGCCGCCTCGCAGAAGGCCCAGGCCGCCAAGACCGATGCTGAAAAGGCTGCGGCCCGCGCCGAAGTCGACGCGGCCATGGGCGGCGTTCTGGCCCAGCTCCAGACGGCCGAGGCACAGGCCACGCAGCCGTTCGACAAGCTGAAGCAGGGCGAAATGACCCGGAACGTCGGCGTTCTGATGAACGACCCGGCGATGCAGAACAAGGGCCTCGTCATGATGCTCGACAGCGGCCAGACCAGCCCTGAATCGCTGGGTCAGGTCCAGTATCTGGCCGGCGTCACCGCTTATCAGAGCGGTCAGTACGATGTGGCTGCACGCTATCTGCAGCAGTCGTTCGACGGCGGCTACCGCGACACGCAGAACATGATCCAGCCGCTGCTGGCGGACTCCTACAAGCGTTCGAACAACCCGCAGGCGGCGCTGGCGATGGTCCAGAAGGAGCTGGAAGCGGCCAAGGCGAACGGCACCAAGCCGAGCGAAACCTCGATCCGCAGTGCGCTTCAGGCCTCCTACGATGCCAAGCAGCTTGCACCGTCGACCGAATATGCGGCGATGCTGGCACAGTATTACCCGAGCCCGGCTTCGTGGAACATCGCGATTTCGATCGTGCGCCAGCTGGCCTCGCTCCAGAACGCCGAGAACCTCGATCTGATGCGCCTGATGAACGTCACCGGCGCGATGAAGGACAAGCGCGACTATCTGGAATATCTCCAGAATGTCGATCCGCGCGCCTTCCCGGGTGAAGCCGTCAAGATCATGGATCAGGGTCTGGCCAAGAGCCTGCTGACCCAGGCCGAAGTCGGCCAGGACCGCGCCAACAGCGCTGGCCGTGTCGCTGCGGACAAGGCCTCGCTGCCTGCCACCGAGCGTGACGCCATGAAGCCGGGCGCAACCGCAGCCCAAGTGACGGGCGCTGCCGACGTGTTCCTCAGCTATGACGAATACGCGAAGGCCGAGACGCTCTACAAGGCGGCCCTGGGCAAGTCCGGCGTCGATGCCAACAAGGCCAATCTGCGCCTTGGCATGGCGCAGGCCATGCAGGGCAAGGCGGCCGACGCGCAGGCTACCCTGGCCAAGGTCAGCGGCACGCGCGGCCCAGTGGCCAAGCTGTGGTCGGCCTACGCCGCTTCGAAGGGCACGCCGGCTTCGTAAGCCGCTGCCTCAGGCACAAAAAAGGAAAGGGCGGCGGGGAAACCCGTCGCCCTTTCCTTTTTGGCTTTGCGATTTCGCGTTTTACGTGACCGGCGCGAAGTCTCCGCTCGCGTCGTCCATCATGTGCAGCTCTCCGTCCGAAATCGCGAAGAAAGCGCCGCGCAGCTTGAGTTCGCCGGCCTTCACCTTGTGGCGGACGCAAGGGAAGGTCATCAGGTTTTCGAGGCTGACCCGGACGGCCGCCTGCTCCATCTGGCGCTCCGCGGGACGGCCGCTTGTGCCGAATTCGGCTGCGACCGGGCCGCGCGCCTCGTCCAGCATCGAGATCCAGTCGGCGATGAAGCCGCCCTGGCCGGGCTCGGTGCCGTGAAGTTCCTGCGTCAGCGCCGCCTTGCAGCCGCCGCACATGCCGTGGCCCATGACCACGATTTCCTTCACCTTCAGGACCTGTACCGCGAATTCCAGTGCGGCAGAAACGCCGTGGTGACCGGGCGTGGTCTCGAAGGGCGGAACGAGCGCGGCGACATTGCGGACGACGAAGATCTCGCCGGGATCGACGTCGAAGATCTGCGAGGGATCGACGCGGCTGTCCGAGCAGGCGACGATCATGACTTCGGGCTGTTGCCCTTCGCTCAGGCGTGCCCATCGCTCGCGATTGGGGCTCCACCCGCTACTGCGAAAGCGGTGGTACCCCTCTAGCAGGGTATCGAGGACGCGTTGTTGGTCGTTCGGGGCGCTGGAATCGGTCATGGGATGCCTCCATTGAAACGCACGCAATCCATAGAGCGGATATTCGCACTGGCAAGCTGGCAAGCTTGCGACTATCTGGACGGCATGAACGATCTTTCCTCCGTGCCAAGCCCTGAGCAGAAGCCCGAACGTCAACGCAAGCCCGACTGGATCCGCGTGAAAGCGCCGACCAGCAAGGGATATGGCGAGACGCGCCAGTTGATGCGGGATCTCAAGCTCAATACGGTCTGCGAGGAAGCGGCCTGCCCGAACATTGGCGAATGCTGGACCAAGAAGCACGCCACGGTGATGATTCTGGGCGACACCTGCACGCGCGCCTGTGCCTTCTGCAACGTCAAGACCGGCATGCCCGGCCGCGTCGATCCTTCCGAGCCCGAGCATGTCGCCGAGCTGGCGCTGAAGACGGGCCTCGAACACATCGTCATCACCTCGGTTGACCGCGACGACCTGCCGGACGGCGGCGCGAACCAGTTCGTCAAGGTGATCCAGGCGCTGCGCGCTGCAACGCCTTCCACCACGATCGAGATCCTGACCCCGGACTTCCGTGGCAAGATGCGCCGCGCGATCGAGGCGATCGTCGCCGCCGGTCCCGACGTCTACAACCACAACCTCGAAACGGTGCCCCGGCTCTATCCGACGATCCGTCCCGGCGCGCGCTACTACGCTTCGCTGCGCCTGCTGGAGGAAGTGAAGGCCCACGATCCGAAGATCTTCACAAAGTCCGGCGTCATGCTCGGCCTGGGTGAGGAACGCCTGGAAGTGCACCAGGTCATGGACGACATGCGCTGCGCCGATATCGACTTCCTGACGATGGGCCAGTACCTGCGGCCAACGCCGAAGCATGCCGAAGTGAAGGAATTCGTCACGCCCAAGGCCTTCGACGCCTATGGCGCCATCGCCCGTGCGAAGGGCTTCCTGCAAGTGGCGTCCTCGCCGCTGACGCGATCGAGCTACCATGCCGGCAAGGACTTCGCCGAGATGCGTGCTACCCGCGAGGCGCAGCTTGCCAAGGCTGCGCTGGCAAAGACGCCGCGCTGAGCCGGAAGACGTAGCAGTGCCCGGAATTCACGAAACGCAGCGCCTTCCCTATAGCGCAGAGCAGATGTTCGACCTTGTGGCCGATGTCGGCCGCTATCAGGAGTTCCTTCCCTGGGTGGTGGCCACCCGGGTGAAGTCCGACGATGGCACGGAAATGGTCGCGGACATGCTCGTCGGCTTCAAGGCCCTGCGCGAAAAGTTCACCTCGCGCGTCGAGAAGGTCCATCCGCGCGAGATCAAGGTCCATTACGTCGACGGTCCGATGAAGGACCTTCACAACCACTGGATCTTCCATCCGGTGGATTCGCATAGCTGCGACATCGAATTCGACGTGCGCTTCAGCTTCCGTAACGCCCTGTTCGAAAAGCTGGCCGGCCAGTATTTCGACAAGGCCTTCCGCAAAATGGTGGCCGCCTTCGAAACCCGTGCGCATGAGCTATACGGCGAGCCGGTCTGACTTGAAAACGCCGGTCTGACCTGCAAACATCGTCCCGGATCCAGTCCGGGACGGTGCTCCTGGCTCAGTCCGCGTAAGCCGGCAGCTCGGTACCCGGCAGCAGCAATTCCAGCGCGACTACCGCCGCGTGATGGCGGATTTCCGCGCGGTTGGCGCCTTCGATCAGCTTCTGCTCGGCATTAACTTCCTCTTCGCCGCGATGAGCGCGGGCGAAGACCACGGTGCCGACCGGCTTGAGTTCGCTGCCGCCATCCGGACCGGCAATGCCGCTGATCGCCACGGCCACATCGGCATGGCTATGCGTGATCGCGCCTTGCGCCATCGCCCATGCCGTGGCCGGGGATACGGCGCCGAGCGTATCGATGATGTCCGAGGGAACCCCCAGCATCTCCTGCTTCGATTCGTTCGAATACGTCACGAAGCCGCGATCGAGCACGGCGGAGGAGCCGGCCACTTCGGTGAGGGCGGCGCAAACGAGGCCGCCGGTGCAGCTCTCGGCCACGGACACCTTGCGTCCGATCGCCTTGTTTTCGGCAATGACGCGCTCCGCCAGGTCGTAAAGATCCTGCGGGAATAGGATGTTGCGAGACATGTCAGTCCTTGCAGAGAGTGAAGCCGCCGAGCTTCGCTTTCCCGGGCGCGACTTCATCGGCCTTGGAAGTGACTTCGATCAGCAGGGCGATCAGGCTGGCGGTATTCTCGGGCGGGAGAGGGGAAAGCAGGTCCAGCGCAAGGTCGACCTTGTCACAGGATTTCAGCGGAAGTTCCTGGGAAACAAGGCCTTCCACCGTGATGTCGACAAGCGGCCGCAGCGATTCGTCGGGCAGATTGCGCGCGAACTGGCCGACTTGCGCGTCCTTGCCGTCGCCCAGCTTGAGGAAGGCCGCCTTGGCTTCCGGCCAATAGCGGGCCTTCTGCGCCGCGTAACGGGTGACGAGTTCGGCGCCGTGGCTGCGCAGGAAGGAATCGCTCGGAAGCACCTGGGCGCAGCGCTTGCTGGTGCCGGAAATGACCTGGGGCAGGGCATAGCCGAACAGCGAGCGCGCCTCGGCCTTGGTCAGGCACGACTGCTGAGCGCTGGCCACACCGGGCGCGATCGCCAGCGCGGAGAGCAAGGCGAGCGTGCAGGTCTTGCGAAGAGTGGACATCGTCGGCTCCTTAAATCCGTACCAGGCTGACGACGGCCTGGCAGGCGATTCCTTCTGCCCTACCCGTGAAACCCAGCTTTTCGGTGGTTGTTGCCTTCACGCTGATCAACCCGGGGTGAACGACGAGAATTTCCGCGAGCCGCGCGCGCATGGCTTCGCGGTGAGGGCCTATCTTCGGCGCCTCGCAGATGATGGTGACGTCGGCATTGCCCAGCGCATAACCGGCTTCGGCGATGAGCTTTCCGGCGTGGGCAAGGAAGCGGTCCGAAGCCGCGCCTTTCCACTGCGGATCGCTGGGCGGGAAGTGCTGGCCGATGTCGCCCTTGCCCACGGCGCCGAGCATGGCGTCGACCAGGGCATGGATGGCCACGTCGGCGTCGGAATGACCGGACAGGCCATGGGTATGAGCGATCTTCACGCCGCAGAGCCAGAGTTCCTCGCCTTCCTCCAGGCGGTGAACGTCATAACCCGTGCCCACGCGGATAGGCGGGGCGGCTGCGGCGAAGTCCGAGGAATAAGTCAGCTTGTGCAAGGCTTCGTCTCCTTCGACGAGCGCGATTTCCATGCCGGAAGCCTGGGCTACCTGGGCATCGTCTCCGGCATTGGTAGGGCCGTCCCAGGCGCGGTGCGCACCGAGAATTCGGTCGAAACGGAAGGCCTGCGGAGTCTGGACCCGGCGCAAGTCTTCTCGCCGCGCCGGTGCGCCCATGACTTCGCCGTCTCCGGACGTTTCGGCATGGGCGAGGCTGTCGGCCACCGGCAGCACCGGAATGGCGCCCTCGTGATCGTCCAGGGCAGCCAGCAACCGGCCGATCACGGCGGCGGGAAGCAGGGGCCTTGCGGCATCATGTATGAGGACGAAATCGGGATCGCCGCCCACGAGCACTTCGAGCCCCAGCCTCACCGACTCCTGGCGTGTTTCGCCGCCGTTGGTGAACAGTATGCCCTCGATCCCCGAGAGCGCTTCCGCCGCCAGGGTTTCCGCGCCTTGCGGGATCACCACGAGAATCGGTTTCACGCCGGCGCTGGCGAGGGCTTCCACCGAATGACGGATCACCGGCTTGCCGCGCCAGGGCGCGAATTGCTTGGGGAGCGGCTGCCCGGCGCGCAGTCCCTGGCCCGCCGCCACGACGACGGCGGCAACGGTCGAGACAGGCACCGGCGTGGCGGTGCTGGGATGTTCGGCGGGACGCTGGGGCGTTTCTGACAGGTCTTGCGACATTGTCGTTGCCGGTAATCGCTTGCCGAGGCGAGGGCAATCCACTATGCGCTGCCTGTTTTTTAGGCACATCTCGTTTTTCAGGCAATTCCCGGTTCACGCAATGAAGACTCTACCCACTCCTCCGGCTGTCACGCCGATCCAGGTCGGTCCCGTCACGGTCGACTGCCCGGTCGTGCTCGCGCCGATGACCGGCGTGTCCGACCTGCCGTTCCGCAAGATGGTGCGCAAGTTCGGCTCGGGCCTGAACGTCACGGAGATGATCGCCAGCCCCGCCGCCATCCGCGAGACCCGCGTTTCGCTGCAGAAGGCGATGTGGGACCAGATCGAGGATCCGGTGTCCATGCAGCTCGTCGGCTGCGAACCGGAGCAGATGGCGGAGGCGGCCAAGCTGGTCGAGGATCGCGGCGCCGCGATCATCGACATCAACATGGGCTGTCCGGTCCGCAAGGTCGTCAACGGTGACGCCGGTTCGGCGCTGATGCGCGACGTTCCCTTGGCGACGCGCCTGATCGAAGCGACCGTCAAGGCCGTGAAGGTGCCCGTCACCGTGAAGATGCGCATGGGCTGGTGCCATGACAGTCTCAACGCGCCGGAACTCGCCCGAATCGCCGAGGACCTCGGCGCGAAGATGATCACCGTCCACGGCCGCACCCGGAACCAGATGTACAAGGGCTCGGCCGACTGGCGCTTCGTGCGCGGCGTGAAGGAGGCCGTCTCCATTCCCGTGATCGTCAACGGCGACATCTGCGGCATCGACGATGCCGCCGCTGCGCTGGAGCAGTCCGGTGCCGATGGCCTGATGATCGGCCGCGGCGCTTACGGAAAGCCCTGGATCCTCGCGCAGGTCATGCAGTGGTGGCGCGGCAACGGCCTGATGCAGGAACCCGATTTCGGCCAGCAGTACGAGATCATCCGCGAACACTATGAGGACATGCTCTCGCACTACGGCCGCGAAACCGGCGTGAAGATGGCGCGCAAGCACCTGGGCTGGTACGTCAAGGGCATCAAGGGTTCGGCCGAGTTTCGCAACCGCGTCAACTTCGTCGATGATCCTGACGAAGTCCTGCGCTCGCTCGCCGAGTTCTATGCGCCGTTCCGCGGGATGCCCGGCAGTGAAGCAGCCAGCCCCGATGGCGAGACCGGCACCGCATCGGCAGACCGTCAGGCTGCATGAACTTTACGCCGCACACGGCCCTGCATACGACTTTGCCCGCGGCGTCCCGGCTCGTTGCCAGCCTGCCGCAAGCGGTTGTCCTGCTGGAGCCGGGTCTGCGGATCGCATCCCTCAATCCGGCTGCTGAGCAGTTCTTCGGCCAGTCCCAGCGGCTGCTGGTGGGCACACCTCTGCAGGAAATGCTGACGTTTTCCGACCAGCTTCTGCTGGAGCGCCTGGACGATTACGAAACCCCGGTTTCGGCGCGCGAAGTGGTGGTCACGCTAAAGGGCAAGGGCGCGCGCCGCATCGACGTGAACGTCGCGCCGATCGCGGACACGCCGGGCTGGCAGGTGCTGACCATCCACGACAATACGGCAACCGAGGCGCTGGGCGACGATTCCGGCGGCCCCGACAATGCGGTGCTGCGCGGGCCGGAGATCATGGCCCACGAGATCAAGAACCCGCTGGCCGGCATTCGCGGCGCCGCGCAGCTTCTCGCCCGCAAGGTCGAGGACAAGGACCGCGCGCTGACCGACCTCATCACTCTTGAGGTCGACCGGATCGCCAACCTAATCGACCGGATGCAGAAGCTCAGCCGCCGCACCGCGCCGCCGGTAGAGCCGTGCAACCTGCACGAATCGGCGCGCCGCGCGCTCGACGTGCTGTCCGCGGCCAACGGTGCGGCGCCCGAGCGGGTCAAGCTGGTGGAAGAGTTCGATCCTTCGCTACCCGCCGTGCTCGGCAGCCCGGACGCCCTGGTGCAGGTGATCATCAACTTGCTCGCCAATGCGTCGGAAGCCTGCGGGAACGAGGAAAACCCCCGCGTCACGATCCGCACCCGCTTCGCCAGCGGTCTCCAGCTCCATACCAGCGACTCCGGGGAGCCCGTGCGCCTTCCGGTGGAACTGCGCGTCACGGACAATGGCCCGGGTGTGGATCCGGCCATGCGCGATCATATTTTCGAGCCGTTCGTCACCACCAAGAAGTCCGGGCAGGGCCTTGGCCTGCCGCTCGTGCGCAAGCTGGTGCGCGACATGAACGGCCGCATCACGCACGAGCGCGACGAGGAGGGCGGCCTCACGCACTTCCGCGTGCACCTGCCGCTGGCGCGCGAAACCCGCAGCCGATCAAACAGAAGGAGACCGGCAGCGTGAGCGTGCTGCTCGTCGAGGACGACCTTTCGATCGCCATCGTCATCACCGCAGCGCTGGAGGCGGAAGGCTTCTGCGTGGTCCACTGCCAGTCGATAGCCGAGCGTGACCGGCTGCTGGAGGAGGGGCCTTATCAGGCGCTCGTCACGGACGTGATGCTGCCCGACGGCGACGGCATCGAGACGATCGACCGGGTTCGCGCCCTGCATCCGGCGCTGCCGATCGTCATCGTCTCGGCGCAGAACACCCTCGATACGGCGGTACGTGCCACCGATACCGGGGCCTTCGAGTACTTCCCCAAGCCTTTCGACATCGACGAACTCGCCCGCACCGTCCGGCAGGCGGCGGGAGCGGGGCAGGGAACCGCGGTGGAGGGCGAGGAGCCGCTGGGCGACGGCCTGCCGCTGGTGGGCCGCAGCACGGCGATGCAGACGGTCTTTCGCATGATTACGCGCGTGCTGCGCAACGATCTGACCGTGCTGATCCTCGGCGAATCCGGGACCGGCAAGGAACTTGTCGCCGAAGCGGTGCACAACCTCGGGCATCGTCGGGCCGGCCCCTTCATTGCCGTGAACACAGCCGCGATTCCCGCCGAACTCATCGAGAGCGAACTGTTCGGCCACGAGAAGGGCGCCTTCACCGGCGCCGTCGCCCGGCACGTTGGCAAGTTCGAGCAGGCCGCCGGGGGCACGCTGTTCCTTGACGAAATCGGCGACATGCCGATGCAGGCCCAGACGCGGCTGTTGCGGGCGCTGCAGTCCGGCACGGTGCGCCGGGTGGGCGGACGGGAAGAAATCCGGCTCGATGTCCGCATTATCGCCGCGACCAACAAGGACCTCGAACCGGAGATCGCGGCAGGGCGATTCCGCGAGGATCTCTATTACCGCCTCAACGTGGTCCCCATCCTCATGCCGCCGCTGCGCGACCGCCGCGACGACATCGACGTTCTGGCTCGCCATTTCCTCCAGCATGCCGCGAACGAGGGACTGCCTCGCCGCCAGTTGACGAGCGAGGCGGCGGAATTGCTCAGTCGCCAGCCCTGGCGGGGCAATGTGCGTGAGCTGAAGAACTTCATCTACCGCCTGGCCCTGCTGGCGCGCGAGGATGCGATCGACCCGGAAAGCATCCAGTCCCTGCTGGCCGCAGAGACTCCGGCCGTGCCCGAGGAGGACAGCGGCGACATCGCGCAGGCCGTCACCCGCTGGCTGGCTGTGGAGAAACCGGCCAGCGGCACGATCTACCAGGCCGCCGCCGCAGCCTTCGAAAGGCCTCTGTTTGCCGAAGTGCTCAAGGAAACCGGGGGAAACCAGCTGCGCGCGGCGCAGGCCCTCGGGATCAATCGCAACACTTTGCGTAAGCGCCTCAGTGAGTTGGCTCTCGATCCCGAGGAATTCGTTCGTCGCTCATGATACGACCTTGATGGATTTGCCCTTGCAAAGCAGCAACACCGGCGTTGTAACGGTGCAACGATGAACGAGACCCTGGTCCACAAACGCGCCTGGCCGCGCTGGTGGCGGCGCATGCAGGTTGCTGCCCGCCGCGCGAATTTCTTCGCGATCATGGAAGTGCTCTCGATCGCCTCCTTCCTGATCATGACCGCGACGACCTGGATCGCGCTCAATTTTCGGGACAAGGGGCAGCTGCTGCCCTCCAACCTCACGGCCACTCTGCTGGTGGGGACGCTCGTCCCGGCCATGGCGATCCTCGTCCTGCTGGGGCGCCGCATCGCGCTGCGCCGCGCTGCCGAAAGCATCGGCGGAACCGGGCAGATGCACGTCCGCCTGGTGTTCATCTTCTCGCTGATCGCCGCCGTACCCACGCTGCTGGTCGTGATCTTCGCCTCCTGGCAGTTCCAGTCCGGCGTCGAGTTCTGGTTTTCCGATTCCTCGCGCGGCTTGCTGGAGAACGCCAACAAGCTGGCGCGCGGCTATTACGAGCAGACCCAGCGCGACGTCGGGAACGAAACGGCGGCAATGGCCTACGATTCCCGGAAGGTCCTGAGCGAATATCCGGTCGTCAGCGACTTTTTCCAGCGCTTCTTCGCTGGTCAGGTTTACAAGCGCAATCTCTCGGTTGCCGCGATCATCCAGGTTGCCGAAGACGGCAGCCAGCGCACTCCGATCATCGTCGACCCGGAAGGAAAGACCGAGGACAAACGGATCACGCCGGAAACGCAGGAACGGTTGAGCCGCGGCGAACAACTCGTCGTCGCCTCGAACAACGACCGCGTCGTGGCGGTGGTGCCGATCGACAGGGAAGCGGGGGTCTATCTCTACGCGGCGCGAAGCTCGGAACTGCTGGCGCTCAGCCAGGGGCAGCGGGCCGAGAATGCTGAGAACATCGTGCGCGCCTACGAAGTGCTGACCAACCGTGCGCGGGTGCTGCAGCTGCGCTTCAACGTCGCCCTTTTCGTGGTGTCGCTGGCACTTGTCGGCCTGGCGGTCTGGTTCGCGCTGCGTTTCGCGGATCGGCAGGTCAAGCCGCTCTACGAGCTGGTCGATGCGGCGAGACGAGTGGGCAGCGGCAACTTCGCGCTCCGCATCGAGGGACGCACCGGCGCCGATGAGATCGGCCTGCTCAACCGCGCCTTCAATCGAATGACGGCGCAGATCGAAAAGCAGACCCAGGCGCTGCTTGGCGCCAACCGCCAGCTTCACGAGCGCCGCGTCTTCATCGAGGCCGTGCTGGAATCGGTGACCTCCGGCATCATCTCGCTCGATCCCGATGGGCGGATCCTGCTGATGAACAGCACGGCCCAGAAGCTGCTGACCGCAAGGGCGGAACTGCCCGAGGACATGCCGCTGGCCGAACTGGCGCCGCAGATAGCCGCCCTGATCGAGCAAGGCAGCTCCGGCGGGATCGTCCAGTACAACCGCAACGGCGACCTCCTGACGTTCGCCGTGAAGGTCAGTCGCGACGCCACCGGCTATGTCATCACGTTCGAGGACATTACCCGCCAGCTCCTGGACCAGCGCACGGCGGCCTGGTCCGACGTCGCCCGTCGCATCGCGCACGAAATCAAGAACCCGCTCACCCCGATCCAGCTCGCCACCGAACGCCTGAGCCGCCGCTATCGCAAGCAGATCGTCGACAATCCGGAACTGTTCGAGGACCTGACCCGCACGATCATTCGCCAGGTCGGCGAACTGCGCAAGATGGTGGACGAGTTCTCCTCCTTCGCGCGGCTGCCCAAGCCCGTGTTCCGCTCGGAAGATCCGGTGGCACTGACCCGGCAGGCCCTGTTCCTTCAGGAAGTGGCCCGGCCGGACATCGATTTCAGCTTCAGCAGCGATCCCGGCGTCGGGGCCATCGATTGCGACCGACACCAGTTCGGCCAGGCCATGACCAATGTCCTGAAGAACGCGGTCGAGGCGATCGAGGCCAAGGCCAAGGAAGCTGACGGCGACTACCGCGGCGCGATCGGCGTGGCCGTGGAAGCCCTCCCTGAGGCCATCATGGTGCGCATTGCCGACAACGGCATCGGCCTTTCGCAGGACCGCGAACGCATCATCGAACCTTACGTGACCACGCGCGAGAAGGGCACCGGCCTCGGCCTCGCCATCG
>Ga0160437_1000295_pt1 | contig 27384 bp, 26 predicted proteins | sample HID1975I_E0MG_FD_108227 | JGI IMG/M metagenome (GOLD analysis project Ga0160437, IMG submission 108227) | Enriched soil microbial communities from UW Madison campus, WI, USA - HID1975I_E0 MG | ecosystem: Environmental > Terrestrial > Soil > Unclassified | place: USA: Madison, Wisconsin... | reverse complement strand
GTGCGCTCTCCCGCGAGGTTTGCCCCGCTTCGGCCCTTCGCCCGCACCCCGGTAATCGACGAAGCTGGCGACTTGCAGGTCTGGCAGCACCCACCAGCTATAGGCCTGCCACGGCGCGTCCTCGGGATTGGCAAAAACCAGCCCGTGCCCGTTGAGCAGACGCCACGGCGCGCCGATCCCGGTGGAGACCGCCCCGTAAAGCCCGGTGGGCGCGGCGATCCCCGGCGCGAAGACACCTGCCTGGGTCGACCAGAAGAGATAGCAGAGCCCCCCATGGCTCACGATATGCGGCCGCTCCAGCTCGTTGTTCACGCCTGCCGCGTCGACCAGTGGCGGCAGTTTGGCGAACATGCCGTCCGACTCTTGCCGCGCCAGACCGATCACCCCGTTATGGGCGCCGCGCCGCACGGCCGAAGAGGCCGTGAACAGCACGTAGCGTGCGCCGTCCGCCGCGCGGAACAGGCTGGGATCGCGAAACGCCTTGATCGCCCCGGCCCGGCCGCCGCCCTCATGCCGGGTCATGTAGTGGAGGTCCGCCGGCGCGACGATTTCCTCCGGCTCGGACCAGTCTCCAAAGGCCTCTCCGCTCTCCGGCAGCCGCGCCCTGCTGGCAAAGAGGCGCTGACGGAAAGAGGGATCGCGCTCCCCCCGCAGCCCCGCCGCGGTGAAGCGCAGTGTCGCCACCCCGTCCTCTATCGTGGCGGAACCGGACCATTCACGGCTGCCGGGCGTGAACCCGTCCGGGAACGTCGCGCCGAGGTGGCGGAAGCGTCCGTCCTTGCGATGGAAGTGGTGGATACGCGCGTGGGCATGGCGCATCTCGGGGTCGGCAAAAGCCGGAGCGGCGAGCGCGAACCACAGTTCGCCGCTGCGCCAACGCCGCGGCGTGCCATCGATATCGGCCAGCGGCCAGGCGTCCCAGACGTCCAGATCGCGCGAAATGCGGCGGACGTCCGAGTCCTCCAGCCGCGGCGCCCTGTCGAAGGCGCCTGCTTCCAGCCGCGCGAGATCGCGGGCAGTCCACGGCAGCGGCGAGACGGCCAGTTCGGTTTCGGACATGCGCGAATATCCCTGCAATCGAGGACTTTGACTCGGAGCTTCACGGCTCGGCAGCGAGCAATGGATTGCAGGGTATCCGTGACTTTTCGTCAATTCCGCAATTAAACCTAGGAAATCGCCGCTAAAACCCCGGCCCCATGCCAGGGCGGTAGATCGACGGATTTGAAGCGCACCGGTTTCGCGATAGAACGAGGCACGGCCGCAAGTTCGGAGGAGCCCATGAAGCCAGGCGCAAAGCCCGAACTCTCGCTGCTGCGCATCTGCGAAATGAACCTCGGTTTCTTCGGTCTCCAGTTCAGCTTCGGTCTGCAACAGGCCAATATGAGCCCGATCTACCGCACGCTCGGCGCTACCGAGGCGATCCTGCCGCTGCTCTGGCTGGCCGGGCCGATGACGGGGCTGATCGTGCAACCCCTGGTCGGCGCGATGAGCGATCGTACCCGGTCCCGCTTCGGGCGGCGCACGCCCTACTTCCTGATCGGCGCGGTGATCTGTTCGCTGTGCCTGCTCGCCATGCCCTATTCGCCTTCGCTCTGGGCCGCCGCGGCCCTGCTCTGGTTGCTGGACGCGGGCAACAACGTGACCATGGAGCCGTATCGCGCCTATGTGGCCGACCGGCTGCGTCCCGCGCAGCGGGCCACCGGCTTTCTCACCCAAAGCGCCTTCACCGGCCTCGCCCAGACACTGTCCTACCTTGCGCCTTCGCTGCTGGCCGCCACGATCGACCGCGACCTGCTGGACGCCAACGGCATTCCCGCCATCGTGCGCGTGGCCTTCGCGATCGGCGCCGTGCTCTCGCTTTCCACCGTGGTGTGGTCGCTCCTGCGCGTGCCGGAACTGCCGCTTGCGGAAGCGGATCGCGCGCTGCAAACCGGCGGCGAAACCGCGACCTCCCTGGCCCCGCGCGCGCTGCTGCGCGAGCTTGGCGCGGCCTTGCGGGAAATGCCGGCGCCGATGCGGCGGCTGGCGCCTTCGATGCTCTGCCAATGGTATGCGATGTTCGTCTACTGGCAGTTCATAACCGACGCGCTGGCCCGTTCGATCCACGGCACGTCCGACCCCGCCACCCCCGCCTATCGCGCGGCGATCCTGGAGACCCAGCAACTCGGCGCACTCTACAACGCCATCGCCTTCGCCGCGGCGCTGGCGCTCATCCCCCTCGTGCGGCGATTCGGCGCGGCATGGATCCACATGGCCTGCCTCGCCGCTTCGGGACTGGCCATGTGCTTGATACCCCAGGCCAATTCGATGGCTTCCCTGGCGCCGCTGATGATCGGGCTTGGCCTCGGCTGGGCCGGAATGATGGCAAATCCCTACATCATTCTCGCCAGCGCGATCCCTCCCGAACGGACCGGGCTCTACGTTGGTCTTTTCAATATTTTAATCGTGGCGCCCATGTTGATCGAGACGGTGACGATGCCATTGATCTATAAATCGCTGCTGGCTTCGGATCCGCGCAATGCGCTGGTCCTGGCCGGGTTCCTGATGCTGGCCGGTGCAGGCGCGACGCTTCTGGCAGTCGCCCCGCGCCGGCCGCAGCGTGGAACACACAGATATCAAACGGACCACCCGTTTCCGCCGCGGGATTCGAACAGTTAGCCGGCCGGAAAAAGGAAGATGGATGGCGGGGAACGACGATCAGCTGATGGACATGCCGGCGCCCGGCCCGCTTGAAGGGACCGAAGCCGCGCCGAATGAGGGTGGCCTGCGCGAAGGGGGCCTGCATGACGGGGCTGGGCATGACGGGGCTGGGCATGACGACCGCCCCCATGTCCGCACCCTGGCCGATCTCGCCCGCATCGCCGGCGTTTCGGCAGGAACCGTCTCGCGCGCCCTGGCCGGCAAGGCCCTGGTCAATGCCGAGACGCGCGATCGCATCCAGGCGCTGGCCCGCCAGCACGGATTCAAGCCGAACCAGATGGCCAGCAAGCTGCGCACCGGGCGTACCGGGGTGATTGGCGTGGTCATTCCGCTCGGCCATGAAAAGCGCCAGCACATCTCCGACCCGTTCTTCCTGACGCTGCTGGGCCATCTGGCGGACGAGCTGACCGAGAGCGGCTACGACGTCATGCTCAGCCGCGCGATGCCGGACGGCTCGACGGACTGGCTGGAGCGTCTCAGCGGGTCGGGCATGGTCGACGGGATCATCGTCATCGGCCAGTCGGACCAGTTCCCGGTGATCGAACGGGTGTCGCAGACCTACCGCCCCATGGTCGTCTGGGGCCACTATCGCAGCGGCCAGAGCCACTGCGTGGTCGGCACCGACAACGAACTGGGCGGCCGCATAGCCGTGGAGCATCTGCTGGCTGCGGGCGCCCGCAATCTCGCCTTCCTGGGCCAGACCGGCGGGATCGAGATCGCCACCCGCTATCGCGGCGCCGCCATGGCGGCCGAGGCGGCCGGCGCGCCCTTCGTCCATCTCCCGGTCGAACTGGCGGACGAATCGATGGGACCGCAGATCGAACAGGCGCTCGCCACGGCCGGTCGCGCGATCGATGGCCCGATAGACGGTATTGTCGCCGCGTCGGACCTGATTGCCATGTCGGCCCTGCGCATCCTGCACGACATGGGCCGCGCGGTTCCCGGACAGGTGCGGATCGTCGGTTTCGACGACCTGCCGCTGGCCGCACAGACCACGCCGCCGCTCACCACCATCCGCCAGGAAATCGCCGAGGGCGCGCGGGCGCTGGTCGAAAAGCTCAGGGCCCGGATCGAAGGGCTGCCCACCCAGAGCCTGGTCATGCCGCCCCGCCTCGTCGTGCGCCAGACCACGCAGAGCTGATCGCCGCCGGCTTTCGTCTCCATCCGCCCGTTTCCCGCTCTTTTTCCTGCCTGGGCATTTCCCGGCCTTCTGGTGATTCCACCTGCGCCGAAAATGCTCTAGGCAACGATTGCCTCGCCGGTGGAATCACGCCCGGCGGGACAAAGTGCGAAGATGAGGGGGTTTTTTCGGTGGTCCGGGAAGTGAGCGGCACGGCGGGATGCTGATCGGGATCGATCTGGGGACGACGAACAGTGCCGTGGCGATCTGGCAGGACGGCGAAGCCGTGCTCGTGCCCAATGCCCTGGGCGAATTGCTGACCCCTTCCGCCGTCTCCGTCGCAGCCGGCGGACAGGCATGGATCGGCCGTTCCGCGCTGGACCGCCTTGCCGCGCATCCGCAGGATACCGCCACCAGCTTCAAGCGCCTGATGGGCACGGCCGCCACGGCCCGGCTGGGAAGCCGGCTCGGCGGCAAGGACTACGCTGCCGAGGACCTCTCGGCGCTGGTGCTGAGCGCGCTCGCCGCCGATGTCGAGGCGCTGACCGGCGAACGCCCGACCGAGGCCGTCATCACCGTCCCCGCCTACTTCAACGACCGCCAGCGCAAGGCGACGCGCCGTGCGGGCGAACTGGCCGGGCTTACCGTGCGCCGCCTCATCAACGAACCGACCGCCGCCGCTCTTGCCTTCGGCCTTCAGGACAAGGGCGACCGCGAGCCGTTCCTCGTCTTCGACCTCGGCGGCGGGACGTTCGATGTCTCGGTGGTCGAGATGTTCGACGGCATCGTCGAAGTGCGCGCCTCGGCCGGGGACAACCGGCTGGGCGGGGACGATTTCGACCATGCCCTGGCAGCCTTCGCCAAGCCGCGCATCGATCCGGAAGCCAGGCTGGACGCCTTGCCCGCCGACCGGCGCGAGGCGCTGCTCAAACGCGCGGCCGAGAGCTGCCGCCGCGCCCTGACCACAGCGCCCGAGGCGGAATTCGCAGTAGTTCTGGGCGAGGAACGCCTCGCCGGCACGATTACCGAAGCCGAGTTCGAGAGCGCCTGCGAACCGCTGCTGCGCCGGCTGCGCGAACCCGTCGTCCGGGCCTTGCGCGATTGCGCGATCGACGCTTCGGAACTCTCCGAGATCGTGCTGGTCGGCGGGGCCACGCGCATGCCGGTGATACGCCGGGCGATCACCCGCCTGTTCGGCCGGTTCCCCAATGCCTCGGTCCATCCCGACCATGCCGTCGCGCTGGGGGCGGCGATGCAGGCCGCGCTGCTGGGCCGCGACGCCGCGCTGGACGAGATCCGCATCACTGACGTCTGCCCCTTCACGCTCGGCGTCGAAGTGGCGGAGCAGGACGGCCACGGCGGCTTGCAGCGCGGGCTGTTCTCGCCGGTGATAGAGCGCAATACGCCGGTGCCGGTCTCGCGAGTGAATACCTATTCCACTCTGGGCAACAACCAGAAGACGCTGGAATTCGGCATCTACCAGGGCGAAGCCCGCGAAGTGCGCGGCAACGTCAAGCTGGGCCACATCGCCATCCCCGTGCCGCCGCGCCCGGCCGGCGAAGTCTCGGCGGAAGTGCGCTTCTCCTACGACAGTTCCGGGCTGCTGGAGATCGACGTCCACATCCCGGTCAACGGCACCGAGCGCAACCTCGTCATCGTCGACGAAGAGGACCGGCCCGGCCGCAAGGAACTGGATGAGCGCCGCGCGGCCCTGGCCAGGCTCAAGTTCCATCCCCGCGAGGATGCCGCTCACGTCGCGCTGATGGCCCGCGCCGAACGCTGCTACGAGGATCACATCGGCGACGTCCGCCAGGCGATCGGCCACTGGATCACGCTGTTCGCCGGTGCGCTGGATACCCAGGACCCGCGAAGCATCGCCGATGCCCGCGCTGTCCTCGCCGCCCGGCTGGACGAAGTCGAAGGGAGCAGCCCCTTATGAGCGCCCCCTGGTCGATCCTCGGCATCGGCATGACGGCCGACACCGCCGCCATCCGCAAGGCCTATGCCGCAAGGCTGAAGGCCATGGACGTGGACCGGGACGTCGAAGGATTCGCGCAGCTTCGCGAGGCCCGCGACCACGCGCTGCGCCTGGCGCGGGGCATGGCCGCCGCCGCGACCGAAGAGCCGGAACCGATCGACGAGGATGCGGAGTTCGAGCCGGAATTCGGACCTTCTCCCGAAGCGCCCGCGCGCTGGACTTACGCCGCGCCGGAACTGCCAGGCGAATGGAGCGGCGCCCAGCCGCTGGCCGCCCGCCCGGGCGAGCCGGACGACACCACCATGCTCGGCCGCATGGCTTGGGCCGCCGCCGCCGCGCGCGAGGGCGTGAGCGGCGCGGGCATTCCGCTCACCACCATCGATCCGTTCACTGCGCCCTTCCTGCCGGGCAACCACGCCGCCGACGATGCGCTGGGCCTGCGGCCCGGCGAAAGCCCTGCCGAACGACTGGCGATCCTGCTCGATCCCGAGAGCGCAGCAGCCAGCGAGCCGCTCTCCGAAACCGAGGCACGGCAAGCCACGCGCGCCTTGCGCAAGATCCTGGACGATGCCGCGCAGGCCCATATCACCCGCGCCCAGCAGATCGAGGACTGGCTGGCCGAAGTCCTCGCCCGCGGATGGCCCCGCTCGGCGCCGTTGCTGGAGGATGCCAATGCCGCCTTCGGCTGGGAACGGGAATGGGCCGCTCATGACGCGCGCCCCGGCGTCGCCTTCCTTGGCGCGCGCCTGCGGGGCTATCGCTTCCAGCAGAACGTGCTCCAGCCCGGCCACCGCTATCACAAGGCGTGGAACGAGTTGGCCCGACCCGGCAAGGCCGGCCTGTTCCGCATGCTCCGCAAGCCCGCGCAAGGCGACGTGGACGGCCTGCTGCGCGGCGTGCGCAAGAACTTCCCCGAACTGGAAACCCATTTCGCGCCGGAACGCGTCGCCTCGTGGGAGGGCGGCAATCCTTTCGCCGCCGGTCTCCTGGTGCTGCTGGGCGTGATCGCCCTGGGGGTCGTACTGGCACTGGCGGACAGCCCTTCGGGCCGTCGCTCCACGCTGGAACACGATAGCTGGGCCGCCATGCAGGCCGCCGTCGAGGAGACCTTCGGAGAAGGCCACGACCCGTCCTGGCTATGGGACCGTCAGCCGGAACTGGCCGGGCTGCTCAATGCGCAGGCGCGCGACCTGCTGGAGAACGGGCAGGACCAGTCCGCCGTGGTGCGCAAGTCCGTGGAGATCGTGCGCGGCCGCAGCTTCCTCAATGGCCGCGAATTGCCGGGCGCAGACCTCGACACCGCCATGACCCTGCGCCTTGCCCAATTGCGCGCGGCACGGGCGCAGAGCGATGCGGCCTGCATCCACTTGCGCAATTCCGGCGTGCTCGACGGGATCACCCCGGTCCCGCCCGAACTGCGCGGCAAAGAGCGTGAATTCGCGGCGCACCTCGCGGAAACCGGCAAGCTCGGTCGCCCGCAGGACCACGGCGAGCGGACCGCCATGGTGCCCGGCGAACTGATCGACGAAGTGGTCGACACGACTCGCCTGAGCCATGACAAAGTGCGCGAGGCCATGTCGGGCAAGGGCGACGATGCCACCGGCTGCGCCGTCACGATCGCCCTGCTGGACCGCACCCTGGCCTGGAAGGGCGCGAACCGCCGCGAGATCCTGATGACGCTGTGACGCGGTGCCCGGGCAGAATTCGCCAGGCCCGCGCCAGAGACTCCCCCGGCCGCTAGAGTGCCAGTCCGGCGGCGCGAGCGCTGGCCCAGGCCCATTGGAAGTTGTAGCCGCCCAGCCAGCCCGTCACGTCGGCCGCCTCGCCGATGACGTAGAGCCCCGGCACCTTGCGCGCTTCCATGGTCTTGGACGAAAGCGCGCCGGTATCGATCCCGCCCGCCGTCACTTCGGCCTTGGCGAACCCTTCCGAACCGTCCGGCACGAATGGCCAGCGCGCCAGCTTTGCTTCGGCGGCGCCCAGCGCCTTGTCGGACATGGCGCCGAGTTCGCCGGGGAGGGCCAACCGTTCGCAGAGCGCTTCCGCCAGGCGGTCCGGCAAGGCCTCGGCCAGAACCTTGCGCAAGCTGGTGCGCGGGCGTTCACGCTTGGCGTCCTTGAGCCAGCCTTCCGCCCGACCGGGCATGAACTGCGTGGTCACCGTCTGACCGCGCTGCCAGTAGCTCGAAATCTGCAGGATCGCCGGACCGGACAGCCCGCGATGGGTGAACAGCGCCGCTTCCCGGAAGGCCGCCTTCCCCGCCTCCTTGCCGCTGACCCGCGCGATCACTTCCGTCGAAACGCCCGAAAGCACGCGGAACAGCGCCTCGTCCCCGGCCAGCGTCAGCGGTACCAGGGCCGGGCGCGGCTGCACGACTTTGAGGCCGAACTGCCGTGCAAGATCGTAGGCGAAGCCGGTGGCGCCCATCTTCGGGATCGAAGGCCCGCCGGTGGCGATCACCAGCGCCGGAGCCTCGGCGACGCGGCCGCCGAAGGCCACGCGGTAGAGGCCGTCGGCATGAGCGATCTCACCCAGGGCATCGCCGCAGTTCACCTCGACCCCGCCCTTGGCGCATTCTTCCAGCAGCATGTCGACGATCTGCCGCGCCGATCCGTCGCAAAACAGCTGGCCCAGCGTCTTCTCGTGCCAGGCGATGCCGTAGGCCTCCACCATTTCGAGGAAATCGGCCGGTGTGTAGCGGCTCAGCGCCGACTTGGCGAAGTGCGGATTGCTGGAAAGATAGCGATCGGGCGCCGTGTCGCGATTGGTGAAATTGCACCGCCCGCCCCCTGAAATCAGGATTTTCTTGCCCGGCTGGTCGGCATGGTCGAGCAGCAGTACGCGCTTGCCCCGCTGCCCGGCGGAGGCCGCACAGAACAGCCCGGCGGCCCCCGCGCCAAGGACGATGGCGTCGTAGGCGTCTTTCAAGGCATGGGCCTTTCGGCTGACAGCGGACGCGCAGTGGGGATCGCGGGAGCCTTGGAGAAAGCCCGCCCCTGCGCCGGGTGCGAAAGGATCACTGGCCGGTCTTGCCCCCATCCCCTGCCGCAACCGGAGCCAGCTCCAGCGCGAGCGCCTCCGCCACGCGGATGCCGTCCACCGCTGCCGAGAGGATGCCGCCGGCATAACCCGCGCCCTCGCCCGCGGGATAGAGCCCGCGCGTGTTGAGGCTCTGCAGGTCCCGGCCGCGGGTGATTCGCACCGGCGAGGACGTGCGCGTCTCCACGCCCGTCATCACCACGTCGGGATGGTCGTAACCCGGCACCTGCCGTCCGAAGACCGGCAGCGCCTCGCGGATGGCGTCGACGACGAAGTCCGGCAGGCAGGTCTTCAACTCGGTGAGGTGAACGCCCGGCTGGTAGCTTGGGATCACTTCGCCGAATTCGGTGGAAGGCCGGTCCGCAAGGAAATCTCCCAGCTTCTGCCCCGGCGCCTTGTAGTTCTCGCCGCCCGCCTTGTAGGCCAGCTCCTCGAACTTGCGCTGGAAGGCGATGCCGGCCAGCGGGTCTCCGGGATAATCCTTGTCGGGATCGATATCGACGACGAGGCCGGAATTGGCATTGAATTCCGCGCGCGAATACTGGCTCATGCCATTGGTGACGACGCGGCCCGGCTCGCTGGCCGCCGCCACCACGCGCCCGCCCGGGCACATGCAGAAGCTGTAGACCGTGCGGCCGTTCGAGGCCTTGTGCGCGATCGAATAGGCCGCCGCCCCCAGGATCTTGTTGCCCGCATTGTCGCCGTAGCGCGCGGTGTCGATCCAGCTTTGCGGGTGCTCGATGCGAACGCCGATCGCGAAGGGCTTGGCCTCGATATAGACCCCGCACTTGTGCAGCACTTCGAAAGTGTCGCGCGCCGAATGGCCCACCGCCATGATGACGTGACTTGCAGGCAGCAGTTCGCCGGTGGAGAGATGCAGGCCGGTGATGCGGCGTTCCCCGTCCGCGCCTTCCTCGACTTCGAAGTCGTCGACACGGGTGCCGAAGCGATATTCGCCGCCGAGCTGCTCGATGGTCTCGCGCATGGACATCACCATCGTCACCAGACGGAACGTGCCGATATGCGGATGGGCCTCGGTGAGGATGTCGTCCGGCGCGCCGGCCTTCACGAATTCGGTCAGGACCTTGCGGCCGAGGTGGCGGCTGTCCTTGATGCGGCTGTAGAGCTTGCCGTCCGAGAACGTGCCCGCGCCGCCCTCGCCGAACTGCACGTTGCTCTCGGTATCCAGCACCGAGCGGCGCCAGAGGCCGAACGTGTCCTTGGTCCGCTCGCGTACGGCCTTGCCGCGTTCGACGATGATCGGCCGGAAGCCCATCTGCGCCAGGACCAGCGCCGCGAGCAGGCCGCAGGGCCCGGCCCCGATCACCACCGGGCGCGGACCGTCGAAGCCTGCCGGCGCATGCGTGACGAACTTGTAGGAGGTGTCCGGCGTCAGGCGGACGTGCTGGTCGCCGTGATGTGCGGCCAAGACTTTCGCCTCGTCCCTGACCGCCACGTCGAGGGTATAGACCAGCTTGATCGCGTTCTTGCGCCGCGCGTCGTTGCCGCGGCGCACCACGGTGACGCGCTCGAGTTCGCCGGGCTCCAGACCCAGCCGCGCGCAGACGGCGGCATCGAGATCCTCGGGAGCATGGTCGAGCGGCAGGGCAAGGTCGGACAAGCGTAGCATCCGCGCGCCCTTATACCCGTTCGCGCCGCGACGCCACGGGTTTGCGGAGCGGCGGAGCGAGAGCGCCGCCCGGACATGCCCTCGCGGCCCTGGGGCGGCGCAAGGGCCGGGACGCTAGGGCCTGGTCTTGCGGGCCGCGCGAACCGGCGCGCGGGCGAAACTCCAGCCCCCGGCATTGGGGCGAACCACGAGATCGCCGATCGAAGCAGGGCGTCCCTCGCGCAGGCTTTCCAGCAGGCGCGCCACGGCGCTGCCGCGCGGTTCCTCGCCGCCCAGTTCGGTGATGCAGCGCGCCAGCACCCGCAGCGCGACGGCGCGCGGGGCCTGGGGACGATAGCGCAGGCCCATCGGCTCCTTGCTCACGCAGGAGCGCCATTCGAGCGCTGCCATCCAGTCCAGCGCGGCATCGGCTTCGGCGAGATGTTCGGCGCTGCGCGCGATCGCAGCCACATCCAGCCAGTCGGCCCCGGCCAGTGCCTTGCGGATGCGCACGCGGTCGAAACGGTCGTTGGCATTGCTCGGGTCCTGCACCGTGCCGATCCCCGCAACGACTTCGGCAAGCGCGCTGCGCCGCCAGTCCAGCACCGGGCGCAGCAGTAGTATCGCCGTCAGCGGCACATGGCCGCGGCTGCGCGCGCCGGCCAGCCCGGCCACGCCGCTGGCGCGGTTGAGGCGCATGAGCAGGGTTTCGGCCTGGTCGTCGGCATGGTGGGCGGTAGAGAGAGCCGCAAGGCCGCGCCGCTCGATCCACTCCGCCAGCGCCGCATAGCGCGCCGCGCGGGCCTCGGCCTGGACATTGCCGGGCGCCAGCGACACCTTCAGCGTTTCATGCGGGACACCCAGGCGGAGGCAGAGCGCGGCGACATCGTCCGCCTCCTGCCCGCTTTCGGGGCGAAGGCCATGGTCGACGGTGGCCGCTTCCACCCGCCCCGGCAGGGCCGCCTGGGCCAGCAGGAGCAGCGCCGTGCTGTCAGGCCCGCCCGACACCGCCACGGCGAGCCTAGCCTCCGGCGCGTCGACGCCTTCGGCCCAGAGCGCCGACAGCCCTGCCCGGAACCGTTCGACGGCTTCGGGCGCGGGCGTCAGCTCGGGATCAGGCGCAGCCCAGTCCACTGCGCGTGGAATCGTAAGTGCCCTTGAGGCGGCCGGCGGCCTCGCTGGCATAGGTTTCGCTGAATTCGGCCAGCGCGATGCAGGCCCGCTTGTTGTCCTTGAGCTGCTTCATCGACACCGCAAGGTAAAGCAGGCTGTCCGGCGCGCGATCGCCGCGCTTGTCGGTCTGGTAGTTCTGGACGAACCACTTGGCCGCCTCCAGCGGATTGCCATCGTCCAGATAAGCGCGGCCAAGCAGGTTGCGGCCCCAGCTCGACCGGGCGTGCTTGGGATACTTCTCAAGATAGAGCTTCAGCTGCTGCTGCGCCTCGGGGTAGAACTTCGCTTCCCACAGGCGGTAGCCATAGCTGTATTCGTCATCCGCGGCATCGGCGGTCTGCGGCTTGACGATGGCGCGAACGGCCTCGATCCGCGAATTCGACGGTCCGGCCGGGCGCGCGGGCGTGGTGGCGACGGGCGTTGCCGTGGGCGCCGGGGTCGCGCCGGGCGTCGGTGCCTTGCCGGGAGACGGCGAGAACGATCCGGGCTGCTGGCCCTGCTCCGGCGCCATGGCACCGGGCATCGCCGCCGCCGGAGCGCTCGCCGCCAGGCGGGCCTCAAGCTGGTTGATGCGGTTGGTGTTCTGCTCGACTTGCGAGGTCAACTGGCGAAGCTGGCCTTCCACGGCATCGATGCGCAGCAGCATGTCGCTGATCGGCGTCGAGGCAGGCTGGCCGGGAACCGGCGTGGGCGTGGGCGTGGCCGGCTTGATTTCGGGCTCGAAGAACTTGCCGTCACCGCCCGGGAAAACCTTGCGCTGCAGCGCGCGCACTTCGGATTCCACCTTGTTCAGGCGGGCACCGGTATTGTCCTGCGCCTGGGCCGGCATGCTCGCGCCGACCAGCGCCAGGGCCACGACAGCCGTTGCGGCCAGCCGCATCCGGCGCACTTCCATGGAAAAACGGTTCATCGCCAAGTCTACTCCGTGCCAGGGCGCGCCGTGCGCCCTCTCGGGTTCCGGGACGCCATGGACAGGAGAAACGGAACCGCGTGTTAACCAGAAATGCCTTGCGGGCGGAATTGCCGCAAACGCTGCCTCCTTGTCGAGGCAGGCTCAGTTGGAAGTGGTGGAAAGCGGCGCGGGAGCCGAAGCCCCGGCCGTGGGGACCGTCGCGGGCGCTGCCGGAGCAGGTGCTCCCGACGGCGCAGGCGCGCCTGCCCCCGTTTGGCCCCGCGCCAGCAGGTCCGCCGGAACCAGCGAAACGCCGGACATGACCATCGGCTTGGTGGCGAGCGGCGCGATGGCCTTGCCGCCGACCGTGATCGCCAGACCGTCCGGCCTGCCGAGCCGAAGCTGCGGCGCCTGCGCGCCCTGGGGCACGGTCCAGCTCTCGTTCTGCTTCAGGGTCTTTTCCACCAGTTTGCCGGTGGTATCCGTGACGCGCAGCCAGACGCCGTCGACCGTGGCCGTCAACACGACCGGGCCGTTCGTCGGCTGCGGCGCGGGCGCCGGAGCCTGCGGCGCGGCGGCACTGGGCGCGGCGCTGGGCGTATCGGACGTGAGATCGGGCAGCTTGCCCTCCGGCGAGAGGTAGTTGCTCCAGAACACCAGCAGCACCGCGATCACCACGATCGCGCCGGCCGCGGCAACCCAGGCAAGGCGCAGCGACGGAACGCGGGCGGGATCGCCGGGCTCGAAATGCGGAACCACCACCGGTTCGCGCGCACCCTCGGCATCGAGCTGGCGGCGCACTTGTTCGGCGATCGCCTTTTCGTCCAGCCCCAATGCCCGGGCATAAGTCCGCGAGAAGCCCACCGCATAGGTGCGCGCGGCAAGGTCACCCAGCCGGTCTTCCTCGATGGCGGAGAGATGGCGCTCGGCAATTCTCGTCTGGACGGCGATCTGCGCGAGGCTCAGCCCCGCAGCTTCACGCGCCCGGCGCAAGGTCGCACCGACCGTGGACGAAGAACTTCCGGCCGCAGCATTGGCCAAACCTTCGGACGGCCCCTGATTTTCAACGTTTTCCATTCCGCTCCCGAAGGGATGGTAACTGAACCTGACGGGAATCCACCAAACCGCGCGAGAATCCAAAGTCAATCACGACAAGGCAGATAACTCGAATACTTTGCGGCGGATGCGACCCCGTGCACGGCGAGTAACATCCGCGCAAGTCTGCTTTATGTCAATCGGGGCGCCGGGGCTGAAACGCCCGATCCCCGAAAACACGGGGATCAATCCACTGCAATGTCGCGTTCGGCCGCCCAGGCGGTCAGCGCGGCGCGCATGTCCGCAGGCGGATGGGCCAGCCACTGGTCCATGGCGGCGCCGATTTCGCGCAAGTCGACCTGGCCGACCAGGTCCTTGGTCGGCCCCACCGAGGCGGGCGTGATCGACAGGCGGCGAATACCCAGGCCGAGCAGCGCCAGCGCCTCCAGCCGGCGCCCGCCCATCTCGCCGCAGACGGCGATCTCGACATTGTGGCCATCGACGCTGCGGATGACCCGGCGCAGGAAGCGCAGGATCGCCGGGCTCACCCAGTCGTAGCGCTCGGCCAGCTTGGGATTGGCCCGGTCCGCCGCGAAGAGGAACTGGGTCAGGTCGTTCGTGCCGATCGACAGGAACGAGATCTTCGGCGCCAGCAGGTCGAGCTGTTCGGCCAGGGCCGGGACTTCCAGCATGATGCCGTAGTGGATCGCCTCTGGAAGAAGCTTCTTCTGGCTGCGCAGGAATGCGAACTGCTTTTCGAAGACCGCCTTGGCCTGGTCGAACTCCCAGGGCTCGGCCACGAGCGGGAACATGACGTGGAGCGTGCGCCCGCCCGCCGCTTCCAGCAGCGCGCGCGCCTGCACCTTGAGCAGGCCCTCGCGCTCGAGAGCGACGCGCAGGGCGCGCCAGCCCATCGCCGGGTTTTCCTCACCCTCCCCGTCGTCGTGACGCAAGTAGGGCAAGGTCTTGTCGCCGCCGATGTCGACCGTGCGGAACTTCACCGGCTTGTCGCCCGCGGCTTCCATGATGTCGCGGTAGAGGCGGGTCTGGCGCTCGCGCGAAGGGAGCGTGGCGGAGACCAGGAACTGGAATTCGGTGCGGAACAGGCCGATGCCGTCCGCTCCGGTCAGGCTGAGGTTGGCGATGTCGTCGCGCAGGCCGGCATTGATCATGACCTGGATGCGGGTGCCGTCCAGCGTGGTCGGCTGCACTTCGCGCAGGGCGGCATAGGCGGCCTGGCGTTGGCGGCTCTTGGCGAAACGCGCTTCGAAAGCCTCGATCACGCCGGCCGGCGGGCGCACCATCGCCGTGGCCTGGTCGGCATCGAGCAGGAGCTGGTCGCCTTCGCGCACCACGCCGCGCAGACCGCGCACGCGCCCGAGCACCGGAATGCCCATCGCCCGCGCCACGATGACGACATGGCTGGTGAGCGAGCCTTCCTCCAGGATCACGCCCTTGAGGCGGCGCTTGTCGTATTCCAGCAATTCCGCCGGGCCGAGGTTGCGGGCGATCAGGATCGCATCGTTGCGCAGCCCCAGCGAGGCCGCCGTGCCCATCTGGCCGGAGACGATCCTGAGCAGGCGGTTGGCCAGGTCCTCCAGGTCGTGCATGCGATCCGCCAGCAGGGGATCGTCGATCTGGCGCATGCGCATGCGGGTGCGCTGCTGCACGCGTTCGATGGCGGCTTCGGCGGTGAGGCCGGAATCGATCGCCTCGTTGATGCGGCGGGTCCAGCCTTCGTCGTAAGCGAACATGCGGTAGGTTTCGAGCACTTCCTCGTGCTCTCCGCCCATGCCGAATTCGGCCTGGCTGGCCATGCGGTCGATCTGCTCGCGCATCTTGTCGAAGGCATGGATCACGCGCTGGCGCTCGGCCTCGGTGTCTTCCGCGACGATATGCTCGATATTGACGCGCGGCTGGTGATAGACCGCCTGGCCCGAGGCCAGGCCCTTCACCAGCGTCAGACCGCGAAGCTGCTCCGGCCCGGTCTGCGCGGCGCCCAGGGCATGGACGTCCACTTCATCGATCAGGTCGGCATTGGTGATGAGTTCGGACAGGACCATGGCCACCGTCTGCAGCGCCTCGATCTCCACTTCCTCATAGCGGCGCGGCTCGACATGCTGCACGCAGAGCACGCCGGCGGCCCGCTCCCGGCGCACGATCGGCACGCCCGCAAAGGAGTGGAAGCGGTCTTCGCCGGTTTCCGGGCGATAGGAGAAGTCAGGATGGGCGGCCGCTTCGGCCAGGTTCAGCGTCTCGATCCGGTCGGCGATGCTGCCGACAAGGCCCTCGCCCACCGCCATGCGGGTGACGTGGACGGCTTCCTGCGCCAGGCCGCGCGTCGCGAACAGCTCCAGCATGCCTTCGCGCAGGAGATAGATCGAGCAGACCTCGCTATCGAGGCATTCGCCGATCACTTCGACCACCGTATTCAGCTTGGCCTGGGCGTGATTTCGCGACGCCATGACCTCGTGGAGGCGGGTGAGGATGGTTCGTGCTGCTTCTACGGCTCCGCTGGTCATGAAACCCGAGTAACCCAAAGCGAGCGCTTTGGAAACGCGGCCGTTGTGAAAAGATGTGTCGGGAAAAACGTCCGCGCGAAATGCGGATACCTCCAAGGCGGCCCCCGGCACGTTACCGCACCGAGGGCGCCTGAGGGAGCGGCTTCACCGCCCGGGAAATCGGCCTCGATGCAAGGGAGACCGAGGGATCGCCACGGGGGATGGCTGCTCTGGTACTGACCCAGTCAGCGACAGGTCAGTGACGAGAGATTTCTTCCTTGATCCTGAGCTTCCGCTTCTTGAGGGCCTGGATCATGGCTGCGTCAGGTATCGGACGGCACAATTCGTCATGAATCTGCCTTTCAATTCCGGCATGCTTGAGCTGCAAAGCGCTGACGTGCGAACTATCCATGGACGGTTCTCCTCTTTGTTCGGGGGGTGGGCCGGCCCCTTTGCCTGCGACCTCTCTTGGCGACTCGGCATGGGCAATCCGGCGCAAAACGGATGGAACCACATCCTGCCCATCTTGCGAAGACCGCGAATGGTTCATATCGGTGAATCGCGTGCCTGCTGCGTCGAGCGGGGCATGTGAATTTCGCATCCGCAGACTGTCATTCGAGAGTAGGAAATCCTGGCGTGACCGAAGAGGAAATGCGCAAGCGCCTCGAAATCCTCAAGATCGAGCACCGCGATCTCGATGCGGCTATCGATGCGCTCACCGTGCCCGGCGCCGGCGACCAGCTGCAGATCGCGCGCCTGAAAAAGCGCAAATTGAAACTCAAGGATCAGATCGCGGTGATCCAGGACTTCCTGATCCCCGATATCATCGCCTGATTTCTTGCGCAGGATGGTGCTTCACGGGTGCCGGGTGCGCTCGTCACGTCCGCGGCGAGCTTGCGGCACCCCCGCTTTTGCCTGACCGCATGTCCGCGTAAAACGTACCGATAGGGGACAAGCACCGGATTCGTTTCGGAAAATGCCTTAAGGGCAGTTGCCGCGGACTCGCCGGTAAGAAATATGGGCAGCGCATGCCCAACTCCGCGACCATAAACCCGCGCATCGTCGAGGCGCTCTATTGCGAAGCGCTTCTGCTCGCGGATGAGGTGCGCGAGGCGTTCGCCCTGCCCGGCCCGCCGCGGGAAGCCGCGGCGGAAGCAGGTTTGAGCGAGGCGCTGGAAACGGGTGACGAGCCGGAGCGTATCGCCCTGTCGAGCGAGGGCCTGCGCACGACCACGCGCATGATGCATGCGATCGCCTGGCTGCTGAACCAGCGCGCCTTCATCATGGGCGAGATCAGCCAGTTCCAGCTTCGCCGCAATGGCCGTCTTTCGCCGCTCCTGCGCCATTCGGAAGTCGCGCAGCTCGCCCGCCTGCAACCGGAGATCGTCGACCTGGTGGAAACGACGCAGCGCTTCTACGACCGCCTGCTCCGGATCGACGGCCGCTGGCGCCTGCGCGACGACGTGCAGCCAAGCGCGATCGAACGCCTGCGCGAACGGATCGAGCGGCGACTGGCGAGCTGAAGCACAGGGGCTCCGCGCGCGCGCCTGACTGGAAGGCCGCGCTCGACAGGCCCCTCGCGAATGCCCATATCGGCCGAATGGACGCGCTCAAAGACATCGACAAGCCTTATGCCGAAGCCGAGCGGATCGCGCCGCTCGTCCGCCGGGTGCTGGCCCGCAACCCCTCGCCGTTCACGTATACCGGCACGCAGACCTACATCGTCGGAGACGGCGCGGACGTGGCGGTGATCGATCCCGGCCCGGCCGAGGACGAGCACATCGCCGCGATCCTGAGCGCGGTCGGCGAAGCGCGAATCGCGGCGATCTGCTGCACTCATACTCACCGCGACCATTCGCCCGCCGCGGCGCCTCTGCAGGCCCTGACCGGCGCGCCGGTGGTCGGCTGCGCGGCACTGACGCTGGAGGACGACGGCCCCCGCGCGGACGCCGCCTTCGATCCCGACTACCGCCCCGACCGCGTGCTGCAAGACGGCGAGACGATCGGCGGAGACGGCTGGACGCTCGAAGCCGTCGCCACGCCCGGCCACACCTCCAACCACGTCTGCTTCGCCTTGCCCGAAACCGGGGGGATGTTCACCGGCGACCACGTCATGGGCTGGTCCACCAGCGTGGTTTCCCCGCCGGACGGCGACATGACGGACTATCTCGCCAGCCTGCAGAAACTCTACGAGCGCGAACAGGACAGCGTCTATTTCCCGGCTCACGGCCCCGCGGTCGAGAAACCGCGCCAGCTGGTGCGCGGCATGATCGGCCACCGCCGCCAGCGCGAACGCCAGATCCTGAAGCAGATCGAGGCAGGCCATGGCACCGTGGCCGCTATGGTGCCGCAAATGTACAAAGGCGTGGACAAGCGGCTCTGGCCCGCCGCAGGCCGATCGGTACTGGCTCATCTTCTTGATCTGGAAAGAAGAAGCCTGGTAACGCGGCATGATGACGATTGGTCACTGGCCCTTACGGAACAGTAATTTACCGAATTACTGTATCTCTACTTGGCGATGAAGAGTATACCCCGCCCCACTCATGGGGTGAGGGGATTTTTCATGGCAACATTGCCTTTGGCCCGTCTTGGCGCGCTATCGTTCTGGCAGAAGATGGCGATCGGTCTTTCGCTGTTCATCGTCTTCGCTTTCGGACAATTCGCAATGCGGGGCTTCGTCGACTATCGCGGCGCGCCGCTCGTCATGCACCTGCACGGCCTGATCATGCTGACATGGCTGGGGCTGCTGGTGACTCAGTCCTTGCTGGCCGGACGGGGCGGACTGGCGATCCACCGCCGGCTCGGCTGGGCGAGCGCGGTCATGGTGCCGCTCATGGTCGTCTCGATGAGCGCGCTCTGCATCACCGCCCTGCGCGCCCACGCCCAGCCGCCGTTCTTCACGCCCGCCTACTTCCTGGCCACCGTGCACATCGGCGCGGCCTTCTTCGCGCTGCTGGTGGCGCTGGCGGTGTCCCACCGCCGCCAACCGGACTGGCACCGCCGGCTGATGCTGGGCTCGACGATCCTGCTGACCGACCCGGCGCTGGGCCGGGTGCTGCCGATGCCGCTGATCATGCCCTGGGGCGAATGGCTGTCGCTGGTGGTTCAGCTGGGCTTCGTCGCGCTGATCCTGCGCTACGACCGGCGCACCATCGGCCATGCCCACCCCGCCACCATCGCCGCGACGATCGCCCTGCTGCTCACCCATGTCCTGACCGAATTGCTGGCGATCACGCCCTGGTGGATCGATCTGGCGACAAGGGCCTCGTCCGCCTGACCCGGCGCATATTTTCCTTGGGCATTGCCGCAAGCGTCCCTAGATAGGCCCCAAATCCCGGCAGCCGGCCAACCCCAGACGGGGAAGGCCGGTAAAACGCCGGAGCGACCAGACAGAGGGACACCATGACCGTAATGCCCGCCGACCTTTCCGGTATCGACGTGCGCGCCGAAATCGAGCGGCTGCGCAAGGAACGCAATGCGGTCATCCTCGCGCATTATTACCAGCGCCCGGAACTCCAGGACATTGCCGACTTCGTGGGCGACAGCCTGGAACTCAGCCGCAAGGCCGCCGAGACCGACGCCGAAGTGATCGCCTTCTGCGGTGTGAAGTTCATGGCGGAAACCGCCAAGATCCTCTCGCCCAACAAGATCGTGGTCCTGCCTGACGTCGAAGCCGGCTGCAGCCTGGAAGATTCCTGCCCGCCTGAAAAGTTCAAGGCTTTCCGCGAGGCGCATCCCGATCACATCGCGCTCACGTACATCAACTGCTCGACCGAGGTGAAGGCACTGTCCGACATCATCGTCACCAGTTCCAGCGCCGAGACGATCCTCCAGCAAATCCCTGCCGACCAGAAGATCATCTTCGGCCCGGACCGCCACCTGGGCGGCTATCTCAGTCGCAAGTTCGGCCGCGAGATGCTGCTCTGGCCCGGCGTCTGCATCGTGCACGAGGCGTTCTCGGAAACCGAGCTGCTCAAGCTCAAGGCCCAGCATCCCGCCGCGCCGATCGCCGCGCACCCGGAATGCCCGCCGCACATCGTCGATCACGCGGACTATGTCGGTTCGACCAGCGGCATCCTGCAATATGCCAAGACCACGGATGCCGACACGCTGATCGTCGCCACCGAGCCGCACATCATCCACCAGATGCAGCTGGCGATCCCGAACAAGACCTTCATCGGCGCGCCGGGGGCGGACGGGAACTGCAACTGCAACATCTGCCCCTACATGGCGCTCAACACCATGGAGAAGCTCTACGTCGCCCTGCGCGACCTGGAGCCGCGGATCGAGATCGAGGAGCAGCTGCGCCTCGATGCCAAGAAGAGCCTCGACCGCATGCTGGACATGGCGAGCGGAACCGTGGGCAAGGGTGATCTGGGCACGCGCTGAGCGCGCCCGACCCCCGACTGTTCACGATTGCACACTGCCGCCATTGCCCCGGCAATGGCGCAATGCCGCCGTTTCGCGCCTCGATCCCGTTGCCGTTAGGTATTCGCAACGGAGCGTGTTATATCGGCGTGGCTGATGTCGAATTTGCGACGGGTGTCGCCAATCTTCGTTCGGGTTCGGAAATTTTTCCGCGCAAGAACGGGTTGGGACGATTTCCTTTCAATTGACGAACTGACGCACGACCGGATCCCGCAATTTCGCAGGATCCAAAATTCGTTTCTTGAAAGGAACCTAATATGCCGATCGGCACCGTGAAATTCTTCAATACCGACAAGGGCTACGGTTTCATCGCTCCGGAAGACGGCGGCCAGGACAGCTTCGTCCACATCTCGGCCGTTCAGAACGCCGGCATGCACACCCTCGAGAAGGAACAGCGCCTCTCGTATGACGTCGAAGTCGGCCGCAATGGCAAGGCATCGGCTGTCAACCTGAAGTCGGCCTGATTTTCAGAGGTGCGCGGCGGCCGGGCTTCGGTCCGCCGCCGCGCGCTTCTTCCCGGTGCCTTGCCCCAAGGCGCCGATACATAGCGAGCAAGCAGATGGCATTTACCCGTGACTTCTGCGAATCGCGCGCCCAGGAGGCAGCCGAGGCCGCCTCCATCGCGAAACTCGCCAATGTGCGCGATCGCGAGCTTCGCTCCGAAGCCGCCTGGCGCGCCATGTCCGACCAGATCCGACGCATCGAGGAAGGGCGCAAACCCGCGTTCTGACCGGCCGACCTGACAGCGCCGTCGCGCGAGGTTCGGCAGGCGGTGCCAACTCTGTCGATTGAACGCGCTTCGAAGCGAACGCACTTCGAAAGCGGCAGGCAATATCGGTTCGCGCCCTTGCGCGTCCGCCTCTCTGCGGGATTCGCGCGGAAACCCGCACGAACGAATCCAACAGCCTTGCCTCGGCCTGCAACCGCGGAGCCGGTTCTCTCCCCTGCCCGCACGTCTTTCCCAGACATGAAAAACCCCCGAAGGCTTCGGCCTGCGGGGGTTTTTTCCTGTGTTCCAGGTCGGGCGGTGTCAGTCCACCATGGCGGCGACGAGGCGCCGCAGGTCCTGCCTGGAGAGCGCTCCCGGTTCCACGTCACGCCGGAAACCGACGGTAGGAAGCGAGAAGCGGTGGGGTACGGATTGGACGCGATCACATGCGTCCGCTTTATGGTAGTTCATGTATTCCTTGTTCGCGGCTCACTGCCGCATCTGTCATCTTTTGAAATTGCTGCGCCGTTTCGGCGGGCCGCCGGTCTGACCAGGCGTACGTTCGCGGAACACGATCCGACCCTTGGTCAGATCGTAGGGCGTCATTTCAACGTGCACGCGATCGCCCACGACCGAGCGGATGCGAAACTTGCGCATCTTGCCCGCGGTGTAAGCGATAATGCGATGCTCATTGTCGAGCACCACAGCGAAACGTCCGTCGGGAAGGATTTCTTCGATGAAACCCTCCATGGTCAGCAGTTCTTCCTTGGCCAATGCATCCTGTCCGAAAAAAGGGTTGCCCCAAGTCTGCCGCGCGCGAAGCACGCTTCGGCCTTGAGGGCCAGGCAGCTGTAAAGGGGAGGAGTGGCTGCCGGAATGCAGCCGCAAGTTCCCGTCGCAGGCGACGTAGCTCGGCCGATATAGACTATATCGGCGAAATTGCAACACCAACCGTCAAATGGTGACTTCGCGCCACTCGCCCGGCGCCAGGCCGTCAAGCGCCCAGTCCCCGACCCTGTCCCGCACGAGGCGCAGCGTGGGATGGCCGATCGCGGCGGTCATGCGCCGAACCTGGCGGTTGCGGCCTTCCGCGATGGTCAGTTCGATCCAGCAGTCCGGCACCGTCTTGCGGAACCGGACCGGCGGATTGCGCGGCCAGAGCTGCGGCTCGTCGATACGGCGCGCCCGCGCGGGTCGAGTCGGACCGTCGTTCAGGATCACACCCTTGCACAGCGCCGCGATCGCGGCCTCATCGGGTTCGCCTTCGACTTGCGCCAGGTACGTCTTGGTGATCTTGAAGCGCGGATCGGAGATTCGCGACTGGAGCCGGCCGTCGTCGGTCAGCAGCATCAGCCCCTCGCTGTCGCGGTCGAGCCGCCCGGCGGGATAGACGCCCGGCACGTCGATGAAGTCAGACAGCGTCGCGCGCGGCGTGGGCGATCGGGCATCGGTGAACTGCGACAAGACATCATAAGGCTTGTTGAAGAGAATGAGGCGGGCCATCGCGGCGCTCTAGCAGCGAGCGGGGCCGGAGTCCTTCGCAAAAGGCACCCTGCCCCGCCCCCCAACCGGCCCCGCCGACCATACGGCCGACCATGCGGCCGACGGCGGCCGGCGGGAATCCGACCATCCGGACTAGGCGCTCGGCAATTCGCCGCGTGTCTTCCACAAGGACCAGCCCACGCCGCCCGCGATCAGCGCCAGCGTCACGCCCAGGCTGATGAGCGGCGGGAACTTGGCTCCGCCCAGCACGAAGTCCGCAACCAGGATCTTCGCCCCGATGAACACCAGCACCAGGGCCAGCGCATACTTCAGGTAGTGGAAGCGGTGCACCATCGCCGCCAGCGCAAAATAGAGCGCGCGCAGGCCCAGGATCGCCATGATGTTGGACGTGTAGACGATGAAGGTATCGGTGGTGATCGAGAAGATCGCCGGCACCGAATCCACCGCGAACACCAGGTCCGCCAGGTTGATCACCACCAGCGCCAGGAACAGCGGCGTCGCGGCCCAGACGAGCCTGCCCGCCGCATTGTGCTCGCGGACGAAGAAGTGCTCGCCGTGATGCGCCTTGGTCACGCGCATGTGGCGCGAGATCCAGCGGATCGCCGGGTTGTTGCCGATATCCGGGTCCTGCTCCTTGGCGAAGAGCATCTTCACGCCGGTGAACACCAGGAAAGCGGCGAAGATATACATCACCCAGTGCGCCTGGGAAACGAGCGCCACGCCGCCCGCGATCATCAGGCCGCGCAGCACGATCACCGCCATGATGCCCCAGAGCAAGGCACGGTACTGGTACTTGGGCGCGATCGCGAAGAAACCGAAGATCATCGAGATCACGAAGACGTTGTCGATCGAGAGCGCCTTCTCGATGAAATAGCCGGTGAAGTAGGCGATGCCGTCCTCGGAACCCTTGGCCCACCACACCCAGCCGCCGAAAGCCATGGCGATGGCGATGTAGAACACCGAGAGCCTCAGCGATTCGCCAATGCCCATTTCCCGGTCCTCCTTGTGCAGGAAGCCGAGGTCGAAGGCGGTCAGTACGAAAACGAGGCCGGCGAATGCCAGCCAGAACCACGCCGGCGTACCCAGCAGGTCATAGAAGAGAAAATCCACGGGACACTCCCGAAACGCGGCCCAAACCTGGGCAAAACAGGAAGCGCCGGCGCGAAAATGGGGGGAAACGCGCCGGCGCGAGGGTTACAGACTGCCTGCAACGGTTGCTGGGGGGAGTAGCAACCGCGCGAGTCTGCCCCTGAACTCCTGTTTCAGTCTCTTCAGCTTCGCGATCTCGAAAGGATCGGGAGAGCGTCTGCCCTGCGCGAGGCGCAGCAGGGCGTCGAGCTTCTGGTGTCGCTCGAGCATACGGAACATAATGTCGGTCATCGTAAAATCCCTATCGAACGAAAATGGGTTCGATCGGGTGAGCCTGACAGGTATCCTGTTGCCTGAGCTGTACGGGCTGAATTGAGCCCCTGGAACCTGCATCGGTTTCACCCGATGCGGTCCGACATCACGAGGCGTTCCAGGACAGGAACGCCGCGCCAGAGGGGCCCGGCCCGCAATCCTGACATAGACGGCGCCCGGGCGATTTTCAACCCTGCTTGACCAATTGTGCGCTTTTGATATTAATGTGATATCACTTTAAACAAGGACACGCCCGATGGCCGAGTCGCACCTTCCGATGAATTCCTCCCGGGAATCCACAGGCTCCAGCATGAACGGCTACTTCATGCTGCTGATCTTTCTGGGGATCATGGCCGCGATCCTGCTGGCGCTGTTCTCGCTGGCCGGCATCGACCCGTCACCGGGCGGAGTCCTGGGTATCTTCGCCTTCATCGTCCCGGCCATCGCCGCCGAAGTGCTGATCGCCGCGGGCTTCTACATGATCCAGCCGAATCAGGCGGCGGCGATCACCCTGTTCGGCTCCTATCGCGGTACGGACAGGGTTGCAGGGCTGCGCTGGGTCTGGCCGTGGATGGCCAAGCGCAAGATCTCCGTGCGCGCCAACAATGTCGTGTCCGAAAAGCTCAAGGTGAACGACTTGCGCGGCAATCCGATCGAAATCGCCACCAATGTGGTCTGGCGCGTCGCCGACACGGCCCAGGCGCTTTACGACGTGGACGACTACAAGGCCTTCGTGAACGTGCAGATCGAGGCCGCCGTGCGTTCGATCGGCTCGCGCTATGCCTATGACGATGTCGAGGATGCCGAGATCACCCTGCGCGGCAGCCATGCCGAAGTGAACGCGGAACTGCGCGCCGAACTGATCGAACGTCTGCGCGTGGCCGGCATCACGGTGGACGAATGCGGCCTCACCCACCTGGCCTACGCGCCCGAGATCGCCGGCGCCATGCTGCGCCGCCAGCAGGCCGAAGCCGTGATCGGCGCGCGGCGCAAGCTGGTGGAAGGCGCGGTCTCGATGGTCGAGATGGCGCTTTCGCAGCTCTCGGAAAAGAACGTGGTCGAACTCGACGACGAGCGCCGCGCCGCCATGGTCTCGAACCTGATGGTCGTGCTCTGCGGCGAGCGCGACACCCAGCCGGTCGTCAATACCGGCACGCTCTACCAGTAAGGCGACCGGGCGGATGGCGAGTCCCGGCAAGAAAGCGTTCGCCCTGCGGCTGGATCCAGCGCTTCACGAAGCGCTGGAACGCTGCGCCGCGGCCGATTTCCGCTCGGTCAACGCCCAGGTCGAAGTGCTCCTGCGCGAGGCGCTGTCCCGGCGCGGTCTCAAAGTGGATGTCAGCGAACCCGCACGCCGGGGACGCCCCCCGACGGCGACGGAAGATACGGAGGACGAGGCATGATGCACGAATCGCTCGACGACGGCGCCTGGTTCGCACCCAAGCGCTTCGGTATCGGAGTCGGCCTGCCGATCGCCTGGCAGGGCTGGCTACTGCTGGCCACCTATTTCGGGGCGCTGGCGGGGACGAAAATGCTCATGCATTCCGGTTTGGCTGGCAGCCGGCCTATGGCCTTCGCGCTGTTTCTGGCCGCCACTGCCGTCTTCCTGGTCGTGTCGCACCGGCATACGCGCCGCAGGACGGCTACAGCAACGGCCGAGGCCAGCCTGGCGGAGGCGGCGAGGACATCCGACCAGGACACGCTGTTCCTGTGTTATCGAAGCGGCTTGAAATTCACCTGCCAGCCGCGCGGCCGGGCCGGATGGTTCGCACTCGCCGCCTGGACGCTTCACCTCCTGCCGATGAGCCTCTGCCTGGCCTGGCTGCTCCTGCGCTTTCCGGAAAACGTCCTGCCGATCGGGATCGGCTTTTCGCTGATCGTGCTGTTCTGGTCGGCGGTCATGGTGTTCTGGATCCTCAGTCGCAGCGAGATGATCGACCTGAAGGCGCTGCCGAAACCACCCCGCCGGGGCAAGCGCGGACCGGGGCAACGATAGCACCGGGGCTTGTCCCGCTGTGGGACGCAGCGAAACGGGCGCCTGCGTTGCCCCGCGAAGACGCTAGACCTCCCGCATGAACCGTTCCGCCCGACTCGCCCTCGCCTTTGGCATCCCCTTGCTCGCGGCCGCTCCCGCCGCCGTCTCGTTCGGGCAGGCTGCCGACAATGCGCCTTATACGGTGGCGGAAACCGGGCGCGGCTTCACCCGCCTGCAGGACGCGGTCGATGCCATCGGCGACGGCAGCGGCACGATCCGCTTCGCCTCGCTGCGCTTTTCCGACTGCGCGGTGCAGAGCAAGGGCGAGATCACGTACCAGGCCCAGGTCCCCGGCCAGTCCGTGCTCGACGGCAAGGCCTGCGAAGACAAGGCGGCGCTGGTGCTGCGCGGGCGCGGCGCCCGGATCGAGGGCATGGTCTTCGCCAATATCCGCGTGCCCGACAAGAACGGCGCGGGCGTGCGGCTCGAACACGGTGACCTCTCGGTGTCGCAGGCCTGGTTCCGCGACAGCGAACAGGGCCTGCTCAGCGGCGAGGATCCCCAGGGTTCGATCCGTATCGACAAGTCCACGTTCACCCGCCTCGGGACCTGCGAAGGCTCGGGCTGTGCGCACGCGGTCTATATCGGCAATTACGGCGCGCTCACGATCACCCGCAGCCGCTTCGAGGCGGGAACCGGCGGCCACTACGTCAAGAGCCGCGCGGCGCACGTCGAGATCACGGATTCCAGCTTCGACGATGCCGCCGGCCGCGCGACCAACTACATGATCGACCTTCCCGAAGGCGCCACCGGGCGCATTGCCGGCAACTGGTTCGTGCAGGGGCGCGACAAGGAGAACTACTCCGCCTTCATCGCCGTAGCCGCGGAGCACCGCAGCCACCCTTCGGCAGGGCTGACGGTGGAAGGAAACAACGCCCGTTTCGCGCCCGGCATCGACCGCAACAGCGCTTTCGTGGCGGACTGGTCCGGCGAGCCGCTGAAGATCGGCCGCAACACCCTGGGCACGGGAATCGCCGGGTTCGAGAAGCGCTGAACGCCATCTGCGCTGGACCGGCGACCGGACGGACAAGCGCGCGCCTCGATCCGTCATTACGAGCGTGTCGGGTGGTGCGGGCCGCTGGCCCGGGTTCCGTTTGCTGACCGGAAGTCAGGCCGGGGCCGCGGGATGGACGCTGAAACAGGTTCAGGATGACGGGCCTGGGAACGCGGTGCCGTTGCCTCGACTGAATCGGGCACGGGGCCGTTTCAGGTAACGGAGCGCGCGCTCCGGACGCTTACAATATATGCCCGGTCCGGTCCC
>Ga0160437_1000294_pt1 | contig 27408 bp, 23 predicted proteins | sample HID1975I_E0MG_FD_108227 | JGI IMG/M metagenome (GOLD analysis project Ga0160437, IMG submission 108227) | Enriched soil microbial communities from UW Madison campus, WI, USA - HID1975I_E0 MG | ecosystem: Environmental > Terrestrial > Soil > Unclassified | place: USA: Madison, Wisconsin... | reverse complement strand
AGACCCACTGCCAGACCCACCGCCAGCCCCACCGCCAGACCCACCGCCAGCCCCACCGTCAGCCCCACCGCCAGAAATATCCTCACCCGATTCCGGCATAGCGCTTCTCCAATTGCGCGGCGGCGCGCTTGACTCGTGCCTGCCAGCTTTCCGTGCTGAGCTGCCCGCGCAGGCTTTCGGTCCATAGCGGAAACGACAAGGGCGTCAGCGCGCGGGGTTGGCACAGGTCCAGCGCGCGCGATTCGCAATCCTGCAAGGCCGCCAGCAGGCGCGGGGCTTCCAACTGCTGTTCGAACACTTCGCGCTCGGCTTGCGCCAGCAGCAAGTGGTCGGGGTCGTAGCGGCGCAGCACGTCATACAGCAGGCCGCTGGACGCCTGCACCTGGCGCAGCGAACGGGCCGCCCTGCCCGGCAGCGACGGCGTCAGCAAGCCCGCCACGCGCGCAATTTCCCGGAATTGCCTGCGCGCAAGCTCCCCCAGGTTGACGCCTTCGCGCAAGTCGGCGGCCATGTTTTCCGGACTGATCAGTTGGCGCAGCAGCGCGTCGTCCAGCAAGGCCGGTTCGGCCAACGTCAACATCAAGCCGTAATCATTGACCGTATAGGAAATGGTATTGGCCTGAAGCTGGCCCCAGCGCAGCGCGATCATGGCGGCCATGCCTTCGTGGACAGCGCGGCCCGCGAACGGAAACAGGAACACGTGCATGCCCCGCCGCGTGGCGATGCGTTCGGCCAGCAGCCGGCCGGGCGCCGGCAGCGCACTGGCTTCACGTTGAATGCGCAGCAAGGGTTCGACCGCGCGCATTTCCGGGTGGTCGCCGGGCTCCGCATACAAGCTTTGCACTTCGCGCGCCAACTGCGTGGACAGCGGCATGCGCCCGCCCTGCCACGTTGCCACCGGCCCATCGCCCCCCTTGGCCCGCCGCACATAGGCCGTCATGCCTTCCAGGCGCACCAGTTCCAGGGTGCGTCCGGCAAACTGGAATCGGTCGCCTGGCCGCAACCGCGCCAGAAACCCTTCTTCGACCGAGCCCAGCCCGCCGCCGCGCAAATACTTCACCGACACCGCGCCGTCAGCCGTGATGGTGCCGATGGACAAGCGATGGCGCAGCGCGATGCGGCGGTCGTGTACGCGGTAGCAGCCGTCATCGTCTTTTTCAACGCGGCGGAACTCCGGGTAGTTGGACAAGGCGCGACCGCCCTGCACGATGAAATCCAGCACCGCCTGCCAGGTGGCCGCGTCCAACTCGGCATAGGCATGAGTGCTGCGCACCTCGTCAAACAGCGCGTCGGCCTTGAAACCCCCACCCAACGCCAGCGTCACCGCGTGCTGCGCCAGGACGTCCAGGCTGCCACGCGGCGGGGACCGCGACTCGATTTCGCCGCGCGCGATGGCCTGGCGCGCGGCGGCGTACTCAATCAATTCCAGCGCCTGCGCCGGCACGCACAGCGCATGGCCGGATTCGCCCGGACGGTGCTTGGCCCGCCCTGCCCGCTGCAACAGCCGCGCCACGCCCTTGGGGCTGCCCACCTGCAACACCTGATCCACCGCCGGAAAGTCCACGCCCAGGTCCAGGCTGGACGTGGCCACCACACAGCGAATACTGCCATCGCGCAGGCCTTGTTCGGCGCGGGTGCGCAGCGCCGGGTCCAGCGAACCGTGGTGCAGCGCCAGCGTGGCCGGGTCTTCCGGCCAGATCGATTCCAGAGCGCGGTGCCAAAGCTCGGCCTGCGCGCGCGTGTTGGTGAACAGCAGGCTGGCGCGCACGTCGAACAGCCGCTTGTACACGCGCGGCAATTGAGACAAGCCCAGATGCCCGGCCCAGGGCAGCGCGCCGCTGCGCTCGGGCAGCAAGGTCGACAGCGTCACCTTGCGCGGCCGCGCACCCGCCACTAGTGCGCTCTGCGGCCGATGCGGCAGCAATACATCGCGGGCTTCGTCCAGATTGCCCAAGGTGGCGGACAGGCCCCAGGTGCGCAAGGCAGGCGACAGGCGTCGCAGCCGGGCCAGGCACAGTTGCAGCAGCACGCCGCGCTTATTGCCCAGGAGTTCATGCCATTCATCCACCACCACCGCGCGCAGCGCCCGAAAGCGCGACGAGGCATCTGCATACGACAAGAGCAGCGCCAGCGATTCCGGCGTAATGACCAGCACGTCGGCCTTGCCCTGGCGGGCCAGCCGTTTGTCGCGCGCGCTGGCGTCGCCCGTGCGCAAGGCCACGGTCCAGCCCAGACCTAGTTCGCTTGCCGTCTGGGCCAAGGCGCGGGCGGTGTCGGTGGCCAGGGCGCGCAGCGGCGTCACCCAGAGCACCCGAGGACCTTCGCCGGTTGTTGGCCTTGCCACATCCGGGTTGGACAAGGCTTCCAATAACGGCCCACCAAAGGCCGCCAAGGTCTTGCCGCTGCCCGTGGGTGTGTGCAGCAAGCCGGATTCGCCCTTCAGATACCGTTGCCAGGTCTCGCGCTGAAACGCCCCCGCCCGCCAGCCGCGCGCCTTGAACCAGGCCGCCAGGGGCGCGTCCCAACCGCGCGCGGGCGGGTTTGTCGCGGGCTTTATCGCCGGCTGTATCGCCGGCTTATTCGCCGGCTCCATCGCGGGTTCGATGTCGGATTCTGTCTCGGCTTTCATCGCAGGTTTCCTTGCGATGCTCATCGCGCCAGCGCCTTCAGCGTATCTAGCTGGTCGGCCTCGGCGGCGGGTTTGTCGCGCCGCCATCTGAGGATGCGCGGAAAGCGCACGGCCACGCCCGATTTGTGGCGCTTGGACAGGTTGACGCCTTCAAAGCCCAGTTCGAACACTTGCACCGGCTCGACCGAGCGCACGGGGCCGAAGCGTTCGCGCGTGTGGGCGCGCAGCCAGCGGTCGAGTTCCAGGATTTCCTTGTCGTCCAGCCCGGAATACGCCTTGGCGATGGGCACCAGCGCATCCCCTTGCCACAGGCCAAAGGTGTAGTCGGTGTACAGCGTGCTGCGGCGGCCATGGCCGGACTGCGCATACAGCAGCACGGCGTCGATGGTGAGCGGGTCGATCTTCCACTTCCACCAATCGCCGCGCCGCCGCCCGCTCTGGTAGCCGGCGGCGGCGCGCTTGAGCATGAAGCCTTCCACGTCGCGCTCGCGCGATTCCATGCGCAGTTCGGCGGCGGCTTCCCAACTGCCTGGCGCCACCGTGGGCGATAGCGACAGGCGCGGGTCGGGATGGCGGCGCAGCAGCGCTTCCAGCATGGCGCGGCGCTCGGTCTGGGGCCGGTCGCGCAGGTCGGCGCCGTTTTCCTCCAGCAGGTCGTAGGCCAGCATGCGCACAGGCGCTTCGGCCAGCCACTTGGGGCCGGGCTTGAGCCGCTGGATGCGGGTTTGCAAGGCGGAAAACGGCATCGGTCCGGTGGCGTCTTCCTGCCAGGCCAGCAGTTCGCCGTCCAGCACGCAGTCCACTTCCAGCGCGTGGGCGGCGGCTTCGACTTCCGGAAAGCGGCCGTCCAGTCGTTCTTCGCCGCGCGACCACAGCGCCACCTCGCCATGGCGGCGGATCAGTTGGGCGCGGATGCCGTCCCATTTCCATTCGATCAGCCAATCATCAATGGGCCCGAGCTTGGCCGGCTCGCCTTCCAGCGGCGAGGCAAGAAAGAAGGGATATGGCTGCTGGCGGTCGCCGGGCAAGGCTTCGGTGCTGAGCAGATCGCGCAGAAAGGCCGGGCTGGGCGTCCACGTACCCAACATGCGTTGTGCGATGCGGGCGATGGGCACGCCCGACATCTCGGCCAGCGCCTGCTGCACCATGCGCTGCGACACGCCCACCCGCAGCGCGCCGGTCAACATCTTGTTGAATACCAGGCGCTGGTCGAACGGCAGGCTGCGCCAGGCTGGCACGATGATGTCGCGGCGGTCGGCTTCGTCGCGGTTGGCGGCGGGCAGCAGCACTTCTTCGATCCAATCAGCCAGGCCGCGCTCGGGACTCGCCTGCCCTTCTTGTTCGGCGGCGGGTTCGGGATCCGGCATCAGTAACGCCAACGTTTCGGCCAGATCGCCCACCTGGTCATAGCTGGCGTCCAGCAGCCAGGGCGGCGTGCCGGACGCGGCGGCGGCCCAGGCGCGCAGTTCGGCCACGCCCGCGATCTTGCGGCGCGCGCTGCTGATCTTGCCGCCCGCCAGCAGATACAACGCCCACACCGCGTCGCGCGGCGGCGCATCGCGAAAGTACGCCACCAATGCCGCCCGCTTGTCCAAGGTGGCGGTACTGCGGTCCAGTTCCTGATACAGCGCCGCGAATCGCTTCATGCTGGGCTTGGCCTCCGGGTCAATCGTCTTCGCCGTATTGGGTGGCCAGCGTTTCGGCCGCCGTGCCGGCGTCGTTCAGCGTGCGCACCAGCGCGTCCGTATCGCCATGCGTGGCGATGACGCGGCGCGCGCCCGTTTCGTGGATGGTGCGCAGCAGGTCCGGCCAATCAGCGTGGTCCGACACGACAAAGCCCCGGTCCATGTTGCGCCGCCGACGATTGCCCCGCAAACGCATCCAGCCGGACGCAAAGCCATGCTGCGCGCGGCGGAATCGCCTTAGCCATGTGCTGCCCGCGGCAGACGGCGGGGCCAGGATCAGCTCGCCGGCAAAGCCCGACCCGGACGCGGCCGGCGCGCCATCAGCGTCGATGACCAGGCGCGTGTCCGCCATGGGGATACCCGCCTGCCGGTACACGTCGACACCCGCCGCGATCGCGCCATGCAAATAAACGGGCCGGTCGATCCAGGGCGCCAATTCCGCCAGCACGCGCTGCGCCTTGCCCAGCGCGTAGCAGTACAGAATGGCGGTCTCGCCCCGGGCAGCGCACAGGTCGCGCCATTGCACAATGTCGCGCGCCACCTCGGCCGTGTCGGGCCAGCGGTAGATGGGCAAGCCAAAGGTGGCTTCGGTGATGAAGGTGTCGCAAGGCACCACTTCAAAGGGGCTGCACGTGGGGTCCGGCTGGCGCTTGTAGTCGCCCGACACCACCCAGACCTGTCCGTCGGCTTCGATGCGAACTTGCGCCGACCCCAGCACGTGCCCGGCCGGGTGCAAGGAGACGCGGGCGTTGCCCAGCGTGAAGACGTCTCCGTAGCCGTGAACGCGGTAGTCCTGATCGCCCAGGCGCCACTGCAAGATGGGCAGCCCTTCGGCGCTGGTGTGATAGCAACCCATGCCCACGCGGGCGTGGTCGCCGTGGCCGTGGGTGAGCACGGCGGTGGCCACCGGCCGCCAGGGGTCGATGTAGAACTGGCCGGCCGGGCAATACAAGCCTTCAGGCCGCCATTGCACGACGTCGGGCATTGAAAGCTCCTCGGGCATGAGTTGTGCTGATAGGCGTGGTGTGTGGCACTTTCACGATACTTCAAGAGGTCTTATGCGAACTAAACACATTCTGACGATCCTGGTATTGGTGGTGGCGGTGGCGGTGATGATGTCGATGGCGCCATGGTGATGATCCAGGCGCGGGCAGTTCATTAGCCTGCCAGATCACTGGCCGCCTCCCAACCGCCGCGCAGCGCGCTGGCGAACCCGCCTTCAACCCGGGAATGCGGGCGCGCGCTGGTGGTCACGCGCGGCAGGCATGACCACGCAATCCGCGCCCCACCCTGCTCCAGCTTGTCCACCAGCGCCTGATCTTCGCTGCACGGCAGCGCTTCAAACCCGCCAATGCGGCAATACGCGCCTGCTTCGATACCCAGGTTGGCGCCGTGTACGTGTCGATGTCCGTCCCGATCCTGGTACTGCCCGGTAAACGTCCGGCGCGCCTGCGCCGCGCGGACGCCATGCTCGCGCCAGCCCGTCACGCCGACCGTGCCGCACACGACTTCCGCATTCAAGGACAACTGATCCACCAGCCAGCGCGGCGATACGCGGGTGTCGGCGTCGGTGAAGGCCAGCCAGCGCGCGCCGGCTTGCAGCAGATCGTGAGCGCCTTGCGCGCGGGCCACTCCGACATTGCGCGCGCCGATCGCCAGGCTATGCACGGGCCACGCCCCGATCAACTGCGCCGTGCGGTCCACGCACTGGTCCAGCACCACCACCACGCGCACCGCCTCGGCGCGCAGATTCGGGTGCCGCGCCGCCCGCAGCACGGAGCGCAGGCAGGCGGTAATGTGGCGTTCTTCGTTGTGGGCCGGAATGCAGATGCCGATCATGGCTCACCCTTTGTGTTGTCGGTGCCACCCGTCCAGCGCAAAGGCGCTTTCCTGGTGCTTGAAAATCGGTACGAGCCCACGCAGCGAACCTAGCGCGTCATGCAGGGTTTCGGTGGTTTGCAGGCGGTCGTCAAAGTCAGGGCGGAAATGGCAGGCCACCAGTTCGCCGTCGTTGGCCAGGCAGCGGTCCACGCCTTGCAGGAAGAGTGCCCGTGCGGCGTCGTCCAGGTAATAGCCCAATTCCGACACGATGATCAGGTCAAACCCGCCGGGGGGCACGGGCGGCCATTCGCGCGGCAGGTCCAGCGTCAGCGTGTCCACGTGGCCGATGCCTTGTTCCGCCAGCCGCGCCCGGCAGCGGCTGAGCGCGGTGCCGGCGAAATCCACCGCGCAAACGCGCCGGCAGCGCGCGGCCAGGGGCAAGGTCAGGTCACCGTTGCCGCAGCCCGGCTCGAAGGCATGGCGGTAATGTTCCCGCCCCAGCGCTGCCAATAGCAGCGTGCGCTTGCGCCTTTCGTACCAGGCGCTGCCCACCCGCCAGGGGTCGGCATGCTGGCGGTACAGCGTTTCGAAGTGGTCCACGCCTACAACTGCCACGGCGTTTCCTCCTGATTGCGGACCAGCCGCCCCAGCGCCGCCTGATCGCGTTCCGCGTGGCTTTGCCGAATGAAAACGGGCAGATCGGCCATCACTTGCGCGAAGCCGGCGTCGCGGCACAGCGGCCCGGCGCCCAGCGCCCGCCCTGCCCGCGTGATTACCTCATTGGCGGCGGCCTCAACGGCCAGCCGCGCCCGGGCGCAGGCCAGTGCGCAGGCATCCGCCGGGTTCGCGTCGATGAAGGCGGCGGTGTCGCGCAACACGGCGCGCGCCTGCACCATGGCCACGTCGATGGCGCCCAGGTGGGCCAGCCGATGCGGGTTTTCCGTCCCTGGGTTTGTGTTTTCTGGGTCTGCGTTCTGTGCCCGCGTCGCCGCCCACAGCGTCGACGCAATGCGCGTCAACCCGCCGTACCAGCACGCCGCTACGCCCGCGCCGCCATGCAGAAAACCCGGCCGATTCACGTAGGCGCCGGGCGCGCCGACCGGCTGGCACAGCGCGTCATCGAACACCACGTTGACGCTAGCCGATGCGCGCATGCCCACCGCGTGCCAGCCGTCGTTGGTAACCGTTACGCCAGGCTGATCCAGAGCCACCGCCGCCAAACAGGGTTCGCCCGCGGGGTCCCAAGCGCTGACCAGCGCATGGCTGATCGTGGCGGCGCCGGAACACCACGCCTTCACGCCGCGCAAACGGGCGCTGCCGTCCGGCTGCGGGACCACCGCCACACGGTATTCGGGCGGCTCGGCGCACCAGACGCCCCAGCGGCTGCCCAAGGGCGCGTCAGGCGTCAGGCCAAGTTCGGCAAATATCGCCAAGGCATCCGTGTGCCCTTCATACAATTTGACCAGGCTCAGATCCACGGCGGCCACGCGAGCCAGTGCCTGCCAGCGGGCCAGCGTGGCGCCGGAACCCGGTAGCGGCAAGTGGTCACAGCCGGCATCCACCAGTTGACGCATGGCGATGCCGGGATCGGGCGGTTCGGCCAATGCCTCCAACACGCGGCGGATGGCAGCCAGGGGCGCGCTGGGCAACAGAATCGCGGGGTGGCTGGTCATGACTTCCCGCGCTTGAAATCCAGCGCATCCATGGCCGGCCCCACCGCTTGCGGCGCATAGCCGTCCCAGGGTGAGTTGCCCGCGTCCAGACGCTCATGGATATTGCTGATGGTCCAGTGCGCGCCGCTGGAAAGCTTGTCAAGTTCGTCCCACGCCACCGGCACCGACACGCCCATGCCGGGCCGCGCCCGTGCCGACCACGCCGACACCGTCGTTGCGCCAAAGCCATTGCGCAGATAGTCGGCAAAGATCTTGCCCACGCGATTCTTGGGGCCGCTCTTGGCCACGAATATCTGCGGCAAGGTGCGGGCCAGATGCACCACGACGGTCTGCGCAAAGGACTTGATGGTGTCCCAATCGTATTGACGGCGTAGCGGCACGACCACATGCAAGCCCTTGCCGCCACTGGTTTTCAGCCAGGATTCCAGGCCCAGTTCATCCAGCATGGTGTGAACCAGGCGGGCCGCCTGCTGCATCGTCGCCCACTTGACGCCTTCGCCGGGGTCCAGGTCGAACAGCATGCGGTCGGGCTTGGAGATGGCCGTTTTCACGGCATTCCAGGTATGGAATTCCACGACGTTCATCTGCACGGCCGACATGATGGCTTCGGCGGTGGGTACTTCCAGCAGCGGCGGATGATCCGGGTCCAGCCGCGTGGGCAAGGACTTCACGCCAGGCATGGCGGCTTCCAGATGCTTCTGGAAGAAAAGCTGGCCGTCGATGCCGGAAGGCGCGCGCAGGAAGGATACGGGGCGGTCTTTCAGGTGTTCCAGCATCAGGGGGGCGACCAGGCCGTAGTAACGCGCCAGGTCCAACTTGGTCAGTTTGGTCGACGGGTCGATGACGCGCTCGGGGTGCGTCAGCCGCGCGGGTTTGGCGCGCGCGGGGGCCGCGGCCTGGGGCTTCGTGGCGGGCGCGGTGGTGGACTTGGCCTGGGACTTGTCCCGGCGCTTGTGGGTGCTCGCGGCCTGCGACCGAGGCGCCGCCGCCGGCTTTTCTCGTGTGATCTGGCTGGGCGGCTTGTCTTGGCGCAAGCCGCGAAACACCGAATGGCGGATATGCCCGCCGCTGGTCCATTCGCCGAACGACACCTCGGCCACCAGTTCCGGCTTGACCCAATGCACCCCTTTCGCCTGACCGCCGCTGACGGGCTTCTTGTCGGTTTCAATGGCGGATAAAGTCTTGTGCAGCGCGATCAGCCCCTGGCGGTCAAAGCCGGTGCCGACCTTGCCCGCATAGCGCAAGGCGCCGTCGTCTTCATGCACGGCCAGCAGCAAGGCGCCCAGGCCTTCGCGCGCGCCTTGCGGGGCGGTATAGCCCACGATGACGAATTCCTGCCGCTTGGCGCACTTGATCTTCAGCCAGCTATCGCTGCGCCGCGATACATACGGCGCCGACTGGCGCTTGGCCATGATGCCTTCCAGCCCCATCTTGCAGGCCGACGCCACCAGGTTCGACGGCGTTTCCTTGAACGCTTCGCTAAAGCGCAGAAAGTCGTCGTCGGCGGTGTCCATCAATTGCGCCAGCAGGTCACGGCGCACCGTCAGCGGCTCTTCGCGCAGGTCGCGGCAGCCGATAAACGGCAGGTCAAAGGCGTAGAACACGATATCGCCGGTGCGGTCGCTGTCAAAAGCGTTTTGCAGCGCCTGGAAACTGGGCACGCCCTGGTCGTTCAGCACGACCACCTCGCCATCCACCCAGGCCCATTTGGCGGGCAGCTTGGCAAACGCCTGGACGATATGCGGCAGCTTGGCGCTCCAGTCGTGGCCGTTGCGGGTGTACAGCTTGACCGAGTCGCCCTCGATGCGCACCAGCAGGCGGTAGCCGTCGAACTTCAGTTCGTACAGCCAGTCTTCCGCGTGCGGCGGCAGGCCGTCGACCAGCGTGGCGAGTTGGGGCTTGAATGCGGTGGGCAGATCGGCGGGCCGGCCGGGCAGCTTGCTTGCTGTGGAGGTGGCCTTGGCCTTCGCATCCCGCAAAGGCACCACACTGTCCGGCATTTCGTCCACCACGCTGAAGTCGCGTTCGGGGCGCGCATAGGCGTCGCGGTCCTTGATCAGCAGCCACGGCGGCTGCTTGTCGCCTTCCTTGCCCTTCATGCGCACCAGCGCCCATCGGCCCTGCATCTTCTTGCCTTGCAGGTCGAACTTCAGGTGCCCCTCGCGATAGCCTTGGCGCGCATCGGCCACGGGCGTCCAGACGCCTTCGTCCCAGATGATGACTTTGCCCGCGCCGTATTGGCCTTCGGGAATCTGGCCTTCGAACTGGTTGTAGGCAATGGGGTGGTCTTCCACCTGCACGGCCATGCGCTTGACCGAGGGGTCGAAACAAGGCCCTTTGGGTACCGCCCAGCTTTTCATGGCGCCATCCAGCTCCAGCCGAAAGTCGTAGTGCAGCCGGCTGGCCCAATGCTTCTGGATGACGAAAGCGCGCGCGGATTCGTTTGCCTCGCCGCCCTCGGCGGGTTCGGTGGTGACCTTGAAGTTGCGCTTTTGCCGGTAGGTTTTAAGGCTGTCGGCCATGTCACGCCGCCTTGCGCGTAGAGGTCGAGGCTTTGGTGGTCTTTCCCGTGGTCTTTCCCGTCGCCTTCTTGGTGCTCTTCGCCGACTTCTTCGCTGCCGTCTTGGTGGCCGCCGGCTTCTTCGCGGCGGGCGGCGGTTGCTTGGCCGTCTTGCCCCCCTTCAAGCTACGTTGCAGCAATTCCGTCAGGTCGATCACGTTGTCGGCGTATTCGGGCGCTTCTTCCTGCGGCTCGACCACGGTTTCCGTCTTGCCGGCCTTCACCTTGCGGGCCACCAGGTCCATCACGGCGGCCTTGAATTCGTCCTTGAATTCCTCGGGGTCCCACTTGCCGGACATGTCTTCGACCAGCATCTTGGCCATCTTCAATTCGCTGGCGCTGGGCGCCATGCCCTTGGCGCCGACTTTGGGCAGATCCAGCCCTTCCAGCGACTTGACGTCATCGCCCCAGCGCATCAGGTTCAGCACCAGCACATCGCCCGACGGAATCAAGGCGGCCAGATGCTGCTTGGTCTGGATCACCACTTTGGCGATGCCGATCTTGCCGGTCTTGGCCAAGGTGTCGCGCAACAAGGCGTACACCTTTTGGCCCTTGTTGATGGGCGCCACGTAGTACGGCCGTTCAAGGTAGACAAAAGAGACGTCGCCGGCCTCCACAAACTGTTGTATCTCTATGGTTTGCGTGGAGCGGGGATAGGCGTCGGCGATCTCTTCCGGGGAAATGATCACGTACTGGCCGTCTTCGTATTCGACGCCTTTGACGATGTTGTCTTTGTCGATTTCCTTGCCCGTGCGCTTGTTGATGCGCTTGTACCCCACGGGGTCCATCGAGCGTTTGTCCAGCCAGTCGAAGTCGACCCCGGAGTCGGTGGTGGCCGTATGCAGGCCGACCGGTATATGGACGAGGCCAAACGAAATAGCCCCCTTCCAGATGGTTCTTGTTGCCATGATCCGCTCCTCTCAGTCGGTGCTGAGTACAGCAAATTACGTTCCCGCTTGGATTTGTTGTTGTTAAAAATCGCGCATGTAAAGTTAAGAAATCACTTTAACTATTTTGCTTTAACGATGGCTATTTGTTTTTAGTAATCAAATAGTTATTGATTGATTCGCATGTGATTTCGACATTCGATATGAACACTACCGAACGTCTATCTTGATGTGCAAAGGGAAAACCCGAAGAAACTTTTTCAATTGAGAGTCGGTCGCAATTCGTTCAGTTGCATGTCAGGCGGGCCCGCTCGTGGCCTATCTCCCCTTTCCGAGAGTACCGATGATGCCGTCACGCACGCGCGCCGCCGCGCCACCGACCCGTTTTCCTCAAACTTCGGAAGAGGCTGCGCCAGCCGGTCTGTCAGTCATGGACGCCACCGTGGTGCTGGTGGGCGTGGTGATCGGCATCGGCATCTTCGGCTTTCCCCCCCTGGTTGCCCAACACGCCGCGTCCGAGGCCATGTATATCGCGCTGTGGTGCGCGGGCGGCTTCGTCATGTTGGTGGGGGCGCTGTGCTATGCGGAACTGGGTTCGGCCTACCCCGGCGCGGGGGGCGAATACCTGTACCTGACCCGTGCGTGGGGCCCGCGCGTGGGCTTGTTGTTTGCCTGGGCGCGCTGCACGGTGATCCAGACCGGGGCCATCGCGGTGGTGGCGTACATCTATGGCGACTACGCGCAACGCCTGATGCCGTTGGGCACGTACGGGTCGGCCGTGCATGCGGCGATTTCCGTGGTGGCGCTGACGGCGCTGAACGTGGTGGGCACGCGCCATTCCAAGCGGCTGCAATGGGTCTTCACCATCCTGACGCTGCTGGCCCTGGGCGCGGTGCTGGTAGCCAGCCTGTCGGGCACGGGCGGCAACGGGCTGGCGCCCGTGACGCCCACGCCGCTTGCCGGCAACCCGGCCGGGTTGATGGGCATGGGCATGGTGTTCGTGCTGCTGACGTACGGCGGGTGGAACGAAGCCGCGTATCTCAGCGGCGAACTGCGCGAGCCCGGACGCAACATGAGCCGGGTGCTGCTTATCGGCACGGCGGTGGTGACCGGCGCCTATCTGCTCACGAACCTGGCCCTGCTGGAGATATTCGGCCTGCAAGGCCTGCGCGACACGCCCGCACTGGGGGCCGACGTCATGCAATTGGCGGCCGGCCCCTACGCGGCGGCATTGCTCAGCCTGACGATCTGCGCCACGGCGCTAAGCACCATCAACGGCACCATCATTACAGGCGCCCGCGTGTACTACGCGCTGGGGCGCGACGTGCCCAAGCTGCGCGCCCTGTCGGGTTGGAGCGCGCGCAATGAAACACCGGTGGCGGCCCTGCTGGCGCAAGGCGTCATCACGCTGGCGTTGGTGGGCTTGGGCGCGTTCAGCCAGAACAGCGTACAGACGCTGGTGGCCTACACCGCGCCGGTTTTCTGGATTTTCATGCTGCTGGTGGCGGCGTCCGTCTGGCGCTTGCGGCAGTTGGATCCCGACCGCCCCAGACCGTTTCGCGTGCCCTTCTATCCCCTGCCGCCGCTGTTTCTTGGCCTGACCTGCGCGGGCCTGGTCTATTCCAGCGCCGTCTATGCGGGGGCCGGCGCGTTGATCGGGCTGGTGGTGCTGGCGGCCGGCGTCCCGATGCTGCGATTGCTGAAACCCGCTCGATTGCCCGACTGACTCGATACGCGGCGCCCCGGGCGCCGTGGTCCATTCGTTTGCCGTTCTTGCGTTTGATCCCGCATTGATCCTGTTCTGTTCGACCCACAAGGAGCCATCATGCAAGCCTCGACTCAGCCTCTAGATTCCCGCCGCCTGGCAAGCGGCGGCCTGCCACGGGCCCGATTCATTGCTGTCGCCACCGCCATGGCGCTGTCGCTGGCATTCACCGCCGTTGCCATGGCGCAGCCCGCGGCAAAGCCCGCTGCGTCCGCCACGGCAGCCACAAGCGCTGCCAACGACGAATACAAGCCAGACGTGGGCCAGGCCGGCAAGGACGTCATCTGGGTGCCCACGCCGCAAACGCTGGTGGACAAGATGCTGGACATAGCCAAGGTGACCCCGAAGGACCGGCTGATGGACCTGGGCTCGGGCGATGGCCGCACCGTGATCACCGCCGCGCAACGCGGGCTGACGGCGCAAGGCATTGAATACAACCCGGACCTGGTGGAGCTCTCGCGCCGCAACGCCCAGAGCGCCGGCGTGGCCGACCGTGCGACCTTCGTGGCGGCGGACCTGTTCAAGACGGACCTGTCCAAGGCGGACGTGATCACCATGTTCCTCTTGTCCACCATCAACGAAAAGCTGCGCCCCACCCTGTTGCAGTTGACGCCCGGCACGCGGGTGGTGTCCAACACGTTCCGCATGGGTGACTGGGAACCGGATGCGTCCGAAACCGTCACCAAGGACTGCTCCACCTACTGCACCGCGCTGCTGTGGATCGTGCCGGCCAAGGTGGAAGGCAAATGGGAAGTGGACGGCCAGACCTTGCAACTGACGCAGCAGTACCAGATGCTGTCCGGCAAGTTCGGGTCGGCCGACATCACGGATGCGCGCATGAACGGCACTGCCATCGCTTTCACCGCCAACGGCGTGCGCTACACCGGCGAAGTCAATGGCAAGACCATGAGCGGCACCGCCGCCGGCAAGGGCAATTGGACGGGGAAGCGGGTGTAGTCACCGCCGGAGGAACTGCCGGAGTAATTGCCGGAGTAATTGCCGGAGTAATTGCCGGAGTAGCGGCCGGGGACAGCGGCCGGGTCATTCAGGTTTGACCGGGCCGCTTCTCATGCAATAGCATCCGTTGCATGAGAAGAGACAGCAAACTTTCCGGCGTGCTTCACGTACTGCTTCATATGGCCGAAGCGCCCGGCCCCATGACGTCCGAAGACCTGGGCCGGGTCATGCAGACCAACCCGGTCGTCATCCGCCGCATCATGGCGGGCTTGCGCGACCAACAGCTGGTGAGCTCTGAAAAAGGCCATGGCGGCGGCTGGACCATCTCTTGCGATTTCAACGCCGTGACCCTGCGCGACATCTACGAAGCGTTGGGTTCACCGGAAATCTTCGCCATGGGCAACCGTAGCGAATCACCGGGCTGCCTGGTAGAGGCCGCCGTGAATAAGGCGCTGACCGGCGCTTTCGAAGACGCCGAAGCCTTGCTGATGGCGCGCTTTGGCGGCGTGACGCTGGCTGCGTTGAGCAAGGATTTCCACGAAGCCATGGTCAAACAGGGACGGCGGATTGATCTGGGCGCGGTACATCAGCCTTGACGGCGCGAAGGAAGGGACTGCCGGTTCAGCGAGCCGCAATCAGGCAGGAGCACGCCACGCCGCCAGCGTCGATTCCACCAAGGCGATCTCGTCCTGCCCCATGCCGGCAGCCGCGTAATACCGCTGGCGCCGTGCCACGACACTGCGGACTGCATCCACGATCGAGCGCGCGGCCGCCTCTGACCGCAACCCAAAGCGCCGGTATTCCGACAGGCAATTCTCAAACGTGCTGTCGCGCCCAGCCGTGCCGATATGCAGGTAATGACGGGCGGAGCCTTCCTGCGTCACCACGTCGAACAGCGGCGCCAGCCGATAGGTATGGGCGCCCTCGTCCTTCAGGAATCCCACGTTCTTCAGGTGGTCGTCGGTGTTGTGGACGGCCACGTTCAGGATCATGCGCGCGTACAGTTCTTTCAGGTCCTGCACCGGGTTCGACGAAATGCGGCGCGTGACGTCGGCCAGGCGCGCATAGGAATAGGTGGCCTTGCCCTGGGGGCCGTCCAGGTCGCGTTTGCCGATCTGTACGGACGGGCTGATCAACGATGCGCCGCTTAGAAAATGGCGTCGCGCCACCACGGGCGCCGCGCCTTCAGGCACCGGCAGCAGCTCGCGGTCAAAGCGATGAGTCAGCAGCACCGCGCCCAAATGGGTTTCGGTCAGCCGGATATCGGGCACGGTCAGCCCGATGGCGCGCGCCATCCGCAGGTTCGCGAACTCCACGCGCTGCCGGTCATAGGAATCGCCCTTGCGGGGAAACTTGGCAATCCACATTTCGCCCTGCTCGTCGCGCACGATGGTCTTGGGGCGCGCGCCGCCGATATCCCAGGAACTGCCCAGGATGTCGCGATACAGCCCTTTGGGCTTCACGCCTTGATCGATATCGGTCAACAAGTCGGCCAAGGATTCCAGTTGGCTGACTTCGGGCAACCGATAGGTCTTGCGCATGTTTGGCGTCAGCAGGCGTGCGCTGAAGAACAGTGCGCCCACGCCCATGCCCCGGCCGCGCAGCAGCACTTCGTCTTCCGTGACGCGCGCGCCCGCCTTGTCCACCCGCATGACGTTGCGCCCCCAGGCGTCGGGCGCCGCATCGAAGATGGCGCCCAGCGTTTCGTAGCGGCTTTCGGTGCGAAACGTGGTGGCGGCGTCGATCAGCGGCAGGTTCAGCGGGTCCAGCGCGAAGGCGCGTGGGTCGCGCACGTAGGACTGCACATAGGTGAATTCGGCGAAGAAGCGGGTTTCGTCGGAATCGTCCAGGGTCAGCACGCCGGCCAAGACCGCTTCGCCACGGATGTCCACGTAGACGAACAGTTCGCTTTCTACGGATTTGTGCTTGCGGGCGCGTGCCATGCCGACCCTGGCCTATAGCTTGGAAGGATCGGCGCGGTGCGCATGCAAAGCGGCGCTGCTGCCTCGGCTGGGCCGGCGCAAGGCGTCCAGCCGCTTGCCCACGCCGTCTTGTTCGGGGTCGCCCAGGGCGAACACCTGGTCGGCATAGCCGTATTGCAGCAAGGCCTCGATCGCCAGGGCCAGCGATACGCCGCCGTCGCCCCGCTCCAAGCGCGCGATGGTGGCGCGCGAAACGCCCATGCGGCTGGCCAGCACGCTTTCGGATTCGGCGCGGCGCAAGCGGGCGGTGCGTAGGTTGGCGCCTAGCCGAACCAGCGCTTCGGCGGCGTCAAAACTGGGTTCGAGCTTCTTTTTCATGCCGCAATAATAGATCTTGCAAGGCGGAAATGCACGATTAATAGATCACGGCATTTTTGATCGCTGTGTTATTAATGACTCATTAAGCGATCCTCTGAATCATTAATAGGTCAAAAACACCATTCTGGAAATAGTGCTTAAACCACCACCGCCTGATCCAGCCGGAGCCCGCCCCGCGAGGTGTCCAAGGTGACCTGCGCACCCAGCGGCAGCGTCAAATTCGGGTCGCCATGACCGCTGGGCCAGCCAGCTAGTATCGGAATTCCGCGCGCCCGGAACTGGTCGAGTATCAGCGGATACAGCAGGCCTTGCGCCTCGGCATCGTCCATCTGGCCGCGCAGGCGGGTGAAGTTGCCCACCAGCAAGCCACGCACGCCGTCGAACTTGCCGGCAGCCGCCAGTTGGCCCAACAGGCGGTCCACGCGGGGGATGGCTTCGTTCACGTCTTCGATGAACAGGATGGCGTCGCGCGTGTCGATGTCGTTGCGCGTGCCGGTCAAGGCGGCGATCAGCGCCAGATTGCCGCCCACCAGCCGCCCGCTGGCCACGCCCGACACCAATTCGGTGGCCAGGGCGTCTGGCGGGGGCGCAATCCAGGCGCCCGGCCCCATCTGGCCGCTGACCATCGCAAGCACGCTGGATTCCGTGGGTTCGCGCTTGCCGGCCAACAGATCCTGCGCCAGCATCGGGCCATGGAAGGTCACGAAGCCAACATGCCGCTGCATGGCCAGATGCAAGGCCGTAATGTCGCTATAGCCAATGAAAGGCTTGGGGTGCCGGCGCAATAGCCCGACATCCAGTTGATCCAGCAAGCGCCACGACCCGAAGCCGCCTTGCAGGCACCACACGGCCCCGACCTCGGGGTCGGCGAAGGCCGCGTGCAGATCGGCCAGCCGGTCGGCGTCGCTGCCGGCCAGATAGTCATAGGGTGGGCTCATGCGGGTGCGGCTGGCGGGCATGACCTGGGCGACATAGCCTCGGGCCTCCAACCATTCCGCTGCGTCCTCGCTGGCATTAAGCGCGGCGGAGGCCGGCGCCACAATCGCGATTCTTGCGCCGGGCCGCAAGGCGGGTACCGGCGTGGCCCCGATGCCGTTGGGGGGCGGTGGCGGGGTAGGTTTTTGGTTACGGCCAGAAGCCGTCCCGGCAGACGAGGCTGAGCGGCCGCCCGGTGCGCGGCTGGCGCAACCGCCCAGCGCCAATGCGGACAGGCACAGCGCCCCGCCCTGCTTCAGGAAGCTTCTGCGGCGGTTCGGGACAGGCAAGGCGAGTTCGGCAGGTTGCGGCATTGTTGAGGGTCGGAATGCGGGTCGAAACGCAGGTCGATCGGGTCCGGCAAAACGCGAGCTTGAATCTCGCGGTTTAGAACCGCTCGTAGTCCAGCCGGTAACGCCATTGGCCCACGGCCAGGCCCGCCATGGGCAGCCGCCCGATGCGGATGCGGCGCAAGGCTTGAAGTTGCAGGCCCGCGGTGTCGCACACATATTCAATGAAACCCGGCAGCGGCGTCTTCAGCGCGAACCGCAGATGGGTTTCGTTCTGCCAACTGACCTTCATGGGGGTGGCGGCGCGCCCCTCAAAGGACATGCCGCGTTGCAGGCGCGCCAAATCGCCGTCGCTGAGTTTGCCGGTAACCTGCGCCACGTACTCTTGCTCAACCAGCTTGCCCTCTTCCATCAGCTTGCGTGAAATGGCGAACTCTTGGGTGTACACGACCAGGCCGCTGGCCGCGCGCTCAAGCGGGGTGACCAGCTTCAGGCCGTTGAACATGCGCTTCAGATAGCGCCGACCGGAACGGTCGCCGGGCATCAGGTTCTTGGGAATGATCAAATCGAGCGCCGATCCCGGTTCGTTGTCGGCATAGGTGCCTTCGGGCTTGTGCACCAGCACCGTCACGGGCTTGATGTCTTCCAGCTTGGCGCCGGGCAGCAGCGCAACGGTCTGGCCGGGGGCGACCCGTGCGCCGGGCTCTTCCACCGTCTTGCCGTCCACGGCGACCCAACCGCCTTCTATATAGCGTTCGGCATCGCTGCGCGAGCAAGAGAGATCCGCGGCCAGTCGTTTGGCAAGGCGTGCGCTGTCGCTCATTGGGCCTCCGCCTGCACGACGGGCGTTGCCGGGACAAATAGGAATTCGGGTGCGCGGTTTGCCAGCGCAAGCGGGTGCATCGTCATGGGTAGTGTTGGGGTGCTGCAAAAAAAGCGGGCTGTGCGCCCGCGGTATCAGGCAGATGTTACGCCTTTTCAACGGTGGAGCCCGGCGGTGCGGCGATCGGGGTGTCTAGGGTGGACTCAATCGGCGCGTCGATGGCCGCGTCGGATATCTCCGCCGTCGTCGCGGGCGGCGGCACCTCGGCGATCCAGGCTTTCAGCAAGGTCGACGTCACGGCCAGAATCACCGGGCCGATGAACAGGCCGACGATACCGAAAGCGACCAGGCCGCCCAGCACGCCCGACAAAATCAGCAGCAGCGACAGATTCACCCCGCGCTTGATCAGTATGGGGCGCAGCAGGTTGTCCAGCGTGGCCACCACCAGCGCCCACACCAGCAACACAATGGCTGCGACCTTCATGTCGTTCTGAAACAGCCAGATCACGCCCCCAAGCATCGGCAGGAACGGGCCCAGTTGCGCCAGGCACAGCATCACCATCAAGGCCGTCAGGATGCCGGCGGCCGGCACCCCCGCGATCCATAGGCCCACGCCGCCCAGCACCGACTGCACCACCGCCGTCACCACGATGCCCAGCGCCACGGCGCGCACCGCGGCGCCCGCCAAGCGGACCGCGGCCACGCCGCGTTCACCCGCCAGCCGGTTTGAAAACCGTTTTACGAAGTCGGCCGCCGCGTCGCCCTGGCTGTACAGAATGCCCGAGATGACGATGGTGATCAGCATGTGCATGACGAACACGCCCACGATGGCGGCGTGGCTCAGCAGCCAGCGGGCGGCCATGGTCAGGTAGGGTTCCAGCCGCGCCAGCAGCCCGCCCGCGCCCGCGTCCGACAGCCTCTGCCACTCCTCCGCAACGCGCGGGCCGGCAACGGGAATGCTGCTGATCCAGCGCGGTGGCGCCAGCAAGGTGTAGTCAGGCAGGCTCTTGACCGCCGCCATGATCGCGCCGCTGTGCAGCGCCAGGGTCGAGATCACCTGATACAGCGGCAAGACGATCACGAACAGCAGAATCAACAACATGATGCTGGTGGCGGCCCAGCGGCGCCCGCCGCAGCGCCGCTGCACGGCCCGCATCACGGGCCAGGTCGCCACCACGATGGTCGTTGCCCAGATCAGCCCGGGCAGAAAGGGGCGCAGCACGTACAGGCTGCCGACCATCAGCGCGGAAAGAATGACGACCAGAAGCAGAATGCGGGCCAGATCAACCGTGGTTCTTGGATTCACCCGCTGCTCCCGGCAAGGCAAGGCGCCCTGCATGATGGCGCATCACGACCGAGGGGCGATTGCCCGTCTAGGTGTCGTGGATGCGATCAATTCGAAATTTATACGAAATTTGCTGGGACTTATAGGCATACGCATCGGCTTTCTTGCGATACCTCTTGCTGCTTGGGTACACGGCTTGCTCATCCAGCGGGTGCCGCCGGACTTGGGTGGCGACGGGCGCCGGGTTCCCTGGCGGCCACACCCGCGCGGCGGCATCTCTTTTGGAGGTATGCCATGAGGCTCCTGACCCTAGCCAGCGTAATGCTGACCTTTGCACTGGCCGGCTGCACCGCGCCCAGTTCCTACAGTTCAACCAGCGCGACCGCGCCGTCCGCGCCACACGACCAGACCCATTACCATTCGGACAACTTCGGCGAGCCCAACAACACGCCGTTCCAAGGCCATTACCCGGGGCATTGAAAAAGCAGTCCTTGGGGCCGACGGCGGTGAGCGGCGCTGCGCTATGCCGTCGGCGGGCTGGTGGTGGCGGCCTGCGCCGCTGCCATCAAATGCCGTGTCAGCGCGGCCAGTTGCTCGTCCTTTTGCTGCAATTGCGCCAGCAACGTAGACGACTGCGTGTCGGCCGCGGCCAGGCGGGCCAACAGCGCTTGTTCGTTTCCGCGCGCCGCCGCCAACGCGTGTTGAGTTGATGCCAATGCCTCTTGCAAGGCGGCTTGCGCGGCCTCGTGCCGGGCCTGGGCCGCTACGCTGCCGGCCTCCGCGGCCTGCGTCGCCACATCGGCTTCGCGCTTGGCGTCCTGCGCCTGGGTAAGCGCCGCCTGAAGTTGGCTTATCTGCTTCTGGCTGGCCGCGTGAGCCTCATCCAGCCGCGTTTGCAGCTTTTTCGCCGCGCCGCGCTCGGCATCCAGCTCGTTCAGCCAGCGTCGTTCGTGAGCAGCGTGGCGCGCTTCCAATGTCTCCAGGGCTTGCGCGTGCAGGCCGCGCATTTTTTCGGCTTCGGTCAGCAGGGTTTGCACGGCGCTTTGCGCGTCTTCCAATTGCCCTCGGCTTTGCTTCAGTTGGTCGTCGCGCTGACGCAGTTGCCGTTCCGCCGCTTGCAGGCGCTCTTCGGTGGCGGCCAATTGCGCCGTGGCGACCCGCAGGCCTTCCTGCAGGTCCTGTTCCCGGTTCTCCAACTGAATTTCGCGCTGCTGAAGTTGCTCGGCCTGCGCGGCCAAGCGTTCACCCTCTTCCGCCAGTTCTTCCCAGCGCTGCCGGTAGCCCTCTGCTTGCTGGGCGCGAGCCTCGGCCAGCGCCGCTTCCCAAAAGTGCGTAGCGGCTTGGGTGACCGGGTCGGGTATGGCGGGCGGCGCGGCGAACGCGCCCGGATCCTTGATGCGCGCGCCTAAAGCGCGGAACCACGTTTCCAGGTGCGGGCTGACCGTGTTGGGCGAGCCGCGCCCAATCTTCTGCCGTACCCGCTCAATAGTGGGGCGCGCGCCTTCCAGCAGCAGAGCGTCGGCGGCGGTCCAGACGTCGTTTTCGGTAATTCCCGTGGCCATCGCCGGTTTCCTCTACAAAGCTTATGAACGCTGGATAAAATCCAGAATTAGTCACGATAATGGAACCTTATCGTGATTTAATCTGTTTATGTGTTAGATATCATACAGCATACATACTAATATGTATGAAATTAGCATTAGGATTTGTCAGGCCGCCGTTTTCGATGCCGCCGCCACCAAACACCCGCTTTCATATCGTGCTGACATCCCCTCTACCTTCCCTAGCCAAGGCCCTGCCCTGATGCCGCTGACATTGCTGGCTTCGCTGCCCCTTTTAGACCCGAACGCGCTGGACAAGCAGGCGGATGCCGCCGTGCGCGGCCTGATGCGCGAAGGCAGTTCCGCCAACACGGCGGCCAGCTACCGCGCCGCCATCCGCTACTGGACGGCTTGGTTCGAGCTGCGCTATGGCCAGCGCTTTGCCCTGCCCTTGCCCGAGGCCGCAGTCATCCAGTTCGTGGTCGACCATGCGCAGCGCGCGTCCGACCAGGGCCTGAAATGGGAACTTCCGCTGGCGCTGGACCAGGAATTGGTCCGCCTGAAGGCCAAGGGCCGCTTGGGGCCGCCCAGCCTGAATACCTTGCTGCAACGCTTGTCCGTCCTGTCCAAGGCGCACGAACTGCATGGCTATCCCAACCCCTGCCGCGCCGCCCCCGTGCGCGAACTGCTGGCCAAGACACGCCGTGCCTACGCCCGGCGCGGAATGGCGCCCGCCAAGAAAGAAGCGCTGACCCGCGAACCCTTGCAAGCCATGCTGGCCACCTGCGACGGCTCGCTGCGCGGCATTCGCGACCGCGCGTTGCTGCTTTTCGCCTGGGCCAGCGGTGGCCGCCGCCGCTCCGAGGTGGTGTGCGCCACGCTTGAGAACACCCGTCGCACGGCCGAGGGCTTTCTGTACACGCTGACCCAATCCAAGACGAATCAGGCGGGCGCCCAACGGCCCGGCGACCAAAAGCCCATCGTGGGGTCGGCGGCCCAGGCGCTGGAGGCCTGGCTTGCGGCCAGCGGCATCCGCCAGGGCCCGATCTTTCGTCGCGTGCGGCGCGGTGATGTGGTGGGCGAACCGCTGGCCGCCGCCGCCGTGCGCGCCATCGTGCTTGAACGCTGCAAATTGGCGGGGCTGGAAGGTGAATTTTCGGCACACAGCCTGCGCTCGGGCTTTGTTACGGAAGCCGGCCGGCAGAATGTGCCTTTGGGCGACACCATGGCCATGACCGGGCACGCCAGCGTGGCCACGGTCATGGGCTACTTCCGCGCCGGCGCGGCCGCGCAGTCGCCGGCTGCCCGCCTGCTGGACGACCCGGACCCTCAAGCCCTATAGATAAGCGCGGCGTTTGCCGTTAATCTCGCGTCGCGATGCCGACTACGCCGCATCCTTATCCGATAGCCCGATAGTCCTGAGCCCGCCCTGAGTTCGCCCCAAGTCCCGCCCCGAGTCCCGTCCCGATCCTGTATGCGAATCAACCTACGCGGGCTTGTGCTTGCACTTACCGTCCTTAGCGCTATCGCCGCCACGGCCAACGCGCTCTATGCCAGCTACCTGGTGCAGCGCGACCAGCTCATCGCCAATACGCTGGAATCCAATCGCGTGTACGCGGCCAAGCTGGCGGAAAGCACAACCTCTTTTCTGAAGTCGGCGCAACAGCAACTGGCCTACAGTGCCCGCCATCTGGCGAGTCAGGTCGACGCGCCCGACGTGCTGGCCGGCGAGGTATCGCGCTTGCGGGAACAGGCGAACGACTTCAATTCGGTGGGCGTGATCAGCGCGGACGGCATCATTCTGGCCACCTCGCAAACCTTCAGCAGTTTCGTGGGCTCACGAGTGGACAGCCCGGGCAGCCGCGCGGCGTTGCAGGCCCGCAGGCCCTTGATCAGCAAGCCGTATGTGTCGATGGCGGGCAACATGCTCATCAACCTGTCGCACCCGATCTACTCGAACGACGGCCGCTACCTGGGCTATATCGCCGGCACCATCTATTTGCGCAGCCACAATAGTGCGTTGCAGGAGTTGCTGGGCAAGCACCATTATCAGGATGGCTCTTACCTGTATGTGGTCGACCGCGACGGCCAAATGATTTATCACATGCAAGCCGACCGTGTGGGCGAAGACGTCATCCGCAATCCGGTGGTGGCGGCGGTTACCCGTGGCGAGTCGGGCGCGCAGCGCGTGGTGAACACCCAGGGCGTGGACATGCTGGCGGGCTACGCGGTCGAGCCGCTAAGCGGCTGGGGCATCATCGCGCAACGGCCGGCGGAAATTACCTTGGAGCCGATCCACGAATTGATCTGGGCGCTGATCGGCTATGCAGCACCGTTGGCGCTGGCGTTTCTGCTGGCCATCTGGTGGTGCGCCCGCTTGATTTCCCTGCCCTTGTCGCAGTTGGCCACCAACGTTGAACATCAGGATGTGGCCGTCGCCATGCAACGGGTGCAGTCGGTCAAGGCCTGGTACTTCGAAGCCGAACGCTTGAAGCGCGCGGTGATGAACAGCATTTCCAGCCTGCAAGACAAGATCGGGAAGCTCAACCAGGCCAGCATGACCGACCCCTTGACGGGCCTGCGCAATCGACGCGGGACGCAGGATGCCGTGGAGCAATGGCAAACCGGCGGCACGCCGTTTGCAGTGGTGGCGCTGGACATTGACCATTTCAAGCGCGTGAATGACACGCACGGGCATCCGAAGGGCGACGAGGTTATTCGGGGCATGGCCACGCTGATGCAGGAATGCTCGCGCCCGTCGGACGTGCTTTGCCGCAGTGGCGGCGAAGAATTCCTGATGCTGCTGCCCAACGTCGGCATGAAGGAAGCGGCCCGCGTTGCCGAGCGATTGCGCCTGCACACCGCTGACCGGCCGCTGCATGGGGTACCGGGCATTACCGTGTCGGCCGGCGTGGCGCAGTGGCCGTCCTGTGGCGCCGAGGTTGATCAGGTCTTTCAGGCGGCCGACGCGGCCCTGTATGCCGCGAAGGCCCAAGGGCGCAATCGGGTCGTGGTGCACGGCAACGCATAGCCCGATCGGGCCGTTGTCGCGCTGCCCCTACTACTCACATTCGTAGTCCTCTTATTTGCTTCCGCGGCGACTCTCACCATAATGCGCCATGGTGATTGCGATGTTAATTATTAATCGCTGACGGGGCTGGCCACCCTTACGCAGTACGTGTGCATTCCGTACGCAGTTCGTAGGTAGCTTGTACGTCGCTCGTACATGCCCCTTACGCAACGCATCGCTTCACCAGCCGCTTCACTCGTCGACCCACACGTCGACTCAATCTCCGTTTCCACGTCTTTCGCGACCCGCCTTCTGGCAGGCCGCCGGGGATCCTTTTGTCCAACGCAACACAACCATCACATGGGGTACTCATGAAAGCAGCAAGCATCAAGCGCGGTGCGCTGGCCATCGCTTTGGCCGCCTTGTCCGGCAGCGCCGTACACGCCGCCACCGCCACCACCAGCGTCACGCTGTATGGCGTCATCGACATGGGGCTGGGCTTTGAACGGCGGCACCACGACACGGAAGAGTCGTCGCGCTCGCGGGTGGGACTGCACGACGGCACGATGTCGGGCTCTCGTTGGGGCTTGCGCGGTGTCGAAGACCTGGGCAGCGGCTACAGCGTGGTGTTCCGTCTGGAAAGCGGCTTTCACCCGCAAAACGGCAAGCAAGGCCAGGGCCGGCTGTTCGGGCGCTGGGCCTATCTTGGACTGGTGGGCGACTTTGGTGAATTGCGCGCCGGACGCCAGCAGGTGCTGAGCGATAGCTGGGGCGGCGTCTCGTCACCCTTCGGCACCTCGTGGGACGGCGCGTCCGCCTCCGTCACGTCGGGCTACAACGATGGCGACTTCGGCCATGGCGGGCGCGTCAACAATGCGTTTATCTATCGCACGCCTGTCTGGAACGGATGGCAGGCGGGGTTGGGCTACAGCTTCGAAGCCCAAGACAACGATCAATTCGCCACCGCCAACCACGACCGCGTGTGGACGGCCGGCTTGCGCTACCGCGCCGGGCCGATCTCTACCGCGCTCACCTATGAACGCCTGAATCCAGACGCCAGCGTGCCGGGCAAGCTGAATTCCAGCAACGTGCAACTGGCGGCATCCTACGACTTCGAATGGATGAAACTGCACGCGGGCTATGGCAACTTGCGCAATCCCAACGTGGGGCCCTCGGCCGGCATACGGCGCGTGAATTCGTACGTGGGTGGCGTCAGCGTGCCGCTAAGTGGCAGCAGCAAGGTGCTGGCCGCCTACCAGCGCGCCACCAGCTCGCACATCAAGGGATGGGGCCTGGGCTATGAATACGACTTGTCCAAGCGCACCAACCTCTACGCGCTGCTTGACCGCGTAGACCACCGCCAATCGCATGCGTTGCAATCCGTGGTGGGCATGCGCCACCACTTTTGACGGCCTTGCTTTTGAAGCCTCACTTTTTGAAGCAGCGCGTTTGAAGCAGCGCGTTTGAAGCCCCACTTCCGAGGCACCACCTCTAAGCGACTCCGCCCCGGCTGCCATCGCGGCCGGGGCGGCTTGCCCTGCCCTTACACCAGCATGGGCCAATAAGTGGGCGCCAGGCACAACCACATTTCGGCGCTCATGGCGTCTGGCTTGCGCTTGGGCAAGCCCGCGCGGCGCTTGAGCGTATCGCCCCGGCATGCAAACACAATGCTGTGCGCGCAAGACGTGTCGTTAACCTCGATGACCGAGCCCGCAAACTGCTTTTTTATACGGCCCAGGTAGGCGTTGAGCTGAAAGTTCGACACGTGGAAGTTGCACACCATCATGCCGTCGGGCGCCAGGGCATTGAAGCAACTCTCATAGAACGCGTCGCTTGCCAACTGTTCGGGCAGGCCGTTGATGTCGTAGCCGTCAACCAGTACCGCGTCATAGTGGTCCTGGTACTGCTTGATCAGCGCCGCGCCGTCGCCTTGCAGCACTTGAAAACGGTCGTCGTCCCGCGGCACATGGAAGGAATCGCGCAACGCAATGACGTGCGGATTGATTTCGTACACGTCGATGCTCGTGGACGGCAGATGCTGGTAGCAGAATTTGGCCAGCGATCCCCCGCCCAAGCCCACCATGGCGATGCGCCGCGGATTCGGGTTGAACATCAGAAACGCCATCATGATGCGGGTGTATTCCAGGTTGAGCGCCGACGGATCTTTCGTCCACATCCGGCTCTGGATTTCAGAATGAGAGAACATCAACGACCGAGACGTCGTCGTGGCGTACACGAAAGGCCTAACTTGTTGATTGTTTGATATGTTTTCAGGCATTCCAAAGGCTCACTGGCTAAAGCATGGCGATGCGTGCAGACCTGGCGCGAGCCAAAGCGCACGCCCTCCAGCACGCGCATTTCAGCGCACACAATCGCCCATGCAAAAACGCCGCTGGCGCGGCGAGGCGCCAGCGGACGGGTCAGGCAGATCAGGGGAAAAGCGGATTGACGGGCTACACGTTGAAACGGCGCACACAAGGCGCGCCGTTCAGGTAGCTAAGCGGATATGTTCAGAAACCAAGAAACCAAGAAAAGCTTCGGCGATTCCAAACACAGCCAGCAGCGTGATTTATGCCCGCGAATGCGGGACAGCCACAGGGACTATTTCACAAGGAGTGCTGCAAGGGGCGCTATTTGGAAGACCGCGATTTGTCGCCGTCTTTAGAGGCGTCGGAATCCGCGGCAACGGCATCCATTTCAGATTCCTGGTTCGCTTCAGGGGCCTTCCAGTTAAGCGGCGGAACTTCAAAACGCCACTTTTTACCAACCAGTTGATGCGACATAAGCGTTCTCCTATGCGTGGTGCGTGGCTACCCCCGCCAAAGCGATGCACCGCCGGTTCAAGCGCGCCAAGAATGCCCGGTAAGTCGCGGGGGGCAGGCATTCCAAGAAGTCAGACGGCAGATCAAATAGTTGTTTTAATTTTGCCGTCAATTAAAAGATCTTAGCATATTTATGACTGAAAAAGCAAGCAGACGCCTATGGGCGAGCTAGGTGCTTGACCGGCGGAGAACGATCGTTCTATGATCCGTTCATCTTAAGCAGAACGATCGTTCTCCGGTCGTTGTTTCACCGAGCCCAACCATGATGGATGCCATGACCTCGACGCAGGAACGCCTGCTTCGCGCCACCGAACACTTGATCTATCAAGGCGGCATCCATGCCACCGGCATGGATCTGATTGTGAAAACCTCGGGCGTGGCGCGT
>Ga0160437_1000292_pt1 | contig 27471 bp, 30 predicted proteins | sample HID1975I_E0MG_FD_108227 | JGI IMG/M metagenome (GOLD analysis project Ga0160437, IMG submission 108227) | Enriched soil microbial communities from UW Madison campus, WI, USA - HID1975I_E0 MG | ecosystem: Environmental > Terrestrial > Soil > Unclassified | place: USA: Madison, Wisconsin... | reverse complement strand
GCGCCTGGTCCAGCGGCATGCCTACGGGGAAACTCATGGCGCCTTCACGCATCTCGGCATGTTGGGTGGCCGGGGGACGGGTGAGCAGGTTGGCCTCCAGTTGCGCATCCGCCAGGATGTAGGCGCGCTGCACGACGTTGCGCAGTTCGCGTACATTGCCCGGCCAGTCATGCTGGGCGATGGCCTCCAGCATGCGCTTGGAGAATGTCTTCTGCGTCTCGTGCCGCGCGTTGAGGGTATCCAGGAACTGCTGCGCCAGGATCACGGCGTCGTCGCCGCGCTCGCGCAGCGGCGGCACGCGCAGGGGAATGACCAAGAGGCGGTGCAGGAAATCCTGGCGCAGCCGGCCGTCGGCAACGGACGCGGCGGGGTCGCGGTTGCTGGCGCAGATGATGCGCACATTGGCGCGCAGCAGATCCGTGCCGCCTACGCGCTGATACGTCCCGGCTTCCAGCACGCGCAGGAAATGCACCTGCATGTCGGGCGGCATTTCCGTGACTTCGTCGAGAAACAAGGTGCCGCCGCTGGCGTATTCAAAGTAGCCCGCATTCTGAGCGACCGCGCCGGTGAAGCTGCCTTTTTCATGGCCGAAGAGTTCGGCGTGGGCCAGGGTGCCACTGATGGCGCCGCAGTTCACGGCGACGAAGGGCGCGCCGCGCCGGTCGCTGCCGTCATGGATCGCGCGGGCGATGATTTCTTTGCCCGAGCCGCTTTCCCCCACGATGAAAACGCTGGCGTCCGTCGCCGCCGCCAGCTGTAATTGGCTTGCCAGTTTTTGCATGACGGCAGACATGCCGGTCACGTCCATGGGAGTAACCGGGGACACGGGCGCACTGTCGCGCCGCGCGGTGGTGCGATTTGCCATACTTTTACCTCGGGCCGCCGGGGCCTAACGCGACTGCATAATCGTAGTGGGCGTTTGCCGCCGGATTGCGACCAGTTGCAAGTATTCGAAAACTTTAGTCGACGGTATCGATTGTTTACGCATTATGCGGCCAGACTGTCTATCCTCGTACTGATAAATGCGTGACGATATTCACCACCAACTCGCACGTCTACACGGAGAAGCTATGCCTCATCTGCTTGTCGTCGATGACGACGACGCGATCCGGGAAACACTGGCCGAAATGGGCCGCGACTGCGGTTTTTCGGTTGCAGTGGCAGGCAGCATCAAAGATGCGCTGATACAGCTGGAACGGCAAGCGCCGGATCTGGTGTTGACCGATGTCCGCCTGCCGGGAGGCAACGGCTTGGACATCTTCAAGAATGCGGCCGTGGCCAGCGCTGAAGTCGTCGTGATGACCGGCCATGGCACGGTGGATTACGCGGTTCAGGCCTTGCGCCTGGGCGCGAGCGATTTCCTGGTCAAGCCGATCTGCATGGAACGGCTGAATGAAATTCTGACGCGCGTGGTGACCAATGCCGGCGGTGAACTGCCTGGCATGCCGTTCGAGGAACCTGGCCGCTTCGGCAAGCTGTACGGCGAGTCGCCGCGCATGCTTGAACTCTATCGCCAGATCGGGCGGGTAGCGCCCACGAACGTCACGACGCTGTTGATCGGCGAAAGCGGCACCGGCAAGGAACTGGCCGCGCATGCCATTCACGAACTCAGCACGCGCCGCCTGCGCCCGTTCATCGCCGTCAATTGCGGCGCGATTTCACCGAACCTGATCGAAAGCGAAATGTTCGGGCACGAGCGTGGAAGCTTCACCGGCGCCGACCGCCAGCACAAGGGCTATTTCGAACGCGCGGACGGCGGCACGCTGTTCCTGGACGAAGTGACCGAGATGCCACTGGACCTGCAAGTCAAGCTGTTGCGCGTGCTTGAAACGGGCCAGTTCATGCGGGTGGGGACGAATCGCGAGATCAACTGCAACATCCGCATCGTGGCGGCCACCAACCGCAATCCCGAACAGGCGGTGCAGGAAGGCAAGCTGCGCGAAGACCTTTATTACCGCCTGAGCGTGTTTCCGATCGAGTTGCCGCCCTTGCGTGAACGCGGCGACGACATCCTGTTCCTGGCGCGCCGTTTCCTGCAAGCGCAGAACCAGGAATCCGGCAAGAACAAGGCCTTTTCACCCGAGGCCGCGGAAGCGCTCAAGCAGTATGAATGGCCGGGCAACGTGCGTGAATTGAAGAACTTTGTGCGTCGCGCCTTCATCATGGCCGACGGCGATGTGCTGGGCGTGGACATGCTGGCCCCACATGTGTCGCCGGCCGGTGATGCGGCGGGCAGTGAAGTCAGCGTGCCGGTTGGCGAAACGCTGGCCGAAGCAGACAGGCGCTTGATCCTGGCCACGCTTGAACGTTGCAATGGCGTCAAGAAGCAGGCCGCGCTGATGCTGGGCATCAGCCCCAAGACGCTTTACAACCGTCTTGAAGAATACGCGGCCGCCGGAATCGTGCTGCCCGGCGAAGACGCCGGATCGCGCGATTCCCGCAATGCCGCCTGACCGCGCCAGTGGTCTACTTGCCGTGGCGGGTCTTCAGGTCCGCCATGCAGGCATCTTCTGCGTTGCCTGACAGCGCATCGCACTTCGCCTTGCCCACCTTGTAATCAGCGTCGTTCTTGGCCTTGGCGGCATCATGGTTGGCTTCGGCCTTTTCCTTGCCCGCCCGGGCGTCGGCGCGCGCCTTGTCGCGGGTGGCGTCGGCCTGCTTTACGCACACGTCCTTCTTGTCGCCCTTCATGGCGTCGCACGCCTTCTTGTCCATCTTGTACTGATTGTCGATCTGCTCGTCCGTGCGCAGCGGTGCGGAGCCGCCTTGGGGCATTTGCGCGGCCGCCTGGAAAGCAAGGGCGGACAAGCACAAAGCAATAGCGGGGCAAACGGTTCTGGACAGATTCATGGCTGACTCCTAGGGGTAGAGCCCACACTGCGGTGGACGTATTGCCGCTGACGCAAGTGGCGTGCCCATGCCCCCGGGCACGGCGCTTGCGCCACAAGGCAGCGCATGACGCGATACGGAGAACGAGATGACACAAAATAGCGAGCAGGACCCGGGCAAATCCAAGGCAAACGAACCCAAGGACGAAGCGGAAGCCGCGCGCGACAGCGGCCAGTTCGGCGCGGACAAGCCTGGGTATGGAGAGGCCGCTCAACCCGCCAAGCGGCCGGCGGATAAAAAGCCCAACACCAAGGGGCCGGAATTCGAAGAGGGCGGCCAATATCCAGGCACGCGCAGGGCAAACAACTGAACCGGGCCGGGCGCTTAGCCCGGCTCTTCGCCCCAACGAAACAGCATGACCACGCAGTGCAGGGCGGCCAAGCCAATCAGGCCTTGAACGCCGCGCACCGCGGTCGCGGGCAATACCTTGGCGAAGACGTCCAGATTGACGGCGGCCATCAAGCCACAATTCAAGCCGCCCGCCACCACCAGGATCAACGCGGTCCAATCCAGCAAGGACAGTTCGCGCGCGCGCGGTGCGGGACGCGCGGAAAAATCTTCTTGATGTTCTGAAATATTTTCACTTTCGCCCGACATGCTCATGATTGGGTCACTCCGATTGAGGCCGGATTCGGGTGGCATCTGCGCGCTGCCCGCGAACGGCCGTGTGGAATCAACCGCCATTGCGAACCGGGTCGGGCGGCGAACGGGATACGCCTGCATCGTCCGCGTCCGTGACGTGGTCGGGCGCAATGTCGTCGCCATCGTCGTCGCGCAGGTCGGGATCAACGCTTTCCCGTTCGCCGGTGGCCTGCGAGTCGCTATCGGTGCGGGCCCGTCCGGGCGGCAGGTCGCTGGCTGAATCGGACGAATCGCTGGGGCCCAGATCGGGGCGACCGCTGTCGTCAGGGGAGCGAATGTCGGGAGGTGAAGTCGAGGGCATGGCAGTCTCCGGGGTGGCGTGAATAGGCAAACCCAGTGGCAGAGCCGCGCTGGGGCAGCGCTGCACATCGGTGCTCTGGCACCGGTGCCCCAGCAAGCGCCGTGCCGAGGCGGGCGGGTATGCAAGTTGCTGCATGGCTCAGGTCCGCATACGGGAGAGCGCTATGTCTTTGATCGTTGCCGCAAGGTTCGACACTTTTGACCAGGCCTCCGTGGCCACCCAGAATTTATTCAAGGAAGGGTTCACCGAAGACGACGTCCATACCTTCTATATCAATACGGCCGGGGGCCATTCCCGCTATCCGATTGGGGGAGACCGGCTGGCGGACCCGGACGCCAAAGGTGGGTCCATCGGCGCGGTGGCGGGCGCATCCGCCTTGGGGTTGTTGTTTGCGCTGATAGGTGGGGCAATCGCCGCCCAGATAGCGGCCTCCGTGTTCATCGTTATCGCCGCCGCGGGCGTGGGCGCGTATATCGGCGCATTGGCCGGGGCGATGTGGATTGTGGGTCGGGGCCGACGCAAGAGCTCGATGTCGCCGATGGCGCAGGATTCCCACCCGGCCGTTCGACAGGCCGGGGTCATGTTGGCGCTGCATGTGTCGCCCGAGCAGGAACCGCGCGCACGGCGCGTGCTGCGCGAGTCCGGCGGGCATGACATCGAACGCGCGCAAGGGCGCTGGCGTGACGGTAAGTGGCAGGACTTTGATCCGCTGACGCCGCCCCAAACCGTCGAGGCGCCCACGCCCACGCCTTGATGCCGTGGTGATGCCGTGGTGATCAGTCGCCCGCGCTGCCGGTAATGGGCAGCACGATGCCGGTGATGTAGCTGGCGCAGACCGGCGCCGCCAGGAACACGTAGGCGGGCGCGATCTCTTCGGGTTGCGCGGGGCGGCCCAAGTCCGTCTTCTTGCCGAATTCCTTGATGGCCTCGGGGCTTTGGTCGGCGGGGTTCAGCGGCGTCCAGACCGGGCCCGGCGCCACCGCGTTCACTCGTATGCCGTCAGACGCAAGGTTGGCCGCCAGCGAGCGCGTGAACGCATGGATCGCGCCTTTGGTTGACGAATAGTCCAGCAGCTTGGCGCTGCCACGCAGCCCGGTCACGGAACCGGTGTTGATGATGGACGCCCCGGCCTTCAGGTGCGGCAGCGCCGCGCGCGCCATGTAGAAGTACCCGGTGATGTTGGTGCGCAGGGTCTTGTCCCACTTGTCGTCGCTAATCTCGGTAAGTTTCTCGGTGTGCTGCTGATAGGCGGCGTTGTTCACCAGGATGTCGAGCTTGCCGAAGTCTTTGACCGCTTGCGCCACCGCGTCCTTGCAAAAGGCGGAGTCTTGCACGTCGCCCGGTATCAGCACGCAGCGCCGGCCTTCGGCCTCGACCACGCGGCGGGTTTCTTCGGCGTCTTCATGCTCGTCCAGATACACGACGGCAACGTCGGCGCCTTCACGCGCGAACAATACGCTGACTGCGCGGCCGATGCCGGAATCACCGCCCGTGACGATGGCGGCCATGCCCTTGAGCTTGCCGCTGCCTGCGTAGCCCGGCGCCTGGTACTGCGGTTTGAGCACCATGTCCGATTCGTTGCCGGGCTTGTCCAGATGCTGGCCGGGCATGGGCGGGGTGGGATGCGGGCGCGCGCCCGTGTCGGTGTTCTTTGCTTGGCTCATGGTCAGGCTCCTTGTGACTTGGCGCGGAACGCGCGCCTTGACCGGGCAGGGAGCAAACCTTGTTCCTGGGGGGTGGCGTCGGAGGGTGACGTCGGAGTGACTGTTTAGCGGCCTGTGCGCGTTTGGGCACGTCGCTTGCGAAGCAGCTCATACGGCGCAGATCCTGCGCCGACAATCCATCAACGCGATGAAAGTGAGACAGCCATGAACAAAGACCAGGTGAAGGGCAGAGTCGAGGAAGCCGCCGGCAAAGTGAAGGAAGTGGCCGGCAAGGCAACGGGCAGCACATCCACCGAGCTCAAGGGCACGGCCCAGAAGGTTGCCGGCAAGACGCAAGCGGCTTACGGCGATGCCAAGGAAAAGGCCGAGGACCGGGCCAAGGGTAAAGCCTGAAACCAGGTTTGAAGCCAAGATCCGGACCCGGCGACAGGCCGGCCCGGACCTTGTTGGCGCGGCGCTAGTTGAGGGTTATTGGCGTCCGACGACGACGCCGAACAAGAACGCCGCGCCAGCCACCAGCCCGATGGCTTGCCATGGGCGCGCGTGGATATATTCTTCCGTGCAATCGATCGTTTCGCGCATCAGGTCGCCGGCATTATCAGAGGCGTCGCGCAGGCTGCGCCGAGTGGCCGCCAACTGATTGGCCAATCGCGCCTTCAGCGCGTCCAGGTCGCTCGGGTCGGCGTCGCGCAAGGTCGCTTCGATCTCGTCGATCCAACTTTCCGGATGGCGCGCGCGGCTGCGCGACCCACGATTGTCCGGGCCGCTTTCGGGAAAGTCGGAAGGAAAAGGGGTGTTCGTAGAGGCCATCGAAAAGCTCCTGGCAATCGGGCTGGGTAGGCGCCAACGCTGGCCTGCCCGTGCGGCCGCGTGGCGTGTCGAAGCGTCAAGCTTCGAGCATGTCCTGGCAAGCCAGCGTGCACGCCAGGCAAGCGCCGGCGCAGATCTGGCACTGCTCCACGTCCTGGTATGGCGCGCAAGCGCGGGCGCAAGCATCGCAAACCAAAGCGCATAGCGTACAAAGCGCGGTGGAAAATTCGCCGTTGCGCGCCAACATGGCCGCGCAAAGGCGGCAAACGCTGGCGCAATCGGTCGCCAGACTGATGCAGCGCTTCATCCGCGTGGCGTTGGTTTCCAAACACCCCGCGGCGCACTCGTCGCAAGCCACCGCGCATTCGTAGCAGGCTTGCACACATTGCTCGAAGTTTGGGTCTCGCATTGCATCTCCTTGTGAGTGCCCATGGTGCTTGGCAAAGGCGGGCCCGGCGTGCGCCGGGCACATCCGCTTGCAATTTGAAGATACTGACCGCGGTTTCGCGTCGTTGGCGGCCGTAGGATGAAAGTTCGAAACCAGACAGGAGGCAGCGTCATGAAATCCCGATCCGCTTCGAAACCCGCCACCGCCACCCGCAAGGCGGCCGACACCGATGACACCGCAAAGATACTGCCGCCGCGCGGCCCCGTCGATGTGCCGAAACAACCAGTCAAACCAGACGCCTCCACCCCCGACGAAGCCGCGCGCGACAAGCGTGCCGTGGTCGACAACCAGACCGAATCGAATTGGGCGGATGGCGACGCGCCGCAACCGCGCGCGAAGAACGCCCGTTCACACTTGTTCTGAAGCGTGGGGCGGCGCGGGCGCATCCAGCGGCGGCAAATCCCGCAGGAGTGCCAGCAGCCGCCTTTCGTCGGCATGCAGGCCGCGCGGGCCGTCGGGCGCGCGTCCCTTGGGCGGCAACACGCCCTGTAGATAGGCTTCAAGCACCGCCGGGTGCACGTAGCAGGCGCGGCACACCGCGGGCGTGTTGGCCAGCCGCTTGGATACCTGCTTGATCACGTCGACCACGTTTTGACGTGCCTGCGTGGCGGTGTCGACCGGCAGGTCTTGCAAGGCGCTATAGGCCATGACTGACCCGGCCCACGTGCGGTAGTGCTTGGCGGTGAAGTCGCCATCGCCCGCCGCGCGCAGGTACGCGTTCACCGCGCCCGAATCCACCGGATGCTTGTCGCCGTTTTCGTCCAGGTACTGGAACAATTGCTGCCCCGGGATTTCCAGGCAGCGCTTGATGATGCGCGCCACCCGGCGGTCGCGCACCGTGACGTCGTGGGGTACGCCGCTTTTGCCCACGAACCGAAAACGGAAGCTGCTGCCCGCCACCGTGGCATGGCGGCGCGTCAACGTGGTCAGGCCATACGATTTGTTGGACCGCGCATATTCGCGCGCGCCGATACGGATCAAGGTCGTTTCCAGCAGGCGCACCAGCGTGGCCACCACCTTGTCCTGGGTCAGCCCGCGCGCCCGCATGTCGCGCGCCACGCGTCGCCGGATGCGGGGCAGCGCTTGCCCGAAGGCAAGCAGGTTCTGGTATTTACCCGCATCGCGCAACGCCGCCCAGGACGGGTGATACCGGTATTGCTTGCGCCCGCGCGTATCGCGGCCCGTGGCTTGCAGATGGCCGTGGGGCAGGGGGCAGATCCACACGTCTTCGTACGCGGGTGGTATCGCAAGCTTGTGGATGCGTTCGATCTCGGCGTCATCGGTAATGCGTTTGCCGTCGGCATCCAGGTAATGAAAGGTGCTGCCGTTGACCCGTACCCGCTGATAGCCGGGCAGGGTGTCGTCCACATAGACCAAGGGGGGATCCACGGCGGCAGGCGCCGCGTCGGCAAGCGGGGTGCGGGTGTCCATGCGGTCTCCGAAGACTGGCGCGTGCAACAGGCGCGTGCAACAGGCGCGTGCAACAGGCGCGTGCAACAGGCGCGTGCAACAGACGCGTGCAACAGACGCGAGCGGGCGCGCAACCCAAGCAAGCGCCATGCCCAGGCCGCGCCCGCGTCACACTGAAAGTTTAGGCACGGCGCTTGCTGAACGGAGGCCAGCGACAAATGTCCGCGAATCGATTGTTTCGGAACCGCGCCGTAGGACGGTATCCGCGAATGATCTCTACAGGAGAGTGCCATGCAAGCCACACAGTATCTACACGTGCCGCCCAAGCCCGAGCCGATTCCGCCTGGCTCGCCGCCGGGAGACCTGCCGGTGGACCCGGATACCGACCAGCCCGAAGTGGACTTGCCGCCGCTATCGCCGCCGGTCCGGGAAATTGAGCCGCCTAAGCGCTGATGCCCGCTTGCCACCCAAGAATTCGAATCAATAACGACGAGGAGTCATCATGTCGACCATCCTGCTGATCATTCTGATCCTGCTGCTTATCGGCGCTGTACCGGCGTGGCCGCACAGTAAAGGCTGGGGCTACTACCCCAGCGGCCTGCTTGGCATTGTCGTGATCGTGCTGATCGTGATGCTGCTGATGGGGCGCATATAGCGTTCTGATGGCTACCCCAGCCCAGCGCGGCGGCGCCGCGTTGGGCTGGGCCGCCCGCTTTTGCAAGGAGTGGCCGCAGCCTGGACGGCGAGTGGCGCGTGCGGGTCCCCAGGCGTAAGATTTCGCCGACATTGATCCGCCACCCCGCCGCAGCAAGCAACATGACCATTCCCTTACTGATTTTGATCGACAGCGTGCAGGACTACCTGCCCGAGATTCAGGCGCGCGGCTTTCAGCCCGTGTTCGCGCCCACCGACAAAGCCCGTGCACAAGCCATCCTGGACCACGCGGACGACATTCGCGTCGTCCTGACGCGCGGCGCCACCGGCCTGCGCGCCGACGAAATGGCCGCCATGCCGAAGCTGGAATTGGTCTGTTCGCTTGGCGTGGGTTACGAGAATATTGATTTGGCCGCCGCCGCCGCGCGCGGCATTGTGGTGACCAACGGGCCGGGCGCCAACGCCGTGTCGGTGGCCGACCACGCCATGGCGCTGCTGTTGGGCGCCGCCCGCCATCTGCCGCAGGCCGATGCCTGGGTTCGGCAAGGCAATTGGAGCGGGTTCATGGGACCGCAGGTCACAGGCAAGCGCCTGGGCATTCTGGGGCTGGGCACCATCGGCCTTGAAATCGCGCGCCGGGGTGCGAACGGGTTCGGCATGCGCGTCGGCTATTACAACCGGCGGCCGCGCCCGGAATCGGGCTACACCTATTTCGACAACCCGCGCGAGCTTGCCGCCGCGTCGGACTTTTTGGTCATTGCCACGCCGGGCGGCGCGGGCACGCGGCATCTGGTGGATGCCACGGTGCTGCAAGCCTTGGGGCCGGACGGCTATCTGGTCAACATTGCACGCGGCAGCGTGGTCGACACAGACGCGCTGATCGCCGCGCTGGCCAGCGGTGGCATCGCCGGCGCGGGGCTGGATGTGGTGGATGGCGAGCCGCGTATTCCCGATGCGCTCAAGCAGTTGAACAACGTGGTGCTGACCCCGCATAGCGCGGGGCGTTCACCCGAGGCCGTGGCCGCAACCGTGGCGCTGTTTCTGGAAAACGCCACGGCGCACTTTGGCGGCAAGCCCGTCTTGACCCCGGTGCTGGACGCGCACGCGGAAGCGGCCTGACCAGGCCAGGGGGCTGACCACGCGGTAAGCGAGGTGGAGGGACCGCCCGCGCCGTACCCCGCTTCAGTGCGCTCGCTTCAGTGCGAAAACATGATCGGCACGGTCATGCTTTTCAGAATGGACGCGGTGGCCCCGCCCATGGCCCATTCGCGGAACTTGCTGTGGCCGTACGCACCCATCACGATCAAATCGGCGCTGTAGTCGGCGGCGGCGTTCAGGATGGTGCTGCCCACGCCCACGCCCTTGATGACGCGGTTCACATGGTCCGGCGCGGGCATGCCGTGCGCCACGCAGTAGGTGGCCAAGTCTTCAAAGGGCACGCCTTCGTGCTTGGTGGCGCTTGCGCCTTCGTCCATGGTCAGCACCACCAGATGCGACGCCAGGCGCAGGGCGGGCGCGGCGTCGGCCAGCGCGCGGGCGGCTTCCCGGCTGCCGTCCCAGCAATAGAGCACGCGGCTACCCACCCCGGAAAAATCACCGCTTGACGGCAACACCAGCACGGGCCGGCCGGCGGTCAGCAGCATCTGCTCGACGAATTCGGTCTCGTGCGCGGCTTCGACGTCGTCGCGGTTGAATTGACTGACGATGACGAGATCGCTGCTGCGGGCGTGCAGCGCAACGGTGGCGCTGGGCGCGGCGTCGCCCGCGCGTACGGACGCGGGCACATCGGCGGCGGCCGCGGCCTCCAGGAAGGCGTTCTGTACCGCGCCCCGATTCTGCGCCTGCAATTCCTTCATGACGTTCAGCGTGCGCGACATCAGTACGGATTCGCCGTAGTAATACTGGGGCGGCGCGGCGCTGGCATAAATGCCCACCAGGTCCGCCTGATGCTGTTTGGCAAGCGCCAGCGCCAATGCGGTGCGGCGGTTGCAATCGAATCCGTGGTCCAGGTGGACGGAAATGCGTCGGTACATGGCGGGCCTCCTTGGTAAGCGTCCCATGTCGCCATGGTTGCGCGTTCCGGCGGGCCCACCCTTGATGCGCATCAAGCCGATATCACTTTTCTCGACGGCGCGATCGCGCGCTAACGCGGTGCGTCCTTTTCAACGCGGTCGCGCAGTTGCCGTACCTGACGCGCCTGCTGGGCAATGCGGTCCAGCGGACCGGCCAGCGCGGGGTCGGCCGCCAGCACCGCGGCCGGTACCGCGAATGGGCGCGGGGACGTCGCGGGCGCGTTGTCCTGCGGGTGCAAGGCATGCGCCAGCACCAGCCCGTAATCTTGCAGCGCCGAGGCGGCCGTCGAGGCGTCGGGCGGCAAGGGCGGTTGTATTTCCAGGACGGTGCCGGCGGCGGTAATGCGCCGCATCGCGTTCAAGAGGTTCACGGCGATGTCGACCTTGCGGTCACGATGCACCGGGTTTTGTTGCAGCCGTTGCAAGGACGCTTCGGCGTTGTCGGCCGACAGGCAGGCCAGGCGGCGCAGGCCAACAATGTCGACGGCGGCGGTATCCGCCGTGGCATTGCTTTTCAACCGGATCAACGCCAGGGCATAGGCGGCGTGCCGTTCCAGCGCGCGGGTCAAGGCGTCGGCCAATTGGCGCGGCTCTTTTTCCGGCCACACCAGAAACCCCACCAGCAGGGCAAGAATGCCACCCAGCACGCTGTTGAAGGCGCGCAGCGCGGCCAGCATGGGTTCGTAGATGTCGGGTTGCTGGATGTGGCTGACCAGCACGAACTGCGAGGTCAGGAAAAACGTGAACAGCGCGTAATGGATGGTGCGCGCGGCGAAGGTGCCCAGCGCGATGGGCAGCACCGCCAAGGCCACCGACAGCGGCGTGCTCAACAACAGCCCAAGCAAGGACGCGCCGATGGCGCCCGCCACGCTGCCGATCACCCGTTCCAACGTGCGCTGCCAAGTGGTGGCGAAGTAGGGTTGCAGGATGAAGACCAGGGTCAGCGACATCCAATACCCGTGATTGACGGCGAAGGTCTTGGACAGCGCCACGGCGATGGTGGCGCCCACGCCCACGCGCAAGGCGTGGCGGAAGGCATCCGATTCCACGCCCAGGTTCTGGCGCAGGGTGCGGGCGGCCTGGCGCGCGCGGCTTGCCAGGCTTGGGACCTGAACCGGGGCTGCCGGTGCGTCGCCCTGGTCGAACATGGCTTGCATGACCGATTGGGCCGTTTGCTGCATGCGGTCCAGCACCGGCACCACCGAGGCCAGATCAGGCGCATACGCCATGGCGCCGCCGCGCAGGTCGTGCAGGCCGGCGCTGAAGTGCGCCAGCCGTTCTCGCAGGCATTGCGCCTGTTTGGCGTCACTGACGTCCGACGTGCTGGCGATGGCGTTGCAGACGCTGGCGTAACGGTGCAGCGCATGCGACAGATGCGCGCCCGCGCTGCGGCCCAGCCAGCGCGGCGCGTTGGATTCCAGCAGGTCGGCCGCGGCGACCAGCGCAATGAAACTGTCTTCGGCGCTGTCCAGCAGATACATCAATTGATGCGCCCGTGCGCGGCGCGACGGACGGGTGTCCTGCACTTCGCGGATACGCACGCGGGCGGCTTCCAGGGCGGCGCGCTGGGCGCTGCGTTGCGGTTTGGTGACCGCCGTCCAGGCCTGCGGCCCGCCGGCAGGGGTCACGCCCGAAACCGTCAGGCCCGAATACATGCGCGCCAAGGCATCGGCGAAGTCCGCCAGGCCGCGATAGCAGTGCGCCACGGCATGGGTCGCGTCTTTCCAGGGGCGCCTGCGCCAGACCAGCGCCGTCATCAACATTGCCCAGACCGCGCCGGCCAGGAAGAAGAGGGTGTAGGACAGGCTCTCGGCCAGCGTGGGCGCGGGCAATTCCGCCGCCACCACAAAGCCTGCCGACAGCAGCGTGCCGACAATGGCGGCGGCGGGCCCCAGCACCCGCAGCAGTCCGCCGAAGGTGCAGCAGGCGAAGGTTAGCGGCAGCAGCAGCCAAAGATGGCTGGCGCTGGCGCTGGCCAGGAAGCAGAAGAGGGCGCCGATCAGCCCCAGCGCCAGCATGGAGCCCGCGCGTTGGCGCAGCGGCCCGCCGGGGTCCCCAAAGCAGGCCCAGAAGGCGGCGATGGCGGTCCAGCCCAGGCGCGGCTCGTGCGCCAGCACAGCCAGAATGACGGGCGCCGCGCTGATCGCGGCGGCTTGCAGGGCGTCCAGCCACAGCACATTGCGCAGCGAGGCGCGCCAGAGGGAAAGCAGTTTTGTCACGCTGGGAAACCGGCAGAAATCAGGTAGAGAATGCGCAGGACGCAAACCCTAGCATGTCGACAAGGCGGTTGGCGTATACGGCTGGTTACATTAATGTGAATTAACGGACTGAAGCACGCAAATTTGCCTGGAACAATTGCGCGAAATGGCATAAAAAAACACTTGCGATGGCGTCACCAGTTATGGGGTGACGCAATAGCGGCAAGCCAAGAGTGAACTCATGTCCCAATGTGTCCCTATCTGCGCCCGGACAGCGCAGGCGTTATCCAGGGACATGCGAGGAGCGTTGACATGACGCCGAATCACGAGGCTTCCACCAGCTCGGTGGTCAGCGACGATGAAATCGCCGCCATGATTGCAGGAAAAGATGGGCTGCGCGTGTTGTTGCAGCCCCAAATGGATTTGCTCACGGGAAAAATCGTGTCGGCCGAGGCGCTGGCACGATGGCAGCATCCCCGCCTTGGGCTGGTCATGCCTGCCGAATTCATTCCTGCCGTCAATCGCATGGGCCTGGATAAGCAACTGTTCGAACGCGTTTGCCTGCGCGTGATCGATGTGCTGCTGACCATGCGCCGGATGGGCGTCGCGGTGCCGATCGCGATCAATGCGCCGGCCTCGACGCTTGCCGACGACCGCTCGGTCGCCTTCCTGCTTGACCGTATCCGCGCGGCGGAACTGCCGGCCTCGCTGGTGCGCGTCGAACTCACCGAAGACCAGCCCATCAAGGACCTTGACGTCTTGCGCGCGTCGCTCATGAAGCTTGAGGACGCGGGCTGCGAGGTCAGCCTGGACGATTTTGGCACCGGGCATGCCTCATTGAAGCTGCTGTCGGCCATTCCGCTTTCCGAAGTCAAGATCGACCAGTATTTCGTGACGCGCATGCGGCGCAGCGCCGTGGCGTTCGAAGTGCTGCGCAGCGCCGCCGAGCTGGCCACCCGCATGGGTTGGCGCGTGGTGGCCGAGGGGGTCGAGAACGTGGCCGACATTCCCGCCTTGCGCGCGGCGGGTTGCCGCTACGGCCAAGGCTTCGCGTTGGGCCGACCCATGACGCTGGACGAACTGATGCTGCGGCTGCGCACGCAACGCGACGGGATAGCGCCGCTGGCCGCTTCCGCCAGCTATGCGTCGTCGTGGATCGAGGCGTTTGACGGCGCCGATGCCGAGCCCGGCCCGCCCGTGCGTGTGACCACGCAGTAGCCGGGCAGGAGCGGTAATTCTTACCGGAATCGTCGCGTCCCTGAGCGCCTCCCGCACATAAACCCACACGCATGGCGTTTGGGCACGTCAGTTGCGACAGCAAGTCCAGCGGAGTTGTTCCGCCCTCTAGGAGACTTGTAATGTCCAATCAGAACCAGCCCGACCAGCAAAAGCAGCCGCAAAAACAACAGGCCCAGGAAAACCCCAAGGACCGCAACCAACAATCGGGCCAACAACCTGGTCAGCAGTCGGGGCAACAACCCGGCCAGCAGATCGACAAGGGTCAAGGCCAGCAGGGCCAGAATCCCGGCCAGCAAAACAAGACGCAACGCTAGCGCCTTGATCGCGCCTTGAGACCGCATACCGGCAGCGCGTATCCCGACGGCCCCGGCCTCGCCCTCTGACAGGCGCGCGGCCGGGGCCATTTGCTTGGGGCCCCGGTTTGCTGCCATCATCCTTTTCGGCCATTGAAATATGTCGCCGTATCTTCGACCATGCGCTCTGACCATGCACGTTGGTCATGCGTTCCCATTGGCTCTATCCAGGATTGCTCATGAACTCGCTTGCCCCCGCATCGCGCCAGCGCTCCGCCTTGGGGTCCACCCTGGCGGTGCTGCTGATGCTGATGGCGCTGGCGGCGATTCTTGCATTTGCCGCCGTCCGTATCGTTGAACAGCGCGTTTCAAGCCTGCTGGGGCCGCGCAGCCAAGTCGGTGACGTACAGGTCGGGTTCCGGCAAGTGGTGTTGACCGACGTCGTGGTGCCGGGCGCTGCGGGCCAGGCCGAGGCGCGCGCCAAGCGGATCGTGCTGGAGCCCAAGTGGTCCGGCTTTCTGCGGCACGAAGCGGTGTTCAACACCGTCACTGTCGAGGGCTTTGACTTTGCCGTGGTGCGCACCGACAGCGGCGAGATGCAGATTGCGCCCGCCTTGAAGGCGGCGCTGCAAGCGGGCGAGGGAAGAACGCGCGGCCGCATGCCAATCGACATTGCGCAACTGGTGCTGCGCGACGGGCGGCTGGACTTTGTTGACGCCGCCGTGGCCACGCCCGCGCACCGTATCCCGTTCAAGAACGTGCGGGCGCGGCTCAGTCCCGTGATGATCCCGGGCGATAGCGTGCGCAGCAACATTGAGTTCGCCGGCGACGTGGAAGACAACCGCAATGGAGAATCCACCGTGCGGGCCCAGGGCTGGGTGGACATCGGCGGCACCGATTCAGAAATGAAGGTCGCGGTGCGCAATATGGATGTCCGCCACGCGGCGCCGTACCTGGCGGAAAACGGCGCCGGCACGCTGACGGGTGGCACGATGGACCTGGACATGAGCACCGCCATTGCCAAGCAGGATCTGCGGGCGTCGGGCGTTGTGGCGCTGCATGCGCTGAAATTCAGCGGTGACGGTTCGGTGTTTTCGCTGCCCCGCAAGGCGGTGTTGGCCGCCATGAAGGACAAGACCGGCGCGCTGCGATTCGAGTTCGCGTTGCGCGGCAGCCTGGACAACCCCAAGTTCTCGGTCACGCGCGGTTTTGCCGCGCAAGTGGCGCAGGGCTTCGGCCGCGCGATCGGTGTGGGCGCGGAAGGCGCCGCCCAAGGCGTGACCGGCGCGGTCAAGGAACTGGGCGACGCGTTGTCGGACTTGCTCAGCCCTGGCAAGTGACGCGCCGCGTGGGGGCGAACAACGACGCACGCCGGCTAACACCGGCGCGGGCGGGCTGACCCAGGCGGCCGCTTATTGCGGCTTGGGCGCGGGCCCCGCGTAGTAGGCCGCCAATGCCTGGATCTCGCTATCGGTCAGGCGCTGCGCAAACGCGCGCATGACACCGACGTCATCGTTCTGCCGCGAGCCGCTGCGAAAGGCATTCATCTGGTCGGTGAAGTACTCCCGCGACTGCCCCGCCAGGCGCGGCAGCAAGGGGCCTTCACCCATGCCGCGCAGGCCGTGGCAGTTCGCGCAGGCGGGCAGGGCGCGCGCGCCGTCGCCTTGCACATCCAGCTTGCGTGCCGCTTCGCCGCCGAATTCGCCCACATGCATCGGCGGGCCGGCCAGGGTGCCGTAGTACGCCGCAAGCTGCCCGATTTCCTGCTCGGTCAGCGCGCGCGCCACCGTATTCATCAATGGCTGGATCCGCGTCCCGCTGCGGAAGTCGGCCAGTTGTTTGGCCAGATACTCGCTGCTCAGGCCCGCCAGGTTCGGAAAGATGCCGCCGGTAGGCGTGATCCCGGCTTGCCCATGACAGGCCACGCAGGCCTGCACGCCCGCCGCGGGCTTGCCATTGGCGGCAAGCTGCTTGCCGGCTTGCGGGTCGGCATCGCGCAGGAAGTTCTCCCATTCCGGACGTGAAGCACTGAAGTCCTGCGCGCTGCGGCCGGGCACGGGCGTGGCGGGTTTGGGAGGCGCAGGCGTGGGTGAGGCGGCCTGTGGCGGCGCGGCCGGACCCGGCGCCGCCGGCGTAGCGGGTGACGCGGTCGCGGGTGGCGCCGATGCCGTGACGGCGCTAGCGCGGATCAGGCCGTCGCCACCGGTGCCGATCATCTGGTGCGCCGTGGCGATCAGCGTGACCAAGGGCGGCGCCATGATCAGCAGGATGGCGACGGATATGCCTTTGCGATGTTCGATCATGATCACACCAGCGGTCCCGGCGAACGTAGATAGTCCGCCTTGATTTTTTCGACGATCCAGTAGGCGGTGGCGCCCACGGTGCCTGTCGGGTTGTAGCCCGAGTTCTGCGGGAATAAGGCCGCGCCGGTCACAAACACATTCGGCACGTCCCAGCTTTGCCCGTAGCGATTGACAACGCTGGTGTCGGGGTTGTCGCCCATGGCCGCGCCGCCGGTCAGGTGGGTGGACTGATAGGCCGTTGCCGAAAAAGGCCGCTTGCGCGGGCCGGGCTCGGTGCGCACGATGCCCTTCATGGCGCGGCCGATTTCGTCGCCCTTGGCGGTAAGAAACGCCGACATACGGATGTCGTTGTCCGGAAAATCGTAGGTCACTCGCAGCAGCGGCAGGCCCCAGGCGTCCTTGTAGGTGGGGTCCAGGCTCAGGTAGCCGCCACGCCAGGGCTGGGCGGAGCCGGTGATGGTGATGGATGCCGAATGGTTGTAGTAACGCTTGACGGCCTTCTTCCAGTCGGCGCCCCAGGTGGGCGTGCCTTTGGGCGTGGGGTGAAAACCGATGGGCGCGCCGCTGACCACCTGGATCTGTAGATAGCCGCCGCCGACAAACCCGAGCGGCCCGTGGTCGAAATTGTCGGCGCTGAAATCGTCCATGGTCACGGCGACCGCGCCCGCGCCCATGAACGGGTTGATATTGATCGACTCGTCGAAAAACAGGTTCACGCCCGACGTGGTCTGGTGGGTGTAGTTGCGGCCCACGACACCGGTATCGGTTGCGGGGTCGTAAGGCTTGCCGATACCCGAGAGCAGCAGCAGGCGCACGTTGTTGATGCCAAAGGCGCACAGCACCACAATCCCGGCCGGTTGGAAAACCTCTTCACCCGCCGCGTCCACATAGGTCACACCGCGCGCGCGCTTCTTGTCCGGCGTCAGTTCCACGCGCAGCACGTGCGCGCCCGTGCGGATCTCAAAATTCTCCATCTTCATGGCCACGGGCAAGATGCAGACCTGCGGCGAGGCCTTGGCGAAATGCTCACAGCCGAAGTTGGAACAGAACCCGCAGTACACACAGGCGCTCATGTGCAGGCCCTCGGAATTCACATAGGGGCGCGTACACAGGGCAGAGGGCTGTACATAGGGGTGATAACCCAGCTTGCGCGCGGCTTCGCCGAACAGCGCGGGCGCGTAGGGCACCTTCATGGGCGGATTTGGATAGGGGCGCGAACGCCAGGGTTCAAAGGGGTTGCCGCCTTCCTGCTTCTGGCCCTTGAGGTTGCCGGCCTGGCCGGAGGCCCCGATCAGGTAGTCGTACCGGTCGAAATAGGGCTCCAGCTCGTCATAGCTGACCGGCCAATCCTGGCAGCTCAGTTCCTTGTCGAAAATTTTCGCGCCATAGCGCTCGGTGTAGTGGCTGCGGATGCGGAAGTCGGTGGGGTCGAAGCGGTAGTACGCGCCCGACCAGTGATTGCCCGCGCCGCCCAGGTGCGTGCCCGGATACGCAAACTGCCAGCGGCGCATGGGTAGGGCCTTCTGGTCCGTACTGTTGCGGAACGTGAACGTTTCGGTGGCCGCGTCCTGGTGCAGTTCGTGGCGGCGAGCGTATTTCAGTTCGTCGTGCACGTTGGGGCCCTGGAAATCGGGGGAGGGCCAACGCGCCTGGCCGCGTTCGAGCACCACCACCCGCTGCTTGGCCGCAGCCAGCTCCTTGCCGATGATGGAACCCGTCCAGCCGCCGCCGATGATCGCGACGTCCACGGGGGGTAGCGTTTTAGCCATGTCCATCTCCCGATTTCATCTTGTGTCCCACCGCATTGGCGATGGACACGGGCTTGCCCGCCCAGATCACGCCGTGGCGTTCGATATCGTTGGAAAAGGAGGCATAGGCGCCGGGAAAGCCCACCAGCTTCCATCCCACCATGTCGACGTTGCCGCCGTAGAGCGGGTCGGAAAAGAAGCCTTCGATCGTGCCGTCCAGCAAGGCCTGGAAGAAGATGTCGGACGGCAGCGGCGAAAAATCGACTTTGCCCGCCTGTAAATCATGAAGCCAGGCGTCCTGCCTGGCTTCATCAAGTTCCGCAAAGGGTTTGCCGTCTTGCTTGCGGGTCGCGGCGTCCAGCGCGGCCAAACCGCGCCGGATCATCTCGGCCGGCGTGAATGACAACTGGTAGCCCTGTTCGGGCGTGCCTTTTTCAAACGGGCCCTGTCGATAGAACTGGCTGCCCGCGCCCCAGGCGCCCGCCAACTGGCCATCCAGGAAATAGGTGACGCCGGCCTCTTTGGCGCCGGGGCCTAAATCGTCGGCGGGAATCAAGCGTGCCGCGATGGCGTCCATCGCCTGGGCTTCCTGGGCGTTGAAGAATCGAAGGGTGCGGTCGGCGGACGGCGCAATGGCCGCCTGGCCTTCGGGGTTGCCGGCCGCAGGGCCGGGCGCCGAGGGTGCGCCTGCCGCGCGGGCGGCCCAGGCGGCGCCGGGCACGCCCACCGCCAGGGCCTTGAGCAGCCCCCGCCGGCCGGCGACGGGCGGGTCGGACTTGGAACCGTCATTCGAGGATTGATCGTCCATGCATCGCTCCAGTTTTGGGGCAGGCACGCCACTTGCCCCGCAGTTGATAGAGACCCCGCAACAGCTCGTTATCCGCTGGCGTTTAGTTTGTCACTGTTTTTAATTGGGAGACAACGATGAAAAGCCACAAACTGCTACTGATCGCCGCCATGTTGGCGGTATTGCCCTGGCATGCCACCCGCGCGCAGACCACCCAGACCACGCTGGTCGCGCAAGCCGCGCCGGCGCCGTCCACGCCCATGCCCACGGCGGACGACAAGATGGCGCCGCCCAATGTCATTCGCGAGCCCGTGCCGGGAACGCAGAACCCGGACAAGCAAAAAATGCCTGCCACTGAAGAAAAGACCGGAACGTCGAAGTCCCGGCCTGTCGACTCCAATGCTCCGCTCAAGGGCGACGCAAACCCGCGCCAGAAGACGCCGGATGCGGACACGCGCGGTGGCGGCAAAAGCGGTGGCAGCAAAACGGGTGCACCGGACAACACCGGCATGCCTGGATCGGGCGCGTCGTCCGGCTCGGGCGGCGGCGCGGATACGCGCTGAGGCTCGGCCCCGGCAAAGTGGAGAAATACGGCTTTCAGGTATTATTCAGTTTCCTGTAAGAACGAGAGCCCGGCGGTGTTTGCGTCCTGAGGTTGCGAAGGCAACCCCGTGAACACGGCGTTTTATGACTCAAGACCCCCCTCCTAGCAGGGCGCCCCGGCGCCCACCTTTTCTCTCTATCCGCCGACGCGCCGTGGCATCACCGCGACGCTTGGTTTCAATCCGCATCGTCACTGCGCCGCCGCAACTGGCGTGCCGCGCGCCGCCTGGCGTTGCCCATTCCCCCTTGAATTCCCACGCTTTCCTCCTTCAGCAAGGCGGCGCCGCTGCGCGCGCACGCCCGACATTCGCGGACCAACAATGATTTTCGACTGGATGAACGACCCCACCGCCTGGCTTGGCCTGGCGACGCTGGTGATTCTTGAAATTGTTCTGGGCATCGACAACCTGGTGTTCATCGCCATCCTGGCCGACAAGCTGCCGCCCGAGCAGCGCAACCGGGCGCGGATGATCGGCCTGAGCCTGGCGCTGGTGATGCGCTTGGGCCTGCTGGCCAGTATTGCCTGGGTGGTGACGCTGACGGCGCCGCTCTTTACCGTCTGGGGCAGCGAGATCTCCGGGCGGGACCTGATCCTGATCCTGGGGGGCATGTTCCTGCTCTTCAAGGGCACGATGGAACTGCATGAGCGCGTGGAAGGCAGCGTCGGCCACGAATCCGGCCAGAAGCCGCAGCACGCAATCTTCTGGCAGGTCATCTTGCAGATCGTGGTGCTGGACGCCGTGTTTTCGCTGGACTCGGTCATTACCGCGGTCGGCATGGTGCAGGAACTCAGCATCATGATGATCGCCGTGGTGGTGGCGATGGCCGTCATGATGGTGGCCAGCCGCCCGTTGATGGCGTTCGTGGGCCGCCATCCCACCGTGGTGATCCTGTGCCTGGGCCTGCTGCTGATGATCGGTTTCAGCCTGGTGGCCGAAGGCCTGGGTTTCGACGTGCCCAAGGGCTATCTGTATGCCGCCATTGGCTTTTCGATTCTGATCGAGCTGTGCAACCAGTTGGCCCGGCGTAACCGCGCCAAGGGCACGCACGCCCTGGGCCGCCGCCAGCGCACCGCGCAGGCCGTGTTGCGCCTGCTGCATACCGGCCGCGCCGGCCAGCCGGGCCAGCAGGCCGACGAGATGGTGGCGCTGGTGGACAGCGCGGGCGATGAGCCCGCCTTCGCGCCTGAAGAAAGCTCCATGATCGAGCGCGTGCTTTCCGTGGGCGGGCACGACGTCCGTTCCATCATGGTGCCGCGCGGCGACATGGTCTGGCTGGATGTGGCGGATTCGTCCGAAGCCGTGGTGCGCAAATTCGCAAGCGGCCATTCGCGCTTGCCGCTCTGCGCCGGCGATGCCTCCAACGTGCTGGGCGTGTTGCACTTCAAGGACGTGCTGCCGTTGCTGAGCAACCCTGGCCCCATCGACCTGGTGGACCTGGCGCGCGAACCGCGCTACGTCATGGAGACGACGCCGGTATTGAAGGTGCTGGAAGAACTGCGCGCCACGCGCGACCACATGCTGATCGTGGTGGACGAACACGGTGTCTGCGAAGGCCTGGTTACACCGATGGATGTGCTGACCGCCGTGGGCGGCGAACTGCCCGAACACAGCGAAGACCAGCCTGAAGCGTTGCAGTTGTCGGACGGTTCATGGTTGCTGGAAGGCGGCTTGTCGGTGGGCGAAGCCGCGCGCTTGCTGGACTCGCCCGGCCTGGTTGAGGATACGCCGGACGCCACGCTGGCGGGCTGCCTGCTGCGCGCGGTGGGCCGTCTGCCCGACGCCGGCGACACGATCCGCCTGCATGAATGGAATTTCGAGGTCACGCGCCGCGACGGCCTGCGCATCCACCAAGTGCATGCCCGAGCGGAAAGCCAACTGGGGACGCAAGATTAATCCCGAACGCTTTCTCTGGATAACGCCAGACTTGGGCAAAGCAAAACTCTGTGAGAATATTGCGAAACGCTTTTGGTTTTCCTGATTTTCCTGTTCATATTTGAAGCAGTTCCTAGATTGACGGCGCGTCTTTGCGTTTTTGTTATTCCTGGTGGAGAACAGCAGCATGGGCAGTGTGATGGTTCGGGTAGGAAGGTTGGGAATTCGAGTATGTGGCGCGTAGCGGGCACGCTGCTGGTCCTGGCCTTGCCAGGCGCCGCCTTGGCTACGGAAGGGGCACTGGGCCGGCAAGTGACCGGCACCAATGTGCAGCCCAACGCGGGCATCGTGTCACCCGAACCGATCTGGGCGGTGAACTTTGCGCAGATCTACCTGGACGGCAAGATCGGCGGCAGCCGCGAAGTGCCGGTGGCGGGGCGCACCTCGCTAGGGTTGGACGGCAAGGTGGCGTTCACGCTGGCTACTGTCCTCAAAACCTGGGACACCGGCCCGGGGCCTTGGAACTTTGCCTCCAGCTTCACCTTGCCCTACGTGTGGACCAAGGTGAACTCCACGGTCACAGGCGCAGGCGGCCGGTCGGTTGGCAGCAGCGACACCGCGTCGGGTCTCTTCGACCTGTATTTCTCGCCCATCATCGCCGGCTACCATTTTTCCGAAACATCACACATGGCGCTCAGCCTGAACATCTGGGCGCCCACCGGCAAGTACAACGCCGACGACATGGCCAACCCCAGTTTGAACAACTGGACCTTCATTCCGCAGGTGGCCTATACCAAGATATTTCCAGAGTCCGGCTTCCAGATCGACACGGTGGCGGGCGTGCAGTTCTACACGCGCAACAACGCTACCGATTACAAAAATGCCCCCGTCTTCAGTTGGGACGTGATGGGCCGCAAGACCTTCAGCAACGGCGTCAGCGCGGGCTTGGTTCTGGGCACCCAGCAGCAACTGGGTAGCGACGAGGGTCCCACCGCCGATCGGCTGAATGGATTCAAGGGCAGGGATTGGGCGCTGGGCCCGATCGTTACCTACGACAGAAAATTGGCGGACAAGCGTTCGCTGTCGCTCAGCCTGCGCTGGGTGCCGACCATCAGCAGCACGAACCGGCTGGATAGCACCAGCACGGTGATGGGCACGGCCACTGTGGTGTTCTAAGCCTGCAATGATCGGGCCTGCCCCTTTTGGGCAGCCGGTTGAATTTCTTTGACTTCGGGTGACTCGATATGGCGACGAAGCAAGTGAAAAACAAATCCCGCCTGGTTGGCGCGCTGCTGTTGGGCGGCGTGGTGCTGGGGGTAGCGGCCAGCACGGCGTTTCTGGTGATGGCCGACGATGGCAAGCCGCAAGCCGTCAAGGTGGTGCTCGGTGACGGCAAGAGTGGCCCGCCTGGCATGGCATGGGTGCCAGGACGCGAATTCCTGATGGGCAGCAGCCACAAGCTGGCGCAGCCCAACGAAATGCCCGCGCACAAGGTGGCGGTCAGCGGGTTCTGGATGGACGTGAACGACGTCACCAATGCACAGTTCCGCCGCTTCGTGGAAGCCACCGGCTATGTCACGACGGCCGAGCAAAAACCCAAATGGGAAGACCTGAAAGTGCAGTTGCCCCCCGGCACGCCGCGCCCCGACGACAGCCTGTTGGTACCCGGCGCCATGGTGTTCGTGGGCACCGAGTCCGAGGTGTCGCTGCGCGACTACTCGCGCTGGTGGCGTTATGTGGCGGGCGCGAATTGGCGGCACCCGCAAGGCCCGGGCACGTCGATCGACGGCAAGGACGACCATCCCGTCGTGCAGGTGTCGTACGAAGATGCCGTGGCCTATGCAAAATGGGCCGGCAAGCGCCTGCCGACTGAAACCGAATGGGAAATGGCCGCGCGCGGCGGGCTCGAACAGGCCACGTACGCCTGGGGCGAAGAGCTGCTGCCCCAGGGCAAGCCGATGGCCAATATCTGGGACACGCAGCAAGCACAGCCGTTTCCGGTTGTGAAGGATGAAAAAGTGCAGGTGGGCACCATGCCCGTCGGCAGCTTCTCGCCCAACGGCTACGGGCTTTACGACATGGCCGGCAACGTCTGGCAATGGACGTCCGACTGGTACCGCGCCGACGCCTTCAAGATCCAGGCGCAGTACCGCAAGCCGCCCGTGGACCCCGCCGGGCCCGCCGACAGCTTCGACCCGGACGACGGCGCGGTGCCGCCCAGCGCGCCCAAGCGCGTGACCCGTGGCGGCTCGTTCCTGTGCAGCGATACCTACTGCATCAGCTACCGCACCAGCGCGCGCCGCGGCACCGACCCGATGAACGGCATGTCGCACCTGGGCTTCCGCACGGTGATGACGCCGCAACAGTGGAAGCTCGCGCAGGCCCGCAAGAACGGCGTCGCCAGCCGCTGACGGCGACATCGCTGACGGCTCAGGCCGTCGGCTCCACGGGGGAAGCAATGCCGATAGTCAACCGCGACAGCATTCTGGAATTGGAAAGCGCCATGGCCCAGGCGGTGTTGGGGCAGGGCGCCGTCATCCGCGAAGTATTGCTGGGCCTGCTGGCCGACGGGCATGTGCTGCTGGAAAGCCTGCCCGGGCTGGCCAAGACGCGCACCGTCAAGGCGCTGGCCGCGCATCTGGCGGCCGACATGAGCCGCATTCAGTTCACGCCGGATCTGTTGCCGTCGGACATCACGGGCGCCGAAGTGCTGCAACCCGACGCGCAAGGCAAAAACCAGATCAAGTTCCAGCAGGGGCCCTTGTTCGGCAACCTGATCCTGGCCGACGAAATCAACCGCGCACCCGCCAAGGTGCAGGCGGCGCTGCTGGAAGCCATGGAAGAAAGGCAGATCACCGTGGCGGGCACCACGCACCGGATGCCCGGGCTGTTCATGGTGCTGGCCACGCAGAACCCCATCGAACAAGAAGGCACCTATCCCTTGCCCGAAGCGCAGATGGACCGCTTCCTGATGAAGATCGTGCTGGACTACCCTGACGCCGACAGCGAAATCCGCATGCTGTCGCTGCTGCGGGGCGAAGCCGCGCAAGCCGGCGCGCCCACCGAGGCCCGGCTGCCACAGGAAACGCTATTCGCCTGCCGCGCCGAGATCGGGCAGGTGCATGTGTCCGATGCGCTGGACCGCTATCTGGTCGACCTGGTCAACGCCACGCGGCGCCCGGCCGACTACGACGCGGACCTGGCGCGCTGGATTCAAGTGGGCGCCAGCCCGCGCGGCGCGATTGCGCTGGACAAGGTGGCGCGCGCCAACGCCTGGCTGGCGGGGCAGGACTACGCGTCGCCTGACGACGTGCGCGGCGTGGCCAAACCGGTGCTGCGGCATCGGCTGCATTTGTCCTACGATGCCGTGGCCGACGGCATCAGCGCGGATCAGGTCATCGACAAGCTGCTCGATGCCGTGGCCGTTCCCGTGTAAGCCGGCTTCCAGATGCCAGCCACCGCCACCGCCAGCGACGCCGATGTCCACGTCCGCATCCATGACCTGATGGCGCTGGAACCGGCGGCGCGCGGCTTGCGCTTTACCAGCCGCCAGCCCATCAACAGCATTCTGGCGGGCCAGCATGGCTCTCGGCTGCGCGGGCGCGGGCTGGATTTCGAGGAACTGCGGCGTTACCTGCCGGGCGATGATCTGCGCCAGCTTGACTGGCGTGCGTCTCAGCGCTTGGGCAAGCCCTATGTACGCACCTATAGCGAAGAACGCGACCGCCCGCTGCTGGTGTTGGTGGATCAGCGCATGAGCATGCATTTCGGTTCGGTGCGCAGCTTTAAATCAGTCGTGGCGGCGCGCGTGGCCGCGCTGTCGTGCTGGATGGGATATTTGGCGGGCGACCGCGTCGGCGGGCTGGTGTTCAGCGACGACGGTATCGAGCAAGTGCGCCCCTTGCGCAGCCGCGAGCGCATCCAGGCCCTGTTCGCCGCCATCGTCCGCCGCAACCAGGCATTGCGCGCAGACGCTCCGGATGTGGATGCCACTGGCCGATTGAACCAGGCGCTGCAAGGCGCGCTGGCGCATGCGCCTCATGACAACCTGATCTGCCTGATCAGCGATTTCGCGGGCGCCGACGACCAGACCTTGCGGCTGTTGCGCACGCTGGCCGCGCACAACGACGTGATTGCCACGCTGGTCTACGACCCGCTGGCCGTCCACACGCCGTTGCAGGGGCGGCTGGTGGTCACGCAGGGGGAGCTGCAAGTGGAAGTGGCGGCGGACCGGCAACAAGTGCGCCAACCGCTGTCTGACTTTTTCACGGGCCGCCTGCGCGACGTGGCCGAGCTACTGCGCCGCAGCCATGTGCCGCTGCTGTCGGTGGATACGGCCAACGACACGGTGACGCAGTTGCGCCGCGAACTAGGCAAGCAGATGCGCCCATGAACGCCAACGACGCCAGCCCCAGCATCGACCAACTGGTTCAGTTGCCCTTGCCCGCGCCGGTTAGCTATTGGCCGCAGACCTGGGGCTGGGCGGTATTGCTGGCGGTGGTCGTCGTGGTAGCTGCCTGGGCGGTGTGGCGGGCGGTACGCAAGCATCGCCGCAACCGTTATCGCCGCGCCGGCTTGCGGCAATTGGACGCCATGCAGCAGGCGGCAAAGGCCGATCCCCTGGCCGCGCGGGGCTTGCCGGTGCTGCTAAAGCGCGTCGGCTTATCCGCCGCGTTGCCCGCCGACCGCACGCGCGTGGCCACGCTGGCCGGCACGGATTGGGTGGCGGCCATGGTAGCGGACGGTGGCGCCTTTGCGCCGGACGCGGACGCCTTGCTGCGCACCTTGGCCTATGCGCCGCCGGCCTCGGTCAAGGCCATTCCCGATGCGCAATTGCAGGCCTTGTTTGCCGCCAGCCGGCAGTGGATGGAGCACCATCATGTGGCGGCTTGAATACCCTTGGCTGCTGGTGCTGCTGCCGCTGGGCTGGCTGGCGTACCGCTATCTGCCTGCCTATGTGCAGCGGCGCGGCGCGCTGCGCATTCCCTTTTTTGAATCGGTGGCGCGCAGCGTGGGGCAGTCGCCCCAGCGGCCGGGGGTGCGACGCGACCCATGGCAGCTTGCGCTGAATGCGCTGGTCTGGGCGCTGCTGGTGCTGGCGCTGGCGCGACCCGAACGGGTGGAGCCGCCCTTGGAACATCGGCAACCGGTGCGTGACCTGATGCTGGCGCTGGATATCTCTCAGTCGATGGAAACGCAGGACTTCGTGACCCCCACCGGCCAGCGGGGCGACCGCCTGGCCGGCGTCAAGACCGTGGTGGCCGACTTCATTGCCCGCCGCAAGGACGACCGGCTGGGCCTGATCGTGTTCGGCACCGCCGCCTATCCGCAAGCGCCCTTGACGCAAGACCACGCCACCCTGAGCCTGTTACTGGACCAGGTTGCCACCGGCATGGCGGGGCCCAACACGGCCATTGGCGACGCAATCGGCGTGGCGATCAAGCAGTTGGAACACGCTACCGAGCGCGACAAGGTCCTGATCCTGTTGACGGACGGCAACGACACCGGCAGCGCCGTGCCGCCCGACCGCGCGGCG
>Ga0160437_1000289_pt1 | contig 27709 bp, 23 predicted proteins | sample HID1975I_E0MG_FD_108227 | JGI IMG/M metagenome (GOLD analysis project Ga0160437, IMG submission 108227) | Enriched soil microbial communities from UW Madison campus, WI, USA - HID1975I_E0 MG | ecosystem: Environmental > Terrestrial > Soil > Unclassified | place: USA: Madison, Wisconsin... | reverse complement strand
GCGCCGCGCAGTCCATTGACCCGCCTCAGTATTTGGATGCCCAGGGCCAGCCGCTGCCGGCCGACGCACCGGGCGAGGCCATCGCCGAAAGCATTTACGACATCAAGATCCGACCAGGCGTGCGCTACCAGCCGCACCCGTCCTTTGCCCGCAAGACCGACGGCAGCTACGACTACTACCCGCTTGCCGACGGCGAACTCAAAGACAAGTACTACATTCCCGACTTTCCGCGCACCGGCACGCGCGAGCTGACGGCGGACGACTACGTCTACGCCTTTCGCCGCCTGGCCAGCCCGCGCGTCGTGTCGCCCATCTATTCGGTGATGGCCGACCACGTGGTGGGCATGCAGGAATACGGCGACCGGCTGCGCCAACGCGACCAGGCCATGCGCCGCGATCTTCCTGGTGGGAGCACGGCCCCGTGGCTGGACCTGCGCGACGCCGACGGCTTTACCGGTGTCCAGGCGCTGGACCCGCACACGCTGCGCATCCGCGTCAAAGGCAAGTATCCGCAGTTCAAATACTGGCTGGCCATGACGTTCACGGCGCCCATCCCCTGGGAGGCCGACCGCTTCTATAACCAGCCCGGCATGGCCGAGCACGACCTGTCCTTGAACACCTGGCCGGTCGGCACCGGCCCCTACATGATGGCGGAATCGTTGCAGAACCGCCGCCATGTGCTCGTGCGCAATCCCAACTACCACGGCGAAGCCTACCCCTGCGAGGGCGAGCCCGGCGATAAGGAAGCGGGCTTGTTGGCCGACTGCGGCAAGCCCACGCCCTTCATCGACCGCGCGGTATTCAGCCTGGAAAAAGAGGCCATCCCGCTGATCGGCAAATTCATGCAGGGCTACTACGACGTGCCGCAGATCGAACGCGGCGAGTACGGCGTGGCCATGCTGGTGGCCGCGGGCGACAGCCAGGACAAGGCCAAGCAGTACCGCGAGCACGGCATCCGCCTGCCCACCACGGTGGAAACCGCCAACTGGTACATGGGATTCAACTGGCTGGACCCGGTGGTGGGCAAGGGCGACACGCCCGAGCAGGCGGAAAAGAACCGCAAGCTGCGCCAGGCCATCAGCATCGTGTTCGACTGGGAAGAGTTCGTCACCGTGTTTGAAAACGACCAGGCTTCCGTGGCGCAAGGCCCGGTGCCGCCTGGCGTGCTGGGTTACCGCGAACCGCCCGAAGGCGTGAACCCCGTCGTCTACAACCTGGTGGACGGCAAGCCGGTGCGCAAATCCGTGGACGTGGCCAAGCGCCTGCTGGCCGAAGCCGGCTACCCCAATGGCCGCAACGCCGAAACCGGCGCACCACTGGTGCTGTATTACGACGCCATGCAAGGCGGAGGCTCGAACCCGCGCTTTGACTGGATGCGCCGGCAGATGGCCAAGATCGGCGTGCAACTGGACGTGCGGTCCACCGACTACAACCGCTTCCAGGACAAGATGAAGCGCGGCGCGGCGCAGATTTTCCTGTGGGGCTGGAACGCCGATTATCCCGACGCCGAAAACTTCCTGTTCCTGCTTTACGGTCCCAACGCCAAGGCGCGCGGGGGCGGCGAGAACGCGGCCAACTACGACAGCCCCGAATTCAACAAGCTATTCGAGCAGATGAAGTTCCTGGACGACGGCCCCGAGAAAGAACAATTGATCGCCAAGATGGTGGCGGTGGTGCAACGCGACGCGCCCTGGATGTTTGGCTATTTCCCCATGTCGGGCGGCGCGTACCAGCAGTGGGTCGGCAACGCCAAGCCCACGCAGATGGTGCGCAACACGCTTCAGTACATGAAGATCGATCCGCAACTGCGGCAGCAGAAGATCGACGAATGGAACGTCCCACGGTGGTGGCCGATCGGCCTGTTCGTGCTGCTCCTGGCGCTGGCGATCTGGCCGTCCTACGTCGCGCTCAAGCGCCGTGAACGCCAGACGGCCTTCGGCCCGGCCGTGAAGAAGGAGCATCAATCATGATCGGCTATGTGATCCGCCGGCTGCTGTATGGCGTGCTGATTCTGATCGGCGTCAACCTGTTCACGTTCATCCTGTTCTTCGCCGTCAACACGCCCGACGACATGGCGCGCCTGGCCATCGGCGGGCAACGCGCCAGCCAGGATGCGGTGGAAAAATGGAAGGTAGAACGCGGCTACGACAAGCCGCTGTTCTTCAATGCGCAGGCGCAAGGCACGGCGCAACTGACCGACACCATCTTCTATCAGCGCTCGGTGCCGCTCTTGGCCATGGACTTCGGCGCGTCGGATAGCGGGCGCGACATCGGCCGCGAGATCCAGACGCGAATGGGGCCCAGCCTGGCGCTGGCCGTGCCCACCTTCGTTCTAGGCTTGTTTGTCAGCATCGTGTTTTCGCTGACGCTGGTGTATTTCCGCGCCACGCGGCTGGACTTCTGGGGCGTGGTGGTGTGCGTGCTGCTGCTGTCGATATCCAGCCTGTTCTACATCATCGCGGGGCAATGGGTGTTCGCCAAGCTGATGCGGCTGGTGCCGTTCTCGGGGTTTTCGGGCGGGCTGGACGTGGTCAAGTTCCTGGCGCTGCCGGTGCTGATCGCCATCATTTCCCGCCTGGGTCCCGAAGCGCGTTTCTACCGCACGCTGTTCCTGGAAGAAATCGGCAAGGACTACGTGCGCACCGCGCGCGCCAAGGGCCTGGCCGAGCGCGTGGTGCTGTTTCGCCATGTGCTGCGCAACGCCATGCTGCCCATCCTGACCAGCACGGTCGCCGCCTTGCCGCTGCTGTTCATGGGCAGCCTGATCGCCGAATCGTTCTTCGGCATTCCCGGCTTGGGCAGCTACACGATCGACGCCATCAACGCGCAAGACTTTTCCGTGGTGCGTGCCATGGTGTTCCTGGGCGCGGCGCTCTACATCGTGGGGCTGATCCTGGCCGACATTTCCTACACGCTGGCTGACCCCCGCGTCCGATTCGAGTAGCCGCCATGCCCAAGATCGTCTTCCTGTGGACCGATGTCGCGCTGTGGCTGATGGTGCTGAGCGCGCTGGCCTACCTGTGGCACGTGCGCCGCAGCCCGAACCTGCGCGCAACCTGGGGGCGCGTGGCGCGCGACACGCCCGCCATGTGCTCGGCAGTCATCCTGGCCGCGTTCACCGTGGTGGGGCTGCTGGACTCTATTCACTACCGGCCGCAACTGCCGCCCGCGCCGGGGGCCGCGGCCGATGCCGCGCCCATTTATGCGCCGGTAGTGAAGTCCGCGCTGGACGGCCTCTTGGCCGGCACGGTGCTGACGCAACCGGAAAGAAACTACTCGCAGCCCCTGGCCACGAAGCTGTTCCTGAAGGAAACCATGTTGGTGGACGACAGGCCGGTGCGCGATTTTCCGCGCTTGCGCGGCGCCGCCACGCATCTGACGGACCCCGACACGCAACACGTGGGCGATGTCTTGAAACGCCTGGGGTGGGGCGTGGCGGGCGGGCTGGTCGTGGCGCTGCTGTCGGCGGCCGTGCTTTACGCCGGCCTGGCGCGCCACCTCGGGTCGGCGTCGCACGCGGGCCAGGTATTGCTGCGGGGCGAATCCGACGTGCCGTGGCGGGCCATGGCAATCACCTTCGGCTTGCTCTGCATGACGGCCGGCGCGCTGGCGGGGCTATCCAGCGGCTACCACGCGCTGGGCACCGACCGCATCGGCAACGACGTGTTGTGGCAAGCGCTGAAAAGCATCCGCACGGCGCTGGTCATCGGCAGCCTGACCACCATCGCCATGCTGCCGCCGGCCATTATTTTCGGCATTGCCGCGGGCTACTTCAAAGGCAAGGTCGACGACGCCATCCAATACCTCTACACCACCATTACGTCGATCCCCGGCGTGCTGCTGGTGGCCGCCTGCGCGCTGATGATGCAGGTGTATATCGACAACCATGCCGACCTGTTCGACACCTCGGTTGCGCGCGCCGACCTGCGGCTGTTCCTGCTCTGCATGATTCTTGGGCTGACCGGCTGGGCGGGCCTGTGCCGCCTGCTGCGCGCCGAAACCTTGAAGCTGCGCGAGCTGGAATACGTGCAGGCCGCGCGCGCGTTCGGCGTGTCGCACTGGCGCATCATGACGCGGCACCTGTTGCCCAACGTGGCGCATCTGGTGCTGATCACCGTGGTGCTGGAATTCTCGGGCCTGGTGCTGTATGAGGCCGTGCTGTCCTACCTGGGCATCGGCGTGGACCCCAGCATGAATTCCTTTGGTTCGATGATCGACGGGGCGCGCCTGGAAATGTCCCGCGACCCCATGATCTGGTGGAGCCTGATGACCGCGTTCCTCTTCATGCTGGCGCTGGTGTTGGCGGCCAACCTGTTTGCCGACGCCGTGCGCGATGCCTTCGACCCGCGCACGCGCCGCTACAAGCCCAGCCGCCTGGCGCGAATGGGCAGCGTGTTCGGCCGCCGCCAGGTGTTGGCCGCCGAACCGCGTGCCTCGAAATCGGGAGAAGCGCCATGAGCTCGGATACTCTCTTGCTGGACGTGCGCGGCCTGGAGGTGGACATTGCCGGTGAATCCGGCATGACGCACGCCGTCAAGCGGCTGGAATTGGCCATCTCGCAGCGCGAGACGTTCGCGCTGGTCGGCGAATCGGGCTGCGGAAAAAGCATCACGGCGTTGGCCTTGCTGCGCTTGCTGCCGGACGCCGGCCGCATCGTGGGCGGGCAGATCGACCTGGACGGGCAAGACCTGAACCGGCTGCCCGAAAGCGCGATGCGCGGCGTGCGCGGGGGCCGTATCGGCATCATCTTCCAGGAGCCGTCCACCAGCCTGAACCCCGTCATGCGCGTGGGCGACCAGATCATCGAAACCCTGACGGCGCATACGCCCTTGCGCGGCGCGGCGGCGCGCGCGCGGGCCATCGATTGGCTGCGCCGCGTGGGTATCCCCGAGCCCGAACGGCGCGTGGACGACTACCCCTTCCAGTTTTCGGGCGGACAGAAGCAACGCGTCATGATCGCCATCGCGCTGGCGGCCGAGCCGTTGCTGCTGATCGCGGACGAACCGACCACGGCGCTGGACGTCACGGTGCAGGCGCAGGTGCTGGACCTGCTGGCCGACATCCAGCGCGAAATGGGCATGGCCGTGCTGCTGATCACGCACGACTTGGCGGTGGTGAAGAACGTGGCACATCACGTGGCGCTGATGCGCGGCGGCGAAATCGTTGAAAGCGCCAGCGCCGAGGAATTCTTTCGCGCGCCCAAGCATCCGTACGCGAAGCAACTGTTCGAAGCCATCCCCACCTTTGCCAAGCGCGGCGCGCCGCTGACGGCGCAGGCGCGTGATGCCATCGCGCAAGACGGCGCACGGCGGGCCACGCAGGGAACCACGCATCGCGCGGCAGGTGGCTTGGTGCTGGATGTGCAGGATCTGAAAGTGCATTACCCCGTGCGCAAGGGCCCGTTGCGGCGCATCGTGTCCTGGGTCAAGGCCGTTGATGGCGTAACGTTTTCGTTGCGCGCGGGCGAAACGCTGGCCCTGTTGGGCGAGTCCGGCTGCGGCAAAACCACCACGGGCAAGGCGCTGCTGCGCCTGATCGACGGAGCGCGCATCTCGGGCCGCGCCATGCTGCAAGGCAAGGACGTGCTGTCGGCAGACCGTCGCACGCTGCGCGATCTGCGGCAAGACATCCAGATTGTGTTCCAGGACCCCTACGCATCGCTCGACCCGCGCATGCGCGTGGGCGACATCCTCGACGAGGGCCTGGCGTCGTTGCGGCGGGGCATGAGCCAGCAAGCGCGCGCCGCGCACGCCGCGCAGTTGATTGAGCGCGTGGGCTTGCCGGCTAACACGCTGACGCGCTATCCGCATGAATTCTCGGGCGGCCAACGCCAGCGTATTGCCATCGCGCGCGCGCTGGCGGTGGAACCCAAGGTGCTGATCTGCGATGAACCCACATCAGCCCTGGACGTGTCGGTGCAGGCGCAGATTCTGGACCTGCTGCGCGAGCTTCAGGCCGAACTGGGCATTGCGTATCTGTTCATCACGCACAACTTCGGCGTGGTCGAGTATCTGGCCGACCGCATCGCCGTCATGGACGGCGGCCGCATTGTTGAACTGGGCGAGGCCGACACCGTCTTGCACGCGCCCCGCCAGGAATTGACGCGCCGGCTGCTGGCGGCGGTACCGCGGCTGGAATTCGGTACGCCCAGCGGGGGTTGAACCGGCGCTTGACCGTGTGTTGCGCATGCCTATCGCGCATTCATGAAAAAAAGCGCCCTGATTCCATGAAATCAGGGCGCGTGGCCGGATGGCGTCGCGGCGGACGCCGCCGGGTTTACAGATCGTCGCGATGGGCGCTGGGCGTTTCAAGCCAGACCAGCGTGTCGTGCCGCAAGGCGCGCACGCATTGCGCCAGGAAGGCATGCACGGTTTCCAGCTCGACCGTGTCGTAGCGCCGCGCCATCAACATCACCGCATCCGCGACCCATTGACGTTCTTGCGCCAACTGCTGGCACTGCTCCTCAACCGGCCGGATCACGATCATCCGGCGATCCAGCGGGTGGCGGCCACGCTGCACATAGCCCGCCGCCTCCAGCCGATTGATCAAGGCGGTGGCGCCGCCGGAACTGATGCCCATCATCTGGGCAAGCTGCCCGGTGGGCAAGGCGTCAAACTCCATCACCAGTTCCAGCGCTTTCAGGTCCGCCAGGGGGATCCCCAGCTTTTCCGCCAGGGCCGACTGGCACGCGGTGTTGTACACCGAGAACTGTCGACCCAGCATCAGGGCGATATCGTCAAGCATTCCCGGTCGCAAGTCACTCGTGCGGGATTCAGGCATCACGTTCACATGCTCGTGGTGGACCATCGTTTCTTGTTGCAGCATGATGTCGCTCCGTAGCGGATAGATCGATTACTTCTTTGCCGACAAGCCGCCGAGCACACCGCCCAGCAAGCCGCCGTTATTGGTGCCGCCTGCCGTCGTACCGCCCGTCAAGCCGCTTGTGACGCCGCCCAGCAAACCACCCAGCAAGCCGCCATTGGCCGCCGTGCCCGCACCGGCCGCGCCACCGGCGCCGGCACCCGCGCTGGCCCCCGCACTGGCGCCGGTGCCCGTCGTGGCGCCGACCGATACGCCGCCAACCACGCCACCCAGCACACCGCCCAGCAGGCCACCACCGGTGGCGCCACCTGCACCGCCCGCGCCGCCCGTGGCGCCACCGGCCACGCCGCCCGTCACGCCGCTCAGCAAACCGCCCAGCAGCCCGCCATTGGTCGCGCCGCCCGCTGTGCCACCCGTCGCACCGCCCACGGCACCCGTCACACCGCCCAAGAGGCCGGTCACCGGCGCCAGCAGGCCAGCCACGCCGCCCGCGGCCGGCGTACCGCCGACGCCGCCGACGCCGCCCAGAATGCCGGTGATGGGGCTGAGCAAGCCGCCCGTGCCGCCGCCCGTCAGGCCCCCCGTGACGCCGCCCAGGCCACCGGTCAACGAGGCGACCGCGCCGGTCGCGTTGGCCAGCGTGGCGCCCAGCGGGTTCGTATTGCCCGGCGTGGCGTGGAGCAGGCCACCGGCGCTGGCGACCGCGCCGCCCAGGCCTTGCAGCACCCCATTCAAGCCAGCCGTGTTGCCAGGCAGCGTGCTGCCGGCCCCGGCGACCGTGCCGCCCAGGCTGGAGAGCAGCCCGGCCACCGGTGCGCCCAGATTGGTGGTGGCGCCCACTTGCTGCGTCAGGTTGGTAACCACGCCGGCAACCGGCGCCACGTTCACGTCCAGCGCCGCGCCGACGCCGCCCAGGGCGGGCTGCAGGCCCAGGGGCAACACGTTGTCCACGGCTTTGCCGGTGTTGGACAAAGCGGGTTGCAGCACGGGGCTGCCCGTGCCGTCCAACACGCCGCCGGTCACACCGCCCAGCGCTTGGGTCACAGGGTTCAACAAGCCGCCCTGGCCCGACAGGCCAGCGGTCAGCGCGCCCACGGCATTCGTGGCGTTGCCCAGCACGGTCGTCAAGGGCATGGGGTTGGCGGGGTCTGCATTCAACAGGTCACCCGCGCTGGACACGGTCTTGCCCAGGCCATCCACCAAGCCGCCTACGCCGGTGCTCAGGCCGCCCGGCAGGCCGGTGCCCTTCAGGGTGGTGCCCAGGTCGCTGACCAGACCGCCCGCTTGCGTGGTGATGCCATCCACGGGGGCGCCCAGGCCGGTCGTGGCGCCGATTTGTTGCGTCAGGCCGACCACGGTATTGGCCACGGGCGCTACCGTGGGGTCCAGAGCCTTGCCCACGCCGCCCAGGGTTTCGCCCAGATTCAAGGGCAGGGTGTTGTCGACGGCGTTGCCGGTGTTACCCAGGGTGGTTTGCAGCAAACCTGCCGTAACGGGATTGACCGGGGTATTGGGATCGGTGCCGCCAGGATTGGTCGGGTCCGTGCCGCCCGGGTTGCTACCCCCCGGGTTGCTGCCGCCCGGATTATTGCCGCCCGGATTGGTCGGAATATCCGTGCCGGGCAGGCCCGCGGATTTTTTGCCGCCGCCACCACCGCCGCCGCAAGCGGTCAATGCGCCAGCCAAGGCAGCTGCCATGACGGTAGCGGTCAGAATGCGTTGAATGCGGCTTGCTTCAATCTTCGAAACCATGACGAGCTCCTCGGTTGGATGGTCTAGGCAAAGAAACTGCCCGATACGGCTCTACATGCATAAACCGTGCCAAGATTTTTCAGAACCCGAGGGGGTGTGTTGCTAAACCATGGTTTCTTTGTGAAAAAATCCTTTTTTATCAATGGCTTGCTGTGTGGGGTCCAGGGTTTGTACTAGCGGTCGATGATCGCAAATTTGCGACCACGGGAACCCTGCGAATGTTACGAATGGCCGGTAATCCGACGTTACGTTACGGGCCACGTTACGTAACGCGAGGTGGGGGACGTTTCTAAATAAATCGACGTCCTGGAGTTGGCGCGCCCATGAAAAAGCGCCTGTCGAAACAGGCGCTATTGGGAAACCATGGTGTGCCCGGGCCGCGGGCAAGCAATATCAGAAGGCGTCGTAAAACAGCGAATAGTTGGCGTTGAACTGGACGTCGCGGTCATTGTTGACCGTGGCGGAGCCGATGGGCTTGGCCACGTTGAAGTCGAACAAATAGTATTTGTCGTCCGTGAACCGCAGGCCCAGCGCCACCGATGACAGGTGCCGCTGGTTCAAGGCTTGCAGGTCCTTGTTGTTGTACCAGGTGCGCGCATAGTCGATCAGCGCGTAAGGCTGGACGCTGGACAGGTACTCCCAACCGGTGCCAAAGCGCCGGTTGACTTCGGCCGAAACGCCCACGCCTTTGTCGCCGCTTTGTTCGCCTTGTGGGTATCCCATGGCATAGCGCCAACTACCGAACGATACCTGTTCCGAAGAGGGCAACATATTGCTGGAATACTGTGCCGCGCCAGAGAAGATCAGGCCAAACTGGGCGGGAAGCGCAAACGTTTGTTTGGCATTCAGGTTATAGCGGACGAAATCCAGGTCCAGGATTGGTGTGGCTGAATAACCGTAATTGGTCGAGATGTCCTTCTTGGCGCCCGCCGCGTCAAACCCCTTGGACACGCTGCCGCTAACGTCCGTGGTTTGGCTTTCAGATACCTGTATATATCGTAGTTCGATATTAGCGGCGCGCACGCGTGCGTCTTGTTGCAGCCAACGATCTGAATTGCGCGCTTCATATCTGTCTTTGGAATTGGCTGCGTACATACCCACCGTGCCAGTAAGCGAGCGCGTGTTGTTCAGCAAGATTGGATAGCTGACACCGATACCAATGCGGTCATTCTTGACGCGCCTTTCAAACCCCAGGTATTCGATCGCGTCGTCCTGGGGCTTGGCGTCATAGTGGTAGCCATCCACCTTGACCGCCAAACCGTCGGGTCCGATAGGCACGCTGATTTCACCCATGACGTATTTGACGTCATCGGTATTGAACGGCACCGCCGCCGTCAGTTTGACCTGTTCGCCCAGTGGCGTGAGGCTATTCGCGCCCATATTGACCAAGGGTTGCATGCCGGTACCCAGGTCGGCTATGCCGCCCGACAAACTGAACGGATGGCGCGTGGCGGCCAGCACCAATTCCGTAGCGCCGTCGGCGCGGCGCGGCAGATCCAGGCTGGGTGTGAACTTCACTCCGGGCACGGTCCGCATCAGATTCAACTGGCGCTCAAGCGTGGCCTGTTTCAGCGGACGCTCTTCGGTGAGCGGGCCGGCCAAGGTGTCCAGACGCCCCTGCGCGTTACCGATATCGCCTTCAATCCGGACATTGGAAATGAAGCCTTCAACCACGGTCACCACGACCAGGCCATTGGCAAACGTCTGGTTCTGCACCAGCGCGAAAGACAGCGGATAGCCCTTGTCCCGGTATAGCTGCGTGATCTTGTCGACTTGCTGGACCAGTTCGCCCAGGCTGATTTCCTTGCCCGACAGCGGGCTGAGTATCGCGGAAACCTCGTCGAAGGGAATGGCATGCACGCCGCTTACGTCAAAGTTCAGCGGCACGATGCGTTGCGCCAGCCTGGCCTGCAACGCCAATTGTTCGGGCGTGGCGGTTTGCACAACAGGCGGCGCCTGCGTGGCGCCGGGCGGCCTTTCAAGCTGGGGCAGGGCGTCAACCGGGTTGCCCCGGAGGGGGCCATCCGCCCGCGCCTGCGCGCCAAGGGCAAAGATGCAAATAAGGGCGAGGGTAAGCGAACTTGCCGGGTACGTACGTCTCATTGCCTAGGTGTCTCGGTTTCCGCCCACGCCGCCCCGATGAATATTCGGTATTGCCGATATATTGAATATATAAAGGGACACAGCATTGGTAAACGTGCTTGGGTGCGCCGTGGGTAGTATGGGGTCAATGACGATTAGTAATAACAATTTATTTCTTTGTGACCAGTTGGGCACGACAGGATTACAACATATGGAAATTCTCAGGAACGAAAATATTCATGATTTATAAGGGTTAACTATGGCTTTTTAATCAAATTGCCGCGAATTTTGCTGTATCGGTTACAAGTCTGTAGCCGCATTATCGCGAATATAGGTAAAAACCCTGATGTGTATTAAATGTTAATAGATAAGACTATATAAACGTATCAAAAACACATCGGTTATGAGCCACCGGGAGTCCACAAAATGGGCACGCATCACCCTAATAATGTTTGGCGCGATCAACCGATCCCGCACTATGGTTTCCGGCGCTTTCCCTGGGGCCGTTCATGAACCCCGGCGATATCGTTCCGCTATCTTTCAACGGCGGTCTGGTCGCTCTGTCATTCCTGACGGCGGTGCTGGGTTCGTATGTCGCCTTGTTGGCGGCGGCCGGCATCCGCACTGAAACCCAAGACGGTGATATCCGCATCGGTTACATCATCATTGGTGCCGTGGCGATGGGTGGCGTCGGTATCTGGAGCATGCACTTCATTGGCATGCAAGCACAAAACCTGCCGTTCGACGTGGGTTATCAGGTCGGCCTGACCATCCTCAGCTTTTTCGTCGCCGCGGGATTTTCCGGTTGGGCATTCTGGTATGTCGGGCGCGCGAACTTTACGTTCGGCCGCTGCGTCATGGGTGGGTTGGCCGCTGGGCTAGGGGTTGCCGCCATGCATTATCTGGGCATGGGCGCGATGCGCATGCCCGCTGTGTTGCTGTGGAATCTGCCCATTGTCGTTTTATCGGTGCTTATCGCCGTAATTGCCGCCTCGGCCGCCCTCTGGCTGGCTTTCAATACCCAGAATGAGTTTCAGCGCGGCGGCGCGGCCATTTTGATGGCGGTGGCCGTGTGCGGCATGCATTACACCGGCGCGGCGGCCGGCACCGTTATCTGCACCGCCCGCCGCGACAGTTCCAGCCTGCAAATTGGCGGGGTCATGCTGCCGTATATCGCTTTCGTGCTGTCCGCGCTCATGTTGCTGATCATGCGTTGGCAATTGCAGCGGGCATCAAACCGATTCCGCGCGCGCATGGCGCAGCGGATCGACTCTTTCATTGAATCGGCGCCTGTGGCTGAACCAGGCAAGGCGCCCGGCTCCACACTGGGGCCGGGTTAGCAGGGCCCGGTCTGCGAACGGATGCGGGGCATTCGCAAAGCAGAAATACCGGGAATAGGGGGTCGGCGCCGCATTGCGGATCGGCTCAATTATCAAGCGAGTGTTAGGAGCTCGAAATGAAAGCGAAACTTGCGCAGTTCTGGAACGACGAAGACGGCATCACCGCCCTGGAATACGGGCTGATCGCAGGTCTGGTGGCAGTGGCCCTGATCGCTGCCGTGGGCACTTTCACTGATGCCCTCGGCGACATGTTCACGGGGCTCGGCGGCAAGCTCGATACGGCCGGCGGCGGTTAATCGTCCTCGCGGTTTACGCGTACCGCGGCGGCTCAATCAATGTGGCGAGTCGTTGCGGTACGCGGTCGGTGTCAGTTGCTTGACCGGGGCATGTTCGTCTGGATGAGCACGCCTGCCGTTGAATCTGATTGATAAGAAGGTCCTGCCTTGTATCCAGGGGAAGTGCTGTGGCTGCTGATGTTCGCAAGCTGGAGTGGGGCGCTGATCTACAACGATCTGCGCTATCGCCGCGTACCCAACACGTTGATCGTGGCGGGATTCGCGGCGCAACTGCTTTGGCTGGTCGCCGCCGCGTTCGTGCCCGGATGGATGTTTCCCCCGCGTTGGACGGGCTGGCTGATGACCTTGGCGGGCTTTCTGGCCGCTTTTCTGTTCCTGCCGCTGTGGGGCCGGCGCCTGATGAGCGCGGGCGATATCAAGGCCATCGCCATTCTGGGGCTTTGGCTGGGCCTGGCGCCGCTGGTGCTGGTGCTGCTGCTGTCGAGCCTGCTGGCGGGCCTGCACAGTCTGGTGGTCGTTTTCGTGTCGCGCTATTGGGCGCTGACGCAACGCTGGCGCCAGGTTCCCTACGCGATGTATCTGGGCATCGCCGCGCTCAGCGTGGTGCTTATGCCATTGAGTTCGCCCTGGTATTCGTGGTGTTCTTCTTGGTGTTCTACGGCATCCTGACCTACGGGCTGGTGTTTCTTGCACAAAATTCGGTGACCTTGGCGGCGCAGGACGGCGCGCGCAAGGTTTTGCAATGGCAGGCCGGCTCGGCCTCGCTGGCAGCGCGCGCCAACGCCGGGCGTGACACGGCATTGGACATCGCGCAATGGATGTCCTCGATGTCGTCCGCGCCCATCAAGGTGGCGGTGTGCGGCAGCGGGGGCGCCTTGAGCAGCAGCGCCGGTGGTACCTGCAGCGGCCAACCCCTGGCGCCCGACCAGATTGAAGTGACGGTGTCTTACGCCTATGGGGCGAATCCCCTGATTCCTTCGTTCCCGCTGTTGCAGTTGGCCATGATGCCGGCTTCCAGCGTGTTGAGCGCGCGCGCCACGGTCCATCTGGGCAACACGCTGGGCGTAGGAGGCTGACATGATCCTGTCCACTCCGCTTCGCCGTCCGGTCCACCATTGTTCTCGGTTGATTCGCCAACGCGGCATTGCCGCGCTTGAGCTGTCGCTGACCTTGACCATGTTGCTGATCTTCATCTGCGCCGTGGTTGGCTACGGCGTGCTGTTCTGGATGCAGCAACAACTTGCCGCCGCCGCCGGCGAAGGCGCGCGCGCCGCCGTGCATGCACAGATCACCGGCAGCCCGAACGTGCAGGGCGCTGCGTGCAACGCCGCCATGAGCGTCTTTTCCACGGGTTCGGCCGTTGCCTGCGCGACCACCAGCGCCCCGTGCACGTGGACCGGATCCGGCGGCCAAGTGGCCAACTGCGCCACTGTCGCCATGACCTACAACACCCAGTCCTGGCCCTTGCTGGCCACCTTGCAGTCGTTCATCGTCCTGTTGCCCGGCACGAACAAGGACTGGGTTCCAAGCAGGTTGTCGTCGAAAGCCATCGTACAGATATCGCAAGGGACACCATGAGCAGTCTTAGCAAAATCATTGCGGGCATTTTGTTGGTGGCGGGCCTGGTGCTGGCCTTCCTGGCCTGGCGCCTGGCGTCCCATCCCAGCGCGCCGGCGGCCCCCCCGGTTCCGGTGGCCTCGGCGCCCGCGCCCACCGCGCCGCCGGTCAAGTTTTATTCCGTCGTGGTGGCCAAGGAAGCCATTCCCGCCGGCACCCGGATCGAAGCCGAAAAAATGCTGACGGTGGCGCAATGGCAGGTGGCGCTGTCCAACAGCTTCGACAGCATGGCGCCCTTGGAAGGGTCGGTGACGCGCGTGGACGTCGCGGCGGGCGACCCCATCGTGCCCAGCCTCTTGGCGCAGGGCCTTGCCAGGCAGCTCAAGCCCGGCGAGCGCGCTGTCGCCATCGCGGTCGATGAAGTGGTCGGCGGCGGTAACCGCATTGCACCGGGCGACTTGGTGGACGTGTTCTTCATGGTGGAAAAGAGCCAGGAAATTTCGGGCGGCCAGGCCCGGCTGCTGCAGGCGCAATTGCGCGTGCTGGCGTACGGCAAGGCCTCGGTGGATGGTCCGGAAGAAAAGTCGATGCTGCAGCAAGGCCCCAGCCAGCCGGCGCGCACGGCGGTGCTGGCGGTGCCTGTCGAACATATCAACGAGCTGATCCTGGCAAGCCGCGCCGGCCGCCTGCAATTGGCCTTGCGCCCGGTAGGCGACGACGCGGTGCCCGACGAGACGCTGTTCGCCAAGCGCGGCACGGTGTTGCCCACGCGCGCCGACCTGACACCGGCGCAACGCGAGGCCCTGCTGGCCGGGCCAAACCGCGCGTACGCGGGCGACAGCCTGCTGCAACTGGAAGGCACGACACCCGCGGCGCGGGCCCCCACTAACCGCGTGGCGACGACGGGCGGCGGCGGTGGCGGCAGAACCATCGAAATCGTGCGGGGAGATAAATCCGAGCGCGTTCGCTATTGACCATCGCCGCGCGTGGCCTGGTGCCGCCCGCGGCTGGACCTTTCAAAATAACTAGATCCGGCACAATGAAGAGATATCAGCGCACCACTATGATTTGCGTCCTGTCGGCCGCAGCAGCGATGACATACGGTGTCGTCAGCCTGGCGCAAACCGCCGCGCCCGCGACAGGGGCGAATGCACCTGTCCGTGATATCGCGGTGGCCGTCAAGGGCCAGCAATCCCTGATGCTTGATGGCGCCACGCCCCGCCGCATCGCCATCGGCGACCCCGAGATCGCTGACGTGAAAATCCTGCCGGCCTCGGGCAAGAGCTCGGGCTCGCTGTTGCTCTACGGCAAGAAGGCGGGCACCACGCAGCTTCAGATATGGACCGGCAACAATGCAGCGCCGCAGATCTGGAACGTGCGCGTGGCGTCATCGGTGCAAGCCGCGCTGGCCAGCCGTGGCATCGACGGCGGCGTCAACGTTGACATTGCCGGCGACCGCGCCATTGTGTCCGGCTATTCCGAAACCCCGTTGGCGCAGATTGCCGCCGCCAAGGCAGCGGCGGCGGCCGTGGGCGACAAGAACGTGGTCGACGTGTCCACCGCCGGCACGGGCGGCGTGGTCCAGGTGGAAGTCAAGGTCGTGGAAGTGTCGCGGTCGGTGATGAAGCAGGCTGGCATCAACTTCGCGGCCAGCAATGGCCCGTGGGCGGGCACCAGCTCCCAGTCGCTCTCGGGCCTGGCCTCGCCGCTGGGCTTCAACCCGGGCGGCGCCATCGCCTCGGGTTTCTCGCTGTTCTACGACTCCAACAATTTCGCGGCGCGCCTGCGCCTCCTGCAAAGCAACGGCATGGCGCGCGTGCTGGCCGAGCCCACGCTAGTGGCGCTGACCGGCCAAAGCGCCAGCTTCCTGGCGGGCGGCGAATTGCCGATTCCGGAAGCCGGCGGTCTGGGCACCACCACGGTCACGTTCAAGCCATTCGGTATCGGCCTGACCGTGACGCCCACCGTGCTGTCGCGCGACCGCATTTCGTTGAAGGTGGCGCCCGAGGCCAGCGAGCTGGACTACAGCAACGGCGTGGCCATCAACACCAGTGCGGAGAACACCATGATCATTCCGGCGCTGCGCACGCGCCGCGCGGACACCACCGTTGAATTGGGCGATGGCGAAAGCTTCGTGATCAGCGGGCTGGTGTCGCGGCAGACCAAGGCGATGGTCAACAAAGTGCCGATGCTGGGTGACCTGCCGATCATCGGCGCGTTCTTTCGCAGCGTCGATTACTCGCAAGAAGACACCGAACTGGTGATCGTGGTGACGCCGCGACTGGTGCGCCCGATTGCGCGCGGCGTGACGCTGCCGCTGCCGGGCGGGCGGCAAGAAGTATCGGATTCGACTTTCAATGCCTGGGGCTATTACCTGATGGGCCCGGTGGGCGGGCAGCAAATGCCGGGCTTTTCACGGTGAGTAATATGAAGACACATGCCAGCGAGTGGGTTGGCCTGCAAAACGGAAGGCGGTTTCTGTTTTGCTCAAAAGGCGATGGGGTAGCCGCGCAGCTTGGACAGGCCTTGGGGGACATGGGTATGTTGACCCAGGAAACCCCGGGCATCGAAGAGCTGGCGCGGCGCTTGACCGAAATTGCACCGCAGGTGGTGTTCCTGGACTTCACACTAAGCGAAGACGAACCGGGCAAGCTGTTCAAGTCCGCGGAGCTGGCGCGTGTGTTGGCGCGCATTGCCCCGACCGTGCCGCGCGTGGCGGTGGGCTTGCTGAGCCAACCTGAAGGCGCCATTGCCGCGCTGCGCGCCGGCGTCAGCGATTTCGTCGACCCCACCGTGGCCCCCGAGGAAGTGAAAGACGTTGTGCTGCGCCTGTTGGAAGTGCCGGCGGGCGGCGGCCGCATGGACGGCTCGCGGCGCAGCGTGTTGCTGCTGGGTGCTCGCCCTGGCGTGGGTACCAGCACACTGGCCGTGCATTTGGCCGGCATGGTGCAAGACCGCTTGAAACAGATGCATGCCACGCGCACCGGGGCCAACGGCGCCAAGCCCGCCAAACCGGCCGAGCAAACGGGCGCCATGCTGCCGCTGGCCAGCCGCGTGGCCCTGATGGACCTGGGCTGGCCCGTGGGCGATTGCCAGCTTTACTTGAATATCGGCAGTGACTTTGATTTTGCCGAAGCCGCGCGCAACCTGCGCCGGCTGGATTCCACCTTGCTGGGCTCGGCGATGGCGCATACCGCCAACGGCCTGAGCGTGCTGGCATTGCCGCGTGATCTTGCCCAGATGCGCGACGTCTCGCAGTCCGACTCCCTGCTGGTGTTCGAGCGCATGCGCCAACACTTCGGCGTGGTTGTAGCGGATGCGGGCGGCTTCACGAACCCGGAGTTCGTGGCGGGCCTGGCCCGTTCGTCTCAACAGAACTGGATAGTGACCGACCAAAGCGTCGGGGCGCTGGTGTCGCTGGCCGGCCTGCTGCAAGAGCTTGAGCAACTGCACGTGGACCGCCGCAGCCTGGGCCTGATCGTCAACCGCTACGACGAGCGCTACGGCATGACCGCGCAGCAGATCGCCGACCGCTTTCAGTTGGAGCTGGTGGGTACCTTGCCTGATCGCACGCTGGCCCTGATGGTCTGCACGAACCAGGGCCACCTGCTGCACGAAGAAGCCGAGCGCGACGTGTATGTGCGCGCGGTGCAGACCCTGGCGGAAAAACTCAGCGCGGAAGAGAACACTCCCGGCGGGCGGGCAAGCTGGCTGGCCACGTGGCTGCCTGGCGTGCACCGTCGCATGATCGTCGGTTAACGGCAAGATTCACGGGACGGCAGCGGATCCGACATGATCATGACAGCGACCATAGAATTCGGCGGGGACGGCGACAAGGGCTTTGCCTCGTCGAACCGGTTTCAGGAAGTCAAGACGGCGGCGTACGAGCACCTGCTTTCCCGTATCGAGGAACTGGGCGCCGAGTTCGGCCGCTGGGCGCGCTCGGCGATTCAGGAATTCGTCGACATCGAAGTCGCCAGCTTCGTGCGCTTGCGCCGCGTGCCGATCAACGAAGGCGAGATGCGCCAGATTGCCGAGGCGCTGACCAAGGAACTGGCGGGGCTGGGCCCGCTGGAAGACCTGCTGGCCGACCCGGCCGTTGAAGACATTCTGATCAACGGCTATGACAACGTGTTTGTGTCGCGGCGCGGGGTGCTGGCGCGCGAGACGCTGCGCTTCACCGATAACCAGCATGTGCTGCGCATCGTGCGCCGCATCCTGGCGCCCATCGGCCGGCGGCTGGACGAGTCCAGCCCCATGGTGGACGCGCGCCTGCCCGACGGCGGCCGCCTGAACGTGGTGATTGAACCGCTGGCCGTCGACGGCCCGATGGTGTCCATCCGCAAGTTCCGCCAAGATCCGCTCAAGCCCGCCGACCTGCTGACGCTGGGCACCTTTGACGAAGACATCTACCGGCTGCTGCACGAAGCGGTGAAGTATCGCTGCAACGTGCTGGTGTCGGGCGGCACCAGCTCGGGCAAGACCTCGCTCTTGAACGCGCTGGCGTTTTTCATTCCGGAGACCGAACGTGTGGTGACGGTGGAAGACACCGCCGAACTGTCGCTGAACCACCCGCACGTGGTGCGGCTGGAATCGCGACAGGGCGGCTTCGACGGCAGCGGCGCGGTCAGCATCCGCGAACTGATCCGCAACAGCCTGCGGATGCGGCCCGACCGCGTGGTGGTGGGCGAAGTGCGCGGCGCCGAAGTCATGGACATGCTGCAAGCCATGAACACCGGCCACGAAGGCTCCATGGCCACCATCCACGCCAACTCACCGCGTGAATGCTTGTACCGCATTGAAATGCTGGCCGGCTTCGCGGGCTTTCAGGGCAGCGAAGACAGCCTGCGCCGCCAGATCGCAAGCGCCTTGGACTTCATCGTGCAGATAGGCCGTCTGTCCAACGGCAAGCGCCGCGTGCTGTCGGTGACCGAGGTTACCGGCATGGGCGACAACGTAATTTCGACGCAAGAGCTGTATCGCCACGAAACCTTCACCACGCCCGAGGGCGAAGAGAAGGACCGCTGGAACTGGCTGGGCATTCATCCGCACACGCCCAAGCTGGCCAAGCTGCGCAATGATGCGCGCAACGACGCGCGCACCAACGATACGCCCCCCGGCGACAACGACGGCGGCGGCGGATTCTGGAGCCGGAGGCGCTGATGCAAGACGCTTTGATCCTGGGCGCGCTGGCGTTGGTGCTGGCTTCCGGCGCGGTGCTGCTGTGGCGTCATGCCAATAGCGGCGCGCGCCGCGCGGCCAGCTCCGCGTTCCTGGACAACCAGCTCAAGCGGGGCCGCGAAACGGCCGAAGCGGCACCGTTCGCTGAAGGCGGGCGCGCAATGCGCAGCGGGTTTTCCAGTTGGGACCGCCTGCTGCTGCTGGCGGGCGTGCGTCAAAGCGTGGGGTTCTATCTGCGGATCGCCATTCCGGTCGTCGCGGGCGCGGTGCTGGCCTGGGTGTTCCTGGGCCCCCTGTCCGGGGTGGTCTCTTTCATCATGCTGGCTGTGCTGACGTACTTCCTGCTTTGGCTGCGCGCCGACAAACGCCGGCGTCGGATGATTGCGCAACTGCCTGCTTTCCTGGACAACATCGTGCGCTTGATCACCATCGGCAACAGCATGGGCGCCGCGTTCCAGACGGCGGCGGCCGCTACGGACCAGCCCCTGCTCGAAGTTGTGGAAACGGCGGCCAGCCTGAGCCGGTCGGCCAAGGAACTGGATGCGGCGCTGGTGCAGGTGTCGCGCATGTATGGGCTGAAAGAGTTGTACATGGTGGCTGCCGTGGTGTCGCTGGCGATGCGGTTCGGCGGCCGCAGCGACCAGGTGCTGGAACGCATGGCCGCCTTCATGCGCGACGTGGCCCAGGCCCGCAACGAATTGACGGCCAGCTCCGCCGAGGTGCGCCTGTCCGCGTGGATTTTGGCCTTGCTGCCGGTGGGCATTGCCGGCTTCATCATGGTGGCCAACAACAAGCTCTTCATGGGGCTGTGGGAAGACCCGCTGGGCTTCAAGATGCTGCTGACCGCCGTGGTGTTGCAGATTGGCGGCTGCTATTGGCTGTATCGCATGGCCAAGTCAATTTAAGGGATGGCGACGATGGAGATGCTGCAATCCTGGAATGCCTCAACGGTGCTGGCGGCGGCATTGATGCTGGTGGCCGTGGCGCTGTTGGTGTTGGGCATCGGCATGGCGCGGCGCCTGCGCGGGCAGGACCGCAGCCGCCAGGTGATCGACCAGGCGCTGGCCACGCGCCAGAACGCTGGCGCGGCAGCGGCGACGATGCCCGCGAGCTCGGGCGTCGGGCGGTTTTCATCGGCCACCCGTGCCGCCGACGCCTTCGGCAAGCGCCTGAGCGAAGGCCGTCTGGCCGACACGCTGATGGCCGCCGAGGACCGCAAGATGGTCGACATGGCGGGCTATGCAAATTCCGGCACCGCGCGGTCGCGCTTCGTGGCGGCGCGTTTCGGCCTGGCCATTGTGCTGCCCATCGCGGCGGTGCTGCTCAACCAGCAGAAGCAGTTGATCGATTCCCCGATGGGCGGCTTGATCGCCGCGTTCTTCGGCTTCGCCATCGGCTACATGCTGCCCAAGTGGGTGGTCAGCCGGCGCCTGTCGCGCCGCAAGCGAATGGCAGGCGACGAACTGCCGTTGCTGATCGACCTGCTGCGCTTGCTGCAAGGGGTGGGGCTGTCCATCGACCAAAGCATGCAGGTGCTGATCAAGGAGTTCGCGCAAGTGCTGCCGGTGCTGTCGCATGAACTGCGGCTGGCGTCTGAACTGCACGTGCGCGGCCGCAGTCGCGAGCAATCGCTGGCGCGGCTGGCCTCGGGCTTTGATAACGACGACCTGTCGGCCATCTGCCGCTTGATCGCGCAGGTGGACCAGCACGGCGGCGCCGTGCAAGAGCCCTTGAATCGGTTTGGGGAGCGCCTGCGCGACAAGCGCAGGTTGGAACTGAAGGAAAAGGTCGGCAAGACCACCGTCAAGATGACGGGGGTCATGATCGTGACCTTGTTGCCCGCGCTGTTGATCGTGACGGGCGGGGCGGGGTTCATCGCGGTATTGCGCGGCATGTCGCGCATGGGGGGGATGTAATGGCTGGCGTAATCAAGAGCAAGGCGCGCGTCTTGCGGTGGGCCCTGGTGGCGACGACGGTGACAGCCGGCGCGGGCTTGACCGGATGCAAGACCAATAGCGCGGAGTCGGCCTGGCAGCTTATCCAGCAGCAACAGCAGGAACAGGCGCTGGCGCGGCAGAAGGAAGAAGAGGCGGATGCCAAGGGGCGTCCCAAAGCGCCCGAGATGATGATGTCGCTGATTGCCGAAGCACAGCGCCAAGAGCGCTATTTCGCGTCCCTGGCGTATATCGACGCCTATCAGCAACGGTTCGGCAACGATGCGCGGGTGTCGGTGCTGCGGGCGGAAGCCTTGCGTCAGACCGGGCAGACGGCGCTGAGCGAACAGGCGTATCGGGCGCTGCTTGGCACCGATCAGGCGGCGGACGGTTGGCACGGGCTGGGCTTGATCGCCGGTTCGCGCGGCCAGTTCGACCAAGCCGCCGACGACTTGGCGCGCGCGGCGAAGTTGTCGCCGATGGATCCTCGCATTCTTGGCGACCTGGGTTATGCGCGGTTGCGCGCCGGGGATCCAGCCGGCGCGCGCGTGCCCCTGGGGCAGGCGGCCGAGCTGGCGCCGGACAACGGCAAGGTGCTGGCCAATCTGGCGGTGCTGCTGCTGGTGGAAGGCGAGCCCGTGCGCGCGCAAAGGCTGATGGACCAGGCCCAGCTCACCGACGAGGCGCGCAGCCAGGTGCTGCGCATGGCCTCCGACATCCGCACGCAGCGTCCGTTGACGCCGGTGCCCGTGGCGGCGGCCGATACGTCGGCGACCCGTATGTCGGGCGGCGGCGGCATGATCATGCCGGTGATGAGTCCGTTGATGGAAGGCCTGGGCAATGGGCCCATCGTGCGCTAACCCGAATTCAGGAAGAGATCCATGTCTGACTCCCGTTATTCCGCTTCCCTCGTGCTGACTGCTGCGTTGGCCACCATGCTGGCGGCCTTGGCGCCGTTGACCAGCCAGGCGCAAGCGAATGCGCCACTGACCGGCGGCATGAGCAGCAGCCCCCCCGCCGCCGCGCCGGCCCAGGCCTTGCCGCAGGCGCAACTGCCCACTCGGCCGGTGGTGCAGCAGGTGCAGACGCCGATGCCGCAGCCGGCCGCGCCGTCCGCCGCTTCCACACAAGTCTCGCAGCCTGCCTCGGCCGCCCCCCCGGCCGCCCAGCCTGCCGTGCCGGCCGAGGAAGCGTTTGGCGACGTCACGCGGGGCTTGTTGGCCGCGCAGGCCGACGGCCGTCGCGCGGGCGCCATGTTGCCCGTGTTGGGGCCGGTGTCTACCGCCGCCTGGAACCGCTACCTGGAGAGCTTTTCGCATCCCATTCCGGAGTATCTGCAAAAGCGCGTGGAGACCAAGAACACCAACTAACCCCGGCCGACGCGCCCTCACCGCATTGCAATCCAGGATTGCCCGATCATGCCTGCCAGACCTCATCGTTGTGTGTCCTTGCCCCGCCAGCGCGGCAGCATGACCGTGGCCGTCGTGTTCGCGGTGCTGGTGGGCGTGGCGATGCTGGGCGTGGCGCAACTGGGCTACGGCTACTACATGAAGCGCGAACTGCAAAAGGCCTCGGACCTGGCCGCGCTGTCGGCGGTGCAGGTGCTGGGCATGGGTTCCCCGGCGGATTGCACGCGGGCCAGCGCGGCCGGCAAGACGTCCGCCTTGGCGAACCTGCCCAATATCTTTGACACCTTCGCGGCCGAAGACATCACGGTGGAATGCAAGCTGTGGGATTCCACTCGCGCCGACGCCAGCGGCATGCATGTGTTCGACCCCACGGGCGCGCAGACGCTCAACGCCGTGCGCCTGACCATCCGCAAGGAACTGGCCAGCCTGTTCGGCACCTTGGGGTTGAGCACGACGGTATCGGTCAACGCCGTGGCCACCAATACGCAGCCCGTGGCGGCATTCACGGTGGGTTCGCGCTTGCTGCGCCTGGAACGCGGCGGGCTGCTGTCGCAATTGCTGTCGACCGTGGGCGCCTCGCCCGCGCAGTTGGACGTGCTGGATGCGGCCGGCCTGGCCAGCGTCAACATCACCCCGTCCGGCCTGTTGCAGGCGCTGGGCCTGCCGCTGTCGGTTGCCACCGGCGTGGGCACCCCGGCGGAATTGGCGGCGCTCGACAACCTGACCCTTGGCCAGTTGCTGCAAGCCACGCTCACGGTCGTCAACCAAAGCGGCACGGCGGCCGCCGACATCGGCCTGATCAGCAATGCCATCAACACGGTGCTGGCGGTGATGCCGCTGAACCTGCCCGTGAAGCTGTTTGGCGATGGCGGCGTGCTGGATCTGTCGGTGGTGGGGGGAGACGCCACGGGCGCCCTGGCGGCGAACGTGAACGCGCTCAATCTATTGGAGACCGCGCTGGTCGTGGCCAACGGGGAAAACCTGATCAATCTGGGATTGAGCGTGCCGCTGCTGGGCGTGGACGCCCGGGTGCGCGTGGTGGAACCGCCCACGCTGGCCATCGGCGGCATCGGCACCCAGGCCACCAGCGCGGGCATACGCGTCTACCTGCGCTTGAACACCAGCAACATCCCGCTGGTGGGGCCCTTGCTGGCAAACACCTTGGGCACGCGGGTCGACCTGCCCATCATCATCGATGTGGCGCAATCCACCGGCACGCTGACCAATTTGTGCCAGGCGCCGCTGACAGAGCACCAGGCCACCATCGCCGTGACCGCGGCGGCGGCCAGCATCTGCCTGGGCCGCTTTCCCGGCATGACCTCCAGCACTGACCAGACCGCCGCGAATTTCGTGTCGCTGACCAATAGCTGCCAGCCCAGTTCGTTCGGCGCCATCCAGCGCCATCAGGTGTTGAACGTGCTGGGCATTCTGCCCCTGACCGCCAAGGTCACCTTGCCGGTCTTCAATTCCACGACGCCGGTGTCGGTCACGCTGACCGAACCGCCGGGCGCGCCGTCCACCCAGACGGTGAATGCCGCGTCCATCGATCTGGGCAGCTTGGCGTCGAACCTGGCGGATGCCGTGGTGGGCGGCATTCTGGGCGATCTGGTCAACTCCGGGACGCCGTTGACGGCTGCGGAGCGCACGGCGCTTGCCACCAACCTGGTTGGCGGTGGCGGCAGCAATGCCGGCAAGTCCATCACGCAGGTATTCAATGACATGCAGTGGTCCGCGACCGCGCTGAACCAGTTGGGCAACAGGCTGTCCACGGGCGGCTTGACGGGCGTGCTGGGCGGCACGCTGCAATTGGTGGGCAATATCCTGACGTCGCTGTTGGTGGCGCCCGTGAATGATCTGGTTTGCGCGCTGGCGATCACACCCAGCGCCATCCGGCAGTGCCGCATCAATTCAGTAGCCGCGCTGGCGCTGGACGGCAGTTCGCAGGTGGGCGGGGTGCTGTCCATCGTGGTGAACCTGTTGCAGCCCGTGCTGGCGCCCCTGTCGGCCTTGCTACAGCAATTGCTGGACACGCTGGGGGTCAGCGTGGGCCAGACCGACGTATCGCTGCTGTCCGTGGATTGCGGGCAACCCCGCCTGGTGTACTGATGAGGATGCTTTTGGACTACGCCCTTTCTTTGTCGGCATGGTGTCTGCGATGACCCAAAAATTTGCCCGCGACGAGTTCGATGTGTATGTCTGGGAAGGCACGTCCGACATTGCCGGCCGCGCGGAACGCTGCCTGGCCGGGATGGACGTGACGCTGGTGCGCGCGGATGCCGGCACCGCTTTCCCGCCGCCACGCGACCCGACGCGCCCCGCCGTGGCCTTGGTGTCGGTGTCGGTCATGGGCGACAACCGCTTCAGCGGCTACGACTGGTTATCGGCCCAGGCCATGCCGGTGATATGGGTGTCGGCCGAGGCGCGGGGGCGCGATTCGCGCTATTACCCGCCTGAATATTCCTACACGCTGCCGCTGTCCTTCACCACGGCCGACTTGCGCAAGCTGCTGTATGAACTGTTGGGCACGCTGGACCAGTTCAACCGATCCGCGCCCAAGCGCGAACAGCCGCTGATTGCGGTTTCCGAACCCATGCGGGCGCTGCTGGCCGAGGCCGAGATGTTTGCCGATTGCCGCAGCAACGCGCTGATCCACGGTGAAACCGGGGTGGGCAAGGAACGCATAGCGCGCCTGTTGCACGACCGCGCCGCCTGGTCCGACGGCCCCTTCGTGGCCGTCAACTGCGGCGCCATTCCGGAAGGGCTGTTTGAAGCGCATTTCTTCGGCCACGCCAAGGGCGCCTTCACCGGCGCGGTCGGCGCGCACAAGGGCTATTTCGAACAAGCCAACGGCGGCACGCTGTTCCTGGACGAAATCGGCGACCTGCCGCTGTATCAGCAGGTCAAGCTGCTGCGCGTGCTGGAGCAAAGCGCCGTGACGCGGCTGGGCTCGACGGTAGAAATTCCGGTGGATTTCCGCCTGGTCGCGGCCACCAACAAAGACCTGCGCGTGCTGGTGGGTCAGGACGAATTCCGCGCTGATCTCTATTACCGCCTGGCGGTGATCGAACTGCGCATTCCCAACCTGGAGCAACGCGGCGGGGAAGAAAAGATCGCGATTTTCCGCGCGCTGCTTGAGCGCATGGGGGGCGAAGGCGAGCCGCCGGACTGGCTGCTGGAGCGCGTGGCGCGTACCCAGTACGCGGGCAATGTGCGCGAACTGTCCAACGTGGCCGAGCGAGTGGCCATCATGCGCCGGCAATTCCAGGGGTGGGACCAGGCCCGCATCGAGCGCATCTTTGATCAGATCGCTGAACCGCTGCGCGCCGCCGGCGCCTTGGGCGGCAGCACCAGCGCCATGTGCGAACCACCGGTATTTACTGATGCTGAACGGGCCGAGCGTGCCCGCATCCTGGCCGCGCTGGACGTCAATGGCTGGCGCCGCCAGGACACCGCCAACACGCTGGGCATCAGCCGCAAAGTGCTATGGGAAAAGATGCGAAAACTGCATCTGGGTGGCGGCCAGGGTGAAACGGCGGAAGGGGTCGTCGAGGCATCTTGATTGCCGCAATAGGGGAAGGCCCGTAGGGGGCGACAATTCGCCCGCGGCGAATGTAAGCGGATCAGCCGTGAGCGAAATAAATTGCTATAGTTCCGCAACGATTTTTTTGGGGAAGGCATGAACGTCCAATTTATCCGTGCCGCCACACGCATGGCGCTGTTAGGCACGGTGATGTCCGGCTTGGCGGCGTGCGCCAGCGCGCAGCCCGAAGCGCCGCGGCCCACGGTCAAGCAGGTCGAAGACCCGCAGGCCGCTGCCACGCCGGTGACCCCGCCGGCCGCACCCGCCGCACCCGCCCGGCCGGCCTCGACGGTGGCCGAATTGCAAGACCTGATCCAAAGCCGTCAGGTATCGGAACTGCGCACCGCCTATAACGGGACGTATGGCGCCAGCCTGCTGTTCAAGCCCGAGGACCTGACCTATTACGTGGCCTTGTTCCAGCAAAAGGATTTTTGGCGCGTGCTGAAGACGGTGTCTGAAAAGCAGGCCGAATCCACCTACCGCGCGTTTGCCGCGCAGTCGGCGGAGCTGGCCGAAGTCGACATCAAGCGCATCAAGCTGCAGGCGGAATACGCGCATGCCGAAAAGCTGCTGGCCAGCCGCAGCGCCCAGCTCAGCACGCTGCAGGCCGACCGTACCTTGCGCATGCAGCAGGAACAGCAAGTGGCGGCGCGCCAGGAACAGTCGCGTCAGGAAACCACGGCGTTGGCCGACCAGCAAAAGGATGTGCGCGAACAACTGCGTGATTTGCAGCGCCAGATTGATTCGCTGCAAGCCCAGCAAGCCCAGATCGACGCGGGCCCGGGCGCCAAACGCGGCAAGTAAGTGTTGTTCACTACGCCGTGCCAAGACGGGCCCGCGGGCCCGTTTTTTCTTGGGGCGCGGCGCCTTGTCCCTGCGCTTTCAAGGGGATAGCACGCGCGGCGGGCGGATTCTTGTATTCTGGCCGCTGGCCCCCACATAACGACCATGGCTCTTAAAGTTTTCGACCTTCAGTGCGAGCACAGCCACATTTTTGAAGGCTGGTTCGGTTCGCACGACGACTATGACGCGCAGCAGGCGCGTGGTCTGGTCACGTGCCCCGTTTGTGGCTCGGCCAGCATCACCAAGCGGCTGTCGGCCCCGCGCCTGAATGTGTCGCACCTGCATGCGCCGGCCCAGCCGCCCGCCGTGCCGGCTGGCGCGTCCGACGCCGAGAAAATGGCTGCTGTGCAGGCTGTCGTCATGAAGCAGGTGCGGGCGCTGTTGCGCAATACTGAAAACGTCGGCCCGCGCTTTGCGGAAGAAGCCCGCCGCATCCACGACGGCGATGCCGATGAACGCCCTATCCGTGGCACCGCAACGCCCGAAGAACGCGAGGCCTTGGCCGAGGACGGCATCGAAGTCATGGCGGTGCCTGACTTCCTGGACGACGAACGCTTGCAGTAGGCACCTAATATGCAATTGGCGCGCGCTGCCATTCCCGGATAGCGCGCCCATGAAAAAAGCCAGGCCCTGTTGTCAGGGGCCTGGCTTTTTCGTACCTGCTGCCGGATCTTACTGAACGCGGCTGCGGTATTCGTTCGTGCGGGTGTCGATTTCGATCTTGTCGCCAATGGCGCAGAACAGCGGCACGTTCAGTTCGTAGCCGGTGTTGATCTTGGCCGGCTTGGTGACCTTGCCCGACGTATCGCCACGCACGGCGGGTTCGGTGTAGGTGATTTCGCGAACGATCGTCGTGGGCAGTTCCACCGAAATGGCGCGGCCGTCGTAGAAGACCACTTCCACGGGCATCGCT
>Ga0160437_1000288_pt1 | contig 27743 bp, 25 predicted proteins | sample HID1975I_E0MG_FD_108227 | JGI IMG/M metagenome (GOLD analysis project Ga0160437, IMG submission 108227) | Enriched soil microbial communities from UW Madison campus, WI, USA - HID1975I_E0 MG | ecosystem: Environmental > Terrestrial > Soil > Unclassified | place: USA: Madison, Wisconsin... | reverse complement strand
CCTGTTCACCACGCTCGGTCCGCGCTACGCCAGCCGTCCGGGTGGCTACCTGCGCATCCTCAAGTGCGGCTTCCGCTCCGGCGACAACGCGCCGATGGCGTACGTCGAGCTGGTCGACCGGCCGCAGGCCGCCGAGTAGCGCGGCACGCCTTCAAGCTCGCCAGAAACCCCGGCCCTCGCGCCGGGGTTTTTGCTATCTTGGCGCCGCCGCGGCGGGTGACCACCGCAACCGATCCGAAGAACAAAGGCGCCGCCCGTGACCCTGAATCCCTCCCGCTGGTCCTTCCGCAGCCAGTGCCTCGCGGGCTTTGCCGCGTGCGTGGCGCTGGTGGGCTTTGCGATCTTCTCGCAGTTCCAGTGGGGGCTGCAGCCGTGCCCGCTGTGCATCTTCCAGCGCATCGCCTTCGCCGCCCTCGGCGTGGTGCTGCTGGTGGCCGGGCTGCATGCGCCGCGCGGCGCGGGGGGCCGGATGGCATACGGGCTGGTCGCACTGGTGCCCGCGCTGGTGGGGGCGGGCATCGCCGCGCGCCACGTCTGGCTGACCCACCTGCCTGCCGACGAGGTCCCGGCCTGCGGACCGCCGCTGTCGTTCATGATGGAGGCCAATCCACTGACCGACGTGATCCGCCAGGTGCTGACCGGCTCGGGCGAGTGTGCGAATGTCGACTGGACCTTCCTCGGCCTGTCGATGCCGGCGTGGAGCCTGCTGTGGTTCATCCTGCTCGCGCTGCTGGTGCTGTCGGCGGCCTTCCGCCGCGGCTGAACCGGCGCCGCGGCGGTTGCGCACGCCGCGTTTCGGGCAGATGATGGGATTTCGCTGCGACGCAACATAAGCCGACGATGTCCCACGCCGATCGATCCTTGCTCCAACCCGTCCACCTGCCGGAAGGCTGGACCCCCGCCAGCTGGCGGGGGCGCCCGGCGCTGCAGCAGCCGTCGTACCCGGACGCGGGCGTGCTTGCCGACGTGCAGGACGAACTGCGCGCGCTGCCGCCGCTGGTAACGTCGTGGGAGATCATGGCGCTCAAGCAGCAGCTCGCCGAGGCGCAGGAGGGGCGGCGCTTCCTGCTCCAGGGCGGTGACTGCGCGGAGAACTTCTCCGACTGCAGCCCGGACGTGATCTCCAACCGGCTCAAGGTGCTGCTGCAGATGAGCCTGGTGCTCGTGCACGGCATGCGCCTGCCGGTGGTGCGGGTGGGCCGCTTCGCCGGCCAGTACGCCAAGCCGCGTTCGGCCGACATGGAGACCCGCGACGGCGTCACCCTGCCCAGCTACCGCGGCGACATGGTCAACGCGCCTGCGTTCGATGCGCAGGCGCGTACGCCGGACCCGCGGCGGATGGTCAAGGCGCACGCGCGTTCGGCGATGACGATGAACTTCGTGCGCTCGCTGATCGACGGCGGCTTCGCCGACCTGCACCATCCCGAGTACTGGGACCTGCGCTGGGTCGGGCATTCGCCGCTGGCCAGCGAGTACCAGAGCATGGTGTCGGGCATCGGCGATGCGGTGCGCTTCATGGAGACGCTGTCCGGGACGTCGGTGCACAACCTCAACCGGGTCGATTTCTACACCTCGCACGAAGCGTTGCTGCTGCCGTACGAGGAGGCGCAGACCCGGCAGGTGCCGCGGCAGTGGGGCTGGTTCAACCTGTCCACGCACTTCCCGTGGATCGGCATGCGCACCGCGGCGCTCGACGGCGCGCACCTCGAATACTTCCGCGGCATCCGCAACCCGGTGGCGGTGAAGATCGGGCCGTCGGTGACGCCCGACCAGCTGCTGGCGCTGGTCGACGTGCTCAACCCCGACGACGAGCCCGGCCGGTTGAGCCTGATCCACCGCATGGGCGCCGCGCACGTCGCGGAGAAGCTGCCGCCGCTGCTCGACGCGATCCGGCGCGACGGCCGCCGTGTGCTGTGGATCTGCGACCCGATGCACGGCAATACCGAGGCGACCAGCAACGGCTACAAGACCCGCCGTTTCCGCAACATCCGCAGCGAGATCGAGCAGTCGTTCGACATCCACGCCGCGGCCGGCACGCGGCTGGGTGGCGTGCATCTGGAGCTGACCGGCGAGGACGTCACCGAGTGCACCGGTGGCGCGCGCGACCTGAGCGACCGCGACCTCGAACGCGCCTACCGCTCCACCGTCGATCCGAGGCTGAACTACGAACAGGCGCTGGAGACCGCGATGCTGATCGTGCGCAAGTGGTCGCTCGCGGGCGCCACTGCGGCCTGAGTTGTCGCCTTCCGGCGGCTCTGACTCCTGGTGCGGGTGCTCGTGGCCCGGGCGTACCCGGCAACCGGCACGCGCAGCGCGTGCTAGCCTCGGCGCACTCCAGACAGGGGATGCGCGATGCCTGCGAACCGGACCCTTGCCGCCGCCGCGCTGCTGCTGCTCGCGGCGGCAGGCGCGCACGCCGAAGTGCATGTCGTTCCGCAGCACAGTGGCGTGGACGTGCGACTGCGCGGTATTTCCGCGGTCGACGCCGACACGGCCTGGGCCAGCGGCCGCGACGGCACGGTGCTGCGCACGCGCGATGGAGGCCGCAGCTGGGAGAGAATCGTGGTGCCGGGTGCCGAATCGCTGGACTTCCGTGACGTCGAGGCCTTCGACGGCGTGACCGTGGTCCTGCTGGCGATCGGCCCGGGCGAGGCCTCGCGCGTGTACCGCACCGACGATGGCGGCAAGAGCTGGCAGCTTGTGCTGCAGAACCATGATCCGCGCGGATTCTTCGACTGCATGGCGTTTGACGGCCAGCGTGGCTGGCTGCTGGGCGATCCGGTGAACGGGCATTTCCAGGTGTTCGCCAGTGCCAACGGTGGCCGCGACTGGACGCCGGCCGACGGCCCGCGCGCGGAGGAGGGCGAGGCGGCGTTCGCGGCCAGCGGGACCTGCATCGCGCTCGCCGGCACCACGCTCGCGGTGGCAACCGGTGGAACGACGTCGCGACTCCACGTCCGGAGCGATGGCGACGGGCGCTGGACATCGCTTGACAGCGGTCTCGAGGCTGGCGCGGAGTCGAAGGGCGTGTTCTCGCTCGCGCCGCTGGCGCATGGATTCGCTGCGGTCGGTGGCGACTTCCAGGCCGAGGGCGCGAAGGCGAATGCGATGCGGTTCTCCCTCGCCCCTGCGGAGGAAGCCGACGCGGACGCCGGGACGGCCAAAACCCACGTGGCCGCCAGCGCTCTGCCGCAGACGCCCGGCTACCGTTCGGGCATCGCCTGCACCGGCGATGCGACGACCTGCATCGCCGTTGGTCCCACCGGCGCGGATGCGTGGGACGGCACAGGGTGGGTGTCCGTATCGACGACCGGCTACGACGCCATCGATCTCGCCGGCAGCATCGGCTGGACCAGCGGCGACAAGGGCCGCATCGCACGCATCGAGATCGGCGACTGATTATCTCGTGGTGGCCGGCACGGCGTCCGGCGTCAGTGTCGGCAGGAACCGTGGCGGCTTGCGCGCCTGCGTCTTCTGCTCGAACGCATAGGCCAGTTCCAGCAAGCGCGGCTCGCTCCACGCCTTGCCCATGAACACCACGCCCAGCGGCAGGCCGTGGCTGTCGCCCATCGGCACGGTGATGCTGGGCGTGCCGGCCGCCGCGGCGATGCCGTAGCCGGCACCGGTGAAGTGGTCGCCGTTGACCGGGTCGGTCAGCCACGCCGGTGACATCGCCGGCGCCACCAGCGCGTCGAGGTGCTGCGCGTCGAGCGCGGCGTCGAGGCCTTCCGGCCCGGCCAGCCGCCGCGTCCGCTCGCGGGCCTCGAGGTAGGCCGCGTCGGTCAGCGGCCCCAGCGCCTGCGCCTGCTCGAAGATGTCCTGGTCGAAGAACGGCATCTCCTCCGCCGCGTGTTCGCGGTTGAAGTCGATCAGCCCGGCCAGCGTGGTGACCGGCGCGCCGGATCCGGACAGGTAGCGTTCCAGCCCGTCCTTGAGTTCGTACTTGAGCACGGTGAACTCGGCGGCGTTCCATTCCCCGAGGGTGGCGATTTCCGCGTCGACCACGGTTGCGCCCGCGGCGCGCATCGCTTCGATCGCGCGCTCCATCGCGGCGTCGACGTCGGGCTGGTAGCCCATCAGCGCGCGGACCACGCCAATGCGTGCGCCGGCGAGGCCGTCGGCCTTCAGGTACGGGGCGTAGTCGGCGATCGCGTGGCCCGTGGCTGCCTGTGTCGCCGGATCGGATGCGTCCGCGCCGGACATCGCCGCCAGCAGGGCCGCCGCGTCGGCCACGCTGCGTGCCATCGGGCCGGCCGTGTCCTGGCTTTGCGAGATCGGGATGATGCCGTCGCGGCTGACCAGTCCGACCGTGGGCTTGATCCCCACCAGCGCGGCGACCGCCGACGGGCAGATGATGCTGCCGTCGGTCTCGGTCCCGACGCCGACGGCCGCGAGGTTGGCCGCGATCGCGCTGCCGGTGCCGGAGCTGGAGCCGCAGGGATTGCGGTCGAGCGCGTAGGGGCTGCGCGTCTGCCCGCCACGTGCGCTCCAGCCGGAGGTTGCGCGCGAGGAGCGGATGTTCGCCCATTCGCTGAGGTTGGTCTTGCCGAGGATGACCGCGCCGGCCTCGCGCAGGCGGCGGACGAGGAAGGCGTCGTCCTTCGGCCGGTGTCCGGCCAGCGCGAGCGAGCCGGCGGAGTTCACCATCGGCGTGGCGTCGATGTTGTCCTTGAGCAGCACCGGGATGCCGTGCAGCGGGCCGCGGACGTTGCCGGCCTTGCGTTCGGCATCGCGCGCGTCGGCTTCTTCCAGTGCGCGTGGATTGAGCTCGATCACGGCGTTGAGTCGCGGACCCGCGTCGTCGATCGCGGCGATGCGGTCGAGGTAAGCGCGGGTCAGCGCATGGCTGTCGAGCGTGCCGTCGGCCATGCGCGCCTGCAGGCCGGCGATGTCGGCCTCGGCGAAGGCGAAGTCGTCCGTCGTGCCGGTCGTGGTGGCGCCGCCAGTGGAGGCGGCGGGCGCAGCCGCTTCCGGCGGCCGGTTGCAGGCGGCGAGCAGCGTGCAGGCGAGCAGCAGCGCGAGGGTCGACGGGTGCGGCATCGTGGCGGTCTTCCGCGGGGGCCAATGGCCAGCAGCATCGCGCGCCGGGCGCGTGCGGGCAACCGCAGGCGGTCGCGAGGTCGCGGAGGTCGTCGCGGAGGTCGCGGCTTCCGCAGTTCCTATGGGACTGGCGCTTTCGCGGGAGCGGGTACCTGCCGCGCGGCGGCGCGATGGCGCTTGAGCAGGTCGCGCGCCAGCACCCAGACGACGATGACGTTGATCGCCACCACGGCCAGCGCGATCCAGCCCGGATGCGCGAACAGCGCGTACGCGTCGAACGGCAGGTAGGCCGCGGCGGTCACGCAGCCCAGCCACGAGGCCCAGGACTTTGCCCGCCACAGGCCCCAGGCCTCGAGCAGGTGCAGTGCGCCGTACAGGAACACCGCGGCCGCGGCCATGTGCACGGCGCCGGGATTGATCGCGTTGGCCAGCCAGGCCATCGCGCCGTGGTCGGGGTCGAGCTGGAGGCGCGTGATCAGCAGCTGCACGAACTGCTGCAGCGGGGCCGGACCGAGCAACTCCAGCCCGCTGGCCGCCAGCACCGCGAGCGCGCCCTTTGCCGCCTCGACGATTGCGATGGCGTGCAGGCCCGGGTGTGCGTGCGGGTCGGGGTTGTAGCGTGCCTGCGTCACAGCAGCGTGCCCTGTTCGGGCGGGCGCGGCAGTTCGGCGCCGGTCAGCGCCCAGCGTTCGAGGGCGTCGTAGCGGCCGCCGGGATTGAACAGCAGTTCGAACCCGTCGACGAGGAACGTGCCGGCGCCGCTGCAGTCGATGTCGTCCAGCCAGTCCTGCGGCGGAAGGTGCCTGTCCAGGTAGGCCAGCGTGACGTGCGGCTGGGTCGTGGTCTGCAGCGGAGCGACGCCGCAGCGACGGATCGCGTCCCGCGTCGCGTCGCAAAGCGCCTGCAGCGCAGGGCAGTCGAAGGGCAGGGCGACGACCGCACCGGCCTGCGGCCAGTACGTCGCGCGCTCGATCGAGAAACGATGCGGCGGGATGCGCGCCGCCGCCTGCGCGAAGGCGCCGAGCAGCGCAGGCGTCACGGCGTGCTGCATGTCGTAGCCGATGAAACACAGCGTGGCGTGCCACTGGTCCGGGCGGCGCGCCTGCAGTTTCAGTCCGTGCCCCCGGCCCGCGTCCCGCAGCGCGGCGACGACCGGCGCCAGCCGCGCGGCTTCCCCGCCGCTTGGCCGCCAGCCGGGGAACAGCGCCTGGCTCACGCCGCGCGCGAGGCCCGCTTGCGGTCGACTTCGGTGCGCTGCTTCTTGCGCAGGCGGATCTGCTTCGGCGTGACCTCGACCAGCTCGTCGTCGTCGATGAATTCCAGCGCCTGTTCCAGTGACAGCTTCACCGGCGGGATCAGGCCCTCGTCGTCGTCCTTGCCCGAAGCGCGGAAGTTGGTCAGCTGCTTGCCGCGCAGCGCGTTGACGGTCAGGTCGTTGTCCTTGCTGTGGATACCGACGATCTGGCCCTCGTAGATTTCCTCGCCCGGCTCGATGAACAGCCGGCCGCGCTCCTGCATCGCCATCTGCGCGTACGCCGGCGACGAACCGGTGCCGTTGGAGATCAGCACGCCGTTCTGGCGCTGGCCGATCGAGCCGTCGGCACGCGGGCCGTAGTGGTCGAACACGTGGAACAGCAGGCCGGTGCCGGCGGTCAGGGTGCGGAACTCGGTCTGGAAGCCGATCAGCCCGCGCGCGGGAATGATGTAGTCCAGGCGCACGCGGCCCTTGCCGTCTGGCTCCATCGCCTGCAACTGCGCCTTGCGCTCGCCCAGGCGTCCCATCACGCCGCCCTGGTACTGCTCGTCCATGTCGACGACCAGCGATTCATAGGGCTCCTGCATCACGCCGTCGATCTCGCGCACGATCACTTCCGGGCGCGACACCGCGAGCTCGTAGCCCTCGCGGCGCATGTTCTCGATCAGGATCGACAGGTGCAGCTCGCCGCGACCGCTGACCTTGAACTTGTCGGCGTCGGCGGTGTCCTCGACCCGCAGCGCCACGTTGTGCGCGGTCTCGCGGGTGAGGCGGTCGCGCAGCTGGCGCGAGGTGAGGAACTTGCCGCCGCTGCGGTCCTTGACCCCGGCGAAGGGCGAGTCGTTGACCTGGAAGGTCATCGAGATCGTCGGCTCGTCGACGGTCAGCACCGGCAGCTGCTCGACCGCGGCCGGGTCGCACAGGGTGTCGGAGATGCCGATGCCCTCGATGCCGCTGAAGGCGATGATGTCGCCTGCGCGCGCCTCGTCCACTTCCACCCGCTCCAGGCCCATGAATCCGAGCACCTGCAGCACCTTGGCGTTGCGCTTGCTGCCGTCGGCGGCGACCACGGTCACCGGCTGGTTGGTCTTCACCTTGCCGCGCTGGATGCGGCCGACGCCGATCACGCCGACGTAGTTGTTGTAGTCCAGCGAGGTCACGCGCATCTGGAACGGGCCGTCCGGGTCGACCGGCGGCGCCGGCACGTGCTCGCAGATGGTCTCGAACAACGGCGTCATGTCGCCTTCGCGCACGTCCTCGTCCATGCCGGCGAAGCCCTGCAGGCCGGAGGCGTAGACGGTGGTGAAATCGAGCTGTTCGTTGCTGGCGCCGAGGCGGTCGAACAGGTCGAAGGTCTGGTCCAGCACCCAGCTCGGGCGCGCGCCCGGGCGGTCGACCTTGTTGATCACCACGATCGGCTTGAAGCCCATCGCGAACGCCTTCTGGGTGACGAAGCGCGTCTGCGGCATCGGCCCGTCCATCGCGTCGACCAGCACCAGCACCGAGTCGACCATCGACAGCACGCGCTCGACTTCGCCGCCGAAGTCGGCATGGCCGGGGGTGTCGACGATGTTGATGCGCCACACCTCGCCCGTCTTCGGGTGGGTCCAGCGGATCGCGGTGTTCTTCGAGAGGATGGTGATGCCGCGTTCCTTCTCGATGTCGTTGCTGTCCATGACGCGGTCGGGGACCGCGGCGCGCTCGTCCAGGGTGCCCGACTGCTTGAGCAGCTGGTCGACGAGGGTGGTCTTGCCATGGTCGACATGGGCGACGATGGCGATGTTGCGGAGGCGTTCGATGGACATGACGGGAACGGGAAAGGCGCGCCGGAGCTGGTGGGGCAGGGCGCGGCCATAAAGTGGAGGGAGCCGATCAGTATACATTGCTGCGGTGCCGCAAACGCGCCCGGCCGAGACCGATTGAATCCCGTCCTTCAGCCCGCATATCGGCGGGGCATTCCCACCCCAACGAGGCATCCATGTCCCTGAACGCCGTTTTCGACACCGACCGTGGCCCGATCAAGGTCGAGCTCTACCCCGACAAGGCCCCCCTGACCGTGGCCAACTTCGTCAACCTGGCCCGGCGCGGCTTCTACGACGGTCTGAGCTTCCACCGGGTGATCCCGGACTTCATGATCCAGGGCGGCTGCCCGCAGGGCACCGGCACCGGCGGCCCGGGCTACAAGTTCGAGGACGAGACCAACAACGGCGTCAAGCATGAGCGTGGGGTGCTGTCGATGGCCAACGCCGGCCCCAACACCAACGGCAGCCAGTTCTTCATCACCCATATCAAGACCGACTGGCTGGACGGCAAGCACACCGTGTTCGGCAAGGTGCTCGAAGGCCTGGAAGCCGTCGACGCGGTCAAGCAGGGCGACACCATCAAGTCGGTGAAGATCGAGGGCGATGCCGACGCCGCGCTGGCCGCGAAGGCCGACCGCGTGGCCGAGTGGAACAAGATCCTCGCCGCCTGACCGGTGCGCCGGCGCCCGCTCCGCAGGGCCGGGAGCGGGTGGCCGGCGTGCTAAAATCACGGGGCTGCCAAGTGCGCGCCTGAGTCACGGCGCCGTGCCCGCCCGCAGCCCCCGCTCCCCAAACTTCCCGAGGTTCCGCGATGCCCCAGCTCGCCAAGCGCATGGGCCGTGCCAAGCCCAGTGCGATCATGGTGGTGGCCGAAAAGGCCAAGCAGCTCAAGGCCGAAGGCCGCGACATCATCAGCTTTTCGATCGGTGTCCCCAACTTCCTGCCCGGCGACCACGTCTACGCCGCCGCGCGCGAGGCGCTGGAACACGACTCCGGCCAATACGGCAGCAACCGCGGTTCCAACGACCTGCTCGACGCCTTCCTGGGGCACATCGAACAGATCGGCCTGACCGGTTACACCCGCGCCAACTGCTCGACCGGGATCGGCGCCAAGCACATCCTCTACAACCTGGGCGAGGCGCTGCTCGACCCGGGCGACGGTTTCGCCTTCTGCACCCCGTACTGGACCAGCTACCTCGACATCGGCGAGATCCTCGAAGCCGACATCCAGCTGCTGCCGTGCCCGCCGGAGCAGGACTACAAGCTCACGCCCGCCCAGCTCGACGCGGCGCTGGCGAAGAAGCCGAAGCTGTTCCTGTTCAACAACCCGTCCAACCCGACCGGAATGGTCTACACGAAGGACGAGATCGCAGCGCTCGCCGACGTGATCGTGAAGCACCCGGACACGTGGGTGGTCACCGACGACATCTACAACCGGATGGTGTTCGACGACGTGGGCTACCACAACTTCGTGCACGCCCGTCCCGAGCTGCGTGACCGGGTGGTGTTCGTCGACTCGCTGTCCAAGACCTACGGCATGCCCGGCTGGCGCGCCGGCTTCATGGTCGGGCCGGAGGTGGTGGCCACGGCCGTCACCACGATGAACTCCAACCACATCACCAACCTGCCGGAGATCGTCACTGCCGCGGCTGTCGCCGCGCTGTCCGGTCCGCAGGACGTACCGGCTGCGCGCCGCGAAGAGTTCCAGGCCAAGCGCGACCAGGTCGTCGCCGCGCTCAAGGCGATCCCCGGTGTGACCTGCCCGGTGCCGCAGGGTGCGTTCTACGCGTTCCCGGATATCAGCGTGGCGTTCGGCAAGTCGCACAACGGCAAGGTCATCGGCAACGACGTCGACCTGTGCAACGCGCTGCTCGACGCCAAGGGCGTGGCCTGCGTGCCGGGCTCGGCCTTCGGCGAGCCGCGCGGCCTGCGCATCAGCTACACCTGCCCGACGCCGCAGCTGGCGCCGGGGCTGCAGCGCATCCAGGAATTCTTCGCCGAACTGATTTGATCTCCATCACTGTCATCCCGAACGCAGTGAGGGATCTGCTTCTCCCGGACATCGCGCAAGAAGCAGGTCTCTCGCCTTCGGCTCGAGATGACAGGTGTGTGGGTTTGGAACAACAAGAGACTTCGAGGAGCAACCAATGAAAACCCCCGTCCGCGTCGCCGTCACCGGTGCAGCCGGCCAGATCGGCTATTCGCTGCTGTTCCGCATCGCCTCGGGCGAAATGCTCGGCAAGGACCAGCCGGTCATCCTGCAGCTGCTCGAGTTGCCGATGGAGAAGGCCCAGGCCGCGCTCAAGGGCGTGATGATGGAGCTCGACGACTGCGCGTTTCCGCTGCTGGCGGGCATGGTCGGCACCGATGACGCCGAAGTCGCGTTCAAGGACGCCGACATCGCCCTGCTGGTCGGCGCGCGTCCGCGCGGCCCGGGCATGGAGCGCAAGGACCTGCTGCTGGAGAACGCGAAGATCTTCACCGCCCAGGGCGCGGCGCTGAACAAGGTCGCCTCGCGCGACGTCAAGGTGCTGGTGGTCGGCAACCCGGCCAACACCAACGCCTACATCGCGATGAAGTCCGCACCCGACCTGCCGGCGAAGAATTTCACCGCCATGTTGCGCCTGGACCACAACCGCGCGCTGAGCCAGCTCGCCGCCAAGGCCGGCGTGGCCGTGGGCGACATCGAGAAGCTCGTCGTGTGGGGCAACCACAGCCCGACCATGTATCCGGACTACCGCTTCGCGACCGTCAACGGCGAATCGCTGAAGGACAAGATCAACGACGCCGCGTGGAACGCCGACACCTTCATCCCCACCGTCGGCAAGCGCGGCGCCGCGATCATCGAGGCGCGCGGCCTGTCTTCGGCCGCCTCGGCCGCCAACGCCGCCATCGACCACATCCACGACTGGGTGCTGGGCACCGACGGCAAGTGGGTGACCATGGGCGTGCCGTCCGACGGCAGCTACGGCATCCCCGAGGGCGTCATCTACGGCGTGCCGGTGACCTGCAAGGACGGCGAGTACACCCGCGTGACCGACCTGCCGGTGGATGAATTCAGTCGCGCGGCGATGGACAAGACCTTGGCCGAACTGGAAGGGGAACGCGCCGGCGTGGCGCACCTGCTGTAATCCCGCCGCACGCAGTGGCACGGAAGGGCTGGCCGCGTGCCGGCCCTTTTCGTGTTGGCGGTGTGGCGCCTGCCGTGGTTGGATAGCGGCTTCCGCCACCGCGAGAAGCCCATGGAACGCCGACCGCCCATCACGCTTTCCCGTCGCGCACTGCTCGGTGCTGCCGGTGCGCTGCCGTTGCTTGCGCTGCCGGCTTCGCCGCGCGCGAGCGCGGCGGACGCGGCCGATACCGGCCTCGACGCGCTCGCCAGCCTCGCCACGGGTGCCCAGCCGATCGGCGAAGCCGAACGCCGGGCGCGCATCGCCCGCGCGCAGGCGCTGATGGCCGAACACGGCATTGGGGCGGTGGTCATCGAACCAGGCGCCTCGCTGGTCTACTTCACCGGCGTGCGCTGGTGGCGCAGCGAGCGCCTGACCTGCGCCGTGCTGCCCGTCGAAGGCGATCCCTGCATCGTCACGCCGTTCTTCGAAGAGCCTTCCGTGCACGAATCGCTGGGCGTGCCGGCCCAGGTACGGGTGTGGCAGGAGGACGCCAGCCCGTTCGAGGTGGTGGCCGGGTTCCTGCGCGACCGCAAGCTTGCCGGCGAGCCGGTCGGCATCGAGGAAACCGCGCGTTACCTGCTCGTCGATGGCCTGCAGCAGGCGCAGCCGGGGATTTCGCTCGTATCTGCCAATCCGGTGGTGCGCGGCTGCCGCATGATCAAGAGCGCCGCCGAGATCGCGCTGATGCAGTGTGCGACCGACGTGACCATCGCGGCCTACCGCTGGACGTATCCGCGCATCCAGGCCGGGATGACGCCCGCCGACATCGGCGCGCTGATGACGGCGGCCACGGAAAAGCTGGGCGGCGCGGTCGAGTTCAACCTGGTCCTGCTCGGCGAAGCCGCGGCCTACCCGCACGGCAGCGGCAAGCCGCAGCAGGTCAAACCCGGCGAAGTCGTGCTGATGGACTGCGGCTGCAACGTGCACGGCTACCAGTCGGACGTGTCGCGCAGCTTCGTGTTCGGCGGCGAACCGGGCGCGGCGCAGCGCAAGGTGTGGGAACAGGTGCTTCGCGGCCAGCAGGTCGCCTTCGAGGCGGCGCAGGTCGGCGTGCCCGCGGGCGCGGTCGATGACGCCGTCCGCCGCTATTACGCCAGCCTCGGCTACGGTCCGGACTACCAGCTGCCGGGCTTGTCGCACCGCACCGGGCACGGCATCGGCCTGGACGGCCACGAGCCGGTCAACCTCGTGCGCGGCGAGAAGACGCCGCTGGCCGCCGGCATGTGCTTCTCCGACGAACCCGGTCTCTACCTGCCCGGCCAGTTCGGCATCCGGGTGGAGGACTGCTTCCACATGACGGCCGATGGCCCGCGCTGGTTCAGCCAGCCGCCGACGATCGATGCGCCGTTTGGATGACCGGGACTGGGCGCGGGGGTTTCGCGTTCCGCGCATCGGCTAAAATCGCGTTTTTGCCGGAGTTCCCATGAATGCATCCACCTCTGCCGGCGCCCGCTTCCGTGCCGCGCTGGCCGAAGAATCCCCGCTGCAGGTCATGGGTGCGATCACCGCCTACGCCGGGCTGATGGCCAAACGCACCGGTTACAAAGCCCTGTACCTGTCCGGCGGCGGCGTGGCCGCCAACTCCCTGGGCATGCCGGACCTGGGCATCTCGACGATGGAGGACGTGCTAGTTGACGCCCGCCGCATCGTCGATGCAACGGGCATGCCGCTGCTGGTCGACATCGATACCGGCTGGGGCGGGGCGTTCAACATCGCCCGCACGATTCGCAATTTCGAGCGCGTCGGCGTGGCCGCCGTGCACATGGAAGACCAGGTCGGGCAGAAGCGCTGCGGCCATCGCCCCGGCAAGGAAGTGGTGTCGAAGGGCGAGATGGTCGACCGCGTGAAGTCCGCGGTGGACGCGCGCAGCGACGAGGGCTTCGTGATCATGGCGCGTACCGACGCCGCCGCCGCCGAAGGCATCGACGCGGCGATCGAGCGCGCGGTGGCCTACGTCGAAGCCGGCGCCGACATGATCTTCCCCGAGGCGATGAAAACGCTCGACGATTACCGCCGCTTCAAGGCCGCGGTGAAGGTGCCGATCCTGGCCAACCTCACCGAGTTCGGCTCCACGCCGTTCTTCACCACCGACGAACTGCGCGAGACCGGCGTCGATATTGCGCTGTACTGCTGCGGCGCCTACCGCGCGATGAACAAGGCCGCGCTGGGCTTCTACGAAACCGTGCGCCGCGAAGGCACGCAGAAGAACATCGTCGACCGCCTGCAGACGCGCGAGGAGCTGTACGACTTCCTCGGCTACCACGACTACGAGCGCAAGCTCGACGAGCTGTTCTCCAGGGAATGACCGGCATGGGCACGGGCGAGCCGCAGGCGCCAGGCCCGGAGGCCTCGCACGGTCGTGACTGGAACGCGGTTGCCGCGGTGATCGCGGCGCTGATCGGCCTGCTTGCTTTGGCAGTGTCCGGCTACACCGCCTGGTTGCAGCGCCAGCAGGTGCGCGCCGAGGTCTGGCCTTACCTGCAGCCGGGCATTTCGCCCAGCCAGCACAACATGAACCTGTCCAACAAGGGCGTCGGCCCGGCGTCGGTGCAGCGGGTCACGCTGTACGTCGACGGCCGGCCGCAGCGCGACTGGCCCCATGCGTTCGACGCGCTGGGGCTGCCCGAACTGCGCGATACGGCCGCTTCGACGATCAACGGCATCGTCCTTTCGCCGGGAGAGACGATCCAGCAGATCACGCTGCGCGACGCGGACGCGTTCGCGCGCTTCTACCGGCAGTACCCGCGCATCCAGCTCCGGCTGTGCTACTGCTCCGCGCTGGGCGAGTGCTGGATCTACGATGAGCGGGAACGATCCGCTGACACCAGACGCCAGGCGATCGCGGCGTGTCCCGCGATCGGCGCCGACGAATTCATCGACAACCGACTGCGTCCGGCACGGCCACCCGCGTGATCCGGGCGTTGGCCGGATAGTCGGCCGGCGGGCCTGGAGAGAAGTCCCATGGTCCGAGCCATCCCCCTCTGGCCAGACCCCACCGGCGCGTTCGAATGCGATGCGGCCATCCGCATCGCCGGCCTTTCCGCCCCGGGGCGTCCAGCCTTCAGTCCTGTCAACGCAGGCGACAGTACCGGCCGGACAGGCCGCTGGCCGAAAGCCGTAAAATGCACGGCTCACGAAGAAGAACCGACCGGAGCATGCCGATGAGCGATACCCCGTCCACCCTGCCCAAGCCGAAGAAGTCGGTGGCCCTGTCCGGCACCGCCGCCGGCAACACCGCGCTGTGCACGGTCGGCCGCAGCGGCAACGACCTGCACTACCGGGGCTACGACATTCACGACCTGGCCACGAAGTCGACCTTCGAGGAAGTCGCGCACCTGCTGGTGCATGGCGCGTTGCCGACGGCATCGCAGCTCAAGGCCTACAAGGCCAAGCTCAAGCGCCTGCGCGGGCTGCCGGCGATCGTGCAGGAGGCGCTGGAACTGGTGCCCGCCAACGCGCATCCGATGGACGTGATGCGCACCGGTTGCTCGGTGCTGGGCACGGTGCTGCCCGAACGCGACGGCCATCCGGCGTCCGAGGCGCGCGATATCGCCGACCAGCTGATGGCCAGCTTCGGCTCGATGCTGCTGTACTGGTGGCATTTCACCCGCAACGGCCGCCGCATCGACGTGGAGACCGACGACGACTCGATCGCCGCGCACTTCCTGCACCTGCTGCATGGCGAGGCGCCGAGCGACCTGCATGCCGAGGCGATGGACAAGTCGCTGATCCTGTACGCCGAGCACGAGTTCAACGCCAGTACGTTCACCGCGCGCGTGATCGCCGGCACCGGCAGCGACATGCATTCGTGCATCACCGGCGCGATCGGCGCACTGCGCGGGCCCAAGCACGGCGGCGCGAATGAAGTGGCGATGGACATCATCTCGCGCTACGGCACGGCGGACGAGGCGGAGGCCGACATCCGGGCGCGCGTGGAACGCAAGGAGATCGTGATCGGCTTCGGCCACCCGGTCTACACCATCGGCGACCCGCGCAACCCCATCATCAAGGAGATCTCGCGCCGGCTGTGCCACGACGGCGGCAACATGACGCTGTTCGACGTCTCCGAGCGGATCGAGAACGTCATGATGGACATGAAGAAGATGTTCCCGAACCTGGACTGGTTCAGCGCATCGAGCTACCACATGATGGGCGTGCCGACGCCGATGTTCACGCCGCTGTTCGTGATCGCGCGGACCGCCGGCTGGAGTGCGCACGTGATCGAGCAGCGCGAGGACGGCAAGATCATCCGCCCGAGCGCCAACTACACCGGGCCGGAAGATCGCGAGTACGTGCCGATCGGCAAGCGCTGACGGATGGAAGAAGAAGAGCCGCGCATTGCGCGGCTTTTTCTTGGTTCTTTCGGGGGAAAAGCGCTGCCGGGGATATCCGCACTGGGCATTCCGGTCGCGTCGGGGTCCATCAGGTCTGGCGAAGATTTCTTTGCCGCCGGTTGCGCAGGTGAACGCGGATAAAGCGAATCAGTAGGGGATGCCTTCTGCACTTTCCGGGAAACGAAAAGATGAGCCGCGCATCGAGTGGTCCCTGCGAGACGGAATGGTTCCACTCCATGTCGCCGTTGCCTTGATTGCGCTCATCAGCGCAATCCGTGGCAAGCCCCCTCCGGTTGCTGGCGTCAGGACAGGCCTTCTTCCCCCAGTACCTTCTGCACCGCGGGGTCGGCTTCCATGCGCGCCGAGAACCGGGCGAGGTTGTCCAGGCCGGACAGGTCCACGCGCTGCGCCTTCGCCCAGCGCGTGACGACGTAAAGGTAGGGGTCCGCAATCGAGCGGCTGCCGGCGATCCAGTCGCCGTTCGCAAGCTGCGCGTCCGCGCGCTCGAACAGCCCGCGCAGCGCCGTGCGCGCCGCGTCCCGGGTCTTCTCGATCGTCGCCTCGTCGTCGAGGTAGGCCGTCGCGCCGAACAGCGGCTTGAAGCCGGGGTGCACGTCGGAATTGACGAACGCCAGCCAGCGGTTCACCTCCGCGCGTCCCCTGGGCGTGCCGTCGCCGCCAAGCCCGGCTTCGGGGGAGGTGTCGGCGAGAAAGTTGAGGATGGCCACGTTCTGCGTCAGCGCCCAGTCGCCGTCCTGCAACACCGGCACGGAGCCCGCGGGATTGAGCCTGCGGTAGCCCGGCGACTTGCGATCGTCGCTCGAAACGCGAATGGCCTCATAGGGCTTGCCGATCCATTCGAGCGTGATGTGGTCGGCGAGCGAGCAGGCCCCGGGTGCGTAGTAAAGCTTCATGTGGCGGATCCATGGCGGTTGGAAACCACCATGATGCCGTTGTTGCGGTGAGGACGCGGTGCCGTCGATACACCGGATCGTCGCGCCGCGGGGGACGCTCAGCCGTGGCGCGGCTTGAGGTCCTGGACCTTGAGGAAAGTGTGGCCGCCGATGGTCGCGACCTGGTAGGCGTTGCGCCAGCTCGGGCTGGCGATGTCGTGGGCCAGGAAATGGCTGGCGCCGGGCACGACTTCCTTGCGCTCGCCGGCGGGCAGCGCCCAGTTGCGCTCGGCCTCGATGGCGACGGTCACCGCCTGCGACCAGGCCTCGACGTTGCCCAGGCGCGTGTTCGGCGACACCAGCGACGGCGCGAACTGCTTGCGCGCGGTGACCACCTCGCACATCGAGTCGCCCCACAGGCCGCTTTCCTCGCGGCGCAGGGCCACCTCCGCCACGGCCTGCTGGCCGAGGTCGGACTGGTTGCGGGCCTCCAGGTAGACCGTCGTGCTCAGGCAGAGCGAATCGGCGGCTTGTGGCGGCAAGACTGAGGCCAGCCACAGGATCCAGGCCAGTTTCATGGAACGACTCCTTGCTGCGTTGCGCCCGCAGGCATCCACGCGGTCCACGGGGACCGGGTGATGCCAACGGGCATGGCGTATTGGGGAGGGCAGCGGCTCTATGGCGCTTTCGCCCGGGCACCGAAGACCGCAGAAGGGCGGTCCGGGCCGGTCCTGCCGGAAACAGGCGGCAGGAAAAGTGCGCGCACGGTACCGTCCGGTTTCCTAACGGAAGCTGAACACAAATCCTGAAATGCTTGATTGGATTGGAGTTTTTATTCTGATTCCAGGGGCGGGCGGCTACAGCGCGGCTGCCACGGCCGCCGCCTGGGCGATCGCGCGCTTGGCGTCGAGTTCGGCGGCCACGTCCGCACCACCGATGACCTGAACAGGGATCGAAGCGGCCTGCAGCGATGCCAGCAGGTCGCGCCTGGATTCCTGCCCGGCGCAGATGACGACGTGGTCCACGGGCAGGCGTTGCTCGCCGCCGTCGACGCGGATGCGCAGGCCGGTGTCATCCACGCCCAGGTACTCCACCCCGCCCAGCATCCGCACGCCCTTGGCCTTCAGGGTGGCGCGGTGGATCCAGCCGGTGGTCTTGCCCAGTCGTGCGCCGGGGCGGCCCGGGGTGCGCTGCAGCAGCCAGAGCTGGCGCGGCGACGGTTCCGGCCGCGCGGGCACGAGGCCTGCGCGGGCATCGAAACGCGCGTCCACGCCCCATTCGGCCATCCAGCGTGCAGGGTCGAGGCTCGGCGAGGGCGCATCCTGGACCAGGAACTCGGCCACGTCGAAACCAATGCCGCCGGCGCCGATGATGGCCACGCGCGCGCCGGGCACAACGCGTCGCTGCAGCACGTCGAGATAGCCGACGACCTTGGGATGGTCGTGGCCGGGGAAGTCGACCCGGCGCGGCGTGACGCCGGTGGCGAGCACCACCTGGTCGAAGCCGGACAGCAGCTCGGGGGTCACCGGCGTCGACAGCCGCAGGTCCACCCCGGTCTCCTCGATGCGGTGGCGGAAGTAGCGCAGGGTTTCGTGGAATTCCTCCTTGCCGGGGATCGTCTTGGCGAGGTTGAACTGGCCGCCGATCTCGTCCGCGGCGTCGAACAGCGTCACCCGGTGTCCCCGCCCGGCGGCGATCGTCGCGCAGGCCAGGCCGGCCGGGCCGGCGCCGACCACGGCGATGCGTTTCGGCGTGCTGGTCGGCGTGTAGTTGAGTTCGGTCTCCGCGCAGGCGCGCGGGTTGACCAGGCAACTGGCGCGCTTGTTCTGGAACACGTGGTCCAGGCAGGCCTGGTTGCAGGCGATGCAGGTGTTGATCGCCTGCGCCGCGCCCGCGCGGGCTTTTGCCACCCACTGCGGGTCGGCGAGCAGCGGCCGCGCCATCGACACCATGTCGGCGCCGCCCGCGGCGAGGATGCGCTCGGCGACGTCGGGCATGTTGATGCGGTTGGTGGCGACCAGCGGAAGCGCCACATGCGGGCGCAGCTTCGCGGTGACCCCGGCGAACGAGCCGCGCGGCACCGAGGTGGCGATGGTGGGCACGCGCGCCTCGTGCCAGCCGATGCCGGTGTTGATGATGGTCGCGCCGGCGGCCTCCACCGCTTTTGCCTGCGCGACGATCGCGTCCCAGTCGTTGCCGCCGTCGACCAGGTCAAGCATCGACAGCCGATAGATCACGATGAAGTCCGGCCCGCAGGCCTCGCGCACGCGGCGCACGATCTCCACCGCGAAGCGCATCCGGTTTTCGTCGCTGCCGCCCCAGCGGTCGTCGCGCCTGTTGGTGCGGGCGACGGTGAACTGGTTCAGCAGGTAGCCCTCCGAGCCCATGATCTCGACGCCGTCGTAGCCGCCGTCGCGCGCGAGCCTGGCGGCGTTGGCGAAGGCGTCGATCTGGCGCTCGACCCCGCGCGCCGACAGTGCGTGCGGGGTGAACGGATTGATCGGCGCCTTGAGCTTCGACGCCGACACCGACAGCGGGTGGTAGGCGTAGCGGCCGGCGTGCAGCAGTTGCAGGCAGATCTTCGCGTCGTGCGCATGCACCGCCGCGGTCACCTGGCGGTGCTTGCGCGCTTCCCACGGCCAGCTGAGCTTGCCGGCGAAGGGCTTGAGCCAGCCGACCAGGTTCGGCGAGAAGCCGCCGGTGACCATCATCGCGACGCCGCCTTCGGCACGTTCGGCGAAATACGCCGCCAGCTTCGGGAAATCGCGGCGGTGGTCCTCCAGCCCGGTGTGCATCGAGCCCATCAGCACGCGGTTGCGCAGGGTGGTGAATCCCAGGTTCAGCGGTGCGAACAGGTGCGGGTAGGGCGTGGCGTCGGACATGCTGGCGTGCGCTGGCGTATGGAGCGGGCCACGATGCCGGGAAAGGACCCGGGCGGCAAGCCGCGGTCCGCGGCGACGGGTGTCAGCCGATCGGCACCGCGGTGCCGCGTACCATGATCCCGCCCGTCGCGGGAATGTCCACCTGCAGCCGGCTTGGCCGGCCCATCGCCTCGCCCTGGCGGATCAGGAGCGACGCCGGCGCGTCCAGCAGGCCGGCATCGCGCAGGTAGCCACCGAGCGCGGCGGCCGCCGCACCGGTGGCCGGGTCCTCGACCACGCCGCCGACCGGGAACGGGTCGCGCGCATGGAACACGCGCGGGCCTTCGCGCCACAGCAGCTGCAGCGTGGTCAGGCCATCGGCCAGCATCAGCGCCTTGAGCCGGTCGAAGTCGTAGTCGAGTCGCGCCAGGGTGTCGCTGTCGCCGACCGCGAGCACCAGGTGCCAGGCACCGGCGAAGGCGCGCGCTGGCGGAATCGCCGGGTCCAGGTCCGCGCGCGTCCAGCCGAGTGTCGACAGCGCGGTATCGACCAGCGCCGCGGAGGCGGGTTCGTGGCGCGGCGCGACCGAGGTCAGTGCGGCCTCGCGCCGGCCGTTGTCGCTGCGCACGTCGACCGGCACCTCGCCCACGGACGTGGCCAGCCGGTAGATGCCGTCGCCATCGTGCGCGCCCAGCACCACGCCGGTGGCGATGGTGGCATGGCCGCAGAACGGTACCTCCGCCTCCGGGCTGTAGTAGCGGATGTCGCGCGCGCTGCCGTGCCGGGGTGCGACGAAGGCGGTTTCCGAATAGCCGACGTCGCTGGCGATGGCCTGCATCGTCGCTGCATCCGGCAACGCATCGCCGATCCAGACGCCGGCGGGATTGCCGCCGGCGGGATCGTCGGAGAATGCGGCGTAGCGATGCAGGGTTCCGTTGCCCATGAGTGGCTCCGTTGCGTTGGGGTGAGATCCGGTGCGGCGCCTACCAGCCGGCCAGCGTCAGCTTGCCGATGCCGCGGCCCGATTCCAGCCTTCGATGCGCCTCGCGCAGGTTGGCCGCGTCGATCCGGCCGAGGGTTTCGGCGTGAGTGCCGCGCAACTCGCCGGCGTCGACCAGCGCGGCGACGCGTTCGAGGATGCGGCCCTGTTCGGCCATGTCGGCGGTCTGGAAGCGCGAGCGGGTGAACATCAGTTCCCAGTGGATGCCGATGCTCTTGAGCTTGTAGGGATCGCCGATGTCGAGCGGCCCCGATGGTTCGACGATCAAACCGACGTGGCCCTGCGGCGCGACCAGTTCGCCGAGCGCTTCCCAGTAGCGGGTGGTGTCGGCGAAGTTGACCGCCGCGTCGACCTGCTCGAAACCAAGCGCGGCCAGCTGCGGCGCGAGCAACTGGCGATGATCGATGACATGGTGCGCGCCCATCGCCTTGCACCACTCGATCGTTTCCGCGCGCGAGGCGGTGGCGACCACGGTGAAGCCGGCGCGCCGCGCCAGCTGGATCGCGATCGAACCAACGCCACCGGCGCCGGCGATCACCAGCAGCACCTTGCCGTCGCCGCCGTGTTCCGGATCGAACGGCATGCGCTGGAACAGCAGTTCCCAGGCGGTGATCGCGGTCAACGGCAGCGCGGCCGCCTGCGCGAACTCCAGCGACTTCGGCTTGTGGCCGACGATGCGCGCGTCGACCCGCTGGTATTCGGCGTTGCTGCCCGGGCGGGTGATGTCGCCGGCGTAATAGACCTCGTCGCCCGGCTTGAAGCCGGTGACCTGATCGCCGACGGCTTCGACCACACCGGCCGCATCGAACCCCAGCACTTTCGGCGCCGATTCGACCTGCGGCTTAGGCGCGCGCACCTTGGTGTCCACCGGATTGACCGACACCGCCTCGACCCGCACCAGCAGGTCGTGGCCGGTGGGCACAGGCGGCTTTGGCAATTCGACGTCGAGCAGCGATTGCGGATCGTCGATCGGCAGGTAGCGGGTGAGGGCGACGGCTTTCATGCGGACTCCTGCGCAACGGGATGGACGGCGACCGGCGCGGGACTGCGTTCGGCGAATTGCCCGTTCCAGTACGGGTAGTAGGGATACGGCGGCGTGACGGCACTGGCGGCATCCAGGCGTGCGACCTGCGCGGCCTCCAGGTGCCAGCCGATGGCGCCGAGGTTCTGCTTCAGCTGTTCCTCGTTGCGCGCGCCGACCAGTACCGTGGAGACGGTAGGCCGCTGCAGCAGCCAGTTCAACGCGACCTGCGGCACGCTCTTTCCCGTTTCCTCCGCGACGATGTCGAGCGCGTCGACGATCCGGTACAAACGCTGCTCGTCGACCGGCGGCGCGAAGCCGGCCGTGTCGTGCAGGCGGCTGCCTTCGGGCAGCGGTTGGCCGCGGCGGATCCTGCCGGTCAGCCGGCCCCAGCCCAGTGGGCTCCACACCACCGCACCGATGCCCTGGTCGAGCCCCAGCGGCATCAGCTCCCACTCGTAGTCGCGGCCGATCAGCGAGTAGTACGCCTGGTTGGCGACGAAGCGCGGGTAGCCGCGGCGATCGGCGACCGCCAGCGATTTCATCAGCTGCCAGCCGGAGAAATTGGACGCGCCGAGGTAGCGCAGCTTGCCGGCGCGCACCAGTCCGTCGAGCGTGGACAGGGTTTCCTCCACCGGCGTCATCGCGTCGAAGTGGTGCAGCTGCAGCAGGTCGATGTAGTCGGTGTCCAGCCGCCGCAGCGCGTTGTCGACCGCGGCAATGAGGTGGTGGCGCGACGAGCCGATGTCGTTCGGCCCGTCGCCGAAGCGCAGCGACGTCTTGGTCGACACGATCACGCGGTCGCGTCGGCCCCTGATCGCCGCGCCGAGGATCGACTCGGACGCACCGTCGGAATACACGTCGGCGGTATCGAAGAAGTTGACGCCGGCCTCGAGACTGATGTCGACGATGCGCCGCGCTTGTTCGACGTCGGTGTTGCCCCAGGCGCTGAACAACGGCCCCTTGCCGCCGAACGTGCCGGCGCCGAAGCCGAGCGCGGACACCTTCAGCCCCGAGGCGCCGAGGTGGCGGTATTCCATCGCCGTGCCGGTGCCGCTCATGCGGCCGCCCCGCGCAGCTGGAAGAACTCGTCCGCGGGGATACCGATCGCCGCGACCATCGCCTCGTGCACGCCGCGCGCAATCGCGGCCTTGTGCGCGGGCGATGTCCCGGCGGGAATGGCGACTCGTGTGAAAGGCATGACGGACTCCTGGGGGGAAGGGGAAGGGGAAGCTCAGGCGGCTGCATCGCAGGCACGCGCGCGTGCGACTGTCGTGACGGGGGAGGGGGTGGCGTTGTTCTGGCTGTCGTCGCGCCGCTGCAGCGCGCGCGCCCACAGCGCGACGCCCAGACCGCCCAGCGTCACCAGCATGGCCGCCCAGGCCACCGCGCCCAGGCCAGGGCCGTGGACGATGACCACGCCGCCCAGCCAGGCGCCGAGCGCATTGCCGAGGTTGAACGCGCCGATGTTGAGGCTCGACGCCAGCGCTTCGCCGCCCGTCGCGCGGCGCAGCACCCACAGCTGCAGCGGCGACACGGTGGCGAAGGCCGCCGCGCCGAGCAGCCCGGTGAACAGCACCGCCGCCGGCTTGGAGTGCAGCGCGAAACCCATCGCGCCGAGTACCAGCGCCAAGGCAGCGAGCGTGGCCAGCAACGCCGGCATCAACCGGCGATCGGCCAGGCGCCCGCCGAGCACGTTGCCGATGATCATGCCGACGCCGAACACCAGCAGCACCGGCGACACCGCGCGGTCGGCGAAGCCGGTGACGCGGGTCAGGAGCGGCTCGATGTAGGTGAACACGGTGAACACGCCGGCGAAGCCCAGCACCGTCGTCAGCAGGCCGAGCAACACCTGCGGCCGGCGCGCCACCGACAGCTGGCCGCGCAGGGACATCGCTTCGGTCGCGCCGCGGTCGGCCGGCACCAGCAAGGCGATCACCAGCGTCGCCACCATGCCGACCGCGGCCACCGCCCAGAACGTCGCCCGCCAGCCCAGGTGCAGGCCCAGCCAGGCCCCGGCCGGAACCCCGAGCAGGGTGGCGATGGCAAGCCCGGTGAACATCGCCGAGATCGCCGACGCCTTGCGGTCCTCCGCGACCAGTCCGGTCGCCACCACCGCACCGACGCCGAAGAAGGTGCCGTGCGCCAGCGACGTCAGCACGCGGGCGGCCATCAGCAGCGGATAGTCGGGCGCCAGCGCGCAGGCGAGGTTGCCCAGCGTGAAGACCACCATCAGCGCGATCAGCACGGCCTTGCGCGGCAGCCGCGCGGTGGCGGCCGTCAGCAGCGGCGCGCCGACGAACACGCCCAGCGCGTAGCCGGAGATCAGCAGCCCGGCAGCGGCGATGGTCACGTGGAGATCGGCGGCGACCTGCTGCAGCAGGCCCATGATCACGAATTCGGTGGTGCCGATGCCGAACGCGCCGGCCGTCAGTGCGTAGACGGCCAGCGGCATGCGGGAGCGGGCGGGCGGGGCGGCGGTGGCCATGGGCGGCTGCGGACTCTGGAATTGGGAAGCGCGCAGCCTAGGATGTTGCGTCTTCAGCAGAAACAGCCAAAATGGTGAATCAATATCAATGATTTATTGATAATGGATGATCGCATCGGTGACTTGGGCCTGTTCCTGCGCGTGCTCGACCTGGGCTCGATCAGCGCCGCGGCGCGCAGTCTCGACCTGTCGCCCGCCGTGGCGAGCCAGCGCCTGAAACGCCTGGAGCGCGCGCTGGGCGTGCGCCTGCTGCACCGGACCACCCGCCGCCTGCACCCCACGCCCGAGGGCATCGCGCTGGTGGAGCAGGGGCGTGCGCTGGTCGAGGACCTGGAAGCGCTGACCAGCGGCCTGCGTCGCTCGGCGACCGAGGTCTCCGGCACGTTGCGCGTGACCACGTCGGCCTCGTTCGGGCGCCTGTATATCTCCCCGCTGCTGCCCGAATTCCTGCTTGAGCACCCGCGATTGCGGGTCAGCATCGATCTGAGCGACCAGACGATCGACCTGGTGAGCGCCGGCTACGACCTTGCCATCCGCATCGGCGCGCTGGACGACTCCACCCTGGTCGCGCGCAGGCTGGCCAGCAACCGCCGGGTGCTGTGCGCCGCGCCCGGCTACCTGCGCCGGCACGGCACGCCGCAAACCCCCGCAGACCTTGCCCGGCACGAATGCATCCTGTTGTCCGGCAGCCAGGGGCGCCAGGACACCTGGCGGCTGCGCGACCGCCAGGGCCGGGATACCGTGGTCCACGTGCAGGGCCGCCTCGAAAGCAATTTCGGCGAGGTGATCCGCGACGCGGCGGTCGCCGGCCTCGGGATCGCCCTGCATTCGACCTGGCACGTATGCGAGGACCTGCGCGCAGGCCGCCTGCAGCGGGTGCTGCCGGACCATGCGATCGCCGACAGCGGCATCCATGCGGTGATGCCGCAGCGGCGCATGGTGCCGCCGCGGGTGCGGGCGTTCACCGACTTCCTCGCCGGCAAGTTCGGCGAAAACCCGCCGTGGGAGCGCGCTCTGGCAAAATAGCCGGTTCCCCTTGCCAGCAATGGCCAGAATCCAGGAGCCAGGCTTCCATGAGTCACGCAGACATCCGTTCCGCCGCCCGCCCCGATCCCGACCAGCCGATGGTCGACATCGCCGATTACGTCATCGACGCCAAGATCGATTCGCAGGAGGCCTATGACACGGCGCGCTACATGCTGCTCGACTCGCTGGCCTGCGCGATGCTGGCGATGAAGTTCCCCGATTGCGTCAAGCACCTCGGCCCGCTGGTTCCCGGCGGCGAGATCCCCGGCGGCGCGCGCGTGCCGGGCACGGCGTTCGAGCTTGACCCGGCCCAGGCCGCGTTCAACATCGGCACCCAAGTACGCTGGCTCGACTTCAACGACACCTGGCTGGCCGCCGAGTGGGGCCACCCGTCCGACAACCTCGGCACCATCCTGGCCGTTGCCGACTGGCTGTCGCGCAAGGCAGAAAAGGAAGGCGGCAAGGGCCTGACCGTGCGCGACGTGCTGGGCTGGGCGATCAAGGCCCACGAGATCCAGGGCGTGTACGCGCTGCAGAACTCGTTCAACCGCGTCGGCCTCGACCACGTGATCCTGGTGCGCCTGGCCTCGACCGCGGTCGCCACCGCGATGTTCGGCGGCAACAAGGAAGAGGTGATCAACGCGGTGTCGCATTCGTGGATCGACAACGGCGTGCTGCGCACCTACCGCCACGCGCCCAACACCGGCCCGCGCAAGAGCTGGGCCGCGGGCGATGCCTGCCGCCGCGCGGTGATCCATGCGATCAACGCCGTCGACAAGAAGGTGGTGGGCTACCCGAGCGCGCTGTCGGTCAAGACCTGGGGCTTCTACGACATCGCTTTCGGCGGCAAGGCATTCCAGTTCGAGCGTCCGTTCGGCAGCTACGTGATGGAGAACGTGCTGTTCAAGATCAGCTACCCGGCCGAGTTCCACGCTCAGACCGCGGTCGAATGCGCGATGCAGCTGCACGGCCAGGTCAAGGACCGCATCGACGAGATCGAGAAGATCGTCATCGAGACCCAGGAAGCCGGCGTGCGCATCATCGACAAGACCGGCCCGCTGGCCAACTACGCCGACCGCGACCACTGCATCCAGTACATGGTCGCCGTGCCGCTGATCTTCGGCCGCCTGACCGCCGGCGACTACAACGACGACGTCGCCGCCGATCCGCGCATCGACGCGCTGCGCGAGAAGATGACGGTGGCCGAGAATCCCCAGTTCACGAAGGACTACTTCGACCCGGACAAGCGCTACATCGGCAACTCGGTGCAGGTGTTCTTCAAGGACGGCAGCTCGACGGAGAAGGTGTCGATCGACTATCCGATCGGCCACCGCAAGCGTCGCGCCGAGGGCATCCCGGTGCTGATGGCCAAGTGCGAAAAGGCGCTGCGCGCGCAGCTCGACGCGGACAAGGTCGACCGCCTGATGGCGCTGGCCGCGGACCCCGCGGCACTGGACGCGCTTCCCCTTTCCGACTTCATTCAGCTTTACCAACAATAATGGCGCCGTTCAGCGCAATTGGTTATGGATGCGTTAACATCGCCTTCACGGCACCCGAAATAGTGTTGCGGCGTGTTGTTTCGGGCCGAGCGCCCCTTGCATGATCCAGACCGATCCAAAGCTGATCCTTCCACAACAAGAAACGTTTCCCCCTGATCAAAGGAGCTGAACCCCAATGAAAAAGAAACTCCTCTGCGCCGCGCTGTTGGGCGGCCTGGGCCTGGTGCAGGCCGCCAATGCCCAGGAGTTCGATGACCGCTGGTACCTGACCGGTTCGGCTGGTTTCAACATCCAGGACAACGACCGCAACACCGGCAATGCCCCGTTCGGCACCATCGGCGTCGGCAAGTTCCTGAACCCCAACTGGTCGATCGACGGTGAGCTGAACTACCAGAACCCGAACTGGGACAGCAACCCGGACCTGAACTGGAGCCAGTACGGCATCTCGTTCGACGCCCGTCGCCACTTCATCGTCGAAGGCCGCAACTGGAACCCCTACCTGCTGTTCGGCCTGGGCTACCAGCGCGAAGAGATCGAGATCGACAACTTCCCGAACCCGAACTCGCCGTTCGAGGAGAAGGAAGGCGCGATCGCCGGCAAGTTCGGCGTCGGCCTGCAGAGCAACGTCGGCCGCGTGCGCGTGCGCACCGAGCTGGCCTACCGTGCGGTTGGCCTGAACGACACCCGTGCCCAGCTGGTGAACGACGATCCGCCGCCGGAGCGCAACGACGGTGAAGACTGGTTCGGCGACGTGCTGGCCTCGGTCGGCGTGGTGATCCCGCTGGGTCCGGAGCCGACCGCCCCGGTGGCGCCGGCCCCGGTGGCCCCGAGCTGCGCCGACATGGACAGCGACGGCGACGGCGTGAACGACTGCGACGACAAGTGCCCGGATTCGCAGGCTGGCCAGACCATCGGTCCGGACGGCTGCCCGGTGCCGGTGTCGATCGACCTGAAGGGTGTCAACTTCGACTTCGACAAGTCGACCCTGCGTCCTGACGCGGTGGCGATCCTGAACGAGGCGATCGAGATCCTGAAGCGCTACCCGGACCTGCGCGTCGAAGTGGCTGGCCACACCGACTCGAAGGGTACGGACGCCTACAACCAGGCTCTGTCGGAGCGTCGCGCGAGCGCCGTGTACGACTACCTGACCAGCAACGGCATCGACGCCGGTCGCCTGGTGGGCCCGGTGGGTTACGGCGAGAGCCGCCCGATCGCGCCGAACACCAACGACGACGGTTCGGACAATCCGGAAGGCCGTGCGCGCAACCGCCGCACCGAGCTGAACGTCCAGAACTGAGGTTCGACGCCAAGCAGTACCGCGAAGCCCGGCTCACGCCGGGCTTCGTTTTTT